>Ga0181526_10000063_pt1 | contig 103570 bp, 81 predicted proteins | sample PEATcosm2014_Bin_35_FD_119750 | JGI IMG/M metagenome (GOLD analysis project Ga0181526, IMG submission 119750) | Peatland microbial communities from MTU Mesocosm Facility, Houghton, MI, USA - PEATcosm2014_Bin06_30_metaG | ecosystem: Environmental > Terrestrial > Soil > Wetlands > Peat | place... | reverse complement strand
GAGGGTTACAGTCTGTTTTCAAGGCGGAGTCGTTGGAGTCAGTCATAAGTTGTTCTAGTCAAACATATTGACTGCTCCCGGCCCCGCCTCGTTCATTCTATTGGTGAGAAATGCAGGCTAATTCTCAATCGTGCCAATTGCTGGAACTTTTCCCAAGGCAGAGAAGCGCCAAAAAAGGTGCAATGCGCACGGGGCCTGGCAACAGGTGTGATCGCCGAGTGGGCCTGGATTTGCGCGAATATTCTGCGAATGTTCGGATTCGACATTTTGAGTTCAGGGGGTAGCTTGTAAACCGTATGAGGATCGAATCAGAGCAGGAAGAAGACGGCCGCTGGATCGCGGAAGTTCCTGACTTGCCAGGGGTCATGATCTACGGCCAGACGCGAGATGACGCAATTTCGCATGTCAAAGCCCTGGCGTTGCGAGTCCTGGCTGATCGACTTGAGCATGGCGAAACCATTAGACAGGATTGACCCCAGAGGATTTGTGAGTGGAGGGGTTGAGCTTTCCCGGCATGGAAATTGAACGCTGGCCAACTTTCCCGCGTTGTGTCATTTGTGGTGGATGAACGCGTTCAATGAAGAGTTGATTTCACGGTTGAGCGACCTTCGCCAACAGAATTTGTTCCGCGAATTGCGACGCGTCGATTCGCCCCAGTCGCCGCGCCTCTCCATCGACGGCAAAACCTATCTCAACTTTTCGTCCAATGATTATTTGGGGCTGGCCAATGAACCCGCGCTCAAGGAGGCGGCCATTGAGGCGATCCGGAAATTTGGCGCCGGCGCCGGGGCCTCGCGCTTGATTTGCGGTTCGCTAAGCCCGCACCATGAGTTGGATGAGGCGCTGGCCGCTTTCAAAGGCACGCAGGCCGCCCTGGCGTTTTCATCCGGCTATGCCGCTGTCACGGGGATGATTGGCGCGTTGCTGGACAGCAATGATGTCATCGTGCTGGATAAACTGGTGCATGCCAGCATTGTTGACGCGGCGCGGCTCTGCGGGGCGAAGGTGCGTGTCTTCGGCCACAATAACCTGAATGATTTGGAGAAAATCCTCCGCTGGGCCGACAGCCGCCATGCCGCGCCCGCCGTGGTCCAGACGGAGCGCAAACCGCGGACGCTGATTGTCACGGAAAGCATTTTCTCGATGGACGGCGACCATGCGCCGTTGCGCGAGATGGTGGGGTTGAAGGAACAATTTGGGGCGTGGCTGATGGTGGATGAAGCGCACGCCACCGGCCTTTACGGGAGCGCGCGGCGCGGTTTGGCCGAGGAACTCGGAGTCGCGCCACGAATTGAAATCCAGATGGGGACGCTGGGCAAAGCCCTCGGTTCTTCCGGCGGCTACATCTGCGGGCCGCGGTCTTTGATCGAATATCTGATCAACCGCGCGCGCCCATTTGTTTTCTCCACCGCGCCGGTTCCCGCCGCGGCGGCCGCGGCCACCGCCGGCGTGCGCTTTGTGCAAAGCGCGGCGGGGGAACAACGGCGCAACCAATTGTGGTCGAATGTCGAGGCCTTCCACCGGGCCGCCGAACCGGAAAACAAATCCGGCGGGACGGAACGCCGCCACAAACAAAGCGCGATTATTCCCATCATTATCGGGGACGAAACCCGGGCGATGAAGATCGCCGCCGCGTTGCGCGAGCAGGGAATTTTTATTCCGGCCATTCGTTATCCGACGGTCGGCCACGGCCAGGCGCGCCTGCGCGTCACGTTCAGCGCCGCGCATAAGGAGGCTGACATCGTGCAGTTGCGCGCCGCGTTGCAATCGGCTTTGAACTTCAAACCTTGAACGGCACACTTGTCTCCCGCGCGGCTAGATCGAAAGTATGTCTGGCACCCGTTCACGCAGATGCGGGACTGGCTCAAACGGGAGCCGATTGTCATTGTTGACGGGAAAGGGGCCGTGTTGCGCGATGCCAGGGGAAACCAATACCTGGACGGCAACTCTTCGATCTGGACGAATTTGCACGGCCACCGCCATCCAAAAATCAACGCGGCCATCCGGGATCAGCTTGGCCAGATCGCCCATTCCTCGGCCCTGGGACTGGCCAACCGGCCCGCCTCGTTCCTGGCCGAAAGATTGATCCAAGCCGCCAACTCCGGCCCGGCGCAAAACGCCGGACGCAAATTGCGGCGGGTTTTCTTTTCCGACGACGGTTCGACCGCGGTGGAGGCGGCGCTGAAAATGGCACATCAATTCGCCCGCCGCGCGCGTCCCGGCAAGGAGCCGAAATTCCTGGCCGTGGGCGGCGCCTACCACGGCGATACCATCGGCGCGGTCAGTCTGGGGCACATTGATCTCTTTCACCGGGCTTACGGCGGATTGCTTTTCAAGAGCGACAGCGTGCCTTCGCCGTATTGTTATCGCTGCCCGTTCAACCGGGCCGAACCCGAACGCGCCGACGCCCGGGAATATCGCCGCTGCCATTGGGAATGCGCCGGCCAGGTCGAACAAAAATTTTCCGCGCAGAAAAAAAAGGGCAACGCCTACGCCGCTTTTATTGTTGAGCCGTTGATGCAGGGCGCCGCCGGAATGATCGCCCACCCGAAGGGCTGGCTGCATCGCGCCGCCGCCATCGCCCGCCGTCACGGGGCGCTTCTCATCGCGGATGAAGTGATGACGGGCTTCGGCCGGAGCGGCCCGCTCTTCGCCTGCCACCAGGAATCGGTCCAGCCGGATTTGATGGCGCTGGCCAAGGGGATGACCGGCGGCTATCTGCCCATGGCCGCCACGCTGACCACGCAACGCATCTTCGACGCCTTTCTTGGCCGGTATGACGAATTCAGAACTTTCTATCACGGGCACAGCTACACCGCCAACCAACTCGGCGCGGCGGCTTCGCTGGCCAGCCTGGAGCTTCTCCAATCCGCGCAGTGCTCGAAGGCGCGGCGCATCATGGAGAAAACGTTGCGGGCGGAGTTGGAATCGCTGTGGAGCCTGCGGGCGGTGGGCGACATCCGGCAGGTTGGATTGATGGCCGGCGTGGAGCTTGTCAAGCATTGGGAAACGCGCGAACGGTTCGCCGCGCGCGAACGCATTGGCATCCGCGTCTGCGAAGGCATGGCCCGGCGCGGCGTCCTGACCCGTCCGGTGGGCGACGTGATTGTCCTGATGCCGCCTTACTGCACAACGCCGGCCCAGGCGCGGCGGATGGTCGCCGCCCTGCGCGAAGCGGTGGCGGAGGTTTGTTGAAGGAACGCAAAGGCGCAAAGGCCCCAAGCCACAGCGCGGCAAGCCGCATCCAAAGCGCTGAGCCTGAATTGAAGATTTGTCATTGAGAATTTGTCATTTGCCGTTCGGACGGTTCGGAAAATTTTGCCAAAAATGCGCAATTCCCAGGAATAGCACCAAAGAAAAGTGGTTTGACGCGGTTTGACTGACCTTGACTCAACCGCAAGCTGTTTCCTTTGCAAGTCATTCGCTTTAAAGCATTTAAATGGAATCTGGCCCTCATCTTGACCAAACAACCCATGTTTAACTATGTTTATCATGGTTTGATCCGCCTTCGCCGAGACGGCTTCGGCGCGGCAAGCCCACTTTGACCCCGTTTGACTGAGCCTGATCCGACAAAGCGTGTCCAAAGAATAATCCGAAACTTTCCGACCTCTTTTAATTCTGCATTTCTGGAAGGCAGAAAAATAGGTCGGGAGCGCGTGCGTCTCGCGCGCCGTGTTTGGCGTCCCGCCAAACACATCTTTGTCCGGAAGTGCGGCGCGGGACGCGCCGCCCAGCGACCGGGACGGTCGCGCTCCCCGGACATTCCGAAACTCCAATGTGGCGCGACACAACCTGCTCATTGGCGCAGTTTAGCACAAAAGGCGGAAATTGTACAGCCCATGGTGGGAGCTTTTTTTAAAACACGAAAACCCTGCAAACATTGATCGAAACGCGTGCCGGGGGCCTGTTTGTCAAGTATGTTTCTTAACAAAAGCCCAAAAACTGGCTTTGTTAACACAGAGAACAGAAAGAAAATGAAGAGAAAACTCGTCAAGTAGAAGGCGACGCCCCTTTGGATTTAAACCTGAAAACTTCCAGTTTATTCATGAAAGCGCGGCCACTTTCGGTTAAACCCAAAAGACCAAGACCAGAAACACGAATGATAAGCCCCATTTTTGCGGTTGAAATCAGCCATGATATTTCTTTTGCATTCGAGGTTATCAGTTGGGATGCAAATGAGTTCTGCCGGCGTGAACTAACCAAGCCATAAATTCCTTTCCATCTATCGTGATTTGAACTCCATTTCCGCCTTTAGAGATTAACTGGTGCGTTTCTAAAAATTGAAGCCACTGTTCGAATTGAAAGTTTTCATAAACGGCTGGAGATTGCTGAGCAGCGGCATCGTAGAATTTTTTGATTTGTGGAAAAGAAAGTCCAAGAGAATTTGCATTGGTAGCCACAAGCGCGGTCAACTGGCTGCCGAAAATAAGCCGGTCAATTTGTTCCCATCGAAGACTCAGTGAAAAAACAGCAACTGCACGGATCAAGATTGCGATAGATTCTTGGTCGCTAATAGACTTTGATTTTAGCGTTTCACGAAGTGTTGTTTCTTGACGACGCAGCACCGGACTATTTGCAGAGTCCATTAATTCTTGAAACCCGCTGGCCTTGGCTGCCACAGGCCCAGCTTGTGCTTGTTCAGCTTCCATAGATATGCCCGTCCGCTCGACTTTCCGGATTTTATCAATCAGTCCAGCGATGTTGCCCCTGAACATCACCAAGAAAACAATTATTGCAATCAAGACTACAAGCGGCCAAGCAAGATATTGCATGGCTGTATTTTAGACGAAGATTTTCCGTATCGCAATGAAGGAGTTGAAGTACCTCGCGGCTCAATCCATTCCGGGTTTTATCCCCTTGAAAATGAAGTGGCGCGGCTACATGGCGCGGCTCGTATTTCTTTCAAGGACAACAACCGAGATGAAATTGCACCTTCCCTGAGACGCGCCGGGCCGCAACGGCGAATTGATGCGGTAAAAGAGTAAAAGCGGCGGAGGGCCGCCGCAGTCCAAGACGCTAGCGCGTTCCCGGATGAATCGCAAAAGGCGCACCGCGGCTATTTGTCGCGCTTTAATAAGAATTCAGCCAGGGCTTCCAGGGCCGGTGCTCTGTTTTTGAAGATTCGCAAGGCCCGGAATGCACGCCCGGTCAATCGCGCCGCGATTCTTCGCGATTCTTTCATTCCCACGATTGATGGATAAGTCGCCTTGGCGGCGGCTGTGTCTTTTCCGGCGGTTTTGCCCAGTTGCTCGCTGGTTTGGGTGACATCCAGAATGTCGTCAATGATCTGGAAGGCCAGGCCGACGTTGTAGCCGAAATCCGTCAGGGCTTGAAGCTGGCCGGGCGGGCAGTTGGCGCTCATGCCGCCCAGGCGCACCGCGCAACAGAGCAGCGCGGATGTTTTTCGCTCGTGAATGTAGCGCAGATGGCTGGCCGGGATTTTTTTGCCTTCGCCCTCCAAATCGGCGACTTGCCCGGCAATGAGTTGTGTTGAACCCGCCGCCCGCGCCAGTTCGAGTATGATGTCCCGATGATTGTAACGCGGCCAGCCTTTGCATTGGACGGCGATGGCAAAAGCCCCGGTCAGCAAGGCGTCCCCCGCCAGGATGGCGATGCCCTCGCCGAAGACCTTGTGATTGGTCGGCTTGCCGCGGCGAAGGTCATCGTCGTCCATCGCCGGCAAATCGTCGTGGATCAGCGAATAGGTGTGGATGCACTCGACGGCGCAGGCCAGGGGCAGGGCGTCTTCGAGCCGGCCGCCGCACGCTTCGGCCCCCGCCAGGCAGAGAGCGGGCCGGATGCGCTTGCCTCCGGCGAAAATGGAATACCGCATGGCCCGGTGAATGGTCGCCGGTTTGGCGCCGGCGGGCGGCAGAAAGCGGTTTAACGCCCGATCCACCGCAGCCGTTTGCCGGAGGAGGTATGCTTGCAAGTCAAATGACATGCGCTGCTTTTTAGGCGAAGGGGGCGCAAGGCGCAATGACGAATGTCGAAGCACGAAATATAGTGGTTGCGTTCGGCGGCGCAGCGGTTATTATGAGAGGCTCGTGAACAGCGAATACATCAAACAGGCTTTGGCGAAAGTTGGCAACCCCAACGTTTTGGTAAATCTCATTTCCAGGCGCGTGCGGCAGTTGACGTCCGGCGGGGGCAGCAGCCGGCCCCTCATCGATCAAACCGCCACTATGGGCGCGGCGGATGTCGCCCTGGTGGAAATCATTGACGGCAAAATGGATTATGCCATGTCCACGGGGACGGAAGAGGAAGAGGAAACCCAGCCCGTGGCCAGAAAACGCCGGCGCTCCTCCTGACGATCGCTGGTCCCGGCGGTGCTCCAGCCAGAAGGATTGCCTTCGGGCATTTTGTTTATGGCCGAAATACTGCACAACTCCAAAGCCCGGCGGGACTATCATATTCTGGAAACATTCGAAGCGGGCATCGTGTTGCATGGCTCGGAAGTCAAGGCCCTGCGTGCCGGCAAGGCCCAAATCAGCGATGCCTTTGCCAGGGTCGAAAAGAACGAAGTCTGGCTGCACAACGCCCACATTGACGAATACGTCCAGGCCAACCGGTTCGGCCACCAGCCCAAGGCGCCGCGCAAACTTCTTTTGCACAAATCGGAAATCCGCAAACTGCTCGACCTTGCCGCCAGCAAGGGCAACGCCTTTTTCCCCCTTTCTTTTTATTGGAAAAATGGCCGCGTCAAAGTGGCCCTGGCCGTGGGCAAAGGCAAAGTGGAATTCGACAAACGGCAGGACATAAAAGAGCGCGAGGCCGACCGGGAATTAAAACGGGCCACCATGCGCCACCTGAAAAGAAAACACGGGTAAACCAGCGAAGTCTCCTGATCCTAATCCGTCGCTCTCCGGGTCAGAGATGGAGTGAACTCGTAACCGATTCCAAAGCGCCAGAGGACTGGCGCACTCCAAGACGCTTCGCGCCGCGCTGTTTGCTAAACTTTTGGGGCGGAGGCCGGCTCGGGTTTGGCCTCGGGTTTGGTCCAGCGGCGCTTGGGCGCCTTGGTCACCAAACCCTTTTTCAACGCGCTGGCCGAAACGCGGATATAGCGCACCTCGCCGTTGATCAGGGCCTTGACGCGCTGAAGATTGGGGGCAAAGCGCCGTTTGGTGATGGCGGTGATGTGCGTGCCGATGCCGCCCTTTTTCTTGGCTTTGCCGCTGCGCCAGATGTGACTGCCCTTAATCGAGCCTTTTCCAGTAAGTTCGCAAATTCTAGACATAAATCATTGTCAAAGACCTGCAAGCATACCCGTGTTGGCCCGCGATTCAAGAACTATTATTGGCGGGTCGGGATTGGTCATTCTTTCTTGGCATGGGTGCGGGGAGCCATTATCTTTCATTGACGTATGGCCTTTAGCACATTTGGCAAGCGCCTGGCAGGGGGCATGGTGGCGATGGCTCTGATGGGGTGGCCCTCACTCCGGGCCGGGCAGGTTGGCCTTGCCAAAATTGATGGAGCGATCGGGCCTGCAACGGCCACTTACATAGCCCGCGCCATTGACCAGGCCGCCGCTGAACAGGACGCCTGCCTGATCATTCAACTGGACACCCCCGGCGGCCTCCTCGACTCCACCAAGGAAATCGTTGAAAAACTCCTGAGCGACACCGTTCCCACCGTGGTCTATGTCGCTCCTGCCGGCGCCACTGCGGCCAGCGCCGGGACGTTTATCACCCTGGCGGCGAACGTGGCAGCCATGGCCCCCAATACCACCATCGGCGCCGCCCATCCTCTTTCTCTATCCCTGACCGGCGGCGAGGAAGCCGGCAGCAACGACGTGTTTCGCACCAAAATGGAAAATTACGCCTCCAGCTACATCGAAACCATCGCCAGCAACCGCCTGCACAATGTGGAATGGGCCAAAGCCGCCGTCCTGCACAGCGCCTGCACCAACGCCGGGGAAGCCCTGCGTTTAAAGGTGATTGACATCATCGCTCCGGATCTGCCCAGCCTGCTGGCGCAACTGGACCAGCGCCACGTCGGCCAGACTATCCTGCACACCGCCGGAGCGCGAGTGGTGGACATCCCCATGGCGGTCCGGGAAAAGATTTTCCAGATGCTCTGGCGGCCCGAAATCATGTTCGTGCTGATGCTCGTGGCCATCTACGGCATCATCGGCGAGTTGAGCAATCCGGGGGCCATATTGCCGGGCGTGGCCGGGGCGGTGGCCCTGATCCTGGCGCTCTACATGAGCACCATTCTGCCGATCAACATCGCCGGCCTGGCCCTGATCCTCCTGGCGGTGGCCCTGTTTATAATTGACGTGTTTGCCGTGACCCACGGCATTTTGACCGGCGGAGGAATCATCGCCTTTTTTCTGGGCTCGATCATGCTTTTCGACCGCGAGCCGGCTTTTCATCTGTCGCTCGGCCTGATCATTCCGGCGACGATCCTGACGGCGGCTTTTTTCCTCTTTATCATCGGCGCCGGGCTTCGCGCCCAATTCCTGCCGGTCAAGACCGGGCCGGAAACCATGCTGGGCAAAACCGCGGCGGCCCTGACCGCCATCGACCCGGCGGGCGGCCAGGTCATGATCGACGGCGAATATTGGAAAGCCGTCAGCCAAACCCCGCTGGTGAAGGGGGCGGCGGTCACCATTGTCGGAATCGAAGGGCTCACCCTGCACGTCAAACCTAAATCCTGAAACAATTATGGATAATAATCAAATACACCTCGCGGTCAACTTCATGGTCTGGCTTGTGCCGGCCGTCATCATGCTCTCCATCATCCTGCCCGCCGCCATGCGCATCCTGCGCGAATACGAGCGCGCCGTCGTCTTCCGCCTCGGCAAACTCATCGGCGCCAAGGGGCCGGGCCTGGTCTTTCTCATCCCGGTGGTGGACCGCATGGTGCGGATGGATTTGCGCGTCATCACCATCAACGTGGCCAAGCAGGAAGTGATGACCCGCGACAACGTGCCCGTCACGGTGGATGCCGTCGTCTATTTTAAAATCGTTGATCCGGAAGCGGCCGTGGTCAAGGTGGAGAACTTCCTGCAGGCCACCTCGCTCATCGCCCAAACCACCCTGCGCAGCGTTTTGGGGCAAAGCGAGCTGGATGAATTGCTGGCCCATCGCGAAATGATCAATCGGACGTTGCAGGAAATCATCGACCGCCACACCGACCCGTGGGGCGTCAAAGTCACCGCCGTCGAGGTGCGCGACGTCACCCTGCCCGACACGATGAAGCGGGCCATGGCCCGCCAGGCGGAAACGGAACGGGAACGGCGCGCCAAAGTCATCAACGCCGAAGGTGAATTCCAAGCGGCGGAAAAGCTGGTGCAAGCCGCCGCCATGATTGCCGTTCAACCCATCGCGCTGCAACTGCGCTACCTGCAGACCATCAATGAGATTTCCGGCGACCGCAACACCACCACCATTATTCCGCTGCCCATAGAACTGCTGACCCCGTTTCTCAAGAAGCCGACGCCTTGAGTTTGGGCAGGGCCGTTGCTTTTGAACCAACCGGCTGAAAAACGCCAGAGGGCAGGCGCACTCCGGGACGCTTCGCGCGCCGCGGCGGGTTTTTGAATGCGGCGGCCATCCGCCGATTTTCCTGCTTCACTTCAGCCTTCATATTTTCTCAATCCCGCCGCCAGCACTTCCGCGATGTGGCGGGGATGGCATTGGGAAAGATGTTCAAGCTGATGACGGCAACTCGTGCCGGATGCCACTACAATCGTTCCCGCCGGTTGCGCCTGAATCCGCGCCAGCATCGGCCGGGCGATCTTGACGGATAATTCATATTTGTCCGCCAGTGCGCCGAACGCCCCCGCCATGCCGCAACAACCCGTCTCCAGCAACACTGCCGAACGCCCGGGCATCCGCTCGATGACGCGTTTCATAAAATCCGGGTTCACCAGCGACTTCGCGTGGCAATGGGCGTGAATGGCGACTTTCTCCGGCGCGGTGTTGAAGGCGATTGCGCCGGGTTCGCGCGCCAGCAGATTTTCCACAAATTCCTCGAACAGAAAACAGCGCGCCTTCACTTCCGCCGCGCCGGGCAGTTTCAACTCCAGATAATCCCCGGCGAACATGGACCAGCAGGACGGTTCGAGAAACAGGACCGGCTCGTTGCCGACTGTTGTCAATAATTCCAAGTTGCGGCGGCCCAATGCGGCCGCCTTGTCCAGGCAGCCCTGGCTGAAGGCGGGCCGCCCGCAACATTGGCGGCCGGCGACCAGGGCCGGGGAAAATCCGGCCGCTTCCAGCACCGTCACCGCCGCCTGCGCGATGCGCGGCTCATGATAGCGCGCAAAAGTGTCGTCCCACAAAAAAACCCGTCCGCGCCCGCCGCCGGAAGGGGCCGGCCGCCGCGCGAACCAGTGATCGAACCGTTCCGGGGCATACGGCGGCAGGGGGCGTTGCGCGGATATGTCAAAAAGATTTTGTGCCCAGCGCCGCAGCACCTCGGATTGCAAAAGCCCATTGGCCAGGCGCGGGGCCAGGCAGCCCAGTTGGCCAAGCAGGTCCACGGAACTGAACAGCCGTTCGCGCCAGGAAAGGCCGTATTGCTGGTGCCGGGCGTGGAGCAGTTCGGCCTTGAGCAAGGCCAGATCCACATTGGAAGGACATTCCGCCGCGCAGGCTTTGCAGGCCAGGCAGTTGCTTAACGCCATTTCCATTTCCGCGCCGCGCAACGGGTCCGCCGTGCCGCGCCACTCGAGCGCCGCGCGGATGGCGTTGGCCCGGCCGCGCGTGGACATGATTTCCTCCCCCGTGGCCATGAAGGTGGGGCACATGGCGGGCGTCTCCTTGCGGCAGCCGCCGCAGCCGTTGCACTGTTCCAGATTGGCGGTGAACGAGCCGTCCCTGGCGGCAAAGGCCAGGACGGGCGCAAACGGCAGGGCCAGCTTGTAACCGGCGCCCATGCGCAGGTTGGCGTCGATCTTAAAGCGGCCGTCGGGAAGCAGTTTGCCCGGATTGAACAAACCGCGAGGGTCAAACACATTTTTAATCTCCCGCATCAAACCGAGCAGTTTGTCGCCGAGCTGCTCCGGCATGTATTCCGTGCGGGCGATGCCGACGCCGTGTTCCGCCGCCAGCGAACCTTTGAAGCTCCGCACCAGCGCCGACACGTCATCAGCCACTTGCCGGAATTTCTTCAGGTCCCCCGCGTCATGCAGGTCCAGCACCGGACGGACATGCAGCAGCCCGGCGGCGGCGTGACCGTAGAAGCAAGCCTTGAGCTGACGCTTCTCCAACAGGGACGACAGCGCGGCGACATATTCCGGCAATTGTTGCGGCCGCACCGCCGCGTCTTCAATGGCTGCGACCGGTTTGGCGTCTCCCTTGCAGCCGGTCAGGAGGGAGAGGCCGGCTTTGCGCATGTGCCAGACAAGGTTCATGGAGGCAGGGTCCTGCAGGAGGAGGGTGCGCAGGCCCAGCCACTTGCCGCCCAATGCGGCCAGGCGGTCCCCGGCGTCATCGAAAAACTCGACGATCAAAATCGCTTCGCAGGGTTTTGCGTCCAACTCCAACAAGTCCCGCGCCGCCTTGAAGTTCAACTGGCCGCGGGTTTGCTCAAACAGCACGCGGTCCACATGCTCGATGGCCGCCGGTTTGAGGTGAAGCAATTCCACCGTCGCCCGCATCGCCTCCGCCACCGAGGCGAAAAAAATCAGGCCCATGCTTTTGCGGCGCGGCAACGGCACAATTTTCAATTCAGCCGAAAGGATCGCCGCCAATGTCCCTTCGCTTCCGGCCAGCAGATGACTGGCGTTGGGCTCGCGCAAAAAGCGGTCCACGCCGTAGCCCGGCCAGCGTTTGAGCAAGTCGGCCGGCATGCGCTCGCGGATTTCGCCGGCGGCTTCCGCCACCAGCTTCTCCAGGCCGGAATTCCCGCCCGTTCCCAGCGTTTGGATTCGTCCGTCGGCCAAAACAACTTCCAACGAATGGACATGATCCGCCGTGCAGCCATAAACAGGGACATGCGCGCCGGAGGCATTGTTGGCGATCATGCCGCCCAAGGTGGCGCGCGAGCTTGTCGCCACGTCAGGTCCGAAGCAAAACCCGGCCGGCTTTAAAAAATCATTGAGTTGATCCAGCACCACACCCGCGCCGACGCAGACGATCCGCCGCTCCAGATCCAGCCCGGAGATTTCGCGATTGAACCGGGCGAATTCGACAACCAATCCCTCGCCAATGGCCCCGCCCGCCAGCCCGCTGCCCGCGCCCCGGGGAATCAGCGGCAGATTCTGGTCGGCCGCGGCCCGGATCACGGCGGATGCCTGGTGCGCGTTGCGCGGAAACGCCACCGCCGCGGGTTCGATCTGATAGATCGAGGCGTCGGTGGCGTAAAGCTGGCGGGTGAGGTTGTCGAAGGCGATTTCGCAATCAACCTTTTCCAACGAGGCGCGTTGCCGGGCGGAGCATTTCATTTTGCAAGCCTGATCTTAATCCCAATCCACTGCCGGCCCATAGCACGAAAATGCGCCTGATCCGGCCGCGCCGAGTGGCGGGTGAATCCGTCCGCTCCCGTGGGCTGGTTTTTAGGTGGCAGTATGGCGGCGCGATCGTTAAGATTCCCATCACTTTGAACCGAACTAGTCACGGCTTTGAAGCGAGCCTGTTCGACCCGGATTTGGGGAGCGAGCCGGTGGGCGGGATAATATGGGTTGGCCAAATGCAGTTGCAGTTTCAATCAGAGGCGGTTTCCTTGGATATTCCGCTGGCGACCCTCGAAGTGGAATTTGTGAACGCCGGCAAGGGGATTTTTTTCAACGATTCAAGGCGGCCGGAGGTAAAAATCTTTACCTGGGATCAATCCATTCTGCGGCACCCGGCGATCCGGGCACATCCCCAGGCAAGGGCCGTCCTCGGACGGCGCGAATTGACCCGCGCCCTCCGCCTGACGCTCTATTTTGCCGCCGGTTGCGCGCTGGTGATGTGGCTTGGGTCGCTGGCGATGAGCACGATGGCGCGCGCGATTGCGGCGAGAATTCCCATGGAATGGGAGCAAAAAATCGGCGCGGGGGAAATTGAAAAGCTGCGGATACGCGGCAGGTTGCTGGATGACTCGAACGAGGTTGCGCAACTGACTGCTCTTGCGGCGCCGCTGATCCAGGCATTGCCTGCCGGGCGGCGCGATTTGAAGTTTTACATATCGGGCGATCCCGAGCCCAACGCATTTGCCCTTCCAGGCGGGCAGGTTGTTGTCAACGCCGGCTTGCTGCAAATGACCGATCAGCCCGAAGAACTTCTCGGCGTGCTCGCGCACGAACTGGCGCATCAAACCAAACGGCACGCCATGCGGCGCACCATCGCCGCCGCCGGGCCCCTGGTGATTTTCGGCCTGTTCCTGCATAGCAACAGCGGATTGGGAAACTTCCTGACGATGGGTTCGGGGCTGATGGTTTATCAAGGATTCTCGCAAGATTACGAGACTGAAGCCGACGATACGGGATGGAGTTATCTCGTGGCGGCGAACATTGATCCGCGCGGCATGATCCGCGCGTTCCAAAAGCTGGAGGCATCAGAAGGAAAGCTTGGACTGCATGCCATGGCCCCGCACGCGTTACAAAGCCACCCTGCCACTGAGAAACGCATCGCCCGGCTTGAAAAGAAATGGAACCATCTCGCCCGCAAATCCGATTTTCTGGACTTGGCGCCCGTGAAATGGACTCTCCAGAAAACTGTCAATAATTGAACCAGCCCAGCTTCTGTTTGCTGGCGTTGTAGAAGAGTCCGAGAATGCGCATGTTGGCCGTCAGCAGATAAACACTGAGCAGCGCCCACACGGCCTGAATGGCCAGGGCCGCAAGAAACGTGTTCTGGTCATGGGTTCTCCATGCAACCGCTCCGGCGCCACCCGAGATCAGGCTCCCCAACTGGCGGATTCCGAACACTCCCAACAACAGGACGACGGTGATGGAGTATTTCAATGGAACCTTCACCATGGCAGGGATGACGACCAGGGGGTTGGCGGCCAGGACGGTGTCCTTCATCGCAACCACCAGCAATGCCATCGGAAAATAAATCCCGCCGAGGATTACGGTCGCCAATATTGCCTCGGAAGGGACCTCCACATCATAGAGCTTCGCAATGCCAAGGCCAAAGGCCGGCCAAAACGACGCGACGACAGTCCCAGCCAATCGAAATGCCGCGCCAAAGAGGTCGCTCAAGTCGGTCATGTCGGGAAAACACAATGCTTCGCTTTCATCCGACGTCGTAGTCAGTATGATGTTCTGCATGAACAAAAATAAAAAACCGTAAAGCACAATTCGGGTCATGATCGCGAAAATACCGCCGCCGACGAAGTGCAACACCGACAACGGGATGACGGCGCAAAGCAGAATAATTATTCCCGCGCCTTTTAGCGGATAAAGAAATGCGCCGGGCAACTTCGCATAAAATCCCCGGGCGGGCGCCTGCCAAAATTGGAACGGAGCGACCTCCGTCCCGCAGCCGCGGCAGGTCCGCGCCACTCTGCCCCCCGTCTCCGTCATCTGGATGCACAAGTCGCAATAAGTACGGTTGCATTTGCTGCACAAGAAACGGGCGGGCGTTTTCGGGTGGTATTTGCAAAACCTCGTCCCCGTCAACAATTCAGTTTCGCTTCCCGTGGCGACTGCCACCGCCGGCGGCGATTCGAGGACTGCGACTGCAGGCTGCGCCGTGGCCCGCGTGACAACTCTGATCGCCGGCTGGGACGGAGCCGATTTGACCGCCGGGGCGCGTGTGTTTGTCCCCGAATAAAAAATCATCTCCACGCCACCCAGCCGGATGTTTTTGCCATCCTCAAGATTTAACTCCTTGATGCGCGACCCTCCGACAAACGTGCCGTTGGTCGAACTCGAATCCCTCAGCACCACCGAACTCTCGCTGACCAAAACCTGGCAATGCGACCCGGACACGCTGGGATCATTGATTTTGAAATCATTCGCGTCACTGCGGCCAATGGAATTCGCCCCCGGCTTGAGCTGGATTTCCCAGGCTTCCGGCGTTCCAGGATTGACTACGAAACGGTTCATTGTTGCCGCTCCCGGCTTCAAGTTGATTAAGATGACTTATATCAGACCCCGGGGGCGTTGTCACTAAATAATGGAAAATAAGAAATGCGAGGGGGCAGCTCATTTTTTGGGCACTCCCAATCCCAATCTCCCAGTCTTCGCAGGCTGAAGATAAGGATTACGATTAGGAGCCTGCCAGCCCGAGATTGCGCAGAACACGGGTGGTGGAACGGGCCTTGTTCAATGTGTAAAAATGCAGCCCCGGCGCGCCGTGGCGCAGCAACTCTTCGCACTGTTGCGTCGCGTATTCGATGCCGAATTCCGCGCACGCCTCATCGTTGTCAACGTATTGTTCCAGCCGGCCCAGCAACGCCGCGGGCAATTCCGCGCCGCACAGCGCGGTGAAACGCTTGATTTGATGCGCGCTCAAAATGGAAATGATTCCGGGGCAGACCGGCACCGTCACGCCCCGCTTCGTCAGATGGTCGCGAAAGCGGAAAAAATCGGCGTTGTTGAAAAAAAGCTGAGTCAAGACAAAATCCGCGCCGCAATCGATCTTGGCCTTCAACCGGTCCCAATCCACTTCCCGCCCCTCCTTGCAGGCGATGTGGCCCTCCGGGAATCCGGCGGTGCCGATGCAAAAGCCGCCCATCTCCTTGATCAAGGCGACCAATTGATAAGAAAACTCGAAGCCGCCCTCCGTTTTTTTGAACTCGCCGCTGCCGGCGGGCGGATCGCCGCGCAGGGCGAGAATATTTTTTATGCCGAGCGCCCGGGCCTCGAGCAGGACCGCGCGCAGTTGTTCGGCGGTCGAACCAACGCATGTCAAATGAAAGAGAGCGGTCAAATGGTGCTGGCGCTGGATGCGATCCACGATCATGAGCGTCTTTTCGCGCGTGCTTCCTCCCGCGCCGTAAGTGACCGAACAGTAGTCCGGCTGCAATTCCTTGAGGGCGGGGATGGTTTTCTCCAGGAGATTGCGCTCCCCTTCATCCGTCTTGGCCGGAAAGAATTCGAACGAGGTGACGGGCTGCCGCAACGCCGCCTTTCTCGCATAGATGTCACGGATGAATTGCATGGAGATTACTATGGAGGATTTTGCGGGCGATACAAGCAGGCAAAAAAAACGAGGCTGGTGTTGGCCAGCCTCGCTCGTGTTCCCCGTTTTTCCCCCTTGTTAACTTAAATGTCTTAGTAGTCCATGCCGCCCATGCCGCCGCCATGACCGCCGCCCATGGGCGCCGGTTTCTCTTTCTCGGGCAGTTCGGTGATCAGGCATTCGGTCGTCAGAAGCAGACCGGCGATGGACGACGCGTTCTGCAACGCCGTGCGGGTCACTTTCTTCGGATCCACCACGCCAGCCTTGACCAGGTCTTCGTACTCGGCCGTGCTGACGTTGTAACCTTCGTTGCCTTTGCGTTTCTTGACTTCCTGCACCACAATGGAACCTTCGACGCCGGCGTTGATGGCCAGGGCGCGCAACGGCTCTTCGATGGCCCGCTTGACGATGTCCACGCCGATTTGCTCATCGCCGTGCAGCTTCAAGGCTTCCAGGACCGGCAGACAGCGCAGCAAGGCCACACCGCCCCCAGCCACAATGCCTTCTTCCACGGCGGCGCGGGTGGCGTGCAGCGCGTCCTCGACGCGGGCCTTCTTCTCCTTCATTTCCGTCTCGGTCGAGGCGCCGACATTGATGACGGCCACGCCGCCGGCCAGCTTGGCCAGGCGTTCCTGCAATTTTTCGCGGTCATAATCGGAGGTGGTTTCCTCGATCTGGCGCCGGATCTGATTGACCCGGCCCTGGATCTCGGAGGATTTTCCGCCGCCTTCAACGATGGTGGTGTTCTCTTTGTCAATAACAATGCTCTTGGCGCGGCCCAGTTCGTCCAACTGGATGTTCTCCAGCTTGATGCCCAGGTCCTCGCTGATGAATTTGCCGCCGGTCAGCACGGCGATGTCTTCGCACATGGATTTGCGGCGGTCGCCAAAGCCGGGGGCCTTGACCGCGCAGATGTTGATCGTGCCGCGAAGTTTGTTGACCACGAGGGTGGCGAGGGCTTCGCCTTCCACGTCCTCGGAAATGACGAGCAGGGGCTTGCCGATCTTGGCCACCTTCTCCAGCAAGGGGAGCAGGTCTTTGAGGCTGCTGATTTTCTTTTCGTAAATCAGGATGTAGGCCTCCTCCAGCTTGGCTTCCATCGTTTCCGCATTGGTCACGAAGTAAGGCGAAAGATAGCCCTTGTCGAATTGCATGCCCTCGACCACGTCCAGGGTGGTTTCGATGGACTTGGCTTCCTCGACGGTGATGGTGCCGTCCTTGCCCACCTTGTCCATGGCGTCGGCAATGATTTCGCCAATGGTGGCGTCCCAGTTGGCGGAGACCGTGGCGACTTGCTTGATCTCTTCCTTGTCCTTGACCTTTTTGGAAATCTTCGCCAGTTGTTCGACGGCGGCTTCCACCGCCTTGCCGATGCCGCGTTGAATGCTGATCGGGTTGGCCCCGGCGGTGACGAATTTCAAGCCTTGCGAATAAATCGCCTCAGCCAGAACCGTCGCCGTGGTCGTGCCGTCGCCGGCCGCGTCGCTGGTCTTGCTGGCGACTTCGCGCACCATCTGGGCGCCCATGTTTTCGTAGGGATCCTCCAGTTCAATTTCCTTGGCCACCGTGACCCCGTCCTTGGTGACGGTGGGGGAGCCAAATTTTTTGTCGATGACGACGTTGCGGCCTTTTGGCCCGAGCGTGGCCACGACGGCGCGCGCCAATTTATTGACGCCTTTCAAGAGGGCCTGACGGGCCGCTTCATCGAAGACGAGTTGTTTTGCTGCCATAAATATTATCTTTCGTTAATTGGGTTTAAAATTGCGTGGTTTATTCGATGATCGCGATGAGGTCATCCGCGTTGAAGATCTTGTATTCCTTGTCGTTCAGCTTGACCTCGGTGCCGCCATATTTGCTGACCAGGACGCGGTCGCCTTTTTTGACTTCAAACGGAACTTTTTTCCCGTTGTCGTCCGTTTTGCCGGTGCCGAGGGCGATGACGGTGCCTTCGGTGGGTTTTTCCTTGGCGGAATCAGGGATGATGATGCCGCCCTTCTTGACTTCTTTTTCTTCGGCGGGTTCGACAAGAATCCGATCGCCGAGAGGTTTGACATTAATGCTCATAACTCGTGTTTCTTTTTTGTTTATACTGTTTTTATTCTGTTCGAATCAAAATCCCGCCGCACCCGCGACCGGGAAAAGTCATTCTGGTCCTTGTGGTTCTCAACCCTGCAACCAACGTAAAATGTGCCCATTCGTTTCAACCTTAGTCGTATTCCCTTCCTTCTGAGGGTTTAATGCCCCCGCTCTGCAAAAGCCGGGGTAAAAAAGGAAATTTTATTTCTTCTCATCGACCACTTCCGCGTCGATGATGGGGCCTTCTTCCTTGGCGCCACCGCCGGCGCCTTCCTGGGCTTCGCCAGATTTGGGAGGCGCGCCGCCGCCGCCGGCTTTGGCCTTGGCTGATTCAGAGGCCGCGCGATACATTTCCGCGGAGGCCGCCTGCCAGGCTTCATTGAGTCTTTCCGTGGCCGAACGAATGATGGAGATGTCCTTGTCCTTCAATGCTTCGCCCAGCCCCTTGGCCGCGCTTTCGATTTTTTCCTTGTCCGCCGCCGAAATCTTGTCGCCGTTGTCTTTCAGCATTTTTTCGCTGCGATAGAGGGCGTTGTCGCCTTCGTTGCGCGCTTCGACTTCCTCGCGCTGCTGTTTGTCTTCCTCGGCGTGCGCTTCCGCGTCTTTGCGCATCTTTTCGATCTCGCTCTTGGAAAGGCCGCTGCTGGCCGTGATGGTGATCTTCTGCTCCTTGCCCGTGCCCAGGTCCTTGGCGCTGACGTGCAAAATGCCGTTGGCGTCGATGTCGAAGGTCACTTCAATTTGCGGGACGCCGCGCGGGGCGGGCGGAATGTCGGAGAGATTGAATTTGCCGATGGTCTTGTTGTCGCGCGAAAACTGGCGCTCGCCCTGCAGGACATGAATTTCCACCCCGGGCTGGTTGTCCGATGCTGTCGAGAAGATTTCCGACTTGCGCGTCGGGATGGTGGTGTTGCGCTCGATCAACCGGGTGAACACCCCGCCCAGGGTTTCGATGCCCAGGGACAACGGCGTCACGTCCAGCAGGAGCACGTCCTTGACTTCGCCTTTGAGAACGCCCGCTTGAATGGCGGCGCCCACGGCGACCACTTCGTCGGGATTGACTCCCTGGTGCGGCGGTTTGTTGACCAGGGTCTCGGCGGTTTCAACCACCCGCGGCATGCGCGTCATGCCGCCGACCAGGACCAGCTCGTCCATCTTGTCGCCGGTCACGCCCGCGTCCTTCAAGCAACTCTTGACCGGGCCGATGGTGCGCTCGAACAGATCGTCGCAAAGCTGCTCCATTTTGGCCCGCGTTAATTTGGTGCTGACGTGTTTGGGGCCGCTGGCGTCCGCCGTGATGAACGGCAAATTGATGTCGTAATTCTGGGCGCTGGAGAGGGCGATCTTGGCCTTTTCCGATTCCTCCTTGATGCGCTGCAAGGCGTCGGGCTGCTTGCGCAGGTCCATGCCGTGCTCGCGTTTGAATTCGTCCAGAATCCAATCCATGATGCGATTGTCCCAGTCGTCGCCGCCCAAATGGGTGTCGCCGTTGGTGGCTTTGACTTCGAAAACGCCATCGCCGATTTCCAGCACGGAAATATCAAAGGTGCCGCCGCCCAGGTCATAGACGGCGATCTCCTCGTTTTTCTTCTTGTCGAGACCGTAGGCCAGCGAGGCGGCGGTCGGCTCGTTGATGATGCGCAGCACTTCCAGGCCGGCAATGCGCCCGGCGTCCTTGGTGGCCTGGCGCTGCGAGTCATTAAAGTAGGCCGGCACGGTAATGACGGCCTGGGTGATTTTCTCGCCCAGCCGCATTTCCGCGTCCGTTTTCAGTTTGCCCAGGATCATGGCCGAAACTTCAGGCGGGCTGAATTGTTTTGGCTTGCCGTCCACCTCGACTTCGACGACGGCATCACCATTCGAGGCGGCGACGACCTTGTAGGGGACGCGTTTGATCTCCTCCTGGACCTCGCTGAATTTGCGGCCCATGAAACGTTTGATGGAGTAAACGGTGTTCCGCGAGTTGGTGACAGCCTGGCGCTTGGCGGCATCGCCGACCAGACGTTCGCCGGTTTTAGTGAAGGCCACAATGGACGGCGTGGTGCGTTTTCCTTCAGAGTTTTCCAATACCACCGGCTCGCCGCCCTCCATGACAGCCATGCAAGAGTTGGTGGTGCCTAGATCGATTCCAATAACTTTAGCCATAAAAATTCAATATACATAAGCAATGCAAGTGCCATATTATTGTGGAAAGTTGTAAATAGCCTATATGCAGTTGTTTACAGTATTTGTAACGATGCTTGAGCGAAGGCTTCGAGTGCCATATTGGCGCTAAATGATGCCCATTAGCGACAATGTGGCGCATTGTGGGCCGGTGTCGCCCATTCAGTGCGCTTCGCTTCAAATCGTTTAACTTGGAAAAAGCATTCTAACCACGGATGAACACAGATAGACAGGTATGTGGGAAGAAGTTACGGGGATAAGCACTTTCACTCTACTAAAGGGGATTCTCTGCATTTTTATCCGTGTTCATCTGTGTCCATCCGTGGTTTGCCTTCCCTCACCCGCCGTTTATAGATTTAAGCCCAGTCTTTGGCAACCATCGAACAACTGATTTGCCGCGAAGAATGGCAGGAAAGGCAAGATTGATAGATAGGTCCGGGAAACCCGTAACAGGTTCCTCGCTGTTTCCGGTGGAATTGAGTTTCATTAAAAGCCTTCATTGGCACCTATTTGGAGCGGCCAGCCGGAGCGAAGCAGCGTAGGGCACGGCTGAAGTGACTGGGATTCTATACCCCCCACCCCCCCGCTACAGTGCTACAAACGTTGATTATCAATGAGTTAGGGTGCTACAAGGGTGCTACAATTTGGCTTATTTGTAGCACTTGTAGCACCCTGGCATCACACCCACCGCGTCCGCTCATGGCCAGGGCGGCGTGGAGGTCAGGATCCAGGCGACACTGGCCGCATTTCTATTCCACCGAAAACAGCGAAGAACCTGACACGAACAGTAACACAGCGGTAACATGTTACTGCTTTTCTTGTCGCGCCATGAATCATTGTCGGGATTGACTCCTGATCCCCAAAGGATTACCAATTCGCCATGACCAATCTAAAGGACTTGACAACGGCTCAGTTGGAACGGATTATCACGATCAAGCAGCAGATCGAGGACTTGCAGAGCCAGCTCGATTCCATTGATGGTGGCACTGGGCGCGGACCTGCCAGACCCAAAGGCAAACGGAGGATGTCCGCTGCCGGTCGTCGTGCCATTGCTGCTGCCGCCAGGGCGAGATGGGCTGAGTACAGGGGCAAGACGGTCAAGAAGTCCAAGCCGGCCGGGAAGCGCAGGAAGATGAGCGCGGCAGCCAGGGCGAAGATGGCGGCAGTGGCAAGGGCGAGGTGGAGGAAGGCGAAGGCTCAGGGGAAGACGGCGTTGTAACCACTTATTCATAACCATGCACGAGCAGGACTTTGGCAATTTGGACTCAGTATTGTTCATAAAATGCAGCCGCCATCCAAAGTAAAATATGGCTCCACAGTTTACTTGAAGCACTCGGCCACCGGGATGTTCTTGACATCGTTCCCGAAGGCTTATCGTCACCCGGGCACATCAGGACAGCAGATGGTGGTCGCGGCAAAAGAAAAGTCGGATGACACTGGATGGCTGATTAAAGGACCGCACGTTTCCGGAAACAATTGTCCGATTGGGACATTCGTCGCCAACGGCGACAAAATTCGCTTGCAGCATCGCAGCACCAGGAGGAATCTTCACAGTCAGGGGGATCGGCTTTCCCCCATATCGAAACAGCAGGAGGTTACTTGTTACCGGCCAGACGGGGCTGGTGATGAAAACGATGATTGGGTTGTTGAGCTTGAGCGCGGCGGCGCCATTTGGAACTTCGATGAAAACCTAAGACTCATCCACGCCAAAACCAACAAGGCCCTTCATTCGCACATTGTCTCCGTTGATAGGGATCTTACCAACGGTGAACAAGAAGTCACCGGTTTTGCACAGCGGGACTTTAATGACCTTTGGGTTGTTGCAACCATCGATCAGCCACCCGAGGAGCCATCCATGCCGGCCACACCATCCATATCGGAAGGGACACCAAAGCCAAAAGCCCACCGGACTGTTGCGGCTGTTCTAACCGGGCATCCCGGGCTGAGAAGGTTTTTCGTTCGCTTTGCCTGGTTGGCAGGAGGAGCACTTTCTGTTTTTTTCCTATTCACAGTATTTCTAAATCCAGGAAAACAGGCGACCATCAGCGGCAATGTCGGCCAGTCGAAGTTGAAAGGTGACAATGCCGACGATATGACCGTGAATCTTATAATCACCAATTCCCGGAGCGAACCCATCAAAATCAACCCAGTTGGTTCCATGGATATTACCGAGTCGTCTGGAGGGGCGGGTAAAGCGTATAGTCCGGAACCATTTCGTATGATTTCCATAATTGCAAATGGTTCCGACAGCATCGATTCATCAATTGTAATTCCTGCCAACGAATCACGGGAATTCAAATTTACCATGACCAGTGATAAAAGACCTCTTTTTGAAGAAGGAGCCGCTGTTTTGACCTGCACAGTGTTTGATTATGAGGGCGTTGCGCGAGTGACACAAAACATACGATTTAATCAGGGCGATCTAAAGAGGACCAAACTATACTACCAATTCTGAATTCATGCGACCCGTTTGCGAAAGCTTTCGGGTTTGGTGGTCAACTACCTAGCCCGTAAGCTGCCTGTCAGGTAAACACTCGCGACAAGGACTAAAACTCGATTTTGAATGGAAGATTATAAGTTGCGGAATTCTTGTGGAAACCTTCCCCACCTAAATCTTTCAAATCAGGACCAACTGAATAAATAAGTTTTTTGTCAGGCGAGTAACGGAATGGGTTGCCGTCAAAATCATCGATCGGAACTTGAGGAAAGAATTCCGGCACTAATTCAGAAAGCGATTTAGGCAGTTTGTCGTGTCGTATCTTGTAAATTTTCAACGCCACCAACAGCTGAGTCGCGGTGACGTTTACGTCCTCCTGACTTTTTCGTAAAGACAATCTTTTTAACTCAGGGTCTTGCATTTCATAAAGCATATCTCCGATGGCGTTGCCTGATAGTAAGCGTTTCCAAATCGGAGCGTTGGTTTCCAAGACAGGCAAATCAGACCAAGGAATGTTACCAAAAGGTTTTGACATATTATCACGGATGACTCGCGCTGATTGAGCGTACCCGATTTTTGTTTTGGTCGGATTAAAAAACACCCACATGTTGATCGTGGCGAATTTCCGTTCAGGGGCGGAAGTTGTTGTCTCCGCCGCATCGTATTTTCCGACTGCGATATCGTCAACAAATGTGCGTTCCATTTGATATTCCACTTTCAGCGCATTTGTGAAACCTTCTTTATTTGGCTTAAAACCGTCCAATTCACGAATTAAGGCGAACAGATCTGCTTCCTTCAGAGTAGTGTCGGCGATCATTTGCTGAATGCGCAGCAGGCCATCCTTTTTAATGGCAGAGCCGACCAAATAATGAATGATAACACCACCAGAATTTTCTATTCTCTGCCCGAACTGTATTACCTTCAGCGCTGAATCGAGAGCAGCCTTTGCACTCTTCGCACGAAATAACGAGATGCCCCGAATTGACTCTATTTGGCTGATAGTTCTCCAAGTTCCAAGATAAGGATAATCTTCAGTGATTGTTTTTGGTTCCGGGATGAGCAGAAAAGGCTGGCGCAAACTCTCATCAAACAAATCCATGCAGGTGCGATTTTTCTTTAACACATCAGCGGCAAGTGATTCGTCCCAGTTTGAATTGATGCTTAAATTGCCCAACTCACGTTGCAGGAGGCCTGGCCAATAAAGTTCGTTGGTTGCCTTCAGCAAAGTCCAGAAGGCGTTGCTTTCGACGGGAACTTCTATTCTCGAGAGAAGTAAATCTGAATCGTTGAAGGCAGACTTTTGCCGGCTTCTTGAAACTAATAATGCGACTACGAGCAACAACAACACAATAATTGAGATGCGGAATAACTGCCATGTATTGAGCCTAAATGGATGTTCAAGTTGCACCAGCAGAGTATATATCAATTTGATTTTTGCGGGCAAGGTGTTTCGCCGTCCCGATTGGAACGCACGGGCCGCCGAACCATTGACTTTAGGGGTGATAAGATTCGCCTAATCCTTTACCTAGCCGGACCTTTGGTATGACTCATTTAACGTTCGCGTTCGCGGGCGTTACTGGGAATTCGTCATTGGCGTCGGATCAACACCTTGCTTCATCCAGATCATGAGGTTTCCAATGTGCGACGGGGAAACACCGGAGATGCGCGCGGCCTGGCCTAATGTGGCCGGTTGGATTTTGGCCAACTTTTGGCGGGCTTCGGTTCGCAGGCTCGGAACTTTGCTTTAGTCCATAATGGCGCAATCGAAGGGGAGCGTCAGCGGAACGATAGTCAGGAGGCGGCGAGCCGCCAGAGGGCGCTAACGGGCATGGCGACGAGATTGTCGCCGAAAGGGAGCATCTCCGAACCGGAGTGGAGCAGGATGCCCCGAATCCATCGGCGACCGGCATCGGTCGCCAGCGCCTTTAATCCTTTAAAGTCATCTGCTGTGACGCTCGTTCCGGCTTTGATCTCGATGCCAACCAGCCGGCCTCCCGCTTCAAGAACCATATCGACTTCCTGCTGGGCGTGTGTCCGCCAATGAAAAAGCTGGGGCTGTTCCCTGCTCCATGCCGCCTGCTTGCGCAATTCCATGCATACAAAGTTTTCCAGCAGCGCGCCGCACAGGCTTGGTTCTTGATTGAGACGTTCTTCCGTCAGGTGGAGCAAATAAGCCGAAAGCCCCGTGTCGGATAGAAATGTCTTGGGCATTTTAACATATCGCTTTCCAACATTGACGGACCAAGCGGGAAGCTCTTGAAAGAGAAACAGCGTTTGCAGAAGGCTCAGGTAACGCTTCAAGGTCGTTTGAGTAATTCCAGAGCCGCGCGAAATGTCCGCCGTGTTCAGAACACTCCCGGCGCGTGCCGCCAAGATGGCCAGCAGCCGCGGCATGACGGTCAAATCTTCAATCCGCGACAGGTCCCGGACATCGCGTTGCAAAATGGTCGTAAGATAGGAACCATACCACGCCTTGCGCCGTTCCTCAGTGAGACGGGTGCGGACCTCGGGAAAACCGCCACTGAGCGCCCGGCGCCGAATTTCTTTTCGCTCGTCCCATTTTTCGAGCGGCGTGAGTCGCGGCAGTTTCGAGCCGAAAACGGCGTCAATGAATCCCTCGCGGGCCCCCTCAAGCTCACCTTGCGAGAAGGGCCAAAGCGTTATGACCTCCATCCGTCCAGCCAGGGAATCGGCGAGGCGGGGCAGAAAGAGCACGTTGGCTGAACCGCTCAATAGAAACCGCCCTGGAGCACGGTTGCGGTCCACTGACGCTTTGATCGCCAGAAACAATTCAGGCACACGCTGGACTTCATCCAATGCCAACGGCTCGGGGCAGGCACTCAGAAAGCCAGCCGGGTCGGCTTTGGCGGCCGCGAGGGCATTCGCGTCGTCAAAGGTGATGAAGCGCCGGTTGCGTTCTCGAAAGACCGGGGATTCGATGAGCGTGCTCTTCCCGGTCTGGCGCGCGCCGACAAGAAGCACCACGGGACTGTCGGCCAGGGCGGCGATCATTAAAGTTTCGACATGTCTTCGAATCATGGAAAACAATGTAACCGGTCTTTGGATGAAATTCAACCATTAAATGGACGAATTTCACGTGGACGATTTGCGAGCATGTCTATTCCTCAAGCGAAGTCGTCAACGGCACCGGGTCAGCCCCTTGCTTCATCCAGATCATTAGGATTCCAACGTCCGATGGGGAGACACCGGAGATGCGCGCGGCCTGGCCCAATGTGGCCGGTTGGATTTTGGCCAGCTTCTGGCGGGCTTCGGTTCGCAGGCTGGGTACTTTGCTGTAGTCCATCCAGGACGGGATCATCTTGTCTTCAAGCGTTTTCATCTTGGCAACTTCAATCTCCTGGCGGGCAATGTATCCCTCATATTTCAAGGCAATCTCGACTTGTTGAATCACTTCGGCGGACAAGTTTCCGTTTTTCCGCGGGAGATCGGGATAGCTTACTTCAGGGCGTCGCAGGAGTTGGGCGAGAGTGTTGCTGCCTTCGCGGGTTTTTTCCAATCTTTCCAGCTCATTCTCAATCGCTGCTTTCTTGGCTTCGAATTTTCGGTAATTGCGGTCGGGCAGCAAACCGATTTCATGACCCGCCCCACTCAAGCGCAGATCGGCGTTGTCCTGGCGGAGCAGCAAACGATACTCGGCGCGGGAGGTGAACATTCGGTAGGGTTCAATGGTGCCTTTGGTGACCAAATCATCAATCAGCACCCCGATATAAGCCTCGTTCCGGCGAAGGATGACCGGAGGCAGGTTCTGAACCCGGCGGACGGCGTTGATCCCGGCCATGAGACCTTGGGCGCCAGCTTCTTCGTAACCGGAGGTGCCGTTGATTTGTCCCGCCAGAAAAAGATTGCGGCAGACCTTCGTCTCCAATGAGGGATGGAGCTGGGTCGGGAATGCAAAGTCATATTCGACGGCGTAAGCGGGGCGCATGATGTCCGCGTTTTCGCAGCCAATAATGGTTCGAACCAAAGCGACTTGGACCTCGAAAGGCAGGCAAGTCGAGAAGCCGTTCACATAGATTTCGTCGGTCGCAATTCCCTCCGGTTCGAGGAAAATCTGCTGCCGTTCCTTCTCCGGGAACTTGACGATTTTATCCTCGATAGATGGACAATACCGCGGTCCGACTCCTTCAATGACCCCCGAATACATTGGGGATTTGTGCAAGTTGGCGCGGATGATCTGGGCAGTGGCATCCGTGGTATAAGTGACGTAACAAGGCAACTGGCCGTTGATCTGGGCGAGAATGGACCCCGGCGGGTATTTGCCTGACGGAACCGGCGTCCCGGCGGTTGGTTCAGGCCCGGAATGTTCCACGTGGAACAAATCGTCTTTCCAGTAGGTGAAATAGGGAGGCGGCTCGTCGCCAGGCTGGATTTGGGTCTTTGAGAAATCAATGCTGCGTCGCAGAAGCCGGGGAGGTGTTCCGGTCTTGAGCCGGCCGAGTTCAATGCCCATTTCTTGCAAGGAACCGGAAAGTCCCATCGCGGCGGCTTCCCCTGCCCGCCCGCCGGCTTGCTGGTTGGTCCCAATGTGCATCAGGCCCCGCAAGAATGTTCCGGTGGTGACGACAATTGTGGTGCCGAGGTACTGGACCTCCAAGGTCGTTTCCACTCCATAGGCTGTGCCGTCCTTGGATAGGAGTTTGGCAACCTGTCCTTGCTTGACATCCAATCTCGGCTCCCGCTCGCAAATCCATTTCAGGCGAAATTGATACGCCTTCTTGTCGCACTGGGCACGAGGCGCCCAAACGGACGGTCCTTTCTTGAGGTTGAGCATCCGAAATTGCAGCCCGGTCATGTCGGTCGCTTTTCCCATTTCCCCGCCCAGCGCGTCGATCTCGCGGGCGAGATGGCCTTTGGCCAATCCGCCGATGGCAGGATTGCAGGACATCTGGCCGATGGTGTCGGCATTGATGGTCAGCAGAAGGGTTTCGCATCCCATCCTTGCCGCCGCCAAGGCAGCCTCGACGCCGGCGTGTCCCGCGCCGATAACGATGACATCATATTGTTTAGGATAAACGAACATGCCAGCGGTTTGCCTCAACTAACCGCATACCTATCTTAAGTATGGTTTCATTTTCCGCAACTCAAATCCTTGCCGTGTTTTGAGATCGGATACCAGCAGATGGGTAACCCGAAGAATGCGCTCGAGAATTCAATTCAAAAGCCATTATCTTAACGTTATCGTTAACGTATAAAAACTGATGGCTTTTTAACACGAAATTCACCTGAAATACACCAATTTGTCGCCAGTAACCTGTGTTTATTTACGGCTGCAAAACAGGAAGGCGGAAGTGCCGATCACTCCAAGAACAATCGTATTCGGCTCGGGAGTTTCCACCAAGGAGAAGCTTGTGATAATGCCATCGCCAAGAACCAAGTCAACAGGACCATAGATGAACCCTCCCGCCAAGTCGGGCGGATCGTTCGGTAGGATGCCACTGTCAGTATAGCCAAGAGGGTTGAGGGACTCAAACGATGACGCTCCATAAGGAGCTCCAGCAGCAGCCGCTTGGGCGTAGGTCAGGTTCTGAGCACCACCATTGTACCAAACCAACAGTTGAACAGTGCCGGAACTCGAAAACGCAGTATTAGGGTAGAGGGCATTCGGAGCAGCATTAATATACCATGGTACAGCACCACTACCAAGAGCTTGTAGGTTGCCAACCGCAGACGACGCAGCCACGCTCCACGCACCAGCACTATCGTTACCATTAATGCCAGCATTGGCAACGCCAGTACCCCCAGAGTTGTTGAATAGCGATGTGACGGAATAGGCGTTAGCAGCTTCTGCCGCTTGTACGCCAGATGTATTATTAATTCCTGGAGCGGCGTATAGGGCGATCGTCCACAGGTTGCCATTTTCGTATGCTGTCGGCCCCGTTCCCGTTGCTGAGCCACCGAGCGGAGTCCCGGTGTAAACCGTATTTGCACCAGGAGTATTGCCATTATAACCCTGACTAGACAGATCGTAGGAGGTGTTTCCCATTTGTTCGACCGTAGGAGTCGCGATTTGCGGCGAATAAACTGTTATGCCAAAATTTCCGATATAGTCTCCCCATATAATGGTGCCCTGCGCGTATGCGCCTACCGCTCCAGCGAGCAGCGCAAGTAATGTTGTTGATTTCTTCATATATGTTGTTTAGTTATAAGCTTATAACGAACCACGCCAAGCCGGCACAGCTTGGGCGAATGAAAGATTGGTCTTCATCGGACGACTCAATTTATTCTTGATTGATTCTGGCCGAGGGTATTATCAGACCTAATAAATGTCAAGTTTAAATATTAGCATAAAAAACCGCGAAAAAGCAGGCTAAAGTGCCGTTGATTCGGCAAAATGACCGTCTTTTGAATCACTTTATCGTTATCGGCACTTGATCGCATCCACTCGACTCAGGCTGCATTGCAGCTTTAACGGCAATCACTCAGGTTACGACCATCATGATCCCGGTCCCGCTCGAAGGGACTTTGCCGTTCGTCCTCCGTGCGCATCGCTCTTGGGCTCCAGGAGGGTGCATCTTGACACTGCTACCATTGATGGAACAAACCCCTCCCTAACCCTCTCCCCACTTCGTGGGGCGAGGGAACCGGCAGATCTCACGGTAGCAGTGTACAGATGCGCCCGCTCCAGGATTGGCGTCGCAATTGCACTTGCCATTCTCGTCCAGTGGCGCTTTTATTTGCCCCGGAACGACAGGATCATATCAATGAGTGACAGAATTATATCGTCCAACACGGTGCTGGCGCGGCGGCAGTCGCGCGGCTGGTCACAGGCGGACCTGGCAAAACGCGCGGGCATTTCGCGCGCGGCGGTCAGCGCCATCGAGGGGGAACGCCTCTCGCCGTCGGTCGCGACGGCCCTGGCATTGGCGGCGGTGTTCGAGTGTTCGGTTGAGGAATTATTCCGCCGTGAAAGGACGCCCGTCACGACCGCGCCCGAGTGGGCGTGGCTGCCGCGCGCGGAAGCGTGCCGTTACTGGGAGGCAAACGTAAACTCGAGGCGGCGGTTGTATCCGGTTGAGGCAGGGATACTGAACCAGACGCCGCACGACGGCGTTTGGCGCAACGGTGTGCTGCGCGAGAGCGGGCGGGCGGCGGCGGATACGACGCTGGTGATGGCGTGTTGTGATCCGGCAGCCGGTCTGCTGGCGGCGGAATATGCGCGCGCCTCCGGTTTTCGGATGCTGGTGTTTCCCCGCGGTGGACGCGCCGCCTTGGAATTGCTGCGGCAACAACTGGTGCATGTGGCGGGACTGCACTATTCCACGGATGAACGGCCGGAACGCAATGCCGAGACTGCGCGCGCGCAGTTTCGCGGCAACGGCCGGCTGCTCCGCCTGGCCCGATGGGAAACCGGCATCGCGCTGGCGGCGGATGATCATTCGCGTTTGGCAGAATGCGTGGCGCGGCGTCCATTGCGCTGGGCGGCGCGGGAATCCGGTTCCGCGGCCCGCGAATGCCTGGACGAACTGCTCGGCCAGCGGCGGTTTTCGGGGCGGGAGGTCAACGGACACGCGGCGGTGGCTGAGGCCGTGCGCGCCGGATGGGCGGAGGCCGGTGTGTGCGTGCGTTTCAGCGCGGACGAGGCCGGGTTGAATTTTCTGCCGGTGCGCATGGAGGCTTTGGATTTGTGTTTTCCCGCCGCGTTCCAACACGACCCGCGCATTCAAGCGCTGGTGCGGTTGTTGCGCACCCGCGCCTGCCGCCGTCTGATCAGTGAACTGCCCGGATACGACGCGCGGGAAACGGGAGAAATTTCAACATTATGATTTCATCAAAAAACGCCTTCAATTCAACCAAACTGAAAATATAACATACAATGAAACATCACATGACACTCAGCCCAACCTTGAAACTAACCCTCATCCTCACAGCGGCGCTTCCCGCATTGCTCCCAGCCCAGCCAACGACACTCAGTCAAGTAGTCGCGGCGGATACCTATGTCTCTTCCGGGCAACCCACGGTGAATTTTGGCACCATGGGGGCCATGGAGATTGCAGTGCCCACCGCCGCGCAACCCCGCACCGAGGAATCACTCATCCGATTTAACACCGCGACAGAAGAGGCGGCCTTTAATGCGGATTACGGCGCGGGCAACTGGGCGGTCACCTCCGTGACATTAACGCTGTACTCGAATTTTGCCACCGCCGGCCAGCAACCGGGCAACAGCAGTTTTAATCAGATTGCCGCCGGCGGGTTTGAGCTGGACTGGCTCAGCAACAACAGTTGGAACGAGACTGGAATCACTTGGAACACACTTCCCAGTGTCCTTCCCGGAGCCGACGGCAACACATTGGCGTCGCTCGGCGACTTTTACTGGCCGGCCACCGGCGCCAGCAGCACGACGTGGACGCTGGGTCTGGATCCGAATCTGGTCAATGACATTGGCGTCGGCGGCCTGGTGACTATTTTCGGCCAGCCAACGGCCGGCAGCACCGTTGGCTATTTGTTCAACACGCTCAATAACAATCCGGCAGTTTTGAATATCACGGCGAACGTGGTGCCAGAGCCAACCACCACGGCGCTGGTTGTTTCCGGCCTGGCTGGGCTTGCCGCCGTTCATCGCCGGAAAAATCAGAAATGATTTGGCTGCGAAACACCTTTGCCGCTGTCCTCCTGTGCCTCGGCCACGCCGCCGGGGCGCAGGTGACAAACACAACGATGAGCATCGCCGACGCCTTCCTTTGCACCGGGTCATCGAACAACCCGGAGTTGGGCGGCGCGGATTTAAGCGGCCTGAATTTCGGCGCGGCGGGCACGCTGGTCGTTGCGCCTGCGTCGTCGCCGAAAGGCGAATTTCAGAGCGTGGTCAAGTTCAACCTCTCGAACGGCGTGGCGCTGTTCAACTCCACTTACGGCTCGAATAATTGGTTTGTCAGCGGCATTTCACTCAAGTTGACCAGCAATTACGGCACCAATGGAGTGCAGCCAAATAACGGCATCTTTCCCGTGATCAGCGGCGGCAGTTTTGTCATTGAATGGTTGTCCGATGACGATTGGGTGGAAGGAACCGGAACGCCCAACCTGCCCACGTCGGATGGAGTCGATTATGATTCACTTCCTGATTTGCTATCCGGCCCGGTGGAAAACCTCTGCACGAACATTTACTCACCGCCGGGCAACAACGTTCCCGTCACCTGGCCGTTGCCGCTGGCCACGAATCTCGTCGCCGACATCCTCGGCGGGGGCGATGTGACGTTTCTTTTTTACGCGGCGGACGATCAAATTGGATACTTGTTCAATTCTTACAATTACGGACGGGGGAATCAACCGCTGATCAACGTCGTCGCCACGCCGTTCCTGAAAATTCTTTCCGGCGCTTTCACCAACGGCCTGTTTCACCTGACTGGCATTGGCAACAATAATTCGACTTGTCAAATCCAGGCCGGCGCGAATCTTTCGACGACCAACTGGCAGACGATTGGGACGGCCACCGCCGGCACCAACGGCGTCATCCAGTTTGACGATGCCGGCGCCACCAATCAATCGCAGCGCTATTACCGGTTCAGCCAATGAATGCGAGGCCGGCTCATTTGAATCGTCCGCCGGGCGCGTTCACGCTGATGGAATTGCTGGTGACGATTGCGATCATCGCCATTGTGGCGGCGCTGCTGCTGCCGGCCCTTTCCCCGGCGCGGGAAGAGGCGCGGGCCGCTCAATGCACCGGCAATCTGCGCCAATGGGGACTCGCCCTGCGGATGTATGCCGACGACAACAACGATTTTCTGCCGCGGCGCGGCCAGGGTGTGCAGACGCTCGCGCTCATCACGCGGCCGGATGACTGGTTCAACGCCTTGCCGCCCTACTTCAAATTGCCGCAGTTTCAGCAACTCGTCGCCGAAGGAGAAAAACCCGCGGCGGGCGAACACAGCATTTTCATCTGTCCGGACGCCACTGATCCGAAGGGAACTTATTTTCTTTGTTACGGTCAGAACATGAACCTTTCGCCGTGGAACCTGCCGTTGGCCACGAAATATTCCGCCGTCGTTCAACCGAACATCGTCGTCGCGTTCGGCGAAAGCCCGGGCCCCTATGCTTCGACCTATCCGTCAACGCAGGCTTACAGCATCGTGGCACGGCATATTGGGCGGATCAATTTGCTGTTTCTCGCTGGGGAAGTGCATTCGTTCACCGGGGCTTACGCCGGTTGCGGTGTTGGCGATCCGCGACGCAACGACGTCCGCTGGCTTACCGGAACAGCCAGCGACGCGCAGGCGAATAATTATTAAGCCATGAAACTGAAGATTATTTTGATCTTCCTGTTCGTGCTGGGGGTCACGCTGGTGTTGCATCATCACGTCAACACAAGGAATTCCGCCAACCGGCGTGTCGTGCGCTGCGCCGTCATTGGCGGCATGACCATGACGGGCCTGTGGCCGGAGATTTCAAAAATGTTCGAGGCCGAAACCGGTTATCATGTCGAAGTGGTGGCGACTGGCGAACGTCCGATTCTCGACAAAGCCATCCGCGCCGGACAGGTGGATTTGCTCACCATGCACTCCGGCGACATCACCACGGACATCATCGCCGACGGGATCGGGGTCAACATGCGGCCCTGGACGCGCAATGAACTGGTCATTGTGGGCCCAACGAACGACCCGGCGCAGATTCGCGGGATGACCAATGGCGCCGCGGCTTTGCGCAAAATCGCCGCAGCGCGGGCGCATTTCGTGGATTTCCAGGGCATTGGCAGCCGCGAAATGTCGCACACTCTCTGGCGCTTGGCGGAGGTTGAACCCAAAGGCGATTGGGTGATCAAGGATGACACGGTTTCAAAGTGGAACATCCTGCAATTCTGCCGTTCCAATGACGCCTGCGTGGTGGTGGGCTACATTCCGGCCATGATGGGCAAAATGTCCTCCGCAGGCATGGAAGTTCTCGTCAAAGGCGATCCTGTCATGCGGCGTCCTTACATCGTCATGGAAGCCAACCCGGCCAAATTCCCGCAGGCCAATCACGCCGGGGCGCGCGCCTTGTCCGATTTTCTGCTGTCACCCAAAGTCCAGCAATTCCTTTCGGATTTTGGCCGCCAGACGCCTGGGAACCATCCATTGTTTTTCCCCGTGAACACTTCTCCGCCATGACTTGCGCTGCGAACCTGTGCAATTGGGTGAAGACAAGCGAAGCCGCGGAGGCGCGAAATCGCGGGGTCACGCCCGATTGTCCGCGGTTCCCGCGCGGCGCAGAGTGATGTGGATGATTTCCGCCGGCGCGTTGATCCGGATCGGAAACCAGTTGCCAATTCCATTGGACACGATCATCTGACCGCGGCCCCGCGTGTAAAGGCCCGACCAGTAGCGGAAGAAGGCGGGACCGCCGCCGTGCTGACTGTCAAACATCAATTGCCCGCCGTGCGTGTGGCCGGCCAGCGTCAACGGCAGGTCCGCCCCGACGGCCGCGTCGAAGGCGTGCGGATGATGCGCCAGCAAAATAGGAAAGGCGTCCGGCTGGCGTTGTTTCACAAGGTCGCGCAACCAATTGGCGGCCACCAGCTCGCATTGCCGGGGGGCGAAGCCGCTCACCCAGCGCAATCCGAACAATTGCACCGGATGGCCGCGGACATTGGCCACGGCCGACTCATTCAACAGAATGGGCACGCCCGAGGCCTTGACGCGCCGCCGGAATTCCGCGCCATCCTCGATCAAATCATGGTTGCCTTCGATCATCCACAGGCCGTAACGAGCTTCCATCGCCTTGACCAGGGAAATTCCCTCGGAGAGATCGGACAGTTCATGGTTAATCAGGTCGCCTGTCAACAATACCAGATCGGCCCGGAAAGCGTTGGTCGTGTTGACCATTTCCCGCAACACCCGGCCGCACGTCATCCTGCCCACATGGATATCGCTGACATGCGCGATGGTCATTCCGTCCAGCGCCCGGGGCAGCGCCGGAATCGAAAGCGTGAAGCGCCGCACGCGGAAATGGCTGAGTTGCGCCAGGGCCACGCCTGTCAAACTAACGGTAAACAACGGCGGCGCCAGCGCGGCGGCGGCGCCCATGAATTCCCGGCGCGTCAGCGAATTCCCACTGGCGCGAGCGGCCACGGGACGATCGCGCCGGACTCCCGTCAATCGGCCCATGCCCCGGACAAACCAGGCGCAAACACACACGATTCCGACCGGCAGAAGAACGCCTATCCCGAAAAAGTGCCAAATAACGACCGCAACCAGGACAGCCTTCGGGGTTTGGCCGAGCAAGTCAACATGGAGCCATAATCCGACAATGATGAGAAGAAGGGCAGCCGTCTGCCCCGCCATGAAGACACTCGCCAGGACCCGCCACAGCCTCCTGTTTTTCGTCAGGCGCATGGCCGCCACCCACCAAACCGCATCCAACACAATCATCAGTGGGACGATCAACACTCTGAACCAGAACCAAAACATGATGCCAGCATAATTCGGTGCGCGATTGCCCGCAACGCGAATAAGGCCCGGTGGACGATGGACAAGACGATTGGAGCGGATTATAAAGGAGGCATGAGCAAGCAAATCTGCCCATGGTGCGGGCAACCCACCAACAACGACGACACGCTGAGTGGATACAAAATCAAGACATGCGGAAGGCCGGCCTGCGTGCGAAGACAAATGTCCGAGACGTGGAAGATACGCAAAAGAAAAAAAGCCCGGGCTGCGCGCCGCTGAGCCTATTGAAGGCTTGATTCCAGGGAACGTTCTGGCATTTTAGCCGGCACGGGCCTCTTATGGCTCCATGAAATGACTCAAATGCGGCAGATTTCGATTTTTTTCCCTCCGGCAGGGCCTCTCCGAAGCCGGGTGTCAGTTGTATTATTGACGGTGGCGATGGCAATGCTCTTTTCCGGTTGCAAAGAGCAACCGCCGCCAAAGCCGCTTCTCCAGGTGCAGGTGGTGACCGTCACTCCGCGGGATGTGCCGATTTATCAGCAATGGATCGGGACGCTCGACGGCTATCCCAATGCGCAAATTCGCGCGCAAGTTAGCGGTTACCTGACCAAACAGGATTACGCGGAGGGCGGTGCGGTCAGGAAAGGGGACCTGCTTTTTGAGATCGATCCCCGGCCGTTTCAAGCGGCGCTGGATCAGGCGCTGGGCAAGCTGGCCCAGGACCAGGCGCAGGTCGGCAAGACGGAGTTGGACGTCAAACGTTACACGCCGCTGGCCCGCGACCAAGCCATAAGCCAGGAAGAATTGGATGATGCCGTCCAGGCCAACCTCATGGCCAACGCGGCCATCCAGTCCGACAAGGCCGCGGTGGAAAGCGCCAAGCTGAACCTCGAGTTCTGCAAAATCATCTCGCCCATTGACGGCATCGCCGGAACCGCCCAGGCGCAAATCGGAGACCTGGTCGGGCCGGGCAGCGCGGTGCTGACGACGGTATCAACCATTGATCCAATGCGGGTTTATTTCAGCATCAGCGAGCAATCTTATCTGGCCTTTTGCCACCAATTCACCAACGCGGCGGACAGGGCCGCGTATCGGGTGGAGATGCCATTGCAACTGCTTCTTTCTGACGGCTCGACTTATCCTTTGCCGGGCAAATGGTTCTTCACCAGCCGGCAGATCGATGTCAATACCGGCACGCTCCAGGTGGCGGGCTTGTTCCCGAACCCCGATTTCATCCTGCGCCCCGGCCAATACGCCAAGGTGCGGGCCAGGACCGAAACGCGCCGGGGAGCCATCCTGGTGCCGCAACGCGCGGTGATGGAATTGCAGGGTTCCTACCTCGTGGCCACCGTTGACGCGCAGGACAAGGCCCATATTAAGACGGTCAAGGTGGGGGAACAGATGGGCAATGATTGGCTGATCGAAAAAGGCCTTGAAGCGGATGAACGCGTTATCGCCGAGGGCACGCAGAGGGTCAAGGAAGGAACGGTGGTGGATCCTCAGCCGTATCCGGCGCAAATGACGAATAACGCGGCACACATGACGAAGGAATGACGCAGCCCCCATTGTAATGTATCGCTTCTTCATCAACCGCCCCATCGTGGCCATGGTCATCGCCATTCTCATGGTTTTGGTCGGCCTGGTTTCGATGTCCACCCTGCCCATCGCCCAGTTTCCCAAAGTCGTCCCGCCTGAAATTCGCATCCAGACCACTTTCGTCGGCGCCGATGCCGAAACCGTGCAGCAATCCGTCGCCACCCCCATCGAGGAACAGATGAGCGGGGTGGATAATATGAACTACATGTGGTCGATCAACGCCAACAACGGCGTGATGCGAATGGTGGTGAATTTCGACGTCAAAACCGACCCGAACGTTGACCAGATGCTGGCCCAATTGCGCGAACAGCAGGCCTCGCCGCAATTGCCCGCCCAGGTGCAGAATTACGGTGTCACCATCTTGAAGTCCCCGACCACGCCGATGCTGCTGGTGGCGCTCTATTCGCCGAAGGGAACGTACGACGCGACGTTTCTGGCCAATTACGCCTATATAAATCTTGTTGACCAGATCACGCGGGTCAAGGGCATCTCCAACATCAACGTTTTCGGGGCGGGGCAGTATGCCATCCGCTTTTGGGTCAACCCGGATCAATTGGCCAAACTGAACATCACCGCCAGCGAGGTGATCGCCGCCGTCAACAGCCAGAACACGGTCAATCCAGCCGGTCAAATTGGCGGGCCGCCGTCGTTGCCGGGCCAGGAATATACCTACACCGCCATCGCCCAGGGCCGGCTGATCACGGAGCGGCAATTTGGGGACATCATCGTGCGCGAGAACGCGGATGGCTCGGTCGTGCGGCTCAAGGACGTGGCGCGCATCGAGTTGGGCGCCCAGGTTTACAGCGTGGCCGGCCGCCTCAACGGCGAACCCGCCGCCGTGATGGCCATTTATCAATTGCCCGGCTCCAATGCGCTCGACGCCGCCAGGGATGTCAAGGCGCTGATGAAAGAACTGAAGCAAAGGTTTCCGCAGGACCTGGACTACGCTGTTTCGCTGGACACCACGCTGGCGGTGAGCCGGGGGCTTGAGGAAACCCTGACCACCCTGTGGGAGGCGCTCCTGCTGGTCACTATTGTCGTTTATATTTTTCTGCAAGGCTGGCGCGCCTCGCTCATTCCCATGCTGGCCGTGCCGGTCTCGCTCGTCGGCACTTTCATCCTCTTTCCGCTCTTTGGTTTCTCGATCAATACCCTGTCCCTCTTCGGCTTGGTGCTGGCCATCGGATTGGTGGTGGATGACGCCATCGTGGTGGTGGAATCGGTCGAGCGGCATATCGAGGAGGGATTGGCGCCCAAGGACGCCGCCCTCAAGGCCATGCAGGAAGTGGCCGGGCCGGTGGTGGCCATCGCCATGATTCTGGCCGCGGTCTTTGGGCCGACGGTTTTCATCGCCGGCATCACGGGACGGCTTTACCAGCAATTCGCGCTGACCATCGCCATTTCGGTCATTTTTTCCGCGTTCAATGCCCTCTCGCTCAGTCCGGCGCTGTCCGCGCTGCTTTTGAAACACCGGGAGCCGACCCAAGGCCCGCTGTCCCGGTTTTTCGGCTGGTTCAATCGCGTGTTCGGCCGGGCGACCAACCAATACGTGCATTGGAGCGAAAAGTTGATCCACAGAAGCGGGTTAAGCCTTGTGCTGCTGGCCATTGTGGCGGTGATCGCCTTGCTCATTGGAAGCAAACTGCCCTCCTCATTCCTGCCGGAGGAGGACCAGGGCTATGTCTATATCAACGTGCAATTGCCCAACGCCGCCTCGCTGCCGCGCACCTCTGATTATTGCAAGCGGGTGGAGAAGGTCCTGGCGAAGACGCCGGGGATCAAGTACTATTCCACCGTGCTGGGCTTCAGTTTGCTCAGCCAGGCGCAAACCACTTACAACGCCCTGTTTTTTGTCACCCTGAAACCGTGGAACGAGCGCAAAAAGGCCTCCGAAAAACTGGCCGCCATCCGCGCGCACATTAACAAGGAACTCGCAGCCATGCCGGAAGCGAATGCCTTTTCTTTTCCGCCTCCGTCCATTCCGGGCGTGGGCACGGCCGGCGGTTTTACCTTCATTCTCGAAGACCGGGCGGGGCTGGACCCGTCGTTCCTGACCACAAACCTGGATGCCTATATGGCCGCCGCCGCCAAACGCCCCGAGATTTCCGGGTTGAGTACCAGCTACCTCCCCAACGCGCCGCAGGTTTTCATCAATGTGGACCGCGACAAGGTGCTCAAGCAGGGATTGGACCTGGGCGAAGTCTATAAAACACTCCAGACCTTCATGGGCGGTTATTTTGTCAATTATTTTAATCGCTTTGGCCGGCAATGGCAGGTCTATGTGGAAGCGGACGACAAATATCGCGCGAGCCTGGACAACATCGGCTTGTTTTACGTGCGCAACCGCCTGGGCCAGAATGTCCCTCTCTCGGCGGTGACGCGGGTGGAACGCCGCACCGGACCGGAATTTGTCATGCACTACAACGAATACCGCTCCGCGCAAATCAACGGCAGCGCGGCCCCCGGCTACAGCTCGGACCAGGCGACCAAAGCGCTGGAGGATGTGTTCGCCAAAACGATGCCCAACGGGATGGGTTTCGATTATTTCGGCATGTCCTTCCAGGAACAGCAGGCGGCCAAAGGCGTGCCGCGCTTCGCCATCTTCGGGCTTTCGCTGGTCTTTGTGTTTCTGATCCTGGCCGCGCTTTACGAGAGCTGGTCCCTCCCTTTCGCTGTTTTGATCAGCACGCCGGTGGCTGTGCTGGGCGCTTTTCTGGCCCTGTGGTCGCGCCATTTTGAAAATAATGTCTATGTGCAAATCGGACTTATCATGTTGATCGGTTTGTCCGCCAAAAACGCCATTCTCATTGTCGAATACGCCAAAACCGAAGTCGAAAAAGGCAAATCCCTGACCGAGGCCGCGCTGATCGGCGCGCGCATCCGGTTGCGTCCGATCCTGATGACGTCGTTTGCCTTCGTGTTTGGATGTCTGCCGCTGTGGTTCGCCACCGGTTCGGGCGGGATGTCGCGCCAGACCCTGGGCACGGTGGTCATCGGCGGAATGCTGGGCTCGACCTTGCTGGGCATCTTCATCATCCCGGTCAATTTCTACGTGGTGGAGAAATTGGGGATTCGATACAAGAAGAAAAGTTAGAGTCAAGAAACATGAAAACCAGCAACCAGGAGAACCGGAGTGCTCTTCTTGACTTCTTAATTCTTAATTCTTCCTTCTTGCTTCTCTTCGCCGGCTGCGTCGCCGGGCCGGACTACAAACGGCCGCCCGTCAATGCGCCGCAAAATTTCCGGGGCGACACCGCGGGCCTGACCAATTCCCTGGGCGACATGCCGTGGTGGGAATTGTTCCGTGACGACACTTTGCAGGCGCTGGTTCGCAGCGCGCTGACCAATAACTACGATGTCCGAATCGCGGCGGCGCGGGTGGAACAGGCGCGCGCCGTCCAGGCGGAGACCCGGTCGGGGTATTATCCTCAAGTCACCTACCAGGGGGTGGCTGGGGTCGGCAAAAACGACAAGGAAGGCTCAGCGACCCCGAACGTCGCGCAGAACCAGTGGTATGAGGGGATCGCAAATGTTTCCTGGGAGATTGACCTGTGGGGCCGCATCCGCCGCATGAACGAATCGGCCCGCGCCCAATTCCTGGCCACGGCGGAAGCGCGCACCAACGTCATGCTCTCGTTGATCACAACCGTGGCGGCGGATTATTTTCAACTGCTGGCGCTCGATCAGGAGTTGCAAATTGCAAAGGACACCACCAATTCATTCGGGCAGAGCTTGAAGCTTTTTTCCGAACGGCTGCGCGGCGGCGTCTCTTCCAAGCTGGAAACGGCGGCGGCCGAGGCGGCGCAGGCCTCCGCGGCCGCGACGGTCCCTGAACTGGAGCGGCAAATTGTGGTGGAGGAAAACCAGATCAGGATATTGCTCGGGATGAATCCCGGCCCGATCATGCGCCACAAGAAATTGCTCGAAGAATTGCTGCCGCCGGATGTGCCGCCCGGATTGCCTTCCGCGCTGTTGGAAAGGCGCCCGGATATCCGGCAGGCGGAGCAACTGGTCCGTTCCGCCAACGCGCAAATCGGCGTGGCCAAGGCCAATTTTTATCCGCAGTTTAGTTTGACAGGGTTATTTGGGCAGGTCAGTCCTGAAGTGTCCACGTTCACCTCCGGCGGGGCCACTGCATGGGGCGCGGCGGCGAATCTGGCCGGGCCGGTTTTCCAAGCCGGTCTTTTGAAGGGGCAATTGCAGCAAGCCCGCGCGGCATGGGAGGAAGCGGCGCTGCAATATCAATCGGTCGTGCTCAACGCCCTCCAGGAAGTGAGCAACGCGCTGACGGCGCGCGAGCAATTGGCCCGGGAACGCATCGAGCAGGCGCATGCTGTCCGGGCCTACGGGAAGCGGTGCGGGTGGCCAACGAGCGTTACGCCGCCGGGCACGCCAATTATTATGAACTGCTGCAGGAGCAACAATTGCTTTTCCCTGCCGAAAACGCGCTGACCCAAACGGAACTGAACCAACTCCTGGCCATTGTGCAATTATACAGCGCCCTGGGAGGAGGATGGGGCAAATGAAATAACTAATGACAAAGCACGAATGACCAATTAATGACCAAGCCCCAATGACGCATTTTCGTCATTTGGTCATTCGGACATTGATTGGTCATTAGGATTTAGTCATTAGTCATTTTCACAGCTACTATTGGTTTCCGCAACACTTGCCCCTGATACGTATAGCCGGCGGCAAGGGTGTCGGCCACCACGGCATTTTCCACGGGGGAAACGTTTTCCGGCAGTTGATGCAACTCGGGGTCGTAAACCGCCCCCTCCAGGCCGGCGGTTTGCGCCAGCCCGATCCGGCGGGTGGCTTCGCGGCAGGCATTTTGGAATTGACCGATTTGTTCCACCAGGGCGGGCTGTCCGGAATGCCGGGCGGCTTGGAACAACGCAAAAACATGGTCCAAAATATGAATGATGATTTGCAGCCGCTCCCCTTCGGTCCGCCGCAACTTGTCCACTTCGAGGCGCAAATGGGCTTTTTCCCTCTCACCGGCTCTTTGCATGAATTCGGTGAAGGCTGTGGCCTCGACCGCCATTCGTTCGGCCACTTGTCTGGCGCTTTCGGCGGCCTGGCTGGTCTGGCTTTGCAATTCCAGCCATTGATTGGTCGCGCCGTTGATCTGGCCGGCCAGTTGGTCCAGTTTTTGAATTTGGCCGGTTGCTTCCGCCAGCAGTTTGGCCTGGGAAAAGGCTTGTTCATCGGCGCTGCGCCGCAGGAATGGAGTCACAAAACTCCATGAGCCTAAAGCCCCGCAAAGGACCAGCAAACCCGCCTCCTGCCACGAGAGCGGATGGTGGCCGAATTTCAGCAGAAGGCCGGCCAACCCCAGGAACAGGGCATCAACCACGATAAAGGGCCACAAGGGCAGGGGCGGTTTCGCATCGCTCATCTTCCCGCTAGGGTAGTTTCAAAATGGAATCTGCAAAGGGTAAATTCAATAAATGGTGAATATCTTTGCAGCGCCTTAATTCGAAAAATCACGCCAAAACCGGGTTTTCACCTCGACTTCAGGGAGAGGGTTGCCCGCCATCCCGGCAACGATTGGAGCAAGGAGTTGCCCCAAATTATCAACGAGCCTTCTGATGAGGCATTTTATGGTTGAGTTTTCTTCCTTCGTGCCGCTAGGTTTGGGCCTGCGCGGTTTGGCGGACACAGGTAAAGAGAGACATTGAAAGGCAAAGCAACTATGAATACACCTGTGATCCAATCCAAGATCACCCGCAAAAAGTTTAACAAAGCTTTCAAACAACAGGCTGTTGAGCGCTGGCTCAACAGCGGCAAAGCGGCCACGGAAGTGGCCGCGGAGTTGGGGATTCATTCCCAAAGGCTCAGTGCCTGGAGGAGACGCTTCGCGCCGCCGCCCCCAAGGGGGAAGGGGGCGGCGGCGCGAAGCGCAGCGCCGAACAATTGGCGGTCGAAAACTCCGATCTGCGGCGCGAGAACGACTATCTGCGCCAACAGCGGGATATTTTAAAAAAAACTTTGGGCATCCTCTCCGAACCCCCGTGCAACGTTTTCAACGGATTGAAGCGATGAAAACCGAGCATCCCATTCGCTCGCTCTGCGAAGCCTTGGAAGTCTCGGCCAGCGGCTATTACGACTGGGTCCACCGCCAAGCCCAACCCAGCCCGCGCACCCGGGAAAATGCGCGCCTGGCTCTTCTGATTGTCCAGATCCACCAGGAGAGCCGGCAGACTTATGGCAAGGTGCTGGCCGCGCGGTTCCGGCGCGTCTGCCCGCCCCCGGGTTGGGGCAAGGCCGGCTATTTCAAAGGGGAGGATTCCGGCGGCGCGTTGCTGGACCTTCATATTCACGACACCGATTTTGTGCAATTCTGCTTCGGACGGCCGCGCGGCGTCTTTTCGGTTGGGACGACGCGCTTCAGCGGCGCGACAGATCATGTGGTCACCTCCTACCAGGTTGCCGGCGGCATGCCGATCACCGCCGAAGCGAGTTGGATCATGACGGAGGGTTTTGGTTTCAAGATGGAGTACACGGTCAATTTCGAGAAGGCCACGGCGGACTATGACAATGGGCGCGGCGCAGACGCGCTCAAGCTTTACGAAGACGGCCAAAAGGCGCGGGTCATGACGTGCGCCGGCGCGGACGGCTACGAAATGGAGTTGTGCTATGTTATACAGTGCATCCAAGAAGACACGACTCCGAACATTGTGACGGCGGCGGATGGACTGAGCGCGGTGGAGATATGCGAGGCGGAGGAGAAATCCATCAAGAGAGGCAAGGTTGTCGGGCTGTAGCCGGGAAATTCATTCTTATTTGCCGCGAAAAAGCGGAAACGAAAGATCTGCAAGGCTTGAAACGCGAAGCGGAACCGAAAGCGCAATTCCGGGCTGGCTACCGCGGTTCGTCAGGCCCTGAAGACATCTTCCGCATCGAATCATATTTTAACTCGTATTCCTTAATCACATCTCGATTGTGTGAATCCATTTGTAGATATGACAAATAGTCTTCGAACTTACCTGGGCAATGCATTAACCGGTCATAAGAATGGGCTTCTGCCATTTCTTTCTTGCGGAACTTGAGAGTAGCGAGCAAATCACGTGTGTTTTTCACCGCTTCGAATTCAACCCTGAGAATTTCCCTTGCAAATTCCGCCCTCGATATGGTTCCAGCTCTTGCGTTCTCACATAATTTCGCAAACCGATTCTCACCTTTTGCATTCAGTGTCTCAAAAAGCATGGTAGTGAATTCATCCAAAGGGGTTTGGTTTTCCCGTACACAGACCATTACCTCGGGCAATCCTGCCTTTTCTGGATAGAAGTGAAAGGCTTTCGCGTCGGATTTGTCATCGGAATAGAAGTAATACACCCCATACGTCTTGCTGGAGAAAGCGTCAGATAAAGCACTAGTAAGTGTTTTCATGGCTGCGGGATGGCCAGCCAACAATTTCCTGAGTCTTGGGGAAAGACCACCCAGGAATTTGCTTTCCTGCGCCAACGACGAAGAGCACATCAACATTGACAGGAAAAGTATGATAGCTTGCTTGAGCATGGTGGCTCGGCCTGACGATTCATGCCTCGTTGCCGGGGAAAGGCGTTTGGAGCAACTCCATAGCCCGAAGATTCCAAAGCCGCCGAAAACGAAATGCAGCCGGCGGTTCGCGCATAGCGAATTATTCGGCTGCCTTAAAGTTCTGATGACTGCGTCAAACATATCGGCATGGAAGGTCGGAACGGTCCATGCGGAAGGATGTCCCGCTAGCACACAGAATCAAGCCTTTAACGCGATTATCCCCAAGGTGGCGGGAAGACCGAAAGGGGAATCATCTTTGAGTGTCCATATTTCAATTTCATCGGGGCTGAGTTCATCATCAAGCTAGCCACGGCACCCTGCCGCGCTCCGTGCGGCAATTGGCGCCCGGGACTTCCAGGCAGGTTGCCCAAAAACCGCCTTTGTTCGGCTCGCCTTGATGAATGATCACTGTGAGTTGTTTCATACTACAGCCCGATCACTTTCATCACGGCTTCCTTTGTTGGCGGGACGAGGATGGGTTCAAGCCCGGCGCTTTTGATCGCGGTGTCGGGGTCTTTCAATCCGTGGCCGGTCATGGTGGCGGCGATGACGCTGCCCGCCGGGATGGCCCCGGCCTTCACGCGCTGGATCAATCCGGCCAGACAGGCGGCGGAGGCCGGTTCGACAAATATGCCGTCTGTTCGCGCAATCAATTTATAGGCGGCCAGTATTTCTTCGTCGGTCACTTTGTCGATGAAGCCTTTGGAATCCTGCAAAGCCTGCACAGCTGGCTGCCAGCTTGCGGGATTGCCAATGCGGATGGCCGTGGCCACGGTTTGCGGGTCGGCCACCGGTTTGCCCAGGACAATCGGGGCCGCGCCCGCGGCCTGGAAGCCGAACATGTGCGGGAGGCGGTCGCTCTTTTTGGCCTCGAAATATTCCCGATACCCCTTCCAAAAGGCGGTGATGTTGCCGGCGTTGCCCACGGGCAAAAAATGAAAGTCCGGCGCGCGCCCGAGTTGATCGCAAATCTCAAACGCCGCCGTCTTTTGTCCCTCGATTCGCGCCGGGTTGATGCTGTTGACCACTTCGACTTTGCCCGACTCGCCGAGTTCGCGCACGATGCGCAGGGCGGCGTCAAAATTGCCTTCCACCGCGATGGTGGTGGCGCCGTACATGAGGGCCTGGGCCAGTTTCCCGAGCGCAATCTTGCCGTGCGGCAGCAACACGACGCACTTCATTTTGGCCCGGGCCGCATAGGCGGCGGCGGAGGCGGAGGTGTTGCCCGTGCTGGCGCAAATGAGGATGTGCGCCCCGCGTTCCTTCGCCTTGGAAACGGCCAGGGTCATGCCGCGATCCTTGAAGGAGCAGGTGGGATTGACCCCTTCGTATTTCAGCCACAATTGGAAATCGCCCCCGATTGCGTCAACAAAATTATTCGCCCGCACCAGCGGCGTGTTCCCTTCGTTCAGGGAAACGACGGGCGTGGTTTCGGAAACGGGCAGGTAGGGGCGGTAGGCGTGGATGACGCCGCGCCAGCGGTTGCCCTGGATTGGAAGAATGGAGTTCATGGGTGCAAAATGGCCGGGCTTTGCGTTCATTGGGAAGAGTCAAGTCGAATTGTTTTGGGATTAAGATCAGGATTAAGATTAGGAGGAGGATTCATTCGAAACTCTCCACCCGAATCATGACCGGCGGCGGCTTGACCACGGGCAATTTGGCGATTTTGGCCAGCGCCTTCTTCATCGCCGCGTTCGTCGCCTCATGGCACATGAATATCAGCGGGACGCTTTCGCCCTCGTGACCTTCGGGTTGGATCACGGAGGAAATTCCGATCTTCAATTCCGCCAGAACGGCCGAGATTTTTGCCAGCGTGCCGGGTTTGTCAATGACGCTCAAACGCAGATAATAACGGGACACAACTTCCTCGATGGACAGGACTTTTCCATGGCGGTCATGGGGCACGAAGGGCGGAATGCGGCGGCGCGTGCCGTGTTTGTAATCGAGCGCCGCGTCCGCGATGTCGCTCAAAACCGCGCTGGCCGTGGCGTCCTTGCCCGCCCCGCGTCCATAGAAGAGGGTGTCGCCCACCACGTCGCCGCGAACAAAGACCGCGTTAAAAACATGATTGACGCTCGCCAGGACATGGGTGTCCGGCACCAGGGCGGGATAGACGGAGGCCTGTACGGCCTGGCCCGCGCCGCTTTTCGCGCCGGGCGGCTTCCCGCCCTTGACTACGCCGAGCAGTTTGATGGTATGGCCCAGCTTCCCGGCAAATTCGATGTCCGCCCGGCTGATGGCCCGGATGCCCTCGACGTAAATCTCCCCGGGCCGCACCCAAAAACCGTGGGCGAGCGAGGCGAGAATGCCAATTTTGTGTTGGGAGTCAAAGCCGTCAATGTCGAGCGCGGGGTCCGCCTCGGCGTAACCGAGCCGCTGCGCCTCGGCGAGGGTCGGCTGGAAGTCGGTGCCTTCCAGTTTCATGCGGGTGAGGATGTAATTGCAAGTGCCGTTGACGATGCCGTAAATGTGGGTGATGCGATTGCCAACAAAGCCCTCGCGCAAGGCTTTGATAATCGGAATGCCGCCGGCGACGCTGGCTTCGTAATAGAGATTGGTGCGGTGTTGGCGGGCCGCGGCAAACAATTCCTCGCCATGGGCGGAGAGCAGCGCCTTGTTGGCCGTGATGACCGGCTTGCCCAATTTAAGCGCCGTCAGAATCATCGTCCTGGCGATGGTCGTGCCGCCGACCAGCTCGATGACAACATGGACTTGCGGATCGTTGACCACGCCGGCCCAATCGGTCGTCATGAGCGAGGCCGGGATTGGGTAAGGGCGCGGCTCGTCCAGCGCCTTGACGGCGATTTTGCGCAGGCCGATCTTGATCCCCAGGCGCGACTCCAGGAGGGCGCCGTTGTTTTCCAAATGATGGAAGACGCCGCTGCCCACCGTGCCGCCGCCGATAATGCCGATGTTGACCTGTTGCATAAGCATGCCAACAGTGGCGAAAAATCAGGGTCAAAACAAGCCCGGTCTTTACTGGCTGCCCGCCGCCACCGTGTCGAGTTTGGCTTTTGCCGCCACCAGGTACCTTCCCAAGTCATCCAAAACAAATGGGGCCATTTGATTGCGCGCCCCGTTCACATCCCCCGATGTCATGGCGATGACGATTTTGTTGCCTTTGCCAACTTTGGCAATGGACAGGCCGCTTCGGGTGCGAAAGACCGCTTCGAAATTGTCCATTGGCGTGAGCGAGCTGCTGGCTTGCGAAATCAATGGCACGCTCCGGATCAGGGCGTCCAGTTCATCGTAATCGATGTAGTCAACCTGTGTTTGCCGGGCAACCTTGGTGCGGAGCGAGACGGCATAGACGCTGTTGGTGGTTTGCAGGTTCGTCAATCGCTCCGCCCGGATTTCCACCGGATAGCTGATCTGGCTGTTCAGCGTGCCGATGGTGGTCATGCCTTTGATCAGCAGCGCGTCCGGCGTGGCGTTGAAGGCGTCGAAATAAGTCCGCGGGGCGTTGGTCGTTTGCGCGTCCACGGCGGCCGGGAGGATTAGTGTCAATAATAATATTAGCCTTCTCATAACGCTTTCTTTCTCATGGTTAGATCACATAGTCCGCCGCTCCGGCCGGGTTCTGTTCCAGGCGGCGCGAGCGTTCGCACAAATCGGCCAGGGTCACCCGTTCCATGATGCCCACCACTGCTTCGCGCGCTTCCTTCATCACTTCGCGAATCGGGCAGGTCGCTTCATCCGGGCAGGTGCAGCGCTCATAAAAGTTGTCGCTCACACAACTGACCGGCGCCAGCGCCCCGCTCACGTACCGGATCACCGATGCCAAAGTAATGTTCTCCGGCGGGAGCGCCAGCCGGTAGCCGCCCCCGGCGCCGCGCTTGCTCTCCACCACGCCCAGGGTCTTCAAATCATTGAGAATCTGTTCCAAAAACTTTTTGGGAATGTTTTGCTGGTCGGAAATCGTTTGAATGCGCACCACCTCCTGGCCGTAGGTGCGGCCCAAGACCAGCAGCGCCCGCAACGCATATTCCCCCCGAACAGAGAGCTTCATTGGTATAACTCTAGTATTTCCACTGCTTCAGTCAAGATTCGGTCGCAAGAACTGACGGGCGGCGAATGAGCTTGCGCCGCTTCCGCCGGGTTTGTTTCATTGGCGGCTTGAAAAAGCGGCCTGCGCTTGCGTTGGCGGCGAACCGGGGCCATTGTTGTCCCGGTTTGTTGGAGCGCAGGCGATGGAGGGCGCGGCGGAAATGAATTTCATGCAGCTTTATCCAAAACATTACTGCGGCGTTTTCGGCATTTACGGCCACCCCAGCGCGGCGGAATTGACCTATTACGGCCTTTATGCCTTGCAACATCGCGGCCAGGAAAGCGCGGGCATCGTCTCTTGCGACGGCCGACAATTCCGTGAGTACAAACGCATGGGGCTGGTGTCGCAAATCTTCAACGGCGAGATCCTGCATAATCTCGTCGGCCACATGGCCGTGGGCCATACGCGTTATTCGACCACCGGCGCGTCGCATTTGCGCAACGCGCAGCCGTTGACGGGCGACAGCAAACGGGGCCAATTGGCCATCGCCCATAACGGCAATCTGACCAACGCGGCCGCGTTGCGCGAAGAATTGGAGGACAAAGGCGCGATTTTTCAAACGACGGTGGACAGCGAGATAATCCTGCATCTGCTCTGCCAGCCAAATCCCGGCGGCAACGAGAACAACCTGTTGCAAACGGTCCGGCGCATCGAAGGGGCGTATTCGCTGGTCATTATGACCGAACAGGAATTGATCGGCGTGCGCGACCCTTTTGGCTTCCGTCCGCTCTGCCTGGGCCGGGTGGGCGAGGCCTGGGTGCTGGCCAGTGAAAGTTGCGCGCTGGATTTGATCTCGGCCAAATACGTGCGCGACATCGAGCCGGGGGAAATCGTCATCATCGATCAAAACGGCGTGCGCAGCCTGCAAGCCTTTCCCGAGCACAAGCAACGCGCCTTTTGCATTTTTGAGTATGTCTATTTCGCGCGCCCCGACAGCACCATCGCCCATCGCAACGTCTATAAAGTCCGGGTGGAAATGGGGCGCGAACTGGCGCGGGAGCAGCCATTGCAGGCGGACCTGGTGCTGCCCGTGCCCGACAGCGGCAACTGCGCGGCCCTGGGTTACTCACTGGCCTCGGGCATTCCTTATGAAATGGCCTTTGTGCGCAATCACTACGTGGGCCGCAGTTTTTTGCAACCCTCGCAATTGATCCGCGATTTTGACGTGCGGGTGAAACTCAATTTGATCGCCGAGCTGGTCAAGGGCAAACGAGTGATCGTGGTGGATGATTCCATCGTGCGCGGGACCACGTGCAAAGCGCGCGTCAACAATTTGAAGGAGGCCGGCGCGACGGAAGTGCATGTGCTGGTCAGTTGCCCGCCGCACATGAACCCGTGCGTCTATGGCATCGATTTTCCGGACCGCAGCAAATTGATGGCGGCGAACCATTCCATTGACGAGATCCGGCGTTATCTCAACGCGGATTCGCTGGCCTATTTGTCCGAGGCCGGCATGGTGCGGGCGACCGGCCTGCCCGGAGAATCCTTTTGCATGGCTTGTTATAACGGCAAGTATCCGGTGCCTTACGACGCGGAGGTGGACAAACACATCATGAAACGGCGCCGGGCGCGCATCGAAGGCCTGGTGGACGGCCTGGAAAAGGACGCGATGCAAATCAAGCTGTTGTGATCATCTCCTGCTCTGCAGCTTGCTCAGCAAGCGCAGTATTTCCAAATAGAGCCACACCAGTGTGATGAGAAGGGCCAAACCCGAGTACCATTCCATGTACTTGGGCGAGCCGGACCGGATGAACCCTTCGATGGCATCGAAATCCAGGAAAAAGTTGAAGGCCGCGATGCCGCAAATAATAATGCTGATGCCAATGCCCAGCGGACCGCTGCTGTTGATGAACGGCACCCCATGTCCAAACATACCCAGGACCATGTCAATCAGATAGACCACGCAGATGCCGCCGGTTGCCGCGATGACGGCCACCTTCATTCCGCTGGTCACCCGCACGATTCGGGTGGCGTAAAGGAACAGGAACAACCCCAAAACGGAGAAGGTCAACAGGACGGCGTTGGCCGCGATGCCCGGGTATTTGACGTTGAATAATGATGAAATGGCGCCCAGCACCAGCCCTTCAAGGGCCGCATAAAGCGGGGCCACGTACGGGCAGGTCGCCGGTTTGAACATCCCCACCAATGCCAGCACGAACCCGCCGAGCAAAGGCACCAGGAGCAATCCCCCGCGCAATTCGGGCGTGACCCAGCCGTAAGCGGCAGTCGCCATGCAAATGAGCAGGAGGATGCCGGTTTTATTGACGGTGCCGTTGAGGTTCATGGCCGTTTCCGCGGTCCCGCTGAAGCTCTCTTCACGTTTGAGCAATGGATTTGATGTTACCATGGGCCGAGTATGCCGGAAGGGGAACGTGTGGGCAAGGTTTGTCCAATATCCCAAAGTTTGGCCGGTGGTTTATTTATGAGGCATCCGTACCTGTGATAATAACGAATGTGCGGAAGGGTGGGGTGGCCAACGGGACTCGAACCCGCAACAACAAGCTCCACAAGCTTGGACTCTACCATTGAGCTATAGCCACCAACCCGCCTTAAGAGTAGTTTTTTGCGGCGCGGACGTCAAGTCATTTGCCCTCCTGCACCACACTGCGCACCTCGCCGGATTGAAGCCGGGTTTTTAATGTTTGACCGGGGCGCGTTTGTTCTTTCGAACGAATGATTTTTCCGCCGGCGGCGTCCAGGGTGATCGAGTAACCGCGCGCCAGCACCTGCTCCGGACCGAGCAAACGCAGACGGTCCTGCAAGGCATCGCCGCTCTGGCGCAGGCTGCGCAGATAATGGCGGGTCCGCTCCCGCAACCGGCGTTGCTCCAAGGCCAGCGCCGCGCGCCGCTGCGCCAGCAGTTGGTCGGGGCGGACACGGTCCAGCCGGACGCCGAGGTTCTGCCCGGCGACGCGGCATTTTTGCAATTGTTGACGCGCACAACGGGAGAGCGTCAGTTGCAGATCATCCAGGCGTTGCAGGCGCTGATGGAGCAAGCGGCGCGGATGCGAGGCCCGGAGTCGTTGCCAGAGTTGCTGGAAATGACGGCGTTCGCCCTGCAACCGCCGGCGGACCAGGTCGCGCATTTGCGCGCGCGCCTGGTCCATCCATTTGCCGCTGGAAAAAACCGCCTCGGTCAGAATTTCCGCCGCCGCGCTGGGCGTGGCCGCCCGCAAGTCGGCGGCAAAGTCGCTGATGGTGAAATCAATTTCGTGCCCGATGGCGGAAACGACGGGGAGGGCGGAATGGAAAATGGCGCGGGCCACCATTTCCTCGTTGAAGGCCCACAAATCCTCCAGGCTGCCCCCGCCGCGAGTGAGCAGGATCAAATCCAGTTTCCGGCCGGGGATTTTTGACCATTGATTGAGCAGCGCGATGGCCGCGGCGATTTCCGCCGCCGCGCCCGGACCTTGCACCGCGCAGGGCACAAAAACGATTTCCAGGGACGGATTGCGCCGCCGCGCCACATGCAACACATCGCGAATGGCAGCCCCGGTCGGCGAAGTGACCAAACCGATGCGTTGCGGGAATCGCGGCAGGGGCCGTTTCCGCTCCGGGGCAAAAATGCCCTCGGCGGCCAGTTTCTCCTTCAGTTTCTCGAAGGCGGCCTGCAACGCGCCAATGCCCTGAAGCTCGACCGCCAGCACGCGCAATTGATATTGGCCGCGCGGTTCATACACGGTCATTTCCCCCTTGAGGACGACCTTGCGCCCGTCTTGCAACGCCGCGCGGTTGGCCGGCGCATCGGTCCGAAAGACAATGCAGTTCAACTGCGCCGCCGCGTCCTTGAGGGTGAAATAAACATGGCCGGAACTTTGCGCGCGGCAATTGGTTATCTCGCCCGTCACCCAGACCTGGCCGACATGCTGTTCGAGCAGGCGGCGGATGTCCGCCGTCAATTCACTGACGGAGAAGACGCGCCGGGTGGGTTCCACCGGGAAAAGCTCGCCGCCAAAATCCCATTGCGATGTGGTCTGTTTCGGCATTCAGGCCTCGAGCGGTTCGGAAATCCGGCGGATGTGGAGCGCGCGCCCGGAATCATTGTCGATTTCAATCAACGCCCCTTGCAACAGGATCCGGCGCGAGGCCACGCCGAATTTCTGCGGCGTGTTCGTGGCAAAGCGCTCGATGACGGGCGCTATTTCGCGCCCCAAAACGCTCTCGTGCGGCCCGGTGAAACCCGCGTCAGTCAAGTAAGCCGTGCCGCCCGGAAAAATTTGTTCATCCGCCGTTTGCACATGGGTATGCGTGCCGACGACCGCGCTGACCTGCCCGTCCAACATGCGGGCAAGGGCGATTTTTTCCGAAGTCGCCTCGGCGTGCAGATCGACAAAAATAATCCTGGTCATCTGACGCAAACGCGGGACTTCGGCACGGGCGCAAAGGAAAGGATTCTCCAGCGGCGGCATGAAGGTGCGCCCCTGCAGATTGAGGACGGCGACCGGCGGAAGCCTCTCCGAATGCCAAAGCGTGCTGCCCTGGCCGATGACGCCCGGCGGATAATTCAAAGGCCGCAAAAACCGGGCCTCGGACAGCAACAGGAAATTGACCTCCTTCTGGTCCCACAAGTGGTCTCCGGTGGTCATAATATCGACGCCTGCGTTAAAAATTTCAGTCGCCGTATTGACCGTGATGCCCGCCCCGCCGGCCGCATTTTCCCCATTGGCAACGACCATGTCGATCTGATGCGCCTGGCGCAATTTTGGCAGGAGCTGCCGCACCGCGAACCGGCCCGGCTCCCCGACGATGTCGCCGACAAAGAGAAGCTTCACGGCAAAGAGATTAATGGGGAACTCTCCGCTGGCAAGTAATGAAAACCCAACTTAATGAGGATTGCGCGAAAGAGAGTTTTGGGCGATTGTTGACGCCATGAGCGTGGCCGAATTGCCCATCCAGATTGACCGCGAGAAAATCGCGGAGTTTTGTCGCGCGCGCGGCATCCGCAAGTTGAGCCTGTTCGGCTCGGTGTTGCGGGATGATTTCGATCCGGCGCGCAGCGACGTGGACGTGCTGGCGGAGTTGCTGCCCACCGCACGGCCCGGCTGGGAGTTCTTCGGTTGGCACGAAGATCTCGAACCTATCATTGGACGCAAGGTGGATCTGCACACGCCCAATAGTTTGAGCAAGTATTTTCGCGATGAAGTTCTGCGCGAGGCATTGACTGTCTATGAGCAGGCATGATCCGAGGGTCTAAAACCCATTGATCACGTCGAGGAGTTGGCGCAGGCGGCCGTATTGCCGGCGGTCAAACCCAAAGGCGATGCGCGGCAATTCGATGTGGTCGTTGTCTTCCTTTTCCTCGGGTGTGGGTTCGATGACTTTGAACTTCTCGCCCAGGACGATGTCGCCAAAATCATCGTTGAGACTTTCAATGGCGGATGGGGACGGAACATTCTTGAGGCGCAGGACGAGCAAATCTTTGACAAAGCGGCTGGAATGGTAGTTGCGATAAAACCGGGTGATGATGCGCACGGCCTGGCTGGCACTGTCGGCGATTTGATAGAGGTACAGGTCGTCGGGCGAAATCATCTGGCCGCGCAAGAGGTGTTCGCGGATGTTTTTGTCCCAGACTTTCCAGTAAGCGCCGCCGGGGCGGTCGAGCAGGACCAGGGGCACCAGGCGGCTTTTGCCGGTTTGCATGAGGGTCAGCGCCTCGTACCCTTCGTCCAATGTCCCAAATCCGCCGGGGAACAATACAATGGCGTCGGAGTGCCGGACGAAGGTGAGCTTGCGGGTGAAAAAGTATTTGAAGGAGACGAGCTTTTTGTCTTTCTCGATGATCGGGTTGGCGGCTTGTTCCCAGGGCAGGCGGATGTTGGCGCCGAAACTCATTTCCGGTCCGGCCCCTTCGTGCCCCGCTTGCATGATGCCCGGGCCGGCGCCGGTGATGACCATGAAGCCGGCTTCGGCGATCTTGCGGGCGAACTCGACCGCTTCGAGATATTCCTGCCGCGTGGGCAGGGTGCGGGCGGAACCGAAGATGGTGACCTTGCGCGTGTTTTCGTAAGGGGCGAAGAGGCGGAAGGCGTAGCGCAATTCGCCCATGGCGGTGCGGATGACCCGCACGTCGCCGCGGTCCTTCACGTCTGTCAATAACTTGAGGGCATTGACAATTATTTCTTCGACCAAATCCGCATTATAGCCGCCGCCCTTTGCCGCAATCAGGTCCTGAATGCGGCTTTTGATAATCGGGTCAACCTGGCTCTTTTCAGCCTTTTCCACGGCACTAAACTATCGCGTTGCGCGGCAAAAGCAATAACCTTAAACTGCCCAGCCGCCGGAACCCGACTGGGCGGCGCAAAGGTTAAATAATGACGATGGATTACAAAAAAACGCTCAACCTGCCGCAAACCGGTTTTCCAATGAAAGCCGATTTGATCGCGCGCGAGCCGCAACGCCTGCAACAATGGCAAAGCGCCAAACTGTACCGGAAAATTCAGGCCGCCCGCGCCGGCGCGGAAAAATTTGTGCTGCACGACGGGCCGCCCTTTGCCAACGGCGACGTCCATATCGGCACCGCCCTGAACAAAATTCTCAAGGACATCATCATCAAGCATCAGGGCCTGCTTGGCCGGGACGCGCCTTACGTGCCCGGATGGGACTGCCACGGGTTGCCCATCGAATTCAAAGTGACGCAGGAAATGCGCAAAGCCGGCAACCCCAGCGCCGATCCCGCCATGATTCGCAAAGCGTGTGAAGCCAACGCACGCCAATACATTGATCTTCAGCGCGCGCAATTCAAACGCCTCGGCGTCCTCGGCGATTGGGAAAATCCCTACCTCACGCTGGACAAGGCATACGAAGCCGACGAACTCCGCCTCTTCGCCGACATTGTGGACAAGGGCTTTGTCTATCGCGGCAAAAAGCCGGTTTACTGGAGCATCCCGTGCCGCACCGCTTTGGCCGAGGCCGAAGTCGAATATCAAGATCACGTCAGCCAGAGCGTGTTGGTGAAGTTTCCCGTCGTCGGCCAGCCGCACACCTTCGTCGTCATCTGGACGACCACGCCATGGACGTTGCCCGCCAATCTCGCCGTCGCTTACAACGAAAAACTTCAATACGTCCGCGTCCGCGCCGGCGAAGAAAATTACATTTTGTTTCGCGGATTGCTTCCTGCCGTGGCCGAAAAATGCGGCTGGGCCAATTACACGGAGCAACCGATCCGCACGGAAGATTTGGCCAGATTGGAATATCAACATCCATTCTGCCAGCGCACCGGCAAAACCTTTGCCGCCGAGTTCGTCACGAGCGACACCGGCACGGGTTTCGTTCACATCGCGCCCGGCCACGGCCTCGACGACTACAATCTCGGTCGCCAAAAAGACCTGCCAATTTATTCGCCGGTGGATGATGACGGCCGTTTCGCGCACACGAATGAATTGCCCGTCGGGCAACAGATGCCGGCTGAAATGCTGGGCAAATCCATTTTGGAAAAACACGGCAAGAGCGACGCCAACGAAGCCGTTCTGCACGAACTCCGCGCCCGCCAGGCCTTGTTGCATCAGGAAAATTATCATCACAGCTATCCGCATTGCTGGCGCAGCAAAACCCCGGTCATCTTCCGCGCCATGGACCAGTGGTTCATCAAGATTGACCATGACAAATTCCGCGAACGCGCCCTTGCTGAAATTGACCGCGTCAGCTGGATTCCCGAGTGGGGCGTGAACCGCATCAAAAGCGCGGTGCAAACGCGCCCCGATTGGTGCATCTCGCGCCAGCGCTCCTGGGGGGTGCCGATTCCCGCGTTTTACGACGCCGGGGGCGAACTGATTTTTGACGCGCAAATCGTCCGCAACACCGCGGCCCTGTTTGAGCAACACGGGTCGAACATCTGGTTTGAAAAATCCGCCGCCGAACTGTGGCCGCTCGTCAAACCGAAGGATTGGAAAGGCGCGGAGCCTGCCGCCAAATCGAACGACACGCTGGACGTGTGGATTGATTCCGGTTCGTCCTCGCGCGCCGTGTTGATGAAACGCCCGGAGTTGCGCCACAATCTTCCTCCGCCCGCCTCATGGCAGGCGGACGTTTACCTCGAAGGCAGCGACCAGCATCGCGGCTGGTTCCAATCCTCGCTGCTGCTGTCGCTGGCGGGCAACGGCGCCGCCCCGTTCAAAACAGTATTGACGCACGGATTCCTGGTGGACGCCGACCGCGACAAGATTTCCAAAAGCAAACAGGGCGCTTACGAAAAACCGCAGACCGCCGAGGCCTACGTTAAAAAATATGGCGCGGACGTGGTCCGGCTCTGGGTGGCGTCGCAGGATTATCGCAACGACATCGTCGTGAGCGAGGAGCGCGTCAACAAAGTGGGCGAAACGTACCGCGGCATCCGCAACGCGTTGCGCTACCAACTTTCGAACCTCTACGACTTCGATCCCGCGAAGCACACGGTGGGCGATGACCAGCTTACGGGCCTTGACCGTTGGATTCTCGGCCAGTTTTCGAAGCTCGAAACGGATGTCCTCGCGGCCTACGACAAATACGAGTTCCATGTCGTGTATCAGAAGATCAGCCAGTTCGCCGCGGTGGAGTTGTCAGCCATCTATCACGATGTGGTCAAGGACCGGCTTTACACGGACGCCGCGCCGTCGCCGCGCCGCCGTTCCACGCAAACAGCGCTGCATCGCATGGTCAGGGGCCTTTGCAGCATGTTGTCGCCGATCCTGGTTTTCACGGCCGATGAAGCGTGGGAATTTATCCCGGGCACCGGGGGGGAATCAGTCCATCTGGCCCCGTGGCAGGCGGCCGGTCTGGGGCTGCCCGAAGAGGAGGAGAAACGGTGGAAAAAGCTGTTGGAAATTCGCGAGCGGATTCTGCCGTGTTTGGAGAAGGAACGGCAGGCCAAGAACATTGGCAAAGCTCTCGACGCCAAAGTGATACTGGGCGGAACGGCTAAAGCTTTGCCGGGCCAGACCGATATAGATACAGAAGTTCTGCGTGAACTTCTGAATGTGTCACAACTGGTCATGGGCCAAAACGCGGACGCGGATGATTTATCCATTCATGTGGCCAAAGCGGCCGGCCGGAAATGCGAGCGTTGCTGGCATTGGGAAGAGGATGTCGGGGCCAGCGGGGAACATCCGACCCTCTGCGGGCGCTGTGTTCTCGCGATCAGAAACTCTGCAATATGAAAGCTGAAATGCCGCTGATGGCGAATGCAATGCTGACGAAGCGTTCCGCCTTCAGCCTCCCCACGCGCGCCGTCCTGCTGGCGGCGTGTTACGTGATCGGAGGAATGCTCGGCAGCGAATCCAGCGCGCTTATGGGCGGAAACATCCCGCTGGTCTGGGCTCCGTCCGGCATCGCGCTGGCCGCCATTCTGCTGTTTGGTTATCGCATGTGGTGGGGAGTGGCGCTGGGGGCCTGGCTGCTGACTCTGGCGCAAGGAATGCCCGGCGGCTTTTTCACCCTGGCGACAGCCATCGGCAACACCATCGGGGCGGTGCTCTGCGCCTATCTGTTGGAACGCTTCGTGAGGTTTCAATATTCCATGGCCCGGGTGAAGTATGCGGCCGGCTTCATTCTTTTCGGCTGTTTGCTGGGCACGACGGTCAATGCGGCGTTCAATGTCGTCGGCCTTTGCTATGGCGGCCAACTGCCGTGGGAACAGTTGTTGTGGAAACAAGTCTTCAGCACCGTGGTCGTCTGGTGGGTGCCGAACGCGATGGGGGCGCTGGTGGTGACGCCGCTCATTCTGGCCTGGGCCGCCCCCGGCGGAGTGCGTTGGACGCGCCGCCGCATTGTGGAAGCGGCCTGTTGCGCAGGCGGCCTGCTGATTGGCACCCAGCTTTCTTTCAATTCCTGGTTTGTCTATGGGATGGAAAATTATCCGCTGGCCTATTTGCCTTACCCGTTCCTGGTCTGGGCCGCGTTGCGTTTCGGCCTGCGCGGCGCCACCACCGGAACTTTCGGTGTCGCCGTGTTGTCCATTTATGAATTGTTGCATCAACGCGGGCCTTTCTGGGCGGGCGCGGGCCACGATCACACCAGCCTGATGCTGATCGGCTGTTACATCGGCGTTGTCGCGGTCGGCAACCTGCTCCTGGCCGCCGCCGCAGTCGAGCGCGAGGCGGCCCTTCGCAGCACGGGCGAAAGCGAAAGGCGCTATCGCAGCGTGGTCGAGGATCAGACGGATTTAATCTGCCGTTTCAAACCGGATGGCACGCTCACCTTTGTCAATCAGGCTTACTGCCGCTTCCAGGGCGAGCGGCGGAAGAAACTGATCGGCTCCAATTTTTTCCAAACCCTGTCCGAGCGGGACCGTGAAATCCCCTTGGGCGAGTTTGCCCGCCTGACCCCGTCCGATCCCATCCGGACGTATGACAACAAGGTGATCATCCACCCGGGACAATTCATCTGGCAGCAATGCATCGTGCGCGCCTTGTTTGACGACGCGGACCAGATCACGGAATTCCAGGCCGTGGTGCAGGACATCACCCTCCGCAAGCAATCGGAGGAGGCCCTCCGCCGGGGCGAAGAACACCTGCAAGCCATTCTGCACAGCATGCCCGATGGCGTCATCGTCCTCAATGAGCGCGGGTTGGTGACCTTGTTCAATCCGGCGGCGGAAAAGATTTTCCAACGCAAGGCGGGCCAGGTGCTGGATCGGTCCCTGGATGAATTGTTTGCGGCGGCCGACCAGCCAGGGTACAGGGAATATCTGGCGCGCCAGGCGGGAGCGGGCCAGGCCGGCGTCATTGAAGTCAGCGCCCTGCAACCCGGCGGGGGTTTGGTGCCCATTGACGTGGCGGTGAGTGAAATTCCGCACGGCCAGACGCGCATGAGCATCGTGGTGGTGCGCGACATTTCGGAGCGCAAGAAACTGGAGGACCAATACCGGCAGGCGCAGAAAATGGAAGCGGTGGGGAGGCTCGCCGGGGGCATCGCGCACGATTTCAATAATTTGATGCAGGCCATTCTGGGCTACATCAATCTGCTGGACCGGCGTCTTCCGCTGGGCGACCCCAATCACGACGCGGTTGAGCAAATTCAGAAATCCCTGGCGCACGCCAGCTCGCTGACCCGGCAGCTTCTGGCTTTCAGCCGGAAGCAGGTGCTCAAGCCAAAGTTGCTGCCGCTCAACACCGCGGTCTCCGACATGAACCACTTGCTGCAACGGGTTCTCGGAGAAACCATCCAGTTGAAAATGAAACTGGCCACGCCCGTGCCCTGGATACGGGCGGATCCCGGGCAAATGGAGCATTTGATTCTGAACCTGGCCATCAACGCGCGCGACGCCATGCCCCAGGGCGGCACCCTGGAGATCGAAACCTGCAATGCCGAGTTTCTCGAAGAAACCACGCTTGCCTCCGGACGCATGGCCGCCGGACCCTACGCTGTTTTGAAAATATCCGACACCGGATGCGGCATGACGCCGGAAGTGCAGGCCCATTTGTTTGAACCTTTTTTTACGACCAAGGAAAATGGCAAAGGCACCGGCCTGGGCCTGTCCAACGTCTATGGCGTGGTCAAACAAAGCGGGGGCGAAATCACGGTCAACTCCCAGGCGGGCCGCGGCACCACGTTCGAAATTTACCTGCCCCGCTTTGACGGCAGCGTCGCCGGGGAGGATTCCACCCATGTCGTGCCCGCGCAGACGCACGGCACCGAGACGGTTTTGCTGGTCGAGGATGAGGAGTTGGTGCGCATGATGCTGGTGGAGGTCCTGAAAGCCGCCGACTACAATGTGCTGGATGCCCGGCACGGGGCGGACGCGCTGGAGCTGGCCGAACGGCACCTGGGACCGATTGATTTGCTGGTGACGGATATGACCATGCCGGGTTTCAGCGGCTCCGAGCTGGCCAGACGCCTGGCCGTGCCCCGGCCCAAGATGCGCGTCTTGTTTATCTCCGGTTACACGGACATGGAAGCGGCGCAAATGGGCAAACTCAATCAGCCGGTGCAATTCTTGCAGAAGCCGTTTCATCCCGATGCCTTTTTGACCAAGACGCGCCAGATTCTGGATCAGAAAAGCAAAGACGCGCCAGTCGCGGACAATTGACCGGATGACGGACGAGCTGCCAGAGCCAGGCATCCCCGCGCCGGAAGCGATCCCTTGAAACAGTTACATGGAGGACAGTTCCGACCTGGAAACCATTAGTATTGACATTGTCAGCCGCGCGGCGGGCCGCATCGAAGAAATGGGCCGGCGCCTGATGCCCCCGCGTGACAAGCCGGCCCGGACCACGGCTGCCCCATGAGCGCAAAGAGAGCGAAACAGCCACAAAAGATCACATGGAACCCAAAGATGAACTCCCTGTTTTTTTGCGTTCCTTGCGTTCCTTCGCGGCAAACAGGCATTGGTAGACTCCGTCGAACCCCATATAGATCGAGTCACGGCTCGACGGAGTCTCGCCCCACCGTGCGCCCTTGAGTCTTCCTTGGAGATGCAGAAGCCCACCCCCTTCGGCCTCTGCCAGCATTTTTTCCATACTAAAACGCCTGGCCAAATTGTTGTAGTAAGTGAGTATGGACACGTAAATTGAGAAGCGACGGCAACGGCATATGCTCAGAGAGATGCAACTGGTTTGGCGGTTCAACCGTGGCCACACGGATGCGCTGCGCGAAATTTATGAACAGCACAAGCACGCGCTGGTCACACTGGCCACGGCGCTCCTGGTTGACAAATGGGAAGCCGAAGACGTGGTCCACGACGTCTTCGTCGTCTTCCTCCGGTCCGGCGGCCGGTTCCGGCTGACAGGCAGTCTGAAGGGATTTCTGGCCACCTGCGTGGCGAACCGGGCCCGCAACCGAAACAAGTCGAAGCGGAACCATACTCCGGGCGAAGCCGCTGCCACCGAACCTGCCGCGCCGGACAACGAGCGTCCCGATCTGGCGACCATGTTCGGAGAAGAATTGAGGTGCGTGGGCGGGGCGTTGGCGGAATTGCCCTATGAACAGCGGGAAGCCGTCGTGTTGCGGTTGTGCAGCGGGATGCGGTTTCAGGCCATTGCCCGAATGCAAGGCGTCTCAACCAATACCGTCCAGGGCCGTTACCGCTACGGCTTGGACAAACTGACAACACTCTTGGACGGAAAGTTAAGCCTATGAAAAAGACACAGGATATTTCGCAAATCTTCCGGCAAATGCGCGTGCCGGCCAGTTCGAAACTCGACGAACGCGTTCACCGTGAAATTGACAATGCAGTGACGTCGGCAGCCACAGCGCCCGCCGGCCCACAACTCACTCTCGGACAAATATTTGCTCTGTTTCTCAAAAGACCGTCCGCCCGTTACACGCTCGCCACCACCCTGGGACTCGCAGTGTTGGCGGCGCTGGCTTTAATTCATTCGGCCTCTTCCGCCTGGGCCATGGAGCAGACAATCGAAGCCCTCAAGAAATATAGAGCCCTTCACATTACCGGTTACGTCACAAGAGGCGGCAAAGCCATGCCGCTCGACCTCTGGGCGCGGGCTGACGTGACCGGCAACCTGGTCGAAGCCGGCCTGTTAAAAACTGAAGGTGCTACGATTTGGACCAGGGACAACAAGACCTGCGGCTATGACCAGACCGACAACACGGTGTACGTCGAGCCGGGTATCACTACTTTTGGGGGGTTGAACCCCTGGCCCGGGCCAAAGAGCCTGACCGTGCTGACCAGACTGAAGGATTATAAGGCGTTTGAAGGCGATGATCCGGCCACAGGACGGAAACGGGTCGTCGTCACCTGCAGCATCGAGAACCCCGGCGGGCCGCAATTGTTCGGGCCGCAATCGTTGTTACTCGAATTTGATGTCCGGACCAAGCTGCTCGTCAGCTCGAAAAGCTGGCAGAATTCCACACAAGAGGGAGCGCCGAACTGTTGCTGTGAGAAGATCCTCTATTTTGAGGATCTGCCGGATAGCGTCTTCGACTACCAACCTCCCTCAGGCGCGTCCTTTACCAACATGCCATTAACGGTCCCGGAAGCCAGTCTTTCGTCATTAAGCGATCCCGGGTGTGGGATTCCCGAGCAGGGGATGAGCCGCGAACAAGCCTGTCAAAAGATTCTTGAGCAATATTGGGCGGCCCGCATCACAAACGACTTGGCGCGCATCCGTCAGCTTTGGCCACTGACCGCCGCCTGGCCTGACGAATTGCTGCGCGACGTGGGTGACCAGGATGAAATAGCGCAGGTGTTGAAAATCGGCGGTATCGAAAGAACCGGCGAGTCTAAACTCGGCCCGCTCGCGTTGATTCCGAGCTGGGTCCGTTCCCGGGGCGGCATGGTCCTGGAGGTCTGGCTAATCGTGCAATTCCGTGAGACCGACCAGGGGGCCTCTTGCGTTATCTACGGCGATCATGGATACGCGCTGAACGCGAAGGAGTGACCGCTACTATTTGCACTTCCGGCCCGGTTACCCATTACAAACGTCGAGGAACCGTGTTGGGTTCCTCGCTGTTTTCAGTGGAATCGCGTTTACTCGGTTTTCCATGCTCTGTCAGTGCTTTGGGCTCTTTGTGCTCTCTGTGGTTAAATATTTCCCCAAAAAGCAGTAACATGTTACCGCTCTGTTACCTTTCGTGTTACCGGCTAAGTCGTTGATTATCAGCACTTGTTACCGTGTTACCGATTTTTTGGACCAATCTATCAATCTGGCGTTTCTGGCGCATTTTACAGGGCTTTCTTTCAGAAAAGGCCTTCGTTGCCAATATCTTGGCCGGATTCACGAATTGGCCGTGTGAAGGCAAAGTCTTTTCAAGTTTGAACCTTCGACAATACCACCCAAATGGAGGGGGTGACAATGGTTCACAGCGGTTTATGATCGGGCCAATACTATGCTGACAATGAAAATGACACGGCTTTGCGCCGGTGGAGTTGTCGCGGCCCTTGCGTTGATTGCGGCGGCTGATCTGCCCGCCCAGCAAACCACGCCCGACCGCGGCACCCAAACTCCCAATGCCACACCAACCAATGGCCCCGGAACGAATTCCACCGCCGGGGGCGGAGGCAGGCGTGGCGGTGGATTTGGCCGCGGCCCGCAACAGGCCGGCCCGACCACCCCGTTTGGCACGCGGGGAATCGAGCTCAAGCCGTTCCTGATCGATCACCGTCACGCGGCGGATTCGCTCATCGACCTTTCATTCCTGCTGGATGCTCCTGCCGGGAAAGATGGATTTCTTCGCGCGAAGGGGGCGCACCTGTTCACCGGCGGCGGGAAGCCAATCCGGCTGTGGGGGTTCAACATCACCGAATGGAGCCGCGGCTCCGTTGAAATTCCCCCCAAAGAGGACGCCGCGATGTGGGCGTCGGCCCTGGCGCGATCCGGCGCCAATATCGTCCGGCTCCAATTCCTCGACTTGGACGCGCCGCGCGGGATGCTCGACGGCAGCCTGAACGACAGCCAGCACTTCGATCTCTCGCAACTCGACAACGAAGATTACTTTCTGGCCGAAGTCATGAAGCGGGGGATTTATGTGGATTTCAACCTCAACGTCGGACGCCACTTCAAGTCGGGCGACAATGTCTCGGTGACCGGTCTCCAACCGAAGGGGCCGCTGCTGTTCGACAAGAGACTGATCGAGTTGGAAAAGGATTACGCGCGGCAGTTGCTCACGCACGTCAACCCCTACACGAAGAAGGCGTATGTGGACGATCCAGGCATTGCCATCGTGGAGATTGTCAACGAGGACGCGATCTACATCGGATGGAGCGGCAACAACGCCTACGACCAGGAACTGACCGATTTGTTTAATGCGTGGCTTGTCAAGAATGTCAGCGCGGCGAAGCTGGCCGCGTTCCGCGAGGCGGCGGGCGTGGGCGCCAACGACCCGGTGCCGCGGCTCAAAGGTCCGGCGCTGCGAACGGCCAGCAAGGACCGGTATTACACCGAGTGCAGATTTTTCTCCGATTTGGAATCCGGGTTTTTCAAGGAGATGAGCGGCTGGCTGCGGCAAACACTCGGCGTGAAATGCCCGCTGATCGCAACCGCCGACCACAGTCATTCCGGGAGCGGCTACGGGCTGGAGGCGGATGCGCAGCAGTTGGACATCATGGACGGCCACACTTACTGGCAGCATCCGGGCGACCGGCTCTACCACCACGCTCCCATGGTCAATGATCCGTTCAATTCGAGTGTCGCCGAGCTTTCGCGCACGGCGATGGCGCGCAAGCCCTACACGGTCAGCGAAGTCAACAATCCGTTCCCCAACCAATTTGCGTGCGAGGGGATTCCGATCCTCGCGGCCTACGGGGGATTTTTGAATTGGGACGGCATTATGTGGTACACATTCGAGCCCAAACGCAGCGCCGGCTGGAAGCCGGTGTTGAGCGAGCCGTTCGACATGTCGCTCGATCCGGTCAAGATGACCCAGATGGCCGCCGGGGCCTTGATGTTCCTTCGCGGCGATCTGGAGAGCGCCAGGGAAACGGTGATGCGCTCGTACACCTGGGAAGAGGTGGCCGGCAGCCGACTGCTGGCCGGAACCAACCGGCCCTACTTCACCCCGGGCTTCCCAATGTCGGTCCCGCTGCTGCATGGCTCGCGCATCGCCTCTCTCAATGGAAAACCGGCCGCCCCCATCAAGGCGGACCTTGCCGGCCCGTACCGGAGCGACACCGGCCAGTTGGTTTGGTACACCAGCTCCAACCAAACGGGTCTGGTGACCATTGACAGCCCGCGTTCCCAGGGGTTGGTGGGATACGTCAAGGCCAACGGCAAAAGCGCGGGCAATCTTTCGGCCGATGTTTCCAATGACTTCTGCGCCATCGTCGTGAATTCACTCACTGTCAAACCCATTTCAAAAACGAGCCGGATGCTGCTGACCACCGGCTCCCGTGTTGAGAACAACGGCCTGGTCTGGAACGCCGCGAAATCACGCACCGCCGATGGCGGAACATCGCCAACCTTGATCGAACCGGTGACCGGCACAATCACCCTCCGCGATCTGGCCAGGGCGAAGCGCGTGTCAGCCAAAGCCCTGGACGGCTCCGGCCATCCCATCGGCGATCCCATCATCGCCAAACATACCGGGGCGAAATGGGAGATTGCCGTCGGCGGGATCGTCACGCCCTGGTACGAGGTGACGGTGGAGAGGTGAGAACCTGTTTTGGTTGTGGATCAAGGCAGGGTTGGAACCGCCGTTCCAGGTTGAACATCCAACTCGACCGAGGCGTCTTTCAGACCGTCTGCGTTCGCCGTGACCGTGACATGCCCCGGCATTTTCCCGGCTTGCAACGTGACCATGGCCATGCCGTTAAACACGGGGCGGGTGCGGGACTGATAAGAGTCGTGTGAGGTGGAGTCGCCGTTGTCGTAGCCGATGATTTTTGCCGGGCCTTGGATGTCGAGAGCAACCACGTTGCGGGCCCTGGGGACGAGGTTTCCATTGGCATCCAGGATGCGGACTTCGACTTGGGCCACGCCCCGGGCCGCGCTGTTCAATACCGTTTTGTCGGGTTTGAGGGCAATGCTGGCGGGTGCGCCAGCGGTGTTGATTTCTTCCTCGGCAACGATCTGTCCGTCTCGCCGGCCGATGACACGGATGGTGCCGGGTTCGAAAGGCACGTCCCAGGTCAGATGCAAATCCGCCGTGGTGCCGGCCGGGGTGCGATCGCTCCAACTCCGGGTGGCGCCCGGACGCGGGAAGACCAGGGATTTGACGCCGTAACTTTTGCCGTTGACCTGTAGTTCAACTTGTCTGCAATTGGAGTAAACGACGACGGGGATGATGGCGCCCTTTTCACCGGGATAGTTCCAGTCCGGAAAGACATGGACCATCGGTGGGCTGGTCCACTGGCTTTGGTAGAAGTAGTATCCGTCTTTGGGGAAGCCGCAAGTATCCAGGACGCCGCTGTTGGCGCTTTTGCCCGGCCAGCGGGATTCGCCAAGGTAGTCAATGCCGGTCCACATGAAATAGCCAATAACATAATCATGTACGGCATTGAATTTCCAGAGTTGCTCGGCGCGAATCATGGAAGAGGCGTAGCCGAAGGTTGAGGTGTTGGTCCCGAAATAATTGCCCCGCACACCACCGAGGCAGACATCTTCCGTGCCCACGAATTTGCGCTGCGGGAATTTGTCATGGTCGTCCGAGAAATAGATTTCGCGATACCTGCCCCAGCGGTCCACGTAGTTGTAGCCGGCAATATCAAGGGCCGAGAGGAAGTCAGGCCAGGTGGGATTGGGCGCGTGAACGTTGTCGCAGGCCGAAGTCACCGGACGGCTGGGATCCTGGGCGTGGCAGATGCCGGCAAGGTATCTGGCAATGTCCACGCCGGCCTGGGTGGACTGCTGCGGGATTTCGTTGCCGATGCTCCACATGACGATGCTGGGATGGTTGCGGTCGCGCTGGAGCATGGAGACAAGGTCCTTCTGCCACCACTCGTTGAAAAGCGTCGAATAGGAACCATGCAACCGATCCTTGGCCACGGTCCATTCGTCGAAGGCTTCATCCATCACCAGGACGCCCAGGCGGTCGCAAAGGTCGAGGAATTCAGGCGCGGGAGGGTTATGGCTGCATCGAATGGCGTTGCATCCTATGGCTTTGAGCAGCTTCAGCCGCCGTTCCCACACCTCCACCGGCACTGCCGCGCCCACCGCTCCCCCGTCGTGATGCACGCACATGCCGAGCATTTTGACGTGCTGTCCGTTGAGGAGGAAACCCCGGTCAACATCGTAGTCAATTTGACGGATGCCCATGGGAGTGTCGCAGGAGTCAATGGTTTCCGCACCGGCGCCGCCCTGAGTGCGGGTCAGGCTCGTCCTCAATCTCTCCGCCCCGCTCAGCCATCGCGCACCGGCGCCACCCTGGTTGCGGGTCAGGGTCGTCCGCGCCGTGTAGAGGGCGGGATTGTCCAGGGTCCACAATTGCGGTTGGTTGACGCGAATGGTTTGCGCCAGTTCTTGCTCCCCTTTCGCCGGGACCTCCACCGAACCTTCAACACTGCCAACGGTTTTGCCGGCGGCATCCATTATTTCCTGGCGAACCCCGACACTGGCCGCGGCGTCGGTGTCATTCTGCACGCGTGTCTTGATGATGACGTCGGCCGTCTCAGCGGAAACTTTGGGCGTGGTGATGGTGGCTCCCCAGGTGGCGATGTGGACCGGCCCGGTCACGTCCGCCCAGACATGGCGATAGATGCCCGATCCGGTGTACCACCGGCTGTTCGGTTGCGTGTCGTTGGCCACGCGCACGGCGAGGACGTTGTCTTCTCCCGCCGCCGCCAGAAACGGCGTCAAATCACAGGTGAAACTTGTATAGCCATAGGCGTGATGGCCGGCCTGATGGCCGTTCAGATAAACGTCCGCGTTCATAAAAACGCCTTCGAACTCCGCCGACACCCGTTTGTCCTTGAAATTTGCCGGTGTGGCAAAATGCTTCCGGTACCACCCGATGCCGGCCGGCAGGGACCCGCCCAAACCTCCGGTGGAGTTGGTCTGGTCAAACGGCCCCTCAACGGACCAATCGTGGGGAACATCGAGCGCGCGCCAGCTCTTGTCGTCAAAGGCCGGACTCTGCGCGCCGTCCGGATCTCCCCGGATGAACGACCAGTTTAAATCCATGGAAAGGCGCTGGCGCGGCCCGTCCGCGCCGTTGGCGGTGCGGGAGGAATACGCGGCCAGGATGAGAATGATGATAACGGCGGCAATGGATTTCACAGGCACTTTGTAAACCCCCCAAGGCTGGAAGTCAAAAAGGTTTGAACTTTTGGGGGATTTTGAGAATTTTGCCTTGTGGCTTACCACCCAAACCCATGGATGATCCTGCCTTTTGCGTTGTGGCTCGCCCTCGTCGCGCTGGCTCCTCTTTATCTTTCGCAATGGTGGACCAGGCATTATGGCAAGCTGGCCCTGCTCTTTGCCGCCGCAACCATCGGCTATTACCTTTTTGTTCTGCCGGCGGACGCTTCCCAAACCGTCCTCCGCACCGCCCACGATTATTTCAGTTTCATTGTCTTGATCGGATCGCTCTACGTCGTTTCGGGCGGCATTCACATCACGGTGCAGGGCGAAGAGGGGCCGTGGCGGAATGTATGCTTTCTGGCCTTGGGCGGCCTGGCTGCGAACGTTCTCGGGACGACGGGCGCTTCCATGCTTTTGATTCGTCCGTGGCTTCGCCTCAATGAATCCCGCCTGGCGGCCCGCCATGTGGTTTTTTTCATTTTCATTGTGGCCAACATCGGCGGCGGGCTGACGCCGATTGGTGATCCCCCTTTGCTTTTGGGATTTCTCAAAGGCGTTCCGTTCTGGTGGGTCTTGCGGCACTGCTGGCCGGCCTGGCTGTTGAGCATGGGGTTGTTGCTCGGCGTGTTTTACGTCATGGACCGACGCCATTATGTTCCCGCGACCCGGGTGGCCTTCGACGAGTCGATCATCGTCGGCTGGTGGAACGTCATTTTCCTGGCGGTCATTGTGGCGGCGGTGTTTGTTTCGCGCCCATGGTTTTTGCGGGAAGGTTTGATGCTGGCGGCGGCGGCGGGTTCTTTTTTGACGACCGGAAAAAAAGTTCATGAGGCGAATCAATTCCACTTCGAACCGATGCTGGAAGTTGCCGTTTTATTTTTTGGGATTTTCGCCACCATGATGCCGGCCCTGGATTGGCTGCAAGTCAATGCGCGCAGCATCCTGGGGTCGAATCCGTCCCCGTCCCTGGTGTATTGGAGTTCGGGGGGCCTGTCGAGCGTGCTGGACAGCGCCCCGGCCTATCTGGCCTTTGCCAGCGCGCTCTCGGGGGTGTTCGGCGGCATGGCGTCGCTCCCGCAGAATGGCGCCGCCCATCTGGCCGCGCTCAGTCTGGCGACGGTGTTCTTCGGGGCCGCCACTTATGTTGGCAATGGCCCGAACCTGATGATCAAGGCCATTGCTGAGCGGCAGAGAATCCGTTTGCCCACTTTCCCCGGTTATGTCTTTAAATGGGCTGTGCCGATCCTGTTTCCTCTGTTATTCATTGTCTGGATGATCTTTGTTCGCCAGCCATGAGATTCGGTTACAACATTTTATTCGTCCTGTTCTTTTGGCTGAGCGCGCCGCACTATTTTTTGAAAATGTGGCGGCGGGGAAACTGGCGGGCCGGATTCGGCCAGCGTTTCGCCCGCTACAGTCCCGAACTGAAAGCCGCCCTGGCCAAACGCCCGGTCCTCTGGCTGCACGCGGTCAGCGTGGGCGAAGTGGGAGTTTGCTGGCAGTTGATCCGCGCCCTGGAACCGCATCTGGCCGGCTTTCAGATTCTTGTCTCCACCACCACCTCGACGGGCATGGCGGAATTGCAACGCCTGCTCCCGCCGCATATTCAACGTATTTATTACCCGGCCGATTTTGCCGGCGCGATCCGGCGCGCCATGAAGGCCATTCAACCGCGCGCCATTATCCTGGTCGAGGCCGAATTATGGCCAAATTTTCTCTGCGAGGCCATCGCCGCCCGCTGCCCGTTGTTTCTGGTCAATGCCCGCATCTCGGACCGTTCCCTGCGGAATTACCGGTTCTTCGGCTTTTTCTTCCGGCCCATCTTTGCCAGGTTTTGCGGCGTCGGCTGCCAGCAGCCCGAGGATGCCCGGCGCATGACCGAACTGGGTTTCCGCGCCGAAGCCGTGCGCGTGACGGGGAACCTGAAATTCGACGCCGCCCAACCCGGCCCGCGCGCGGGGCTGGATGTTCCCGCCTTGCTGCGCCAGATCGGTGTCAGCGAAAAGGCGATGCTCCTTGTGGCCGGCAGCACCCACGCCGGGGAGGAAATCATTTTGGCCGAACTGTTGATTCGTTTGCGCCGCCGTTTTCCAGACTTGTTTCTGGTCCTTGTGCCGCGTCATTTCGAGCGAACCAAAGAAGTGGCCCGCGAACTGGAAACGCGCGGAATCAAATTCATCTGCCGGAGCGACATCCCCGCCGGCGACCCCATCGCGCCCGGCCGGCTCGAATGCCTCCTGGTCAACAGCACCGGCGAACTGAAATTCTTTTATGAACAGGCGACCGTGGTTTTTGTCGGCAAAAGTTTAACCGCGCGCGGCGGCCAGAATCCCATTGAACCAGCCGCTTTGGGCAAACCGGTCATCTTCGGTCCCCACATGCAGAATTTCGCTTCCGCCGCGCAGGCGTTCGTGAACGGCCGGGCGGCGGTGCAAGTGCAAAACGCGGCCGGCCTGGAAGCGGCCCTGGCGGAATTGCTGGCCGATGAGCAGCGGCGCTCCGAGTTGGGCGCGCGGGCGCGGCAAGTGGTCCAGCAAAACCTCGGCGCCACCGAACGCACGGTGCGGTTGATTGTCGAAGGCATTTCTCCCGCTCCAGCCTGACACCTGCCATGGAAATCTGACTTGAAATGGCTCCCATCACCCATTTGCTGGCCAGTTGGATCGTGGCGGCCAAGACGACGGATAATTTGCGGGACCGGCGCCTGGTGACGTTGGCGGGCGTTGCGCCGGATCTCGATGGGTTGGGCATTATTCTTGACATCGCCAACGGTTCGTTCGCCCGCGGACACTTGTATTATTATCCGCAATACCACCATTGGCTGATGCACGGTTTGCCGGCGGCTTTGGTTTGTTCGGCGGTTCTTGCCGCCTTCGGGCGGCGGCGATGGCATGTATTTGCGCTGGCCTTGATTGTCTTTCACCTGCACCTGCTCTGCGATCTGGTTGGTTCGCGCGGACCCGGTGCGGACGACTTCTGGCCCATCTTTTATTTCGGGCCTCTGAGCCAGCATCCCATGTGGATTTGGAAATATCAATGGGGACTGGACGCCTGGCCCAACCGGCTGATTACGGTGGCATTGTTTGGCTGGGCGCTTTGGCTGGCCGTCAAGCGCGGCGACTCATTTGTCGGCGTCTTCAACCGGCGGGTTGACCGGGTATTTGTCGGCGTGCTGCGCAAGTGGTGTTCAGAGACCGGGCTCGCCGGGAAAATGGGTTTGACATTCTGATTCTCGCATAAAGGATAAAGCAAAGGATTCACTGTTGCATGAAAAACGACGACGCGAAAATTGCGTCGATGGGTGACAGGACAAAGAGCTTCCATTCTTCGGGAAATGGGTTATCTTTCTTCCATGAAACCTGTGTTGCAGGCAATGCCAATTGAGCCGAAAAAGTTGAAGCCCGCTTTGCATGACAAAATCGAGCGCATGGACGGTTTGCATCTATCCTTGCTCAACCGTGTCCTGCTGCAATTGGAGGCGGAAGAACTCGCGGGCCGCTTGAGCGAAGGCTTCGACAAAGACCATGAGCAAGGCCTGCTGCGGCACATTCCTGAATTGGTAAAGAAATTCCGCGATGAGCACCGCTACGCATGACGGTTTGCCTGGCTATTTACGTCGGCAGATTCAAAATCGCCGGGTCGCCGTAGAGTGTGAACAAACCAGCTCGCTCGATTCTTAAATCCATGAGCTGGCCGCGATGGCGCTTGTGGCCTTCAAACACAACAATTTTATTGCAGCGCGTCCGGCCCATCAATCGGGCGGGATTGTTCCTGCTCGGCCCTTCCACCAGGATTTGCATCGTTTCTCCCACCAGCTCACTGTAGCGCCGACGGCCTATGGCGTTGATCTCCTCCAGCAATCGCGCGTGGCGCTCTTCTTTGACGGCGGCCGGCACTTGATCGGGCATGGCGGCGGCCGGGGTGTCCTTGCGCGGAGAGTATTTGAAAAGGTAGGCGTTGTCGAATTGCGCTTCGCGGACCAGCGAGAGCGTCAACTCGAAATCTTCCTCCGTCTCGCCCGGAAAGCCGACGATGATGTCCGTCGTGATGCCGATGCGCGGCTGGACACGGCGCAATTTCCCGACGATGCCAAGAAACCGCTCCCGCGTGCAGCCGCGATGCATCGCCTTTAATATGCGGTTGCTGCCGCTCTGCGCCGGCAGGTGCGCGCTTTCGCAGAGCTTGGGCAATTCCCCGTAGGCCGCCACCAGATCGTCGCCATAACCTTTGGGATGCGGCGAGGTAAAGCGAATGCGCTCCAATCCGTCAATCTCATGGACCGCGTCCAGGAGTTGGACAAAGCCGGACTTGCCGTCCTGCACCGGGAGGTCGCGCTTGCCGTAACTGGTGACAATCTGGCCCAGCAAAGTGATTTCCTTGACGCCGTTTTCAACCAGGCGCCGGCATTCCGCAACGATGTCCGGTATCGTCCGGCTCCGTTCCTCCCCGCGCGTGAACGGCACGATGCAAAACGTGCAGTATTGATTGCAGCCTTGCATGATGCTGACAAAAGCGGTGACCGGCGCGGCGTGTCCGTTGCCCGCCCTACGGCCATAAAGCAAATGTTCCTTGATCGTCGCCTCGCTGCCCGCCTCGGTTGCCACATCGACAATTTTGTCCCGTTTGCCGGCGAGGATTTCGTCCAGGTATTCGGCTGTGCGATGGAATTTTTGGGTGCCGACGACGAGATCCACGTCGGGCAATTGATCGATTAACTGGCGTCCGCGGCTTTGGGCCATGCAACCGAGGAAACCGAGAACCACTTCAGGCCGCTTGCGGCGGACAGCGGCGGCGATATTTTGCATTTTGCCGACGGCCTTTTGTTCCGCCATATCGCGCACGCTGCAAGTGTTGAGCAGGACGACATCCGCGACCGTCTCGGAAGGGGCGAGGGTGTAGCCCTTGGCCACGAGCTGCGCGGCCACCGCCTCCGAATCGCGCTCGTTCATCTGGCATCCGTACGTCTTGATATAGACACTGGGCATAATGCTGCTAATGCCACGAATTTAAGCCACTGCTGGAACGTTGGAAAGAGGGAATAGCGGCCGGGATGCGAAATGCCCTGAACTATTCCAACCGCTTCAAAAGGCGCTCGTAATCGGCATGAGTGCCAATCCAAAACCAGACGATCAAGTTTCCCTTCCGCCGGGCCAGGGCCCGGTGGTTTTGGTTGATTCTCACCGACCAGACGTTGCTGAAAAGTGGCTTGAAATGCTGCGTGGCATTGAAGGCGTCCTTTTCCCACGAGCGGTATTTTTCTCGCGCCTGTCGCTGGATTTCAACCGGTAGCGCGTTGTAGGCGGCCCAGAAATCTCCTTGGGTCTGGGAAATCACGGGAGATCCGAGAGATTTCCTTGCGTAATATCCGTGTCCACCTTTTTCAGCAGCTTGTCCAGCTTGCCCGCGGCAAGGTCGCGCTTCAACTGCGCGTCTTACTCATCATCCTCCCAGCCGTGCAAACAACGAGCCAATTCCGCGCGCTGTTCCAATGTCAGTTTGGGGATGGCCGCTTTAATTTCTTCCACTGTCATGGGCGAAAATATAGCCTCTTGGCTGGGCTTATGCAAGGCGGCGGTTTGGCGCGGCCACCGCCTCCGAATCGCGCTCGTTCATCTGGCATCCGTAGGTCTTGATATACACACTCGGCGTTCTCAAGAAAACGCTGAAGGCTGAAAGAAGAACTGAAAGGCCCCTTGTTTTGCCTGGCTTCGTTTTCATAACTTTAGCCTTTGGCATTCAGCCTTCGGCCTTTCCCTACGCCACGACCGTTTTGGTCGCCCTGGTTTGCGCGGCGCGTTTGCGCTGGGTTTCGTCCAGGATTTTTTTGCGCAGGCGCAGGTTCTTCGGGGTGGCCTCGACGTATTCATCGGGACCGATGTATTCCAAGGCGCGCTCCAACGACAGGCGCAAGGGCGGATCCAGTTGAATGCCTTTGCCATCCCCGGTCGAGCGCATATTGGTCAGCCGTTTGGCTTTGCACGGGTTGACCGGGATGTCGTTCTCACGGGCGTTTTCCCCGACGATCATGCCCTTGTATATCTTGTCGCCCGGATCGACCATGAGACGGCCGCGTTCCTGCACCATGTTCAAGGCGTAGGCCATGGCCTCGCCATCCTCCATGCTGACCAGGGAACCATTCTTGCGCGCCGCAATTTCGCCGCGGTCCGGCCCGTATTCGTGGAACAAATGGCTCATCACCCCCAGGCCGCGCGTGGTGTTGACCAGGTCCGTTTCGAAACCGATCAGCCCGCGCATCGGGATCAACGCCTCAATCGTGACGTCGTTGCCATGATGTTCCATGTTGACGATTTCCGCTTTGCGCCCGGATAGGTTTTCCATGACCACTCCCATCGCATCCTTGGGAATTTCCAGGTAAAGCTTTTCAATCGGTTCCAGCAAACCGCCGGCATCGTCCCGGCGATAAATGACTTCCGGGCGCGACACCAGCACCTCATAGCCTTCGCGGCGCATTTGTTCGACGAGAATGGCGATTTGCATTTCGCCGCGCCCGGCCACGTTGAAAATATTCGGCTGATCGGTCTGGGCGATGCGCAGCGCGACGTTGGTGCGGACTTCCTTGGTCAGCCTTTCCCAAATATGGCGGGCGGTGACCAGTTTTCCGTCCAACCCGGCCAGGGGGCCATCGTTGACGGCGAACTGCATTTGAATGGTCGGCGGATCAATCGGCACAAAGGGCAGCGGCTGGCGCATGACATTGTCCGTGATGGTCTCGCCAATAAAAACATCCTCGAACCCCGCCACGCCGATGACGTCGCCGGCATGGGCCTCGGTGACTTCAATGCGCTTCAATCCTTCAAAATGAAAAATGGCGGTGATCTTGCCGGTGGTTTTCCGTCCGTCGCCGTGCAAACAGGCGGCGGCGTCGCCCACTTTGACCTTGCCGCTGTAGATTTTGCCGAAGGCGATGCGGCCGAGGTAATCGGAATAGTCGAGGTTGGCCGCGAGCATCTTGAATTCGGAGCCGGCGTGGGCGCGCGGCGGGGGAATGAATTCGATGATGGCCTGGAAAAGCGGCTCCATGTTCGAGCTTTCATCCTTGATGTCGATTTTGGCGTAACCGTCCCTGGCGCTGGTATAGACCACCGGGAAATCCAATTGCTCATCGGTGGCGTGCAGGGAAACGAAAAGATCGAAAACCAGATCCAGCACCTTGTGGGGCATGGCGTTGTCGCGGTCTATTTTATTTATGACAACGATCGGCTTGGCCCCGGCCTCCAGGGCCTTGCGCAGGACGAAGCGGGTTTGGGCTTGCGGACCATCGGCGGCATCGACCACCAGCAAGACGCCGTCGATCATGTTCATGATGCGCTCGACCTCCCCGCCGAAGTCGGCGTGTCCGGGAGTATCGACGATGTTGATATGGTAATCCTTGTATTTGAAAGCGGCGTTCTTGGCGCGGATGGTGATGCCCTTCTCCCGTTCCAGATCCATCGAATCCATGATGCGTTCCTCGGAGGAAATGGCCTGATTGGCGCGAAAGGTGCCCGATTGTTTGAGCAGGCAATCCACCAAAGTGGTCTTGCCGTGGTCAACATGGGCGATAATGGCGATGTTGCGGATGTGATCCATCTGTCGGGCCGCGTAAGATGCCTCAACCTGGGGAAAAGTCAAGTTTTGTTTTATCTATGTTTTATCCACGCCAACCCCTTAATGGCCCGGGTTGATTTTACGAACCGGACTGCTGCGCCCGGCCTTCGGCCAGTTCGCGGCAAACTTCCGCAACTCGTCCGAATTCGTTCAATTTGTTGAAAAAGAAATTGGCCCCAAGTTCGGCGCATCTTTTGCGCAACCTCGGTTGATCGTGATTGGTCAGCATGATGATCACGACGGCGGCGTCTGTTTTCCGCACCGTCTTGAGGAGGTCCAGTCCGGTCCGGCCTGGCAGTTCGATGTCCAGAATCAGCACATCCGGCTTGATCGTCTCCAGCAATTGCAGGGCGGAAGGCACATCGCCCGCCTGCCGGATCGCCTCCACTCCTTTGATGGCGCTCAAGCTGGCCACGACATGCGCGCGCATCAGGATCGAGTCTTCCACCACCACGACGGTAAGGCCGCTGGAGGGTGTTTTGTCGTTCGACTCGGCCCCGGTTGCACTATTGTTGTTCATTCGAACTAATTATGTCTCTCTCCATTCGGTTTGCCTAATGGGCGCGTGGCTGGAACTCGCGTAAGCTGGGACAGTGTATCCTTGTAAGCTTGGGGCCTACAGTTCGGATGCCGGACGCTTTTTGCTGTTACTCAAGCAATAACGTGGTATGAAAGGGGCATGTCCCAAGAATTAGGCGGCTATACCGGGGAAGTGGCGAGGCCGCCGTCCGAGAAAGGGTTGGGACGGACGGGGCTTCCTCTGTGGCAAAAGGCAATGTTGTTCGGCGCGGCGTATTTCGCCTGTGCTGTAGGTGGCCTGTTTTGCTCCGCACAAGGCAGTCCCATCATGAGCTTCTGGGTGCCCAGTGGATTGTACGTCGCGGTCCTGCTTCTTAATGATTACAAATCATGGCCCTGGCTGGTGCTGGCCGCGACTGCCGCCAATGCCGCCTTCGATGCCATGCGCGGGACGCCGGTCGTGGCCATGCTTCTGTTCATTTTTGCCAATACGGTGGCAGCCGTGCTGGGTGCGTGGCTGGTGCGGAAGTTCGTGGCCAGGCGACCGACCATCGCGACGCTGCACGAGTACCTCGGCTTCCTGGCTTTGGCGGGAGTCTTGAGCACGTTCGTGGGCGCCACGATCAGCGCAACGGGGCAGGTGCTGGTGGGAATGTGCCCGTCGTTTCCGAAGCCGTTCGGCGCCTGGTGGGGCAGCACCGCGATGGCGACCCTGATCGTATCGCCCTTTGTGCTCTCGTGGTTTTCGAAATTGCCGGATTGGCGGGCGATGACCGGCCAGCCGAAAAAGCTGCTCGAAGCAGCCGTGTTGTTTGCCGGGCTGATCGTGGCAACGTGGGCAGTCATGGTGTGGGGGACGGGCATCAAATCTCCCAACAAATCGCCCTTTCTGGTGTTTCTGCTTTGGGCGGGATTGAGGTTTGGAGTTCGCGGCGCCACGGGAGCCAATGTTGTGCTATCGTCATTCGCCGGGTTTTGCGTCCAGCATTACCATCAGGGGCTGACACCGGCGGAAATGGCGTCGCATAGTTATGTGCTGACCTTGCAGGCGGCGCTGGCGGTGGCGACTATCGTGGGGTTGATCCCGGCCATCGTTTTGGCCGAGCACAACAAAACTTTGGAGGAGTTGCGCGAAAGCGGGGAAAAATTCTCCAAGGCCTTCCGCTCCAGCCCCAACGGGATGGCAATCACTGAACTGGAGACGGGGCGCCATATTGAAGTCAATGATAGTTTTTGCCGGATCCATGGGAATACAAAGGAGGAAATACTGCGGCGCACCTCGCTGGAATTGGGAGTCTTTGCCAGCGTTGATGAACGGGAACGGTTCATCGAGCCGATTCGCACCACCGGGCATATGAAGGATTATGAGCTGCGGATGCGCACGCGAAGCGGAGAAGCCAAAACACTATTAGTCAGCGCCGAGAGGATCGAGCTTGGCGGCAAGCAATGCGTGATCCTCGTGCTCTTCGACATCACGGCGCGCCTGCAAACGGAAAAGCAGCTTGAAGAAACGAGCCGGCAACTGCGGGCGCTGACCTACCGGCTGCAATCCCTGCGGGAAGAAGAACGGTCGCATGTGGCCCGGGAAATCCACGATCACCTCGGGCAGTTGTTGACAGCGTTGAGCCTGGACCTGCGCCTGATTGAGCGCCGGGCCGCCGGCGTGGCTGATGCCGGGGCGCGCGCCGCCTTGCAGGGCAAGATCGCTTCCGCCCGCCGGCTCGCCGATGACACCATCACCTCGGTCCAGAAAATCGCCACCGAACTGCGGCCGGCCATTCTGGATCGTCTGGGACTGGAGGCCGCCATCGAGACCGAGACCCAGGCCTTCCAGTCCCGCACAGGCGTGCATTGCCAGTGGACGCTCCCCTCCGCTGCGGTCGCGCTTGCGCCGGACCAGGCCACCGCAGTTTTCAGAATATTTCAGGAGATTCTCACCAATGTTGCCCGTCACGCCCAAGCCAGCAATCTCGCCGTCCGCCTGACCCGGGAAGCGGATGCGCTGCTTCTGGAAGTCGATGACGACGGCATCGGCATCAAGCCCGGCGACAATGCCAATCCGACCTCGCTCGGACTTCTGGGCATGAGGGAACGGGTCGCCATTCTGGGCGGCAAGATCACCTTTGGCCGGGGCGGCCAACGCGGAACCAAGGTTGTCATGCAGATTCCACTCCAGGGAAAGGTTGGGCCGTTGGCATGAAGCGAATACTGGTGGCGGACGACCATGCCATTGTGCGCAAGGGCCTCAAGGAAACCCTGGAGGAGGAACTGGGCGATTTGCAGTTTGGCGAGGCCGGCAACGGCCAGCAGGCGCTGGAACTGGTCTGGAAAGAGAATTGGGACCTGGTCATGCTGGACATCAACATGGAACAGCGCAGCGGGCTGGACGTGCTCGAAGAAATTCGCAAGGCCCGCCCCAAACTGCCGGTTCTGATCTTGAGCATGTATCCGGTCGAGGAATTCGGCGTGCGCGCCCTCAAGCTGGGAGCCGCCGGCTACATCAACAAACAGAGCGCGCCGGAGGAATTGGTCGCGGCGGTGCGGAGCGTTCTGGCGGGCCGGCGTTACATCAGCGCGGCGCTGGCCGACCGCCTGGCGGCAGACGTGCAGCGCGGCACGGAGGCTCCGTTGCACCAAGCCCTCTCCACCCGCGAGTATCAAGTCATGCTCATGATCGCCAGGGGCATGACCTTGAAAGAGATCGCCGCCGATCTATCCATCAGTGCCAAAACCGTCGGCACCTACCACCTTCGCATATTGGCCAAAATGGGCCTGAGCAACGACATCCAGATCACCCGCTACGCCCTTCTCAACAAGCTGGTGGACTAACTGTTATTTCCTCACCAATGCCGCCCGGGCGGCGGGTTGGCAAGCAGGCCCTGCTCCAAACTGATTTTGCCCAGGGCGCAGATCTGGTTTTACTTTTAGGGATCAATATCACATGAATTTCGTCCAGTGGCGAATCCAGGGTGTGTGGGCCAAAGGGTATCACTTATACTCAATCTTTCTTGTGCGAACTATATCGTCTCTGTCCAATGGAATGCCAAGCACCACATCCTTGGTGGTCAGTTCATTTAATTAATCGCGTTGCTTTGGTTGATCCAGTGGTATGTCATGAGCCTTTGCAAAGAGTTGAAAAGTCGGTTCATCATCGCAAATTGTACTGGGAGGCAGTGAGAGAATCTTTGTTCGCTGACCGGCGACTTCCTTTAGGTAGTTTTGCCAAAGCGGAAGGGTTTGTTCCAACGGCATTTGCATGGCTGCCTCGAAGTAGGATGAATATCCAGCCTTGTCATGCGTAGCAATCAATTTCAGGAAACGTTTGAAGCGCCCCTGTTCCCATAAAAACATCGAGGCCATACGCAAATTAGATTCATTCCGCTCCACGGCACTAAAATGCGTGGAAGACTCAGGATCAGAAAGTATCTCCCTCAAATCGAGTTGAGTGAGATTTGTTCCAATTTGCGAGATTCGCCATGGATTTTGGAACCCCCAAAAGGCGACCAATTGATTGCCTCTCCAGTAGCCGTAAAACTTCTCGAAGAATGTCGGAATACCCTCTTTAGCCCAAAGCGGGCGGTCCTTCAAATTGCTTTCGACCAGGGGATGCAGGATTTCGTGTGTGAATGTTCCCATGCCGGAATCTTCGTAGGTCGCAAATAGTTTATAGGGGGGCACATAAATACCAAAACTCGGCGGATCATCAATCTGCATTTCCCGAACCAAAAATCTTTTGAACTGCGCACGGTCTTCCAGAACGAGAACACGAATTGGATAATCAAAGCCGAACTGAATGAAATCACGGTTCACCAGCTTGATGAAACTGTCGGCAAAACGCGCGGTTGTTGAGATTTGCGGCGAATTGCGTTTATAACGAAAATCAAAAAAGGTCGTCTGTTTGCGATACGGGAACTGTTGGAGGAAATCCTGTGCGCTACACATAGCAGGTAGGAGAAACAAACACCATGCTACCGTTCGGATCATTGGGATCATAAGCGAATGCCTTAAAGTTTTATGAGCTTCGATCGGATATGACCGAACGCCAGTACTTGAAAGCCATTACAAGCCAAAGGACAGACATCAGGATGAAAACGGATGCTATAGAGTAACCATCACGAAACGTCATGAAACCACTTTTGCCATTGGGCATCGGTTGATTTAGGTCTTGATAATGGTGCGCACGCAATGCGAAAATGATTCCGTCAATCATAAAGCCAGCAAAGCCAACAGTTCCAACAAGTGCTTTTAAAGCTTTCACTTCGATTATCCTCCATGATGGACAAAATGGGTGAGCAGTAATCTCGCAAGCAGAACTGAGACGGCCAACATCGACATCAAACAGATGACGCGGGTCTGAGCGAGCCAGCGACGGCATTCTGGACTCGTCGCCACCCAACCCGGCGTCTTAAATAACCACACACCAGTGAGACGCTTTTTGGCCATGTCGCTCGACCAGAATTTGCACTCCCCGGCGCGCCAAAAATAGCCGTCTGGTTTTCCGTCACGCTCCCATTGGTCTCTATGGTGCTCGTATTCCCACCGAATGAGACGATCAAATAGCGACATTTGATAAAGAATCGTTGCCATCGCCACAATCGCAACCGCTGTAAGAATTGCTGTCATGATCTATCGGCTACTTTCCCGTGGAGGAAGAACTCGATTGGCTGGACGGTAGGGGCAACAAGAGGCCTGCTCCATTATTGACCCAACCGCTTTGTGAACCGCTGGTGTTCCCCGTAGATGAAACCGTCGGAGCAGTTGCCCCAATAATCCCATAGTACTGGAGAGATCCGCTTACGCCCAATGTTGAAGCCCCAACAGTGACACTAGCTGCACCATTTTCCCGTGGCAGGGGTTGGCCGGAAATAGAACCGCCAACTCCAACGTTACCGTATGCCAGCCCCCCACTAACACTCGAGAATGCGCCTTCGTAATCAGTTGCTTGATAAACATTATAGACTTTGCCCCCTTCCGCATAGCCTCCGACACCTCCGAAGCCAGATCCAATTTGGGCGTATCCGTAGGTAACAATCTGTCCATTGGCCAATTGGATGATTTGGGTGCCTCCACCGCCGCCGAAGCCAGCATAATAAGAAGCTCCGGTGTCGGCTAGGATCGTTCCCATTCCTGTCGGGTTTGGCGCTGTGTAATTGGCGGGAACGCTGGGCGTGGGAATATAAAACACTCCTCCTGGCACGAACGGACTTGATGGCCCGATAGGCCCGCTGGGGCCGGATACTGGATTGCCATATCCTGGCTCCAACCCAAACGGGTCTTCGTTGCTGATGGGATTGCCATTGCCGAACACATAGAAGTTCAAACCGCTCGAAAAGCCGTTTGGATCGGGATTCAGGAACCGCGAAATATAGGGATTGTAATACCTGGCCCGCATATAGAGCAGGCCGTTTGGGTCGGTTTGCACGCCAAACTGGCCGTTGTATAGAAATGGCGTGTCGTTGGTTCCAGCGCGATAGGTTGTTGTGCCGTATGGACTGTATTCGATTAAATCCGTGGGGTTGCCGTAACCGTCAGTCAAAGTGACTGTGCTTCCTCTACAATCGTAATGGTAAAATGCCGTAGTGGAGTTTGTGGCCGCTTCATCGCTCTCGTAAAGCAGTCCGGTGCCATAGACGTAGTAATTTGTGATGCCTCCTTTGATCCGCATCAGCACCTGTGAGGTTTTTGGGTCGATCACGTAAACGGCAATGTTCGTGCCGTTGGTGAGCGATGTCCGGTTCTCCGCTGGGTCATACCCATAACTTATTCCGGCGGCATTGGTCAGCCGGTTGCGCGCATCGTAGGCGTAGTTGATGAAACTATTATTCGTCCCTGGACCGTACGTTAGATTGCCGTTAAAGTCAACCGTCACGCCGGTGCTGTTGAATGTTAAAAGCCTGTTGTCAGCGTCAAAAGTGTTCGTTCGGCCTGGTGGCGTGTACGGGTGCGGAAGCGGGCCTTTGAATTCCCATTGCACCCGGCCCGAATTGGACCAGTTCAACGTGAAAAAGGCGATGGGGAACTGGTCGGTCGTACGCTCTACGATGTTGGTCAATTCGCCGTCAGCGTCGTACGCCATCGTGCGGAGGGTGTTGTTGGGCCGGGTGATGCTGGTAACGTGCCCGGCCAGGTCGTACGTATAGCTGGTCTGTTTGCTCGCCCAATCGGTCACATTGGTCAAGCGGTTGTTGCTGTCGTAGTAGTAGTTGATGGTCCGGTTGCCGGGATAAATCAGGTTGGTCACGTTGCCGTTGGCGTCGCGGCGGTATTGCATGATGTAGCCGTTGACATCAGTGCACTTTATCAGCCGGTTGTAGGCATCGAAGCTCTGTTGCAATGACTGCCCATTCTCGGTGATGTTGGTCAGATTGCTGTCGAGGTCGAACTGGTAGGTCGTGGTGCCAGTGCCGTCGGCCTTGCTGGTCATCCTGGCGCGGGCATCATATCCAAACAAAGTCGCCTGACCCAGTGCATTCGTAGTCGCGGCCAGCAGCCCGCGATTATTATAGCTATTGGTTACTCCATGACCAAGCGGACTGATCGTATTGGTCAGGCGATTGGCCCCGTCGTATTGAAACCGCCAGACATTCCCGTTGCGGTTGGTCAGATAGATGAGGTTGCCTGCCCCATCGTAGGCTCTTGCCACACTGTTGTTCGCGGTGTCAATAACCTTCACAAGATTGCCCCTGGCATTCCAGAATTGGGCTGTTCTCTCGGAAGCGGCATCCGTTGCGTTGGTTTGATGACTGTCGGCGTCGTATGCAAACGTCGTTGTCCGGTTCAGAGGATCGGTGCTGGCAATGAGGCGGTGGGCGGCGTCGTTGGTATAGTACGTCGTATTTCCCAAAGGATTTTGTGTGCTGGCCAGCCAATCGCGCGAGTCGTAGGAATTGGTGATGATGGGAGCGCCTTGTGGTGTTCCGGGAAAAGCTGTGGCAAGCAAATGCCGCGTTACGCTCCAGGTGTTGGTGGTTGTGAAGTTTCGCGCATCGGTGGTGGTGAAGACGTTCCCGTTGGCATCATAACTTATCGAGGCAGTGAGGTTCGTTGGCGCAACCGTGCTGGTGAGTTGACGCCGGTTGTTATAGGCAAAGCTGGTTTGATTACTATTCCCATCCGTGTGGCTGGTTGGATCGCCCAAAGTGTTGTTCCCGAAACTTTCGCTGCCAAGCGGGCTTGGATACGAGATGCTGGCGAGTGTCCCGGTCGTATCATACCCGTAACTTGTCGTTCCGGCTGAATCCTGGCGGCTATGCAGCGTCCCGTTAGAGTTAAAAGCGAAGACCGTCCAGTCGCCGTTTCCGTTGGTCTGGCCGATCAGGCTGAATTGAGCGTTGTAACCGAAATGATTCGTGTTTCCCCTGGCATCGGTGGAGGCGATGAGATTGTTGTTTGAGTCGTAGCTGAACACATTGCTGTACCCGAGCGGGTCAATTGTTTCGATCAGGTTATTGTTGCCGTCGTAAATGAACTGGTTGGTTTCGCCCAGGGGCGAGATTGTCTGAATCACATGGTCCTGCCCGTCATAAAACGTTTGGGTGACATTTCCCATGCCGTCCTGAAAGGCAATCAATCTCGATTTGTTATCGTAAGTATAGACAAGCTCATCCCCGGCCGGGTCGATTTCCACGGTTTCATAACCGGACGCATAAACCTGCCAGGTCTTGTTGGTGTCGTCCTGGGTAAGCTGGGTCGTGATGTGCCCGAAGCCGTCATACATGTTCGTGACCACCAAGCGCTGCAAAGCGTCGAGGGTGGAAATGATCTGATGATTCGTATCATAGACATAGCTGTTCGTTTTCTGTTCAGGGTCGGCATAGGACGTTAAATCAGCGCCGGTGTATCCGTAAGAAACCGAACGGCCCGCGCTATCTGAGACCGAGGTCAATTGCAAAGGTGTTCCCGAATACCCAAAGGTTAAACTGCGGTTGGTCCAGTCGGTGACATTTGTCACCAGATTGTTGGAATTGTAGGAGAGTTTCATCGACTGCCCGTATGGATCGACAATGTTGGTGAGAAGGTTATTTGTGCCAAACTTAAAAGTGCGTCCGTGCCGTTCCTGAAGCCAATAGGCTCCGTTTGTCGGGATGAGCGACATGGTGCAATTGGCTTGCGGGGTGTATGAGCCATTGGGTTGTTTTATAAATTGGACGGTGGCGTTTCCCATGTTGACGGACACGGCATTGTTGATCAGTTGGTCAATCCCCCATTTGGCGATCAGCGCCGTGACCGTCCAATTCTTCGCATCAAGAGTTCCGGTGTTGTTGTAGAGGTTCAAGGCCGCGCAAGTGGCCACGATCATCGGGGCCATTTGTTCAACGGTGGCGGTTCCCAATCCGCCTTCCGGATCGCTTATGGGCGTGGCATTGCAATAGTAACTATGCAGCCAGCCGGGGGCCATGCCCGCCGGATTGGAATGGATGCGTTCCGATGAATAATACCGCGTCAGATTCAACCCTCGCGGCTCCGTCTGTCCCACGGAGAGATCGGTCGATGTGATTTGAAAACTGCCATCCACCATATTAACCGGGTCCGCTCCCAATTGCACGGGCAATGTAGCCGAATACCGATTGAAAAATGTCGATTGCAAGTCGCCATTTTGGACGGTGACGGGTGTATTGACCGTGTCGTTTTTGTTCGGACTAAAGCCGCCATTATACCCGCCACCAATCATCATCCCCATGGTTCTCTGGCCGTTGGCTGCCACTCCCAACTTAACATAGCCCTCCCCGGCCCAAGTGTTCGGTCCCTCGACATTATTGGAACCATTCTGCGGCAGAAGCAGGGTGTAGCCACTGCTGATAAGGCTGTTCAAAGTATTCGAGGTGGTGGAATTATAGCCAGTCAGGTGCCCCTTCACACTGTTCCAATTAGCGCTGCTGGCCAAATAAACCGCTTGGGAGTTGGTGCTGGCAATTTCGATCATCTTGACCGTGGAAGCGGCCAGCAGATTGCTATTCTGCAATTGCTCAATGATGCCATGCTCCATCGCGCTCCAAAAATAACTGCTCACGTCAAACTCTTCGTTATTGGCAATGTCAGGCGAGTAGTAACCCGTGCTGGAGAATGTTCCATCCAGTTGCATATAAACATCAATATAATAGCCACTGCCGGCCTCCTGGCCCATGCGCCCGAAACGATGTTGGTTCTCAGGCAACTGGCCCCATTCCTGGCACAACAACTCGTGTGCCAACTCGGTTTGGACCATCCAGCCCAAACCCATCACATTCAACGTCTCGGTCGTCACCTGACGTGAGCCGTTTGTGTAGCCTGCCGCCAGATAGGCATCCAGCTTTTGTTGCCGCTCCGTCAGCCATGCCGGATTGGCCTCGAACGCATACATGATCGCGTAGCTGGCATTGGTGGTTTGGTAGGCGTTGGTCGAACGCTGGTCAGATACTCCGGTATCCACCGGAAAATTCGAGGTGGTATTCCAGCCGCCGTAGGGATGCGTGGCGCTCAAGATGACATTGACCGTGTTGGAGGGGCTGGTATTGTTAACCTGCAAAACCGGGGTATCCTCCAGCCAAAGTCGCGCCACCCCGTTGTTGCTGAACGTCAACGACACCCGCTGGCCCTCCAATTCCGGCGTGTACCAGGTCTGGTTTGTCCCGTCAAAACTGATGGAAAAGGTCCCCATGAAATTGGTCGGCTGGTTCGTCCAGTTCTGAAGCGGGTAACTACTGCCGGTATAATTGGTAAAGGCAAGATTTGTCCTTAAGGGCAAACCGCTCGAAGAAACGATTTGTTGTCCGCCAATGACTTGAGCGACCGTGGCATCGGGCATGTTGTTGGACAGGTAACCGAGAAAGTTGCTATTACAAGTTTGCAACGCGCCTCGCAAGGATGATTCGCTCAGGTTGCTGACAGAACTGCCGGCATCGGTCCCGCCCGCGTTCGTCCACAGCGTATTGGTCATCATCGTGCTGCTGCTAAACCCCATTCCCGAAGCCAGGTTAATGCCGTTGGTCGCTTCGCTCACTTTGAATGAAGGATCGAGGTAGTAGGTGGTTCCACCAATCGGCAAGGTCACCCAAATTCGTTGAAAGACAAGGTCGTTCGTATCGCCAGACACAGGCTCTCCATAGTAGTAGCCTCGTGAGCCAAAGAAATAACCCAAAAAGTTAAACGTAGTGCTCCAGTTGGTATTGATCAGGTTCAAGGCCAACCAATGGTGAAGGTCCTGGTGGTTGGAACTGTCGTAGGGCATTTTCAGCCACCCAAATTGATATTGGACATTGGCGTAACCTGCCGCCCGTAACAAGGCCACCAGCAGGGCGCACTGGTCAAAATCATTGCCGCTGCGCTCCAGCAGCGTCAATTCAGCGCCCTTCTTCGAGCCGAAATAATGCACATATCGAATTTGGTCATGCACGTAATTGAAAATGCGCGTGGCATCATTGCCCAGGTTCCCGGCCAATGCCTGAATGTCCGGCGTATACGCCTCGGCGATGGCGGATGCTGTTTGCGTTATAGGGGTGACTTCGGGCTGGTCGAGGGACTGGGAGCCGGTGTCACCCTGAGTTGGCGCGAAGGAGGTGATGAGTGATTGAGATCGTCCCGTGTCGTCTTGCGCCCTCACAACCGTTGTCATAAAAGCCAACCCCAAAATCAAGAGTAGTTTTTTCATTGGTTATCCTCGTTTAGGGTTGGCCTAGTGTAATGCTTCCCTCGGCATCGAAACTGAATATCTCGGCGTTGGTTCCTGAAAGGGATTCCAGCCGCCCCGTGCCATCGTAAATGTAGTTTGCCCGTTGCGAGGGCAGGGCTGAATTGTTGACCAGCGGGTTCATTCCCCAAAGAACCTTCCATCCGTCCAGCATCCCATCCCCGCTGTTGGTATTAGCCGGGTTCTTATGGAGCACAAGCAGTTCGTAGGCGTCCGTTAACCCGTTCCCGTAGGAGTCCTGTGGGAGTCCCGAGCAGCAGGAAAACCGCGCTGTTGGTCAACGCCGTCAAGTTATAGTTGACACACTGGCTGCCTTGCCCCATCCAGCTCCAGATTCCGTTGATCAACGGCATCGTCAACGCCGGCGTGGCAAATACATCGTACGCCAAACCGTTTGAACCCCCAGCGATGGAAAACGAGATGATCGTTCCATTGGTTGTCACCGCGGCCGTTGTGTTGGTTATCCACACGTCGCTGCTGTTAGTGCAACCGCTGCTGTTCGTGCAGTTCGCCACCAGGTCTCCCGGCCCGGCCACCGCGTCAAAGATGGGACTCGTTTCAGGATTGGACGGCGCTTGGGTAATATTTGCCGCACTCCCGAGGTTGGTGAAATAGAAAACCTCATACAGCTCGAACCAGCCGTTGATCGTGCCGGCATCCAGCGGGTAATTGTAAGTCCAAACGTCGTCCAGTATTCCGTGGCATTGTTTGGTTCCCGTTCCGTCGCTTCCCAGCCACATGCCATCGGAGAGAACCTCCGGGCTGGGATAAATCGACACGCCAGGGCCGTTGGTCACCAAGGCCCCGTCGATGTAAAGCGCCGTGTTGGTGCTTGAATACGTCAGCGCCAGAAAATGGAACTGGTTGTTCGTCCATGCAATGGGCGCGAAGAGGTAATTGGTTTGGTCCCCGATCCCGTCTTGGGCGGAGAACAGTATATTTGAACCTGGCGGGTCGCAATACCAGTTCCACCAGCCAAAATTCGCGTTGGTGGTGAATGCGCCGGTCTCAATCAGCGGCGCCCAAACCCCCGGTCCGGCTCCGCCTTGGCTCTGGCTGCTCCAAGCGGGAGAAAACCACAGAAGGACACTACCGACATCCACAGTTAAATTTGTACTGCCGTCTTTTTCCCAAACATTATATTGCAGCCAGCTTACGCTCGTCGAGTCCACGACCAGTGCAGTGCCGTCGCCCACCAGATAGGAGACGCCCAAATTTGAATAGGACAGAGGTTCGTAACCCAGCGCGGTCGTCCAGCCGTTGGTGTCGCTAAACGGCCAATAATCCAGCCACGGATTTGCATACGAGTTTGTAGGCGGATCCATTTGGGCAATGGCGCTCAAAGCTGCCCAGAGGCAATTGAAGCCCAGCAGACAGGCTGCCATTGCGCGGCCTGCACTGTTTACATTCATACGTTTTTATCCTTTGAGCCCGGAGCTGGTCAAAAAACCACAGAAACAGGCCATTCCGAGGGCTTCATTAGCCTTGATTATTCTGCCTGCTGGCGCGGAGACTGAAGGCTGATCCATTTTGCGTCAAGGAAAATCGCAAACTAAATTGACAATAATGATTTTGTCACTTCCTCGTGTCATATTCTTAACCACATCATCTTTCGCCAAACCAGACCCAGCCCACCCCCGCGCTCGTAAATACCTTAATGGCAATTGGTTGTGACGTGTCACTGGAAAAGACTAAAGTCCTGAAAAGATGCCAGTTGCGGCCCCGCAGCCTGACGATTGTCAACTGCAAATAATTGCAATTGATGCAAGCTCATTACTGTTATTTACGGTTAACCTGTTATGACTTTGCAAAATATCGAAAATTTCACGGTTTTTTTCCGGCCCGATTTTCTTGAGAAATTCAAAACTGCCTTTCAAAGTGAAAGCCGTTCTTTGCAAAAGGCCGGCCCAAAAATGGTCAAAAATGATTCGGTGCAAAAGGCCCCTTTCCAAAACGCCCCGGTTCGGGTATTATACTTGCTGAGTACTGATATTCACATGACTGGAGTTGATGCGACAATCACAGCCACCGTCAGAATCCTGCGCCGGGAACGGGAAAAGCGACGGCATTCGCTGTCGGAATTTGAAAACGACGGCACGCAACGAGCGATCTCCCTTGACCGCGAGGAGACGGTGATCGGGCGCGCCCCGGATGCGCACGTCCGCCTGACTTCCAAACGCGCCTCGCGACAACATGCGTTTTTGCGGGTGCGCGGAACGGATTGCGTGCTGGTGGATAATGACAGCCATAACGGGGTCATTCTCAACGGGGTTAAAGTCCACTCCGCCGTGTTGCGCGATGGCGATGTCATCCAAGTGGCGGACAACGTGTACGTTTACCACGAGGATTAGATGGCGGCGTATGTCAAGTTCTGGGGAACGCGGGGTTCGATACCGACGCCGGCGAGCTGGACGCGGGTCTATGGCGGCAACACCGCCTGCGTGGAAGTGCGGTTCGGTGAGACCGTTTTTATTTGTGACGCGGGTTCGGGGATTCGCGAGCTGGGCAAGGATTTGCTGGCGCGCAAGCCATCGCCCAAAAAACTGCATCTGCTGATCAGCCACTCGCATTGGGACCATATCCAGGGCTTTCCCTATTTTGGGCCGGTCTATTTGCCGGCCACGCAGATTCATGTTTATGGCCGGCACGGCGATGGGGTCAGCCCGTATCAATTGCTCTCCGGCCAGATGAGTTCGGATTATTTCCCGGTGTCGTTCAAGGACCTCGGCGCCAGCATTATGGACGACGATTTGGGAGGGCAAAAGATGATTGACGGCGTGATGGTGCGCAGTTTCCCCTTGAATCATCCGGGAGGGTGCCTGGCCTATTGCTTCGAAAAGGAGGGACGAAAGATTATCTATGCGACGGACAATGAATTGGAGATCGGCTCTTGGGACGTGTTTCCAGATCCCGATCATACCGGGCCATTGCGCCGTTGTCCGGAGGCCCTGGTGCAAGCGATGCAGGGAGCGGACTTGCTTATTCTTGACGCGCAGTACGATGACAAGGAATACGCGACGAAAAGGAAATGGGGGCATTCCTCCTGTTACTCCGCGACCGATCTCGCCATCCAGGCCAAGGCGCAAAGCCTGGCTCTTTTTCATCATGACCCGGAAAGCACGGACCGGGCCGTTGATGAGAAAGTCCAGTCCTGCCGCCAGCGGGCCGCCGCCCACGGGGCGACGTTGACGATCATGGCGGCGCGGGAAGGCGTTGAGTTGAAGATCTGAAGTTACCGGGCTGCGCCTCGATCAGCGCGGCGGCTTCGCGCATGAGGGCGTGGGCCATGATCCACTCGCTCCACTCCGAACCGATGTCCCCGCTTTCCAGTTTGGGCAGTTTGGTTTCAACGATCTGCCTGCCCCGGGCCAGGGTGGCGCGCGCGGCGTCCGTTTGTTTCAATTGCTGTTGGGCCATGGCCAGCGCCGCGCAAGCCTGGGCGGCGCAGCCCGCGTCTTGTCCGCTCCCGGCCAATGCTTTGCCGGTCCAGTCTGCGGCCCCGGCGTAGTGGCCCTGGCGGTACTCCGCCAAGCCCAGCGTTAATTGACTGTTGCAAAGGGAACTGTCGTTTGTTCCAGCTTCGGCCGCGCGCCGCGCCAATGCCGCCACGGTTCCGATGTCCACGCCCGGCGCAGGCGCAAACAGGCAATCCCTCGCCGCCAGGCGGGCGATGGCCGGATCGTTTGTCCCGCCCAACAGGGCCAGGAACCTCGCGCAATGACGGCCAAAGGCGTTCGACTCGCCGCTTTGCACAAGGAGCGGAGTCAGGGCGTCATACGATTTCAGATTGGCCGGTTCCAAATCCAGCGCTTTGGAAAAATCCGCCACGGCGTCTTCCCAGTCGCCCTGGCGGACGCGCCACGTTCCGCGCTGGCGCAAGAACAGCGCGGCCCACGGCTGCTTCTCATCGCCCGGCGCGAAAAAAACATTGGCGGCTTTTAAAGCATCGGCCGGGGGCAGCGCGTCGAGGCGGCTCAGGAAATTGGAAATGGTTTCGCGCGAGTGGCCGGCCTCGGCCAGGGCGGCTGTGGCAGCGGCCTCGGCCTGCTGGCGGGCGGTCCTGGCTTGTTGGAGTGAAGCTTCAGCTTGTTCTCGCGCGGTTTCCGCTTTATGGCGCAAGCTCAGTTCGGACGCGGCGGCCTTGGTCGCTTCTTCGCGCCTGGCGCCTTCGGAGACGGCCCGAGCTTCGGCGGCTTCAGCCTGCTGCCGGGCCGTTTGAGCCTGCGATTGAAAATCCCTGGCTGCCTTTTCCGCAAGACTGGCTTTGTCGCGATCCTCCCGGGCTTGTTGCGAAGCGGCTTCAGCCTGTTGCCGGGCCGTTTGAGCCTGCGATTGAGAATCCCTGGCTTCCTTTTCCGCGAGACTGGTTTTCGCGCGATCCTCCCGGGCTTGTTGCAAAGCGATTCCGGCTTGCTGCCGGGCGGTTTCGGCGTCCTTTTGAGATGCCTCCGCCTTTTTTTCCGCCGCCTCGGCTTTGGCGCGATCCATCTCGGATTGTTGCTGGGCTGCCTCGGTGTGTTTCAGATCGACGTCGGATTGTTTGCGGGACGCTGACGCTTGTTCGAGAGCTGATTCGGCTATTTTGCGGGCGTGGTCCGAGTTTTGGCTGGCTTTTTCCGCCAGTTCCCGTTCCTGCTTTTCCTTGGCGTAGAACCAGGAGATAACGCACAAGCCAATAATCAACGAGGCCAAAATGGCGCTGCCGGCTGCGAAAGCCAGCCTGTTGCGCCGCACCAGCTTTTGGAAACGGTAAAGATTGCTCGGCGGACGGGCCATGACCGGCTCGTTGGCCAGAAAGCGTTGAATCTCCGCCGTTAATTCCGCGGCCGAGTCATAGCGGCGGCTGCGGTCTTTCTCCAGACACTTCATCACCACCCAATCCAGGTCCCCGCGCATCATCTTGATTAATTTTGGGGCCTCGGTGCCGTGCCGCTTGGCGACGGTGGTCTGCTCCTCGGACTTCTGCTTGTGCAGAAGCTTGGAAGGGCGTTGCGGCTCCCATTCCCGAATCATGCGCCGCATCTCATCAAAGCCCCGGGCCAGCAGGTTCTTCGATTCCAGCGGCGTTTCGCCCGTCAGCAACTCATAGAGCAGCACCCCCAGGCTGTAGATGTCGCTGCGTGTATCGATGTCCAGTCCGCCCGCCTCCGCCTGCTCCGGACTCATATAGGCCAGCGTTCCAATAAATTGGTCGGCCAGGGTATGGACCGTTTTCTCCGTCAGATTCCCCATCGTCGCCTTGGCAATGCCGAAATCAATCACCTTCGGCACCGCCACGCCGTCATTGAGCGTGACGAGAATATTGGACGGTTTGATGTCCCGGTGGATGATCCCTTTTTGGTGGGCATGCTCGATGGCCCGGCAAACCAGGATGAATAGATCCAGCCGCTTGCGCGTGGGAAGTTTGTTCCGGTCGCAATACTCCGTGATTTTCATCCCATGCACGAACTCCATCACAAAAAATGGCCGTCCCGTTTCCGTCGCCCCGGCATCGAGCACGGTGGCGATGTTGGGATGGTCCATCAAGGCCAGCGCCTGGCGTTCCGCCTCGAACCGCGCCACAACCTGCCGCGTGTCCATCCCCAGCTTGATGATCTTCAAGGCGACGCGGCGCTTGACCGGTTCGGTCTGTTCCGCCACATAAACCAGCCCGAAACCGCCTTCGCCGATTTTCTCCAGCAATTTATAACGTCCAATGACATCGCCCGGCGCTTCCTCGGACGACAGCGCCACAGTCTCGCCGATCGTCGCATCTTCGTCTGTTACCACTGTGCCCGATGGGCCGGATGGGGCGGACGGATGGGTGGGTGGATGCGCAGCCAGCCGCGCTGCCACGCGCTGGCGCATTTGGGAATCGGCGCCGCAGGTTTTTTCGAGGAAAGTGCTGCGCTCCCCTGGCGGCAAACGCAGGGCTGCGTCAAAGATCGCCTGTTCGGATTGGGTTGGCTCGCTCATCAAATCAGACCCCATTCCTCTTATCAAACAATCCACGCCAACGCGAGCACATTCCGACGGCTGTCGGGAACTGAGGTCGCTCTACAATCCCAGGCAGTGTCTCACCGCGCTTTCAACTTTTTCCAGCATCGCGCCGGAAATTTTGCCGGCGGGCGGGCCGACAAAGCGGCCCGGATCAAGCGAACGCAATTGAAAGCAAAGAAAGACTGTCTCCATCGGCAAGCCGCTCTCCGTCGGTGAAATGCGAACGTTGCTCGGATAATCGCGCGCAACGCTTTCGCCTTTTGTGCCAACCACCACCGAAACCACCAAGGGCAGGCGGTTGATCGCATCCGCCGAAAGCACTAAAACAGGCCGGAACCCGGCCTGTTCGCGCCCTTGAACCGGATTCAGGTTGACCAGATAAATTTCGCCTCGCCGAATCGCCATCAGCTTTTCCCCAAACCATCAGCTTCCGCAGTTCTAAATTCCGAGTCGATACGGCTGAGTTCTTGTCGCATTTGGGGGTCGGCGGCCATCGCGGAAAGTTCGGCTTCCCATGACGGCTGGGGAACCTCTAAACTCTGGCGCAAATGGTGAACAAGGCGTTCCAGCAGGCTCAATTGACTTTCAGTCGGCAACCGGGCGAACTGACTTTCGATTTCGTTGACGGGGGACACGGCCATATCGTTGCCTTAATTGTGCGGCCATTTTGGCGATTAGTCAAGGCGAACGCGGGCCAGCCATTGGGATTTCGTCACCCTCGTTGTCCCACTTCATCCTTTCCGTCCACCCATTTCCCCTCAATCATCGAATGGTTCACGTCTCCGCGGTGCTGGACCACGGCCGACTCGGCTTCCTCCATCTTTCCGCTGTATGGTATCGTGATGAGATCGGCGAAACTGTTTTGCGCCATTTCTCCAACGCTCCCCTGCAGGCCAAGGGCGCGCGCGCCGTTGCTCGTGGCCAGACGCACGATCTCGGATGGCGTTACGCCGGGATTGGTTTCGGCGAAGGTTTGCATTTCGGTGAATAAATTTAGTTCCAGACCGGGCGTGCGCGTTGGGGTGACGCTGGCCAGGCTGTCCGTGCCAAGGCAGATGTTGACGCGCGCGGCGGCGAGTTCGTTGAAGAGAAACGGTTGGTGCCGAAAATAGGCGTGGCTGCGCGGACAGTGGACAACGCTGGATCGGGTTTGGCCCAATGTTTCAACGTCGGCGGGTTGCAGGTAGTTGGCGTGAATGGCTAAAAATCTTTCGCCCATCAGCCCGCAGCGGCGGACTTGTTCAACCGGCGTCCCGTGGCCGCAGTCCGACATGTCGCGCTGGCTTTTGAGCCAGTCGAAGAGATGGCCCCGGCCGTGGAGGCACATCTCAAATTCCTCAATTGATTCGGCGACGTGCATGGCGACGCGCCAATGGTGGCGGGCGGCCAGTTCACCGCTGGCGCGCAACAGATCAGGGGTCGTCGAATACAAGGCGTGGGGTGAAAGGCCCACAAACCCGCGTTCGGGCCGTAGCGCGGCGATTTTGGCGGCGGCTTCCCGTGCGACGGCCGCGGGGTCCCGCCGGCTGCGCACACACGTCATTTCCACAAACGAACCCACGCGCAACGGCGTCGAGGACCAAACATCCGGCAGCAATTCCGGGACGGCCTCGATGTCGCCCACCGTGGTGACGCCGGTGCGGAGGAGCATGGCGGCGCCGCGCAGCCAGGCTTGGGCATAATCGGCATAGCTGGCGGCGGCTTTGCGGGCGAGCAGGCCTTTGATCCAATCGGGAAATTGTTTCGGCGCGGTCTGGCCGGCCATGTCGGTGTAATCCAGGTGACAGTGCGCGTTGACCAGTCCGGGCATGAGAATGACCGGGCCCAGATCGGTGGCGGGTTCGGCGGCCGCATGGGAAAAATCCCGCCACCGGCCCAGCGCCGCGACGCGATTGCCGGAAATCAATACGGCGCCATCGGCAATGGGCGGGCTGGAAATGGGCAGGAGTATGCGGGCACGTAAAAGCATCCGCTGGCTACTCTTCGGCGCTCTGGCGCGATCGTTTGCTGCGCGAGCCCAGGGTGTGCTTGCGTGCCTTGTATTTGTTGTGGCGCTTGCGCAATTGCTGTTCGATCTTTTTTGTGACAAGGTCGATGGCCGAGTAAAGATCGCTTTCCCAATCCTGGGCAAACAGGTCCGGCCCCGGCACGGACAGGCGGATGGCGCAGCAAAACTGGCCTTCCATCAGCTTCAAATGATCGTGGTCGAGCGTGACGCGGGCGCTGGTCACAAACCGGTCCATGTGCTCCAGCTTCTCGATGCGGGAGAGAATATGATCTTCAATGGCTTTGGTCAAAGTGACGTTGTGGGCCGACAAAATGAACTTCATGCAACCAAAATGACCCAAGTCCGGCTCAAAATCCAGATGAAAGAAGATACGGCCCGAATCTTAAGAATTAACTTTAGCCTTTGGCCTTTAGCCTTTAGCCTTTTCCACATGGTGCCGACAAAAATCATTGCCGTGGCCAATCAAAAAGGGGGGGTGGGGAAGACGACCACCACGGTCAATGTGGCGGCTTGTCTGGCTGCGCTGGGACGGCGGGTCTTGTTGTTGGACCTGGACCCGCAGGCCAATGCGACCAGCGGTTTGGGCGTGGAAAAGGACGAAGGGGCCAGCGCCTACCGGCCCCTGCTGGGGGAAGGGACCCTGGCCGAAAAGATTCGCGCCACGGCCTTCAAAGGCCTGGAAATCATCCCGAGCGAAGTGGATTTGTGCGGGGCGGAAATCGAGATCGCGCGGGCCGAGAACCATTTGCACCGGCTGGCCGGCCTCATTAAACCGCTGGTGGAAAGCCGCCGCTTTGATTTCATCCTCATTGATTGTCCGCCTTCCCTGGGGATTCTGACCCTCAACGCCCTCGCCGCTGCCGATTATTTGCTCATCCCGCTCCAATGCGAATATTTCGCGTTGGAAGGCATTTCCATGACTCATCGCGTGCTCAACCAGATGCGGGAGAACGGCATCAATCCGCGCCTGGAATTGTTGGGCGTGGTGATGACGATGTTCGACGGGCGCACCAATCTCTCGGCGCAGGTGACCGGGGACGTGCGCGACCATTACGGGGACAAAGTTTTTGACACGGCCATCCCGCGGGCGACGCGCCTGGCCGAAGCGCCCAGTTTCGGCAAGCCGATCATTCATTATGACAAGTACAGCCCCGGCGCCGCGGCCTACGAGGTGTTGACGGGGGAAATTCTGAAGAAACTCAAATGTTGAGGCAAATCGCGCGAGTCTGATATGGCCAAACAAATTGTCGAAATGGTGGTCGAGTCGGCGACGATGGAGTTGCCGGACACCAAGACGCTCAAGTTGCGGTGGCCCGATGGGTATGACGTGGATTTTAAAACCGGCCAGTTTATCACCCTCTATTTCTCCGACTCGCCGTCTTACAAAAGAGCCTACTCCCTCTCCTCCTGCGCGCTGGATCGCGGCTTTTTCGAAACAACCATCAAGCGCGACGGCAAAATGGGCACGCGGATTGTCGATTGGGTCCAGGCCGGCGACAAACTGTTTGTGATCCCGCCGACCGGCAGGTTCCTTCCCCTCTTCGAGCCGGACAAACACCTCATTTGCATCGCCGGCGGTTCGGGTGTGACCCCGTTTCGGGCCTTTGTGCGGGAAGCGACGCGCCGGAATTTGCCCACAAAAATCACCATCCTCTATAGCGTCCGCACGACGCACGAAATCATTTTCAACGCGGAGTTTCTCGAATTGCAGGCGCAGAATGGGAATTTTAAATTTGCTGTCACCTGCACCCGGCTGGCGCCGGAACATGAATGGACGGGCCGGCGCGGACGCATTAATGTCGAATGGGTGCGCGAGCACATCGGCGACTTGGGCAAAACGGTCTTTTACGCCTGCGGCCCCAACGCGATGGTGGAGGCGGCCGAAAAACTTGTCGTGGAGGAATTGAAAGTTCCAAAGGAACAAATGAAGGTTGAAAAGTGGGGCTGATGCCGCGGAAAATGACCAATGACGACATCCCAATGACGAATCAATGGCCGAATCACCTGATGACGAAACCTGGAAACTTCGTCATTGGTGCTTCGTCATTCGTCATTCCTTGGTCATTCGTGCTTCGTCATTGGTCATTTTCATGAAACACACTCCTCTTTATGCGGCGCATCAGCAATTGGGGGCCAGGCTCATCGGGTTCGGCGGCTGGGAAATGCCGCTGCATTACACCAGCATCCTGGAGGAACACCAGGCCGTTCGCACCGCCGCCGGCCTGTTCGACGTCTCGCACATGGGGGAAGTCCATGCGCGCGGCGGCGCGGCCTTGGAGTTTCTCAACGGCGTTTTGACCAACGATTTGCGCAAATTGCCGCCCGGCCTGGGCCAATACACTTTCCTGTGCAATGAACGGGGCGGCGTGGTCGATGATCTCTACGCCTACCGCATCGGCGCCGAAGATTTCTTGTTGGTTGCCAACGCATCGCGCATCGAGGCGGATGTGCGCTGGCTGGAAGAACGGCTCGCGGGATACGACAAGCGCGGCGGCTTGGAATTAAAAAACGTCTCCGATGAGTTTGGGGCCGTGGCCGTGCAAGGCCCCAAAGTGGCCGGGTTTATCGATGCCTGTTTCCAGCCCGGCGCTCGCGCGGCATCGGGTCTGCGCAAGAACGAAATCGCCCGCTTCAATTTCTCGGGCCAACCCATTTTTGTTTCCAGGACCGGCTACACCGGGGAAGATGGATTCGAAGTGATTGCGCCGGCGCAAATCACCGAAGCGCTCTGGCACAAAGTGCTGGACACTGGCCGGCCTTTCGGCCTCAAACCCGCCGGCCTCGGCGCGCGTGACACGTTGCGCACGGAGGCGGGTTTTCCGTTGTACGGTCATGAGCTGGATGAAAACACCACGCCGCTGGAGGCGGGCCTCGGATTCTTCGTTGCCCTGGAGAAGGGCGATTTCACGGGCCGCGCCGTCCTGGCCGGACAAAAAATCGCCGGAACGGCCAAAAAACTCGTCGCCTTCAAAATGGCCGGACGATCCGCGCCGCCGCGTCCGCATTATCCTCTCTGGAGCGCCGGCCCAAAACCGGAACGCATCGGCGAAGTGACCAGCGGCACTCAAAGTCCCACCCTCGGCATGGGCATTGGACTGGGGTATGTGCCGCCGCAATTCGCCGCGGCCAACACCGCCATCGGCGTTGAGATTCGCGGCCAACAAACGCCCGCCCTCATCGTGCCCTGTCCTTTTTATCGCAAAAGTTGAAAAAAGATTTTCAATCGCCCCAATCGGCGTAAGCTTCCATTCCATTATGAGCGCAAATGTTCCCGGCGATTTAAGATACGCAAAAAGCCATGAGTGGGTCCGCGTCAGCGGCGACACTGCGGACGTTGGCATCAGCGACCATGCCCAGCACGAACTGACCGACGTGGTCTTCGTGGAATTGCCCGCCGTCGGCCGCAAGCTCAAAGCGGGCGAAAGCTGCGCCGTGGTGGAATCGGTCAAAACGGCCAGCGACATTTACGCGCCGGTCAGCGGCGAAGTGGTGGCGGCCAACCCGCAGTTGGCGCAGCATCCCGACCTGGTCAACAGCGCGCCTTATGGCAACGGCTGGTTTTTCAAAATCAAACTGGCCGATCCCGCCGAACTCGACCGCCTGCTTTCATCGGAAGATTATTTGAAACAAATCGCGCCGTAAAATCGGCCGCCCATGCGAAAAGGCGTCCCCCCCGTCCCATTCCCCCCATCCGTCCTTTCCGTCCCTGGCTCCTTCAGGCTTTCACCCCTGCGACGCGGAAGCCTTCCTGTTCGAGCAGAGTGCGGACCCTGTCCACCTGGTTGCCTTGAAGTTCGATGGTGCGTTGCCGGGTCGTTCCGCCGCATCCACAGGCCGAGCGCAACTTGCGTCCAAGGTCCTCGATGGATTGGTTGCTGATGAATGGCGCAAAATCGTGGATGACGATGACGATTTTCCCCCCGCGATGGGCGGTTTCCCGCCGCAGCACGACCCGCCCCAGGACCGAGTTGGCCTCGGGCGGAGGCGCACACGAGTGCGGGTGCGATTCGCCGAGCGGCAGATTGTCGATTTGCAAATCCGCGAACGGATTATTCAATTCGAACGGATTCTCGGCTGCGACTTCGACTTTATCTTTTCTCGCCATAAATGCCTTTAGCATCTAATCGACAGTATAGGGGCTGGACTGTAGCGTGAAAAGTCGAAAATCCAGGTTGGATGGGCCTCGGGATTTTCCCCGGTGTACGGGTAAAACCGGGGTGTGGGGAAATAACCTGGCGCAAGAATTAACTGGTTATTGCCAAGATAAAGGCAGCCGGAAGGGTGGCCGGAAGCTATTTTATTAGGTTGGGCTTGGGTTCAAGATTGGCAACAACGTTTGGTGGCGTGATTCGACGGAAAATGAATTATGTCTTGCGCGGGTGTGAACATCGGTGCCTTGTCGGTGAAGGCCGTTGCCCTGAATGGGGAGCGGAGGGAAGCCCGTGTGGCGCTTCATTGTGGTCGTCCCTTGGAAACGCTCAAGGAGATGCTGGCCCAAACCGAGTTTGCCGGCGTTGAGTTTTTTGGAGTATCGGGACAATTGGGCCATCTGACCGAGGTCGCGGCCATTCGGCGCGCCTTGCGTGAACTCGACGAAGACTTCGATGCCGTGGCCTCGCTCGGGGGCGAGGCCTTCCTGGTTTACTTCCTCACGCATGGCAGAATCACCAATGTCCTTTCGCACAACAAGTGCGCCGCCGGAAGCGGGGAGTTCTTCGTGCAGCAAATCGGACGGATGGGGCTGGGAATGGAAGACGCGATCCAACTCTCCCTCGAGGGCAAGGTCGTTCCGCTTGCATCCCGCTGCTCCGTTCACTGCAAATCGGACATCACCCACAAGCTCAACCGCAATGAGGCCGTGTCGGCGGACATCCTTCACACTCTGCATGACAGCATGGCGAGCAAGGTGGCCGCGCTGCTGGAAAAAGGGCAGCGTCCGCGGCGGCGGGTGCTGTTGATCGGCGGCGTCAGCCGCAACGCGGCCATGCTCGCGGCCTTGTGCGCGAAGCTTCCCGGCACGGAGTTTGTGGTGCGGCCGGAGAGCCCCTGGTTCGAGGCTTGGGGCACTGCTTTGCTGACCCGGGACAAACCCCTCCACCGGTCTCCGAAGCTGTCGATCCAGCCGCATCTGGGCCGGCTCCCGCCGCTCCATCGCTTCGCCGACCGGGTCCGGGTCATCCCTGCGCCGCCACGGCAATTGCCCCCTGATGGCCCGATGGTGCTGGGAGTGGATGCCGGTTCAACCACCACCAAGGCGGTTCTGTTGGATCCTGCCACCGGTGGTGTGGTGGCCTCGCACTACCTGCGCACGCTGGGCGACCCCGTGGCCTCGTTGCGCGCGTGCCTGCGGGCGCTGGCCGATCAGGTCGGCAACCGCCGCATCGGGCTGATCGGAACCACTGGCTCAGCGCGGGAAATCGTCGGCGCGTACCTGGGCACGGAATATGTCTTCAACGAAATCTCCGCCCACGCCGCCGGCGCGGGCCATTTCGACAACGAGGTGGACACGATCATGGAAATTGGCGGCCAGGATTCCAAGTACATCCATCTCCGCAATGGCGTTCCCATTGACTATGCGATGAACAACGCTTGTTCCGCCGGCACCGGCTCCTTTCTGGAAGAAAGCGCAAAGAGCGACCTCGGCGTGGCCGTGTCCGAACTATCCGGCGTTGCGCTGGGCGCCCACTCCCCCGTGCATTTCAAAGCGACCTGCGCGGCGTTCATCAACTCCGATATTCGCGCCGCCCAACAGCAGGGGCATTCGCACGATGATATTGTCGCCGGCTTGGTTTATGCGATCGCCGCCAACTATCTCACCAAGGTCAAGGGGCCGCGTTGCGTCGGCCGGAAGGTGTTTTTGCAGGGCGGCGTGGCCCTGAACCGCGCGCTCGGGAACGCTTTCGCTCATCATGTCGGCTGTCAGGTGGTGATTCCCCCCAATCCTGAGTTGCTGGGGGCCTTGGGAGTCGCGCTGCTCGCGTTGAAACGTTCGAAGGCTCCGGCGGACACCGCCGCAGAACTGCGCGCCCTGGCGGCGCCGGAACTGGAGCGCATGGGCCGGTTCACCTGCCATGCCTGCAAACTGTATTGCAGCATAGACCGGTTTAAGGTGGGCGGCCGTGTGTTCCCTTTCGGCGGGCGTTGCAGCCTTTATGAAAATGTGTGGAAGCGAAAATCGCGCACGGCCGCGGCTCCAGACTTGGTGGATGAAAGGACCAACCTGCTCTTTGGCCGTCCGTCGGGCGTCCCGGCAAACGCGGGCCGGCGCATCGGCATCCCGAAGGCGCTGCTGACGCATTCTCTGTATCCGCTTTTTTCCACCTTTTTCTCCAGTTTGGGAATTGAAACGGTCCTGTCGGGTGTGGATCCGCAGGGCGAATTGAAGTCGAATGCCGGCTTTTGCTTTCCCGTGCAAATCGCACACGGCGCGATGCTGGATCTGGCCCGGCGGGATGTGAACCTGATATTCCTGCCGCAGGTGATGCATATGCCCGAACCCAACGCGTGCGGCGATTGTTACTTGTGCCCGATCACCCAGGCCAGCCCCTCGTTCATGGCCAAGGCGTTTCCAGACCTGCAATTCCTGTCTCCGCTGCTGGATTTCTCCAAGGGCTACGGCCCCTCTTCCGCAATGGTGGAGATGGCTGTCCGGGAGTTGGAAATGTCACGTGAGCTGGCCGGAAGCGCATGGACGGTCGCGGTGCGTGCCCAGGTGGAGGCGGAACGCGCGTTGCGGAGACTCGGCCAGAAGACGCTCGACGAGGTGGTGGCAGGAGGAAAACTGGCGATTCTCCTGGCCGGTCACAGCTACAGCGCCTTTGCGCCGGAAGCCTCCCAATCCGTGGCCAGAAAACTTTCCAGCATGGGAGTTACCGTGATCCCGGGGGACTGCCTGACGCCGGTCGAAACAGGATCCACCGCCTGGCACTTCGCCAACCAGATCCTGAATGCCGCAGCCATTGCGAAAAAGAATTCCAATCTGTTCCTGCTTTGCGTGAGCAATTTCAGTTGCACCATTGATGCTTTCACCCAATCCATACTGGCTTCAGTGATGGGCGCAAAGCCCCACCTGATCCTTGAGATTGACGCCCATACCGCCGATGCCGGCATCCAGACCCGCTTGGAAGCTTTTCTGGACATCGCCGCCAATTACCAGGCGCGGCAAACCAGTCCCATCCGGCCGTTCAATGCCTGCCGGTTGGTCCCGGACGGCCGCGTCATCCGCACCAATGGCGAATCCGTTAGGCTGGATGACCCCCGGGTAAAAATCCGTTTCCCGAACTTTTCCCAATACCACTCGGAATGCCTGGCCAGGGCGGCCCGCTGGCTGGGGCTGAATGTGGGGGAAACAATTCCGCTGGACAGAAATCAGCTCGACCGTGGCCTGGCGCACACCTCGGGGCGCGAGTGCCTTCCCCTGCCCATCTGCATCGGGCAAATGCTGCAGATCAGCGAGCGCCGCCCGCCGGATGAAATCACCGGCTTCTACATGGTGCGCGGAGGCGCCCCCTGCGTTTCGGACTGTTATATGGGCTATTTTGAAAGGTTCATCGCCGAACAGCAGTTGCCAGATCTCTTTCTGCTCAATCCCCGAAAAGATAACGGCTGGTGCGGCATCGACCGCATGGCCCTGGTCGAGAGTGTGTCACCGGCCATCCAAATGGCGGACATCCTGGTGGAGATCGAGCAGGTTCTGGGCGCGGTGGGATTGCCCGGCAGCGTGGGGCTGCTTCGCGCGCAATGGCGGCGCTTCCTGGATGAGGCCCGCTCACTCGACGAGTTCAACACCAAACTACCTGCATTCGCCGATTGGCTGGCGGCCTTGCCGCGCAAGCGGGATCCTTCGACGTGTCCCAAAGTCGTGATTACAGGCGATTTTTTCACCCGCTTCAGTCCGTTCTTCATGGAAGGCGTCCACGAACTCTATGCCGCCGGCGGCATCATCCTCAAGCCCGTGGACCTCGGTGACCTCGTTCAATACGCCGCCTATCACGACGTGGCGGGAACGGCCAACGGTTGGGGCATGAAGCCGGGTTATCCGGCCCTCGCCAAAGCGTGCCTGAGAATGTTTCAACCGGACGGCAAACAGTACCTGCGGCAGTGGATGAACTATCGGGCGGAACGGTGGCTCGAAGGGCGCTACCGCCAGATCTTCCGCAAGACCGGGCTGCTCGTGGCCGGGCCGAACAACGTGTCGTCCCTTTTCGAAACAGCCTCCCGCCACATTTCACCGGCGCTTTTTGGAGAGGTCATACCCAGCGTCGGCAAAGGATTGGAGGCCGCCAACGAAGGCTACGACGGAATCTTCCTGATCGGTCCCTTCAATTGTCTGCCCTACCGCATCTCCGAATCCATCCTCAAACCGCTCAGCCTGCAAGCGGACATGCCGCTGTTGACCTACGAGAGTGACGGCTACGCGGTATCCCCTTCGTTCCTCAGACAGGTGGAAGTCCACATCGAGCAAGTTCTGGAGCGGGCCGGCCAGCGGAACCAGAAGTCGTGGCTAACCAATCCAAGGATGTTGTTCAAACAAACGCCCAAAGAAGCAAGATCGGCGCAATAATCGGCGGAAAGGGTCAGCTTTCTTGCCTCGCAGTCGTGTCCAAGAGCAGATTTCTCTCTGTGATCTTTGCTCTCTGTGGTTAAAGAATCCGGACTTCATAATTCCTAATTCTTAATTCCTCATTGCGGTGAGGTGACGTAGAAACGGGCGTTGTAGTTCGAGGCGTTGGTGTCGTCGAATTGCATCAGGCCGTTGCTGTCCGCCGTCACGCTGCCCAGGTCCAGCCACGATTGCAGGTCCGCGCTGGCCTGGATGTCGAAGCTCTCCCCGGGCGACCCTTGCGCTTGCAGCAACACCGTCCCGTCCGCCCGCCG
>Ga0181526_10000062_pt1 | contig 104862 bp, 85 predicted proteins | sample PEATcosm2014_Bin_35_FD_119750 | JGI IMG/M metagenome (GOLD analysis project Ga0181526, IMG submission 119750) | Peatland microbial communities from MTU Mesocosm Facility, Houghton, MI, USA - PEATcosm2014_Bin06_30_metaG | ecosystem: Environmental > Terrestrial > Soil > Wetlands > Peat | place... | reverse complement strand
CCTCGCGCCGGTTCGATTCCGAACCGCGCCTCCAACCTTGACTGTCTTTGCAGCAGGGATCTTTGGGGTTAGGGATCCACCACGAACGCCACCACCGCTACTCCTTGATCACTCCGGGTGACCGGCGTTAAGTCGCCGACTGCCCGATAACCTCCCAAGGTCTGCTTCATCTATCCTCGCGGTCGCACCGAAGACAGTGAGGACACGTAATCGCCTGAGTCGCCTTGGAGATCCAGGTGCCTTTTTGTCTGCATGGCCGATTGCCACAGCGATCATGGCTTTTCTGTTCGCCCTCTGCGTTTTCAAGAAACCAAATTAGCGGACACCGGACATATGCGTAACGATCAATTGGCCGCACTCATGGCGCCGGGAGCTAAACTGATTTCAAAAGGGGCTTGGCTTGAGCTGGGACATGAGATGTTCTGGCGGCAGGCCCTACCCATCTCTTGCATCTCATCCGTACCCTTTCTGCCAGTGTCCTGCTGATCGTCGTGCTCGCCGCCTGCGTCGCTCCGGCCAAGGTACCCGAGGAAAAAGACGCCAACGGGAAAAAGATTGAATATGTTTATTACACCCCGACAGGGACCAGCATTCCCATCAGGGTGCGCAAAGACCAGCTGAAGACTTCGGACCAGGAAAAGGCCGCCGAGGACCGGGTGCTCGAGCAGGCTCAATTGTCGTCTACCTCGCCACCGCCTCAAGCTGTCAACGGTCCACATTAGCGACCTTCGTAGCAACCGACGCTGGTTCAGATGGGTGGCGGACCATGCCAAAGCCCTTGACCCGCCCATTTTCAGCGACGACTGCGCTGGACGGATTTGAGCAGCACCATGGTCAGCCTTAAGAAGACAACTGGCTCAATTGGATCACCATGAATGTCCGTCGGTGTGGAAGCATGGTTACGCCGTAAAAGGGTTTTGCTGAAGCATCTTCGTTTTTGTTGCCTGAGGCCTGCCGCCTATCGCTCTCCCATATGGCTTGTTCGAGGGCTGCGAACATGATTTCCGGGCAACGACCGCGAGGTTAGAAATTACGTCTCGGAATTGGAATAGATCGCCAGCGCGGTCTCAGTTGCATTTCGAAGACGCAGGTTGTCGGTGAAAGGGGCAGATGCATCATGGCGCTTTGCAGTGTCATTTGATCGACGGACGCTTCACAACGAGCACCAGAACGGATACCAAACGAGTAACTCTCTATGGTGGGCGCGTGGTGGCTGAGGCTTGGTTTCCTCTGAGAATCCGCCATTCTAACTCTGCAATCGCGGTGATGGAACGCCGATTCCGACCCGCGTTTGCGACCGGACAACGCTCGCCGTACGAGGAGCCTTTTACTCCACCGGCGCGAGGAACATCAATCCGTCGGGAAGCGTCAGTCGCCAATTGATCGGGTCGTGCTCACCCTCGACCTCCTCGTATTTGAGTTTGTAGCCGCGGGCGCGTAGCGCGTCGCGCATGCGCTGGCTGCTGATGAGTCCGCCCTGCAGGCCCGGCTCGTAGCGCCCTACGCTTAGGAAAAAACGGGCCTGCCGCGGTCCAGCTGCGGCGTACTGGGTCGCCATCCAGGGCTCCGATAGGCTCGGTGCCTCTGGCGACGCAGGCCGCCACCAAAAGGATCCGGATTGCGACAGTACAGCGCCAAAAAGCTCGGGATGGACGCTCGCTGCATACGCCGCCTCAAGTCCGCCTAGGCTATAGCCTCCAACCACCGTACGACGCGGGTCCACACTGACAGAGTAATTGCGCCTGACCCACGGCACGAGTTCGGCGGCAAGAAACTCGGTGAAGCTCGGATCGCAGCTAAGCTCCCGGTTGCGGGCGGCGCCGGGCGAGTTGCGGACCAAAACTGCGACAAGCGGGGCGATACGGTGCTCGCCAATCAAGTTGTCGAGAACATCGGCGATGCGCATATCCCGAAGGTAGTCGCCGCCATCGAAGAGGTACGCGGTCCCGACCGACCGCTCGCCCGCCATGCCGTATCCGACGGGTACATACACGTCCACCGTCTGCTCGGCTCCGAGCCGCGCACTCGCCAAGCGCCGCGTCGTCACCGCGCCGGCGGCTACGCCCGCGTGCCGGTGCAACCAGGGCTCAGGGGGGGCCTCCGGAGTCTCAAAAATCGAGTAGGACTCCTGCGCGGCGGCATCCTGCTCCGAGTGTAAGCGACTGCGGGGATCGCTTATTGCGGCGGCCATCCACGCCCAGCCCTCGGGATAACCGCGCTGCTCGGCGTTCTCGACCAGCTTATATCCTACCCGCCAACCCCGGGGGACATGCAACGTGAGGAACCAGACGTCTGAGTCGGCCAGGCGCCGAAAGCCGAGGTTTTTGAACCTGTCGACTATCTGCGGTCCCGAAATCAACCTCACGCTCTGGGTTCCGGAGGTGCCTTTCCACAGGAAAGTGACGCGCGCCTCTCCGGGATGGTCCTCAGTCGGCTCCACGATCGGCGTTCCGGCCGCTTCGACCGCGGACCAAAACTGCGACTCGGCACCCGTCACGCCGGAGACCAAGGCATCCCGCAAAGCGCTCAGTCGCCCGCTTTCAACCGCCGGCTGGGCAGGCGCAACGACGGGCGCCCCGGACGCGTAGGCCAATGACGGCATGCCAAGCAATGGAAGCAGCGCGAGGCAAGCGGTAGCCCAATTCCGGGGCTGAGGTTTTGAGCTTTCGGCGAGAATAAGCGATTCTCAGCCTCTCCTGCTTCTTCCATTTTGCGCAAGCGGCAACTGTCAGCAGAACTGTCAGTAAGAGTGCCTGCAGAGTTATGCCGAGTAGCCGCGAGTTGACCCGGATTGTCGTGGCGCCTCAGAGGGAAGGGAATTCTCTCCCTCTATCAAGATTGTTGAGGTTAGTGCGATTCCGGCCTGCGCATCCAGCTTTTCCCTATTGGGCGGCAAAGAGATACGCAAACTGGAGGACCACTGTCAGTGAAGGTGTCGGTTCATAGAACTCCCCGACCACGCCCCTTTTGTTCGGTATGTCGCCTTTCCCGTAGTTGCCCTCCCGGGACTTTGGGTGTGGAAAGGTCATCTCATTCGACGGCTTGTTTCGAAGGGTTCGGCCCGACCCAACCCAGCCACAAAAAGTAAATCTCCATGAAAAGTGCCAAAACAAAAAAGGCGTTGTCCCCCGCACAACGACGAGACCTGCTCGGAGCATTGAAAGCCCGGTTTGAGGCAAACATGAACCGCCACAAAGGTCTCGATTGGGCCCAAGTAAGGGCACGGCTGGAGGCTAATCCCGAAAAAATGTGGTCCCTCGGCGAAATGGACAGCACCGGCGGTGCGCCGGATGTCGTCGGTCAGGATCCGGAGACGGGTGAATACGTCTTCTTTGATTGCTCACCGGAAAGTCCCGAAGGCCGCACGAGTGCCTGCTACGACCGGGAAGCGCTGGATTCCCGGAAGGAATTCAAACCGAAGACCAGCGCCGTAGACATGGCCGCGGCCATGGCTATCGAACTCTTGACGGAAGAACAGTATCACGAGCTGCAGAAACTGGGAGACTTCGATACGAAGTCGTCGAGCTGGGTGAAGACACCGGCGGAGATAAGGAAACTCGGCGGTGCTCTCTATGGCGATCGCCGCTTCGGCCGCGTGTTCATCTATCACAACGGCGCGCAGTCCTATTATAGCGGCCGGGGCTTCCGCGGCTCACTAAGGCTCTAAGCACCCCCACCCTTTCCCGGGCTCAGTACCGGTAGTGCTCCGCCTTGTAGGGGCCGTCCGGCGGCACCCCGAGGTACTTCGCCTGCTTTTCGGTCAGCCGGGTCAGCTTCACCCCGATCCTCTCGAGGTGCAGCCGGGCGACCTCCTCATCCAGGTGCTTCGGCAGCCGGTAGACTCCCGGCTTGTAGGTGTCGCGGTTCCTCCAGAGGTCGATCTGGGCGAGGGTCTGGTTCGTGAAGCTGTTCGACATCACGAACGAGGGGTGCCCGGTGCCGCAGCCCAGGTTCACGAGGCGGCCCTCGGCGAGGACGTAGATGCAGCGCCCGCTCGGGAACCGGAACGAATCGTACTGCGGCTTGATCGTCGTCCGCTTGACGCCTGGCGCCTTGTAGAGCCGGTCGACCTGGATCTCGTTGTCGAAGTGGCCGATGTTGCAGACGATCGCCTGGTCCCTCATCGCCTCCATGTGCTCGAGGGTGATGACGTCGCAGTTGCCGGTCGTCGTGACGTATATGTCCCCCTCGGCGAGCGCGCTCTCGACGGTGTCCACCTCGAACCCCTCCATGGCGGCCTGGAGCGCGTTGATCGGGTCGATTTCGGTGACGATCACCCTCGCGCCGAAGCCGCGCAGCGAATGGGCGCAGCCCTTGCCCACGTCCCCGTAGCCGCAGACCACCGCCACCTTGCCGGCGATCATGACGTCCGTGGCGCGCTTCAGCCCGTCCGCGAGCGACTCGCGGCAGCCGTAGAGGTTGTCAAACTTCGACTTAGTGACCGAGTCGTTCACGTTTATCGCCGGAACGAGCAGCTTGCCCTTCTCGTGGAGCTGGTAGAGGCGGTGCACGCCGGTCGTCGTCTCCTCGGACACGCCGCGCCAGCCCTTGACCATCTCGTGGAACACGAAGGGCGACTCCCCGTGGATCTTCCTCAGCAGGGCCTTGATGACGTCCTCCTCGTGGGATGCGGAGGGCGAACTCGCCCAATCGCTGCCCTCCTCGAGCTCGAATCCCTTGTGCAGGAGGAGCGTCGCGTCCCCGCCGTCGTCGACGACAAGCTGCGGGCCCTTGCCGTCCGGATGGCACAGGGCCCTCCAGGTGAGGCCCCAGTAGTCCTCGAGCGTCTCACCCTTCCACGCGAACACCGGGACCCCGGCCTTGGCGATTGCGGCGGCAGCGTGGTCCTGGGTCGAGAATATGTTGCAGGAAGCCCACCGGACCGACGCGCCGAGCTCCACCAGGGTCTCGATGAGGACCGCGGTCTGGATCGTCATGTGAAGCGAGCCCGTGATCCGGACCCCCTTCAGCGGCTTCGCCGCCCCGAACTTCTTGCGCAGGGACATGAGCCCGGGCATCTCGTGCTCGGCGATCGATATCTCGTTGCGGCCCCATTCGGCGAGCGACAGGTCCTTGACGTGAAAATCCACGGACGGGCGGGTGGCGGCGGTTATTGGCATGGTTGGAAGGGGTCGGATCGGCGCCGGCAGGCCCGTCACTTGGCCGCGGCCACGAGCTGCTTGGTCCTGTTCGTCTGCTCCCAGGGGAGGTCGGCCTTGCCGAAGTGCCCGTAGTTCGTGGTCGAGCGGTAGATCGGGCGCAGGAGGTCAAGCTGCTTGATGATGTTCGCCGGCTTGAAGCTGAAGACCTTCTGGACGGCGCGGCTGATCCTCTCCTCCGGGATCTTCGCCGTTCCCATCGCGTCCACCCAGATGCTCACGGGCTCGGGGTATCCGATCGCGTAGGCGACCTGAAGCTCGCAGATGTCGGCCAGCCCCGAGGCCACGACGTTCTTCGCCACCCAGCGGCACATGTACGCCGCCGACCGGTCGACCTTGGAGGGGTCCTTGCCGGAGAACGCGCCGCCGCCGTGGCGGCCCCAGCCGCCGTAGGTGTCGACGATGATCTTGCGCCCGGTGAGGCCGGAGTCCCCCTCGGGCCCGCCGACCACGAACCGGCCGGTGGGGTTGATCAGGAAATGGGTGGAGGCGTCCATCATCTCCGCGGGGATGACCTTCCTGACCACGTGCTCGATCAGGAAGTCGCGGATGTCCGCGTGCTTCACGTTCGGCGTGTGCTGTGTCGAGATGACCACGTTCTCCACCTTGACCGGGTGGTCGTCCTCGTAGCGGATCGAGACCTGCGACTTGGCGTCGGGGCGCAGCCATCCGACCACGCCCGCCTTGCGCAGCTTGGTGAGCTCGCGGCCGAGCCGGTGCGCGTACATGATCGCCGTCGGCATCATCTCGGGCGTCTCGTTGCAGGCGTAGCCGAACATGAGGCCCTGGTCGCCGGCGCCCTGCTCGGCGGTCTCCTTGCCCTCCGCCTTGCGCGCGTCGACGCCCTGGGCGATGTCGGGCGACTGGCGGGTGAGCAGATTGTGGATGAAGACCTTGTCGCAGTGAAAAACGTCGTCGTCGTTCACGTAGCCGATGTCCCGCACGGCCTCGCGCACCACCAGCTCATAGTTGATCTTGGCGGCGGTCGTGATCTCGCCGGCAATCACCACCTGGTTCGATTTCACCAGGGTCTCGCATGCGACGCGGCTCAGGGGGTCCTGCGCCAGGCAGGCGTCGAGGACGCTGTCCGATATGAGGTCCGCGACCTTGTCGGGATGGCCCTCGCCTACGGACTCGGAAGAGAATACGAACGATTTTGGCATTTGGGATCGGCTTGAACCCCGCAAGCGAACCGGCTCGAACGGGGGTAAGGCAAGCTAAATATCAACATATCTCGATTTAGTGATGCGAAGCTTCCAGAAGGCCGGTTTTGCCCGCTTACGTATTTCTCTGGCCTGAAGCCTCTGTCGGATATGTTATACACGGCTAAGCACATCAATGGATGAATCCCAGAACACGCCGTCCATCGATCTGAAGGGGCGCAGCATCCTGGTCGTGGACGACGACCGCGTTAACCTGAAGATCATAGGGGGCATACTTAGGCACGAGGGATACGAGATCACCGAGGCCGCCTCCGGCGAGCAGGCGCTGGAGGTCTACGCCGAATTCCGGCCCAATCTCGTGCTCCTGGACGTCATGATGCCGGGCATAGACGGATTCGCCACCTGCCGGACCCTGAAGAAGACCTACGGGGAGACGTGCGCCCCCGTCATCTTCGTCACGGCGAGGAGCAAGGCGGACGACATCGTCATGGGCTTCGACGCGGGCGGCGTCGACTACCTGACGAAGCCGTTCCGGCCGAAGGAGGTCCTCGCGCGGATCCGCACCCACCTGAGCAACCAGCTGCTGCTCGAGCAGCTGAGCAAGGCGAACGCCGCCAAGGACCGGTTCCTCGGAATGTGCGCCCACGACCTGCGAAACCCCCTCTCGTCGATCCGCGGGCTGGCCGAGCTGATGAGCGAGAACGCCATCGGCTCACTGACGGAAGAGCAGAGGGAGATCGTAAACACGATCCACGGCGCGAGCCAGTCCATGCTCCAGCTCGTCAACGAGCTGCTCGACGTCGCGACCATCGAGGCCGGGCACCTCAAGCTCGCCAAGGAGCCGACGAGGATCGCCGACATCGTCAATCGCTCGATCCGCCTGAGCGGCATCGAGGCGGCCAAGAAGAACACGCGGATCGAGATGGTGAACAAGACCAAGAACCCGATGATCGACGTCGACCGGAACAAGATCCGCCAGGTGGTCGACAACCTCATCAACAACGCGGTCAAGTACTCGCCTCGCGGCTCGCTGATAACCGTGAAGATCAACGCGGACGAGACCTCCTCCGGCTTCTCCGTCATCGACAACGGCCCGGGCATCCCGGACAACGAGCGCCACAAGCTGTTCAAGGACTACGGGCGCCTGTCGGCGCAGCCGACCGGCGGCGAGAAGAGCACCGGGCTCGGCCTTGCCATCTGCCGCAAGATCGTCGAGGCGCACCGGGGCACCATAAGCGTCGAGAACACTCCCGGGCGCGGCTGCGAGTTCGTGGTCCGCCTGCCCCGCTTCAAATGAACTTCGGCGGAAGCATCCTGCTCGTCGACGACGAGGCCCACATCCGGAAGTTCATCTCGCTCCTGCTGCGCCACCTCGGCGTGAAGCGGATCTTCGAGGCGAAGAACGGAACCGAGGCGCTCGAGGTCTACCAGAGGGAGAAGGCCGACCTGATACTGCTCGACGTGAACATGCCCGTGATGGACGGCATCGACACGCTTCGCGGGCTCAAGAAGATCAATCCCGACTGCGTCGTCGTGATGCTCACGTCCCTCGCCAACCGGCAGACGATCGACGATGCCGTCAGGAACGGGGCCTCGAACTACATCCGCAAGGACGCGCCCTTCGAGGAGATCGGCCGCGCCCTGGCCGAGACGATCGACACGTGCTTCGAGCCCGACGCGCCCGACCCGGGCGCCGCGCCGCCGCCCTGACGATGAGCCCCCACGACCCCACCAGGCCCGAGAGCAACGCCGAGGCGGCCAAGGCTGCCGCGCTCACCGAGGTCAAGTACTCGCTCCCCGAGATGCTCCAGGAGCTGGACGCCGAGCGGGGCTCGGCGTCGTTCGCGATGGAGAAGCTCGACCAGGGCGAGATCACCAAGCTGTTCAAGTCAAAGAAGCCAGCCCGTGCTAAGCCAAAGAGTTGAGACGTTTTTCGGGCGGATAAAGGAGACCCCGAACTTCGTGGGCCACGCGGAGCTGCGCAGCATGGGCGAGCACTACGGGGACGTCCCGGATCTCGTCCAGGCGATGGTCGACGCCAAGATGGTCAGCAAGGACGACGCCTGCAGGGCCTGGGCGGACACGATGAACGTCGCCTACGTGGACCCCTTCGTCTCGGTGATCACCGACGAGGCGATCGAGAAGATCCCGCTCGAGGTCGCCAAGAAGACCAAGTCGGTAGGCCTCTACATCTTCAACAACGTCCTCACGGTCGCGATGGCCGCCCCCGACGAGCTGGAGACGGTGAAGAGGCTCGGGCAGATCGCCCGGGTTCCCGTGAGCCCGGTCTTCGCGCTGCCGAGGGAGGTCGACGACGCGATCGCCATCCACTACTCCAACGAGGAGCGCCTCGAGGACAGCCTGGGGCAGCTCGAGCGCTCGAGCCTGTTCGACCAGCCGGAGTTCGCGGGCGACAAGCTCGCCCAGCTGGCGGAGAACAACGCGCTCGTCCAGATCCTCGACGAGATCGTTTACTACGCGATGAGGGAGCGGGCGACCGACATCCACATCGAGGCGCAGGAGGCGAACTCGAGGATCCGCTTCCGCGTGGACGGCAACCTGCGCGAGATCGTGGCGTTCCAGCGCAAGCTCCACCGCGCCCTCGTCTCCCGGATCAAGATCATGTGCAACCTGGACATCGCCGAGTCGCGCATCCCCCAGGACGGCAGGTTCTCGCTCCCGATCGGGAACCAGACCGCGAACTTCCGCGTCTCGACCATCCCCTCGGCGTACGGCGAGAAGGTCGTCATCCGAATCCTGGCGATGACGGGCAAGAAGTCGATGATCACGCTGGACAAGATGATGATGTCCCAGTCGATCCTCCTTCCGTTCAGGCGCCTGATCCAGAACCCGAACGGGATCATCTTCGTGACGGGGCCCACGGGCTCGGGAAAGACGACCACCCTCTACTCGGCGCTCCACGAGATCAACAAGCCCGAGCTGAACATCTCCACGATCGAGGACCCGATAGAGATCCAGCTCGAGGGCGTCACCCAGAGCCAGGTGAACGCCACGATCGACCTGAAGTTCGCGAACCTCCTGAGGGCGCTCATGCGCCAGGACCCGGACGTGATCCTGATCGGCGAGATCCGTGACCTCGAGACGGCGAAGATCGCCACCGAGGCGGCCCTCACCGGGCACATCGTGTTCGCGACCCTGCACACCAACTCGGCTCCCCAGGCCATCACCCGCCTGATCGAGATCGGGGTCGAGCCGTACATGGTGGCGCCGTCGGTGATAGGGGTGCTCGCCCAGCGCCTGTCCGCGCGCATCTGCGAGAACTGCAAGGAGGCCTACTCGCCGACCCGGGAGACGCTCGCGAAGTACTTCAAGGAGGACGGCCTGACCGACGTGAAGTTCTACCGCGGCAAGGGGTGCCAGAAGTGCCGCGGGACCGGCTACAAGGGCCGCGTCGCGATCCACGAGCTGGTGCTGATCACGGAGGAGATCCGCGCGCTCATCTCCGAGGGCCGCAGCGTCCAGGAGATCACGCGCGCGGCGGCGAAGGTGGGCTACAAGCCCCTCCGGTACGACGGGCTCAAGAAGGTCCTCCTGGGCCTCACGACCATTGACGAGATCGAGCAGAACACGTCGTTCGAGTGGGCGACGTAGCGCGGTCCCCCGGCCAGAACCCCCAGAAACTTGTCCCCGAACCCCCATGCCAGACCCGAACATCATCGACCCCGAGGCGATCGCCACCCTCAAGGAGCTCAACCCTGACGACGACGGCGCCTTCCTGAAGGAGATCGTGGGCATCTACCTCGAGGACACGCCCAAGCGGCTCCAGGACCTGAAGGAGAGCCTTGCGTCGGGCAACGTCGTCCTGTTCACCCGCACGGCCCACACGATAAAGGGCAGCTCCGCGAACGTCGGCGCCGTGGTCCTGGCCGGCGTCGCCGAGCGCCTCGAGACCTTGTCCCGGAAGGAGGGACTGGGAGGCGTGGCGGCCCTGGTCGCCGAGTGCGAGCAGCAGTACGGGCGGGCGGCGGCCGAGCTTCGCACCCTGCTGGCCTGAGGGCCCGGCGGGGGGCTACCGGTAGAGCGCCGTGCTTGGCACGGCCGCCAGCACGTTGTACTGCCTCATCGCCAGGCGCCACCAGTCGGCCAGCGATTCCGACGGCAGGCTCCAGAGCTCGCGGTGCAGCCGGATCATCGACTGCGGGTCGAGCAGGAGCGCCATCTTCTCCTTTGTCGTGAACCTCGAGGGCCCCTCCCTGAGGAGGCGCGCCTGGAGCTTCGCGAACCATTCCCGGGCCCCCGCGCTCGGGCGGCGCTGCCTGAGGAGCGCCACGTGCATCGCGTTGATGTAGGGGTCGAGGACGGCCTGCATGAGGCCGTAGTCGGCCCGCAGCGGCTCGAACGGGGGCAGGTGGCGGTAGCACTCGGCCAGGTTGCGCTCCAGGAGCACCAGGTCGGCGGGCGGGCTCGTCTCCTCCGGGGTGAGGAAGATCCCGAGCTCGCGGGCCCTGCGGCCGAGCGCCACCTTGCTGAGGAAGATCGAGACCGGGATCGAGAAGACCAGGCCGGCCAGCACGAAGGCCAGCCACGCGAAATACGCGGGGATGAGGATCATCGACGAGACGCCCCAGACCACGCCGAAGACGGTCTGGAACCCGTGGGTTATGATCGCCTCGCGCCAGTCGGTCCCGTCGACGTCGGCGGCCCTCTTCTGCGCGACCCAGCTGACGCCCTGGCCGAGCAGCGTGAAGATGACGAACCTCGTGTTGAAGATCATGTTGATCGGCGCGAGGAGCATGGAGACCGCGGCTTCCAGGACCGCGCTCGCCACGAGCCTGCCCCGGCCCCCGTAGAGGGCCACCTCCGCCCCTCGTCCGAGGGTGACGACGACGCTCACGAACTTCGGCAGGAACAATAGGAGCATCGTCAGCGAGAACAGGGTGAGGGCCTCCGGGATGGCGACCGTGTAGCCGAACAGCGACGTCGTGTCGGCGGGGCCGAACGCGCCCTCGGCGGCTCCGCGGGCGCTCCGGTTGATCATCTCGACCGTGCTCAGGATGAGGAACAGCAGCCAGAGGGGCGACGACACGTAGGCCATGATCCCCATGAGGAGGTGGAAGCGGTTGGCGGGGCGGAAGCCGCGCGCCGTCAGGAGCCAGGCGTGCTGGAGGTTGCCCTGGCACCAGCGCCTGTCGCGCTTGGCGCTCTCGATCAGCGTCGGCGGCCCCTCCTCGTAGCTTCCCTCGACGTCGTAGGCGAGCCACACCGCCCATCCGGCCTTGCGCATGAGCGCGGCCTCGACGAAGTCGTGGGAGAGGATGCGCCCGCCGAACGGCTCGTTTCCCGGCAGGTCGGGCAGCGCGCAGTGGTCCATGAACGGCTGCACGCGCAGCACCGCGTTGTGGCCCCAGTAGTTCCCCTCGTGCTGCTGCCAGTAGTTGAGGCCCGCCAGGAAGAGCGGGCTGTAGAGGCGGTTCGCGAAGGCCTGGAGCCGCGAGTACAGCGTCTCGCCGCGGACGATCCTCGGCGCCGTCTGGATGATCCCGACCGACGGGTTGGCCTCCATCATGGTGACGAGCCTGACGAGCGCCTCCCCGGTCATGACCGAGTCGGCGTCGAGCACGACCATGTAGCGGTAGTTGCTCCCCCAGCGCCGCAGGAAGTCGGCGACGTTGCCGGCCTTCTTGTTGATCGCCTGCCTGCGCTTGCGGTAGAAGATCTTCCCGAATCCCCCGACCTGCTTGCACAGCTCCGCCCACGCGACCTCCTCGCGGATCCACTGGTTGGGCTGGTTCGAGTCGCTCAGGATGAAGAAATCGAAGTGGTCCCTTCCCTCGGTCTGCTGGACCGAGGTGAAGACGACCCGGATGCCCTCGAAGACCCGGCTGACGTCCTCGTTGAACACGGGCATAACGACCGCTGTCGAGGCGAGCCGGGCCTGCCCCCCGGCGGGCGCCCTGGAGGATATCCGGTAGTGGTCGCCGCCGCGGTTGATGACGTAGAAGCCGACAAACGCCGTGCAGAAGCCCACGGAAATGTGCGCGAAGAGCGGGACGAAGAGGAGCAGGAGCGCGATCTCCAGGCCCGTCAGCCCGTCGGCGTCGCGCCAGTAGAGGTCAGCGACAAACCAGGTCGCGAAGCTCGTGAGGACGAACACCGCCGAGAAGAAGAAGAATCGCCGCCGGTTCAGGCGGGCCGGGTCCATGTGCTCGTAGACGAGGTGGGGCATCGCGGAGGGCCCTCAGCGCGTCATGTAGAATATCCCCGCCAGGGCCGAGGCGAAGAGCAGCCAGAGGAACAGGGCCCGCATGACGGGCCAACGCTCGAACCTCTCGAGCGTCTCGCCGGCGGCCTCCGTAATCCGGCCCAGGTCGATCGGCCGGGGCACCATGCTGGAGACCGCCAGGTCCGGGCCCGCGTTGAGGTGGCTGGTCCTCATGGCCTTGGCGAAGTCGGCCGGGATGTGCTCCTCGTCGAGGAAGGCGTACGGCCAGTGCTCGGGACCGTCGCAAAGCATGAGCGCCACCCTGCCGTCGACCACCAGCCTGTCGGGCGGCTCGCCCTTCTCGTCGAGGACCTCGGCGAACCACGCCTCCATCAGCCGCTCGGCCTCCTCGGAGGCGATCGTCGTCGGATCGAGCGCCGGGTGCTCCTCGTGGCGCTTTGCCGCCCGCTCCAGGATGTTCTGGATCAGCCGGCTCTGGTGGAGCCGGTTGTGGATCCGGTGGGCCCTGAGGTAGTCCTCGACCCGCACGTAGGCCGCGTTCCAGGACTCCATCGTGCCCGTCCTCGGGCGGAAGGCTTCGGGCAGCGCGACCTGCTGCGGCGCGTCCCCGGGCTCGTAGGTCAGGGCTGCCACAGGTAGCTCCACGTCTCCGTGAGCACATGGGGCGGCTTCCGTAGGAAGCAGCGCAGTTCGACGGGGCGCCCGGACCCGTCGGGGTTGAAGGCGAAGGCCACCCGCCACGTGCCGTTGAACGGGTTCTTCTGGACCGTCGAGCCGACGAGCGACGCCCCGGGCCCCACGGTGACCTCCGCCTGGATCAGGGGATCGGGGCCCTGCTTGTTGAGGTAGGCCCCGTCGAAGTCGACGGCGAAGCGCTCCAGCTCCGTCTCGTGCGTCCTTGTGCGCCCGAGCCGCGTGGCGGCCGCGTACCCGGCCGGCGGGTGGATCTGGTCCATGAACCAGTGGATCCGGTAGCTCAGCTCGATCGGCTCCCCGGCCTGCGGTAGCGTCTCCGGAACCCAGAAGGCTATGATGTTGTCGGCGGTCTCGTCGGGGCCGTGCAGCTCGACCAGCCTCACGCTGCCCCTGCCCCACCGGCCGGAGGGCTCCACCCAGGCGCTGGGGCGCATGTGGTAGTAGGCCTCGAGGTCCTGGTAGTCCTCGAACTGGCGATCCCTCTGGATCAGCCCGAACGCCTTCGGGTTCTCATCGGAGAACGACGCGATGCGCGGCGAGTTGGGATTGGTGAGGGGCCTCCAGATCCACTCCCCCGCCCCCGTGTAGATCATGAGCCCATCCGAGTCGTGGACCTCCGGCCGGAAGTCGTCGTAGCTCGCGTTGCTGTTCTTGCCGTGCCAGAACATGCTCGTCAGCGGCGCGATCCCGAGAACAGCAGGGTTGCGCCTGCAGTAGAGGACCTCGTGGACGTCGGTCACCGTGTCGGCGCCGGGCGTTACCTGGAACCGGAACGCGCCGGTGGCGCTCGGCCCGTCGAGGAGGGCGTACACGACGATGGTCTTGGCGTCCGGCTGCGGGCGCTCCACCCAGAACACGCGGAACACCGGGAACTCCTCGCCCCCGGGCTCCCCGGTGTTTATCGCGAGGCCCCGGGCGGAGAGGCCGTAGACCGCGCGCTGGCAGAGGAAGCGGAAGTAGCTCGCGCCGAGGAACGCCCCGAGCTCGTCGCCCGGCTTGTTGAGCGGGTACAGGATCCTGAAACCCGCGAACCCCATCGTCGGGCGCATCGAGGGCAGGCGGTTCACGCCGTAGTCGAAGAGCGATGGCGAGAACGGCACGGTGTCTATCCCCTTGCCGTGCAAGATGTTGATCTGGACGGTCTGGTCGAAGTTGAACCCCGGGTGGAAGAACTGCAGCTCGAAGGGCAGGCGCTCGCGGCGCCAGAGCGACTCGGCGGGCTTGAAGCGGATGTCGCGGAACTGGTCGTAGCTGAGCTTGAGAAGCGCCTCGGGGACCGGGCTCGGCTTGGGCGCGTAGGGCCTGGCCGCGAGCATCTTCGCGTCATAGCGGAGCACCTCGAAGTCAAAAACCTCGTCGGCCCCGCGGGCCCGCGGGGCCGTCGCGGCGAGGGCGGCTGAAAGGAACAGGATGATGCTGCGGGAGCTCATGGCTAAAGGAAGAACCGGCGCTGCTTCTCGGACACGGGAAGGCTAGCGCGCTCCATGACTTTGAGCAAATCCTCCCAGATGAGGCGTTTCGTCCGGTTGGTGGGGTTGCGAAGGACGTAGCTCGGGTGGTAGGTGACCATGAGGGGCCTGCCGCCCAGGTCGTGCCAGCGCCCCCGGACCTCGCCGAGCGCGCCGAAGGCGCGCGGCCCGAGGAGGCCCTTGGCCGCCGTGCTTCCGAGCGCCACCAGCAGGCGCGGGTCGACGATCTCGATCTGGGCCCGGAGGTAGGGAAGGCAGTGGGCCATCTCGCTCTCGGTGGGCGGGCGGTTGCCGGTCTGGACCCCGTCCGGCCCGACGGGCAGGTCCGGGCGCCAGTTGAGGATGTTGCCAATGTAGACGTCGGCCCTCGACAGGCCCATGCCGCCGATCATCCGGTTGAGGAGCTGGCCGGCGGGACCCACGAAGGGCTCGCCCTGGACCTCCTCCTCGGCGCCCGGCGCCTCCCCGACGAACATGATCGCGGCGTCAAGGTTGCCGACGCCGAGGACCACCTTCTTGCCCGGGCGCACCTTCGAGCGGCAGACGGGGTCGTCGGCCACCAGCTGGCGCAGGGCGGCCCAGCGGGTCTCCTTGCTGCCCCCGGGGAGGGCGACAACCGGGGCCGCAACCGGGGGCGCCGCCTGCGCCGGGGCCGCGGCCGGCGCGGGGGCCCGGGCGGGCCCCGCCGCGGAAGGGCGCCCCTCAACCGACCGGCGCAGGGCCTCGAGGCCGTCGCCGGAGACCGACACACGTTCGACCCCGCAGGCCTTCAGCCTGCGCAGTTCCTCGGTGAGCGCGTTCAGGGAGTTGCGCATGGGTCAGGCCTCGCCTCTGCGCGACTCAAGCAGCTTCTCGACGTACTTGCCAATCATGTCGAACTCCAGGTTGACCGCGTCGCCCGCGCGGCTGGCGCGCAGGTTCGTGACCTCGACGGTGTGCGGGATGATCCACACGGCGAAGGCGTCGCCGTCGACCTCGGCGACCGTGAGCGAAATGCCGTCGACGGCGATGCTGCCCTTGTGGATCAGGAGCCGGCCGCACCCCGACGGGCCGCGCACGCGCAGCCAGTGGTCGGCGCCGCGGGGCCCGAAGGCCTCGATCAGTCCCGTCCCGTCGATGTGCCCCGTGACAAAGTGGCCGCCCAGGCGCCCGTCGGTCCTCATGCTGCGCTCCAAGTTGACGGGCGCGCCTGGCGCCAGGGACCGGAAGTTCGTCAGCCGCCTCGTCTCCTCGAGCACGTCGAAGGTTATCGCGCCCCCGTCCAGCCCGACCGCGGTCAGGCAGCACCCGTTGACGGCGACGCTGTCCCCCTGCGCCGTCCCCTCGAGCACCCGGGCGGCCCGGACGCGCAGCCTCCAGGAGGAGGCCCCCCGAGCGAACGACTCGACCGAACCGCTCTCCTCGACGATGCCGGTGAACATGCTCCGCTCGCCCGCCTTCAGCGCAGCTTTATCCGCAGGACCGCGGTGTCGCTTCCCCGGCTCACGAGGAACACCGTCTCCGCGCGGCCCGGGTCCTTCTCGATCGCCGACAGCCTGGCCACGGCCGCCGGGAAGTCCGGGATGGAGGCGCCGTCGACCTCCTTCACCCAGTCGTCGGGGCGCAGGCCCGCGATATCCGCGGGGCTGTTCGGCTTCACCAGGTGGGCCACGACCCCGCCGAGCTCGGTCGCGCGCGCGTGCCGCGCCACCGCGTCGCCGTAGACGAACTCGCGGGCCGTGAACCCGATCTTCTCGAAAAAGAGGCGGTCGGCCTCGCGGACGAGGCGGGGCTCCTCCTCGAGCGACGCCTTCAGCTCGACGCGGCTCTGGCCGCGGAGCACGGAGAGCGCCATGGAGTCGCCGGGCGCGTGGGCGGCGATCAGGCGCTCGACATAGTCGACGACCACCCGGTCGGGCCTGAAGCGCGGCAGCGGCTTTCCGTCCACTCCAAGGATGATGTCGCGCGCCTTCATCCCGGCCTTCTCGGCGGGGCTGCCCTCGAGGACCTCGCTGACCACCGCGCCCGACTGGGACTCGAGCTTGAGGAACGCCGCGACCTCGCGGTCCATCGGCTCGAGCCCGTAGGCGCCCAGCCACGCGAGCGGCCGCCCGAACACGTTCTTCGGGATCCTCCCGATGCAGGGAAGGACCTCCTCGGCGACCAGGAACGCGCTGCTCTCCTCGAGGTTGACGAGCATGATCGGGGCGCCGCCCCTCTCCGCGCCCGAGAACTCGAGGAAGGTCTGCCCAAACGAGCTCGCGCCCAGCCCGACGAAGCGGCCCTCGCCGTCGAACACGGGCAGGCCGGGCCCGGCGACCTCCTGCTGGGCTATGGCCGTGCGCTGGGGCAGCGCCTGGATCAGCGCGACGTGGCTCTGGAGGATGTAGGGCGTGAAGTCCTCGTCCTTGTTGCGCAGCCCGACGCCCCAGACCTCGTCGGCGAGGTTCAGCTGCCGGGGCGCGCCCGGCCCGTAGAACGCGGTGACCGGCACCAGCCGGCCCAGGATCAGCGGGCTGGCCCGCACGAAATGCCAGCCCGTGAACGCGTCGCGGCCGAGGTACTGCGCCGGGTACCCTTCGGGGTCCCCCGGCAGGTACATCTTGAAGTCCCTGATCTGCTTCGGCGAGATCCGCAGGTCTATCGCCGCGGACGGGAGGATGACCGTCCCGGCCGCATCGACGACGGTGCCGTAGGCGATCGTGGGGCGGCGCTCGAGTTCCGTCTCCGTGATGTACTCGACCGCCACCGTGCACTTGGCGCGCTCGGCCCAGAGCGCGGGCAGGTTGCCGGCGCGCGCCGGCGCGGCGAGGCCCGCCGCGGCGAGGATCAGGGCCAGGCGCCTCATGGCTTCAGGACGATCAGCGACACACGCCGCTCCCTCTGCACCTCGAACAGGGTCGGGGCGGGCCTGGCGGCGTAGGACGTGTCGACCTCCTTCACGACGTCGAGCGAGAGCACCGGGCTCTGGTTGATCTTCGTGATGATGTCGCCCCTGGCGAGGCCGGCGACATCGGCGGGGAAGCCCCGCTGGACACCGATCACGAGGACGCCCGTGTCGTCCTGGAGCTGGTTCTCGCGCGCGAATTCGCGGGAGACCTTGCGCAATCCGACGCCCCAGGTGTCGGAGACCCACTCCTCCCCCATCCGGCTCTCGAGCCTTGCCGTGACGAGCGTGGCGGAGGCCTCCCTCGACCCCCTCTTGTAGGCGATGGCGAGCGGGGAGCCCACCGCCTGGCTGGCGATGAGGTTCTGGATCGGCGGCAGCTGCTCCGGAAACCGGCCGTCGACCTTCTTTCCGTTTATGGCGAGGATGATGTCGCCCGCCCTGAGGCCGGCGCCGGCCGCGGGCGACCCCGCCTCGACGCTGTCGACGAGCACGCCCGTATTCGTCGCCAGGTCGTAGAAGCCCTCGAGGTCCTGGAGGGCCTTGGGCACGATCCCGACGTAGCTGCGCGTGATCGATCCGTCGCGGACCAGGCCCGCGACGACGCGCCTGGCGGTGCTCGATGGAATGGCGAACCCCAGGTTGTTCGCCCCGAGGTACGCGCGCGAGGTGATCCCCACGACCCTGCCGTCCTCGGTCACGAGCGGGCCGCCGGAGTTGCCCGGGTTTATCGCGGCGTCGGTCTGGATCCAGGTGTTGAAGTTGCCGGTCTCGTACCCGTTGACGCCCTCCGTGTCCTCGAAGTAGCGGTTGTTGTTAGAGATGATCCCGCGGGTCACCGTCCTCGTGAGCCCGTGGGGCGTGCCGACCGCGAAGACCGTCTCTCCCACCCAGAGGCGGTCGCTGTCGCCGAACTCGGCGTGCTTGAACTCGAGGCCCCGCCGCTTCGCGTCGTCGAGGTTTATCCTGAGGAGCGCCAGGTCGGTCCAGTGGTCCCAGCCGACGAGCCTCGCGCCCACCCGCTCCAGGTTGGCGAGCGTGACGTTGATCTCGACCGACCTCGGGCCCGCGACATGGGCGTTCGTGAGCACGAGCCCGTCCTGCGACAGGATCACGCCCGAGCCGATGCTCGCGTCGATCCGGCGCGCCCCCTCGTCAAAATTGAGCTCGCGCACGTCTATCCGGACCACCGAGTTGAGCAGCCGCTCGAATCCCCCGCTCATGGAGGCGCGGGCCTGGGTCGCGGCCGCCGCGAGGAGGACCGTGGCGGCGGCCAAGATTGACCGGATAGGCGAATGGTTCACAGTGGTGGGTTTTACACGATGGCTACCGAGTGCAAAGACTACAACTTTCAAGAGATTGAGAGCCGCTGGCAATCTTTCTGGGAGCGCGAGCGCACTTTCAGGGCGGGGACCGACCCGTCCAGGCCCAAGTTCTACGTCCTCGACATGTTCCCCTACCCCTCGGGGACGGGGCTGCACATAGGCCATCCGGAGGGCTACACGGCGACGGACATCGTCGCCCGCTACAAGCGCGCCCGGGGCCTCGACGTCCTGCACCCGATGGGCTGGGACGCGTTCGGACTGCCCGCCGAGCAGCACGCGGTGAAGACCGGCACCCACCCCGTGGCCAACACCCAGAACAACATAGCCAACTTCAGGCGGCAGATAAAGGCGCTCGGGTTCTCGTACGACTGGGACCGCGAGATCGACACGACCGACCCAAAGTACTTCCGCTGGACGCAGTGGATCTTCCTGCAGCTCTTCCGGCGGGGGCTCGCCTACGTGGACGAGCGCCCGGTCTGGTGGTGCCCCGAGATGCGCACCGTGCTCGCGAACGAGGAGGTGGTCGACGGCAAGAGCGAGGTCGGCGGCTTCCCCGTGGAGCGGCGCAACCTGCGCCAGTGGGTCCTGAGGATCACCTCCTATGCGGACCGGCTGCTCGCGGGCCTCGAGGGCCTCGACTGGCCCGAGTCGACCAAGCGGATGCAGGCGGCCTGGATAGGCAGGAGCGAGGGCGCCGAGATCGTGTTCGGCCTGGACAACCCCGCGCTCGGCGACCTGAGGGTCTTCACGACGCGCCCCGACACGCTCTTCGGCTGCACGTACATGGTTCTGGCGCCGGAGCACGCCCTCGCCGAGGCCCTCACGACGCCCGAGAGGCGGGCCGACGCCGCCGAGTACCGAAGGCGCGCCGCCCTGAAGAGCGACCTCGAGCGCACCGACCTCGCGAAGGAGAAGACGGGGGTCTTCACCGGCTCGTTCGCGGTCAACCCCGCGAACGGGGCGCGGATCCCGATCTGGATCGCCGATTACGTGCTGACGGGCTACGGGACGGGCGCGATCATGGCCGTGCCGGCCCATGACGAGCGCGACTTCGAGTTCGCCTCGCGCTACGACCTCCCGGTCGTCGCCGTGGTCGAGGCGCCCGATCCGCCCCCGGGCGGCCGCTCCGCGGGGCTGCCCTTCCTGGGCGAGGGCGCGCTCGTCAACTCGGGCGCGTACACGGGCCTCGGATCGGCCGACGCCATGCGCAGGATCACGCGGGACCTCTCCGCGAGGGGCGCCGCGCGGCCCGCGGTCAACTTCAAGCTGCGCGACTGGCTCTTCTCGCGGCAGCGCTACTGGGGCGAGCCGATACCCATCGTCTGGGTCTCCGAGGAGGACTATCGCCGCGCCGCGCCGCGCCTCGGCGGCGCCCTTCCCGCAAGCCCCGTCTCGTTCTCCCAGGGCGGCGCCGCCCGGTTTGCGCTCCCGCTGCCCGAGGCCGCCCTCCCGCTCGAGCTGCCGGCCGTCCAGTCCTACCTGCCCAGCGGAACGGGGGAGAGCGCGCTCGCGAACGTCCCCGGCTGGGTCGACGTTTGGTACGATTTCGCGACCGGCGCCGCCGTGCCGGCCGCGCAGCCGAGGCCGGCCGGCGAGAGCTGGATCAGGGCTCGGCGCGAGACGAACACGATGCCCCAGTGGGCGGGCTCCTGCTGGTACTACCTGCGGTTCACCGACCCCCACAACGACCGCCGTTTCGCCTCGCCGGAGGCGCTGGCCCGATGGGGGGGGCCCGACCTGTACATAGGCGGCGCCGAGCACGCGGTCCTGCACCTGCTCTATTCCCGGTTCTGGCACAAGGTTCTCTTCGACATCGGCGCCGTGCCCACCGAGGAGCCCTTCAGGAAGCTGTTCCACCAGGGCATCATCCTCGGGGAGGACGGCGAGAAGATGGCGAAGAGCGGGGGAAACGCGGTCAGCCCGGATGCGATCATCGCGAGCCACGGCACCGACAGCCTGCGCCTGTACCTCATGTTCCTCGGGCCGCTCGAGGCAATGAAGCCCTGGAACCCCAGGGGGATCGAGGGCGTGCACCGCTTCCTCCAGAAGGCGTGGCGCGACTTCGTCGGCGAGGACGGCCGGGCGAGCCCCAGGATCGCTGCCGACGCGCAGGATCCCCCCGAGCTCCAGAAGGTGCTGCACGAGACGATCCGGAAGGTCGGCGACGACATTGAGGCCCTGCGGTTCAATACCGCCATATCGCAGATGATGATACTGGGCAACGCGATGCACAAGGAGCAGAGGGTCAGCCGCGCGGCCGCGCTGGCCTTTGTGGTCCTCCTCGCCCCCTTTGCCCCGCACATCGCGGAGGAGCTGTGGGCGCGCCTGGGCGCTCCCGGCCTCGCCTCGGACGCCCCCTGGCCGGCCTTCGACCCGGCGAAGATTTCCGCCGCCGAGGTCCGCCTTGTCTTCCAGGTGAACGGGAAGCACCGGGGGGACCGCCTGGTTCCCGTGGGGCTCTCGCAGGACCAGGCGGTCGAGCTCGCCCGGGCCGACGCCAGGGTGTCGGCCTTCCTCGCGAACAAGGCGATTGGCAAGGTCGTCTACGTGCCTGGGCGCATCCTGAACCTCGTCGTTTCGTGACCGGCGGCCCGGGTTTCCCCGCAACGGGCGGTTGAACGCAGGCCCCTCAAACATAAGCAATTATACTCTCTTGCCTGATCGGCGCGGTGGCGTAGAATCGGGGCGTGACGAAGCTCCGAACCCTCTTGAGTCTCGCCGTCGCCGCCTCCGTGGGCGGGACGTCCTCGCACGCGCAGAACCTCACCAGGAATCCCACCAGCAAGATCTACGTGGCCGACGTCGAGGGCGAATCCCAGGTCGACGCCGGCAAGAAGATCAGCGTGCTGGAGAAGAAGGCCGTCTACAAGGGCGAGGGCTCGACGATCGAGACCAAGCCCAACTCGAACGCCTCGATCGTGCTCTCGAATGGCATAGGGATCTACTTCGACGTGGCCACGCGGACCCAGATCCGCGGATTCATGCAGGCTCCCTTCCGGCCCAGCCGCACGGACATGGACGACGAGCCCTCGATCTCGCGCACCGAGATGTACATCGACCACGGCGTCGTCGGGGTCTCGACGGGCAAGATGGCCGCCGGGAGCACCCTCCTTTTCGAGTCCACACTCGCCACCGCGGACGTCCACGGCCGCCAGGTCGTCTTCCAGATCGGGGACAACGTGACGACGATCTCGTTGCTGCTCGGCGACGCCACCGTCAGGGCGGGCAGCATGGACAGCTCCCACGAGGTCAACGGGGGCCAGCAGGTCATCGTCCGCCCCGGAAGGCCGGGCCAGGCGAACATCGTCGAAATCCAGGCCATTCCCGACGGCCGCCTCGAGGGCCAGCGCGAGTGGCTCCTCGAGCGCGTCCTCGCGGCCGACTCGGCCCGTAAGCTCGTCTACTTCGAGATGCAGGCGGTCAACGAGTCCGGCGACAGGGTATCGCCCTTCGATGGCGACTCGCCGCCGGGGACCAAGCTTGATATCGTGCCGATTCCCGTCATCCCGGCCAACCCGCCGGTCGAGCCGACGGTGAGCGCAGCAAACCTTTCCAGCCCGTAATCCCGTCGCCCGTCGCCTGCACGGTGTCCATGAATTTGCAGCATCGATTGCTCACGGCCGCAGCCGTGGTGGCGGTTGGCGTTTTTGCTTCCCGGGCGCAGGCGCTGGTCTCCCTCGAGGACGGCAGGGACCGGCTCTACGTGGACGGCACGTTCGGCGTCGGATATGACTCGAACGTTTTCGCCAACTCGGAGAGCGGCGGGAGCATGCTTCTCGAGGGCTCCATCGGGACGGAGTTCGCGCGCCGGGCCGGCCTGATCTCGTTCGACGCGACGGCGGCGCTGAGCTTCGCCCATTACACGGCCTTCAGGGGCCAGGACTACGTGGACCCGAAGCTGACGGCGGAGTTCGCCAAGCAGACGGGCAGGACGACCGGATCGCTCGTGGTCAACATCCAGCGCGAGAACCGCGCGGACGTCGACGTGAACACCCGCGACGTGTCGTGGAACTACGACGTGGCCCTGAACGTCCAGTACCCGGTCATCGAGCGGTACTCGTTCTCCGGCACCTTCGACTACAGCTACGCGGACTACCAGAACCAGCAGCTGTTCACGAACCTGGCCACCTACACGGGCAGCCTCTACCTCTACTACATCCTGGACGAGCAGCGGGACTTCTTCGTCGACTACCGGGCCCGCTACTCCGCCGTGGCGAACGGCTCCGACGACATCGACAACTCCATCTCGGCCGGCGTGAACGGGCGCATCTACGGCCCCTTCAACGGGTCGATCCAGGCGGGCTACCAGGCGCGGGCGTCCTACGGCGGCTCCGCCCCGGGGACCTACAACGACTTGACGGCGAGCGGATCGACGACCTGGAACATCAACCGCCGGATGAGCCTGGCCACCGACATCTCAAGGGATTTCTCGACAACGGCTCAGGCGCAGTCCATCGATTCGACGTCCATCGGTATCACCTTCAAGGATTCATTCACAGCAAAGGCCAGCGGCACGCTGCAGGGCTCCGCTGGGCAGAACCGGTTCCTCGGGGCCGGGGGCCTGCTGGCCCCCGATGGATCGAGGCGGGTCGACGACTTCGCAAGCCTCAGCGCATCATATTTCTACACGCTGAACCAACATTTGAAGGTCTCTCTCAATTTCGTTTACTTTAAAAACTGGTCGACCCTTGCTTACGCAGAGTTCCCGCGCACCCAGGTCAACCTCAGCCTCATCTCGCACTGGTAGGGCAAGCCCGATGAACACCGCCTTCAAGACCCTCGTGATCGCCGCCACGCTCGTGGCGGGCGCGGCGGGAGCCGCGGGGGCCGACAACGCGGCCGCCCCGGGCGGCACCGACAGGACGCCGACCTACAGGATCCGCACCACCGACAAGCTGAGCATCCGCATCTTCCAGGAGGACGACCTGTCGACGATATGCAGGGTCGACGCCAAGGGCACCGTCAACCTGCCGCTCGTGGGCGAGATCCGGATCAACGGCCAGTCGCTCAGCCAGGCCGAGCGCACGATCGAGGCGGCCTACAGGGACGGCCGCTTCCTGCGCAAGCCCGAGGTCACCGTCACGGTCGAGGAGTACTCCCCGAGGGAGGTCTCGATCCAGGGCGAGGTCAAGAACCCGGGCCGCTACGTGCTTCCCGTCGAGTCGACCTTGAGCGTGCTCGACCTGGTGACGAAGGCCGGCGGCTTCACCGACACCGCCCTCGGCACCGCGGTCCGGGTCACCCGTCTGCTTCCGGACGGCTCGACGAAGATCATGACAATCGACGTGGAGAGCCTCATCAAGGGCAAGGGAAACGTGAAGACGAACGGGCAGGACAGCTCGCTCCTGCTTGAGCCCGACGACATCGTTTACGTCCCCGAGCGGATCATCTGACGCGGACCCACGACAAGCGATGGCCGACGCCGCCCCAACCAACGCCCCGAAGCACTCAGCGCATGATTACGACGACAGTGTCGCGATCGAGAGGCGGACGCTCCGGGACTACTACATCATCCTTCGCGAGCGGGCGTGGGTCGCGCTCCCGCTCGCGGTCGTCGTCGCCGTAGTCTTCTTCTACTGGCAGGCCCGCAAGACGCCGGTCTACGAGGCCGTCGCCTCGCTCCAGTTCGAGAAGCCCGAGACCGTCGTCACGAGCCAGGGCGTCGTCGACCCGTCGATCCACTCGGAGGTCGACCTCAACACGTACATCCACGACATCAACAGCAACCGCCTGCGCTCGAGCGTGATCGAGTCGTTCACGCCCGAGGAGCGCAAGGTCCTCCAGCGGGCCGCGCTCAAGCGCATGCCTCCGGGGTCCGTCCCGCCGCCGGCCGCGGCGCTGCTCGGGACGATAGACGCCGAGCCGCTGAGGAACAGCTACCTCATCACGATCTCGGTGCGCAACGACGACCCCGACGCCGCGGCCCTGGTGGCCAACCGCTACGTCGAGAAGTTCATGGACTACCTCTTCGAGAGCGTCGGCGGCAAGAACGAGGAGGCCGTGGCCTACCTGAAGGGCCGCGCCGAGCAGCTGCGCAAGGACGCCGAGGACGCCGAGAAGCAGCTGCAGGACTACATGCGCCAGCACAACCTGGTCTCGCTCGACAAGAGCATCGACATGGTCGCCGACAGGCTGAAGTCCGTGAACACCGCTCTCACGAACGCCCGGCTCGAGATGCTCGGCGTCGAGGAGCTCGTCAAGGAGGTCGCGCAGTTCAAGAAGGACGGCCGGGACCTGCTCGAGATCTCCTACATCGCCTCCCACGGCGCCGTGCCGTCGCTCAAGACCCAGCTGAGCGAGGCCGAGCAGACCCAGTCGCTGCTGATGGAGCGCTACCTCGAGAGGCACCCGAAGGTCATCGAGAACTCCAACAAGATCGCGGTCACGAAGGCCGAGCTCGCCAAGGCGGTCGACCTGGCGATCGCGGACCTCGACACGCGCCTTTCCGGGGCGCGCGACAGCGTGCGGTCCCTGGAGAAGGAGTACGCCGCGCAGGAGGCGCAGGAGCTGAGCCTTCGCGCGCTGAGCGTCGACTACAACTCGCTCCAGAGCAGGGCCACGGTGGCGAAGAGCTACTACATGGAGATCCTGGACCGCCTGAACCAGACCACGACCTTCAAGAACCTGGACAAGATCTCGCTGCATCCGCTCGACCGGGCCCAGGCGCCGTCCTCGCCCATTTCGCCCAACGTGGGATCTATAATGCGCACGAGCGTCGGGCTCGGCGTCATCGTCTTCCTCGGGGTGGCGATCGGGCTGGGGTTCGTCGACGACCGCGTGAAGAGCGCCTGGGACGTCGAGTCGTTCATAGGCGCGCACCTGCTCGGGATCATCCCCCAGCTTGGCTCGAAGAGGGAGGCGGAGCAATTCGACGTCACCAAGGTCGCGGCGGGCGACGAGCCGGGCAGCGAGGCGTTCCTGAGCCTGTACAGCTCCGTCAAGATCCAGTCGAAGCTCGACTTCCCGAAGTCGATCCTCGTCACCAGCACCATCCCCGGGGAGGGCAAGACCCTCATATCGGGCCACCTCGCGGCGTGCTTCGCGCGCCACGGCAAGAGGACGCTGCTGATGGACTGCGACCTGCGCCGCCCGATGCTCCACAGGCACTTCAACCAGCAGAACACCGCCGGGACCATATACTGGTTCGAGAAGGGCGCCCACCTAGACGGGGAGATCCTCTCCCACCCGCACCTCGGAATCGTCAAGGTCGGCGAGAACCTCTGGCTCCTCACCTCGGGCGGGCGGTCCAAGAGCCCGACCGAGATCCTCGAGAACCCGGTCTTCCCGCGGCTGCTCGAGCGCCTGAAGCGGGAGTTCGACCTCCTCGTGATCGACTCCCCGCCGATGGGCGCGGTCACCGACTCGATGCTGATCGCCCAGCGAGCCGACGAGGTCATCTACGTCTGCCGCTTCAACCGCGCGTACCGCAAGCACATCAAGCTCTACATCAAGGGGCTGAGGGAGGGGAAGAACGAGATCCTCGGGATCGTGCTGAACGGCCTTTCGCCCCGCAGGATCGAGTACTACTCGAACTACCGCTACTACAGGAGCTACAAGAAGTACTACGGCGCGCAGACCTAGGGCGCATCCGTCCGTGACGAAGCCGCCCTCAGCGTATCTCCCGGAATCGTTCGACCCCAGCCTGGCGATCGCGCTCATCGCCGGCCAGGGGGCGTACCCGCAGCTGGTGGCCCGGTCGGCCCGCGCCGCGGGCGTTCCCTTGAGGCTCATCGCGTTCGAGGAGGAGACAGCCCCCGAGCTGGTCGCCTCGTTCCCGGAGGCCGAGCGGCACACCGTGAGCGTCGGCCAGGTGGGCAAGACCCTGCGCCTTCTCGGGAAGCTCGGGGCGGGATACGCGCTGATGGCGGGCCAGGTGACCCCCAGGCGGCTGTTCAGCGGGCTGAAGCCGGACCTCAAGGCCGCGCAGATCCTGCTCTCCCTGAAGCGCCGCAACGCCGAGACGATCTTCGGGGCGGTGGCGAAGGAGATCGAGGCCCTCGGGATCCGCCTTCTGGACGCGCGCGCGTTCCTGGACGACCAGCTCGCCACGCCGGGCTGCATGACGGGGGGCCGCTTTCCCATCGACGCGGACTGCGTGGACCACGGCGTGCACATCGCGCGCGAATGCGCGAGGCTCGACATCGGCCAGGGCTGCGTCGTCAGGAGGGGCACCGTGCTCGCCGTCGAGGCGTTCGAGGGCACCGACGCGATGCTCAGGCGCGCCGGATCGCTCCGGGCGGACGAGGCCCTCTTCGTCAAGACGGTCAAGGCGCGCCAGGACTTCAGGTTCGACGTGCCGTGCTTCGGGATGACCACGCTCGAGACGATGCGCGAGTCGGGGATCCGCGCGGCGGCGCTGGAGGCGGGGGGGGTCATCCTTCTCGACAGGCCCGCGGTCCTCGAGAAGGCCCGCTCCTGGGGCATCGCGCTCCTGGGCTTCGCCTAGGGGCGGTGCCGGGCGCCCCCGCCCTCCCCCGGGGGCCGACCCCAGCGCTGCTTGCCCTTTTCCCGGCGCCAGTCACATTGGGGCCGCACCCGCCTCGGCGGGCCGCCTCCGCATGCAAAACGACGTCGTAGCCGCCACGATTAAGGGGGTCATGCCCACCCCCAACGGCTGCGCCATCTTCCTGGGCAACGAGGAGAAGACCTTTGTGATCTATGTCGACCACTCCGTCGGCAACGCGATCCAGATGACGCTCGACGGCGTGAAGAAGGACAGGCCCCTCACCCACGACCTTATCGGCAGCATCCTGCTCGGCCTGGGCTCGCGGCTCGAGCGCGTCGTGATCAACGATGCGCGCGACAAGACCTTCTTCGCCCGGATCTTCCTGACGATGGAGAACGAGCTGGGCACGAAGATCGTCGAGATCGACGCCCGCCCGAGCGACTCGATCGTGCTCGCGCTCCAGCAGAAGCGCCCCATCTACGTCGCCCGCGCCGTTTTCGACGCCGTCGAGGACATGACCGAGATCCTCGAGCAGGTGCGCAAGCAGCAGGCCGAGGAGGAGCACGGGGAGGAGCCGGCCTGACGGCGGCCCGACAGCTTCCCGCGCCCGTGGAGCGGGGCCAGCCGCTCACCGCGCTCGCGCCCATGCAGGACGTGACCGATCTCGCGTTCATGCGGGTCATCGCCGGCTACGGGGCGCCCGACTACTTCTTCACGGAGTTCTTCCGCGTCCACGCCCAGTCCCGGCCGGAGGCCCACATCCTGCGGAGCATCGACGAGAACGACACGGGCCGACCCGTGTTCGCCCAGCTGATCGGCGAGGACGTCCCGCACATCCTCCGGACGGTCGAGGCGCTCTCGAGGCACGCGATCGCCGGGATCGACCTCAACCTCGGCTGCCCGGCCCCGAAGGTCTACAGGAAGAACGTGGGCGGCGGGCTCCTGAGGGACCCGGACCGGATCGAGGCCATACTCCGGGCCCTACGGGGCGCCGTCCCGGGCCTGCTCACCGTCAAGATGCGGATCGGCTTCGAGGACGACCTGAACTTCGACAGGATCATCGACATAGTGAAAGCCAACGCGATCGACCTGCTCACCGTGCACGGGCGGACGGTGCGCGAGATGTACCGCAGCGACGTGCGCTACGAGCGGATCGCCCGGGCGGCGGCGCGGGCCAGCTGCCCCGTGCTGGCGAACGGCAACGTGACGTCGGCCTCCAGGGCCGCCGAGATCGTGCGCGGCTGCGGCTCGGCCGGCGTGATGATCGGGCGCCACGCGATCCGCAATCCCTGGATATTCCGCCAGTGCAGGGACAGGTTCGCGGGGCGGCCCGAGCCGCGCGTCCGCCTCTCGGACGTGCGCGAGTACGTCGAGCGGCTGTACCGGGCCACGAGGGACCCGTCCGCCCCCGAGCGGGCCCACGTCAACCGCATGAAGAAGTACCTGAACTTCGTGGGCCAGGGCGTCGACCGCCGCGGGGAGTTCCTTCGCGACATGAGGCGGGCGGAGTCCGAGTCCGGGCTCTTCGAGGCGTGCGACCGGCACCTGCTCGCCCGGCCCGACTGCGAGTTCGCCCAGGAGCCGTTCCCGGGCGTCATAGCCCGGCCCAACTGCGAGGCGCCGGCGGGGGACGGCGACGGCTGCCCGCTGGAGACCGCGACGGCCTAGCCGCCGCGGCGCCCCCGGGGCGCTACTCGAGGCCGAGGGCGCGGCGCCCCTCCTCGGAGATCATCCGGGGGTTCCAGATCGGGTCCCAGACGATGTGGACCCTCGCGCTTTCGACATTCGGCAGCGCGGCGATCTTCTTGCGGGCGTCCTCCGCGATCACCGGGCCCATCCCGCAGCCGGGCGCCGTGAGCGTCATCTTGACGTCGACCGCGTTCGCCCCGGACGGCGTCTTCTCGATCGAAAGGTCGTAGACGAGCCCGAGGTCCACGATGTTGACCGGTATCTCGGGGTCGAAGCAGGTCCTCATCGCGTCCCAGACCGCCTTCTCGTTGAAGTCGCCGGCAGGGGCCGCGCCCTCGTCCGGCCGCGCGTAGCCCTCGATCGACGAGGCGTGCTCGCTGGCGATCCGGAACAGCCCGGCGTCGGTCCGCACCGTCACGTTCCCGCCAAGCGTCTGGACGATGGCGACCTCCTGGCCGGCGGCCAGCGTGGCCGGCTGGCCGGCCGGGATGGCCGTGGCGGGGCAGTCCCGTGCGATCCTGTGGGTCATGGCGCCGGCCGGTCAGCGGACCGCGATGTCCATCGGCATCCTCGCGTAGACCCCCTGCGGGTCGTTGAGCGCGCGCAGCCGGGCGAACACAGACTGCAGCTCGTCGACGATCTGGCCGACTATCCCCGAGGACTTCAGGTGCAGGGAGGCGGGCGCATACCGCCCGAACATCTCGGCCAGCGCCTCCGAGAGGTTCTTGGACCTCGGGAACTCGCTCACCCTGAACGTCGGGGGCAGGTGCGCCTGGGCGCCCGCGTACCTGATCGCGTCGTTGAGGCCGCCCAGCTCGTCCACGAGCCCGAGCTTCTTCGCCTCGGCGCCGGACCAGACGCGGCCCTGGGCGATCTCCTCGACGAAGTTCGCCTTGAGCTTGCGGCCCTCGGCCACCTTCGCGATGAATTGGCTGTAGATCCAGTCGACCTGCCTCTGCATCACGGACAGCTCGTCGTCGGTGAGCGGCCGCGCGATCGTTATCGAGTCCGCGTACTTGCCGGTCTTCACGCTGTCGAAGGTGAAGCCGTGGTCGTTGGCGAGCTTCTGGAGGTTGAACTGGATTCCGAACACGCCGATCGAGCCGGTAATCGTGGTCGGCTCCGCAAAGATCCGGTCGCCGTAGGCGGAGATCCAGTAGCCGCCCGAGGCGGCGTAGGAGCCCATCGAGACGATGACGGGCTTGGACCTGCGCGCGAGACGCAGCTCCCGCTGGATCGTCTCCGAGGCCGTCACGCTTCCGCCGGGGCTGTTGACCCGCAGCACGATCGCCTTGACCGAGGAGTCCTCGCGCAGGTTCCTTATCTCGCGCGCGAACCGCGCGCCCCCTACCTCCGTCGAGTCGCCCTCGCCGTCGACGATGTCGCCCTCGGCGTACACGATGGCAACCCGGCCGGCGCCCGTCGGCATGGGCGGATGGACGGCGGTCCTCGCATAGACGCCGAGCGGGATCTGCTTGAACGACTCCGTCGCGGACGTGACGCCGGTCTCCTTCTTCAGGCGCTCCACGACCTCGTCGCGGTAGGCCACCTTGTCGACGAGGTGCGCCCTCGAGGCGGCCGGGGGCTTGATGAGGCCCTCGGCGTCGACGGTCGCCTGGATGGACTCCGGGGTGATGCCGCGGGCCCGCCCGATGTCGGCCGTCAGGGTGCCCCAGAGGTCGTCGAGCAGCTTCTGGAGCTGCTCGCGGTTCTCCGGGCTCATGTCCGTCCTCGTGAACGGCTCGACGTACGACTTGTACTTGCCGACGCGCGTCACCTGGACGCCGACGCCGTACTTCTCGAAGGCGCCCGCGTAGAAGATGGGCTGGCTGGCAAGCCCCGGCATGAGGATCATCCCGTAGGGGTCGATCACGATCTCGTTCGCCGCCGACGCGAGGTAGTAGTCCCTGGTCGTCGCGTAGTCGATGTAGGCGAGGACGGGCTTGCCGGAGGCCCGGAAATCGGAGAGCGCCGCGCGGATCTCCCTGAGCGCGGCGAAGCCGGAGCCCGTCAGCCTGGGGGTCAGGTTCCCAAGAAGGAGCACGCCCCGGATCTTGCCGTCGTGGGCGGCGTACCTGAGGGCCCGCGTGATGGAGCGAAGCTGCACGACGTCGGTCCCGCCCCCGTTGAAGCCGTCCAGGTCGATGGGCGGCGGAGCGTCCGTGATGTTCGAGGACAGGTCGAAGACCAGGTACGAGCCCGAGGTCAGCTCGGGGACCTTCTTCTGCTGGCCCATCGCGACGATCGCCCCGATGAAGCCTATGAAGAGCACGAAGGCGACCGTGGCGAAGATGACCATGGCGACGAGGCTTCCGAGCATCGAGGTGATGAAATTCTTCATGGCAGGCGGTAACCTAGCCTGTTTCCGCGCGGCGACCAGTAGAAACGCTCGGCGCGAGGAAGTTACGCAGGAACGAGTTGCATCCCTTTGCGACCGGAGGCAGTGTTCGGCGGATGAACGGCCAAAAGGAACTGCTGACGACGCCCCAGAAGGCTCTCACCACGAATCTCGACCCGCTGAAGTACGGCACCTTCGCCGAGATCGGCGCCGGCCAGGAGGTCGCGCGCCAGTTCTTCCAGGCCGGTGGGGCGTCGGGGACGATAGCCAAGTCGATCTCGGCGTACGACATGGTCTTCAGCGACGCCATCTACGGGAAGGCGCCCCGGTACGTCTCGCGCGAGCGCCTGAACCTGATGCTCGACCACGAGTTCAGGCTCCTCGTCGAGCGCCTCTCGGCGACGAGGGGCGACCGGACGACCTTCTTCGTCTTCGCCGACACCGTCGCGACGACCAACTACCTCGGCACCAACGAGCCGCACGGATGGCTGGGCTTCCGGTTCCAGACCGAGCCGATGGGCGAGCCGAGCGAGATCGTCCTGCACGCGCGCATGTGGGACAAGGCGGCCGTGCTCCAGCAGGAGGCCCTGGGGATCGTGGGCGTGAACTTCATCTACGCCGCCCTCTACTACAGGGACAACCTGCCGAAGCTCATAGAGTCGCTCGGCGACAACCTCGGCAGCGACCGGATAGAGATCGACATGCTCCGCTTCGCGGGCCCGGCGTTCAAGGACGTCGACAACCGCCTGATGTCGCTCCTCCTCGTCAAGTGCGGGCTGACGAACGCCGTCATGTTCGGGAAGGGCGGCGAGGTCCTCCAGCCCTCCGAGGTGCTGCACAAGAAGGCGATCCTCGTGGAGAGGGGCAGCTTCCGGCCCGTGACGCTCGTCAACGTCGACATGCTCAACTGCGCGACGGCGCAGTTCGTGCAGGAGCCCCTCGTGAAGGGGAAGGAGCTGGTGGTCCTGATGGAGATAACGATGAACAACCTGCTCGCGTCGGGCGAGCTCGACGCGCCGGACTTCCTTTCGAGGGTCGACCTGATCTCCGACATCGGCTACACGGTCCTGATCTCCAACTACTCGGAGTACTACCGGCTGACCTCGTACTTCCGCCGCTACACCAAGGAGATGATCGGCGTCGCGATGGGCATCAGCAACCTGCTCGAGATCTTCAACGAGAAGTACTACGAGAACCTCGAGGGGGGGATCCTCGAGTCGTTCGGGCGCCTCTTCCGGAACTCGGTCAGGCTCTACATCTACCCCATGAGCAGGGACGCCTACGAGATGTACGTCGCCCAGGGCGGAGAGGGCCGCGGCTCACCGCTCAACGCGTTCAGCACCACCGTGCTGATAAACGCCAAGAACGTCAGGGTCGTCGACCATCTCTCGAACCTCTACGACCACCTGCTGGAGAACCATTACATCGAGTGCATCGTGGGCTTCGACGCCGACACCCTGCACATCTTCTCCCGCGACGTCCTGCGCCTGATCAAGGAAAAGGACGCGGCCTGGGAGACGATGGTGCCGAAGCCCGTCGCCGAGGCGATCAAGCGCCGGGGGCTCTTCGGCTACTCCGAGCACCCCATCCTCGCCGGGGGCAAGTAGCATGCGCTTCCACAAGTACCATGCGCTGGGCAACGACTACATCGTCCTCGACCCGGCCGACTACCCCCAGTGGGAGGTGCCGAGCGAGGCCCAGGTGCGCGCCATCTGCCACAGGAATTTCGGCGTGGGCTCCGACGGGATCCTCTGGGGCCCCCTCGCCTCGTCGAGGGCGGACTTCGCCCTGCGAATCTTCAACCCCGACGGCTCCGAGGCGGAGAAGTCGGGCAACGGGCTGCGGATCTTCTCGCGCTACCTCTGGGACAGCGCGCGGGCGAAGGCGCGGGCGTTCACCCTGGAGACGCCCGGAGGGGTCGTCCGGTCCGAGATAAGGGAGGGCGGGGCCCTGGTCACCGTGGAAATGGGCACGGTGAGCTTCGACAGCCGCAGGATACCGGTCGCCGGCACCGCGCGGGAGGTGATCGGCGAGTCGATCGAGGCGCAGGGGCGCAGGTTCACGTTCTGCGCGGCGACGATCGGGAACCCCCACTGCGTCATCCAGGTCGACGAGCCGACGGCCGAGCTCGCGAGGCGCTACGGGCCCGACATCGAGGTCCACCCCCTCTTCCCGAACAGGACCAACGTCCAGTTCATGAGGGTGCTCGACCGCTCGAGCGTGCAGATCGAGATCTGGGAGCGCGGCGCGGGCTACACCCTCGCCTCGGGGACGAGCTCGAGCGCGTCGGCGGCCGTCGCCCACAGGCTCGGCCTCGTCGGCCGGTCGGTCGCCGTCCGGATGCCCGGGGGCACGATCCACATAGAGATCGGCGACGGCTTCTCGATCGAGATGACGGGGTCCGTGAACAAGATCGCCGAGGGGGAGCTGCACCCGGAGCTCTTCGCGGCAGCCCCCCCGGGGCTCAGTACTTGATCGAGCACCCGTACGGGTGGCTGGTCGCGACGGCGACGGGCCGGCCCTGCCTGAGCGAGTCGAGCGCCGCCCTGACGTAGTTGGTGGCGCGGGCGATGTCGGACGGATCGGACGAGGGGATGCTGTCTATGGCGCCCGCGTAGGCCAGCGTCCCGTCCGCCGCGACCACGAACATGTCCGGCGTCGCCTTCGCCCCGTAGAGCCGGCCGACCAGGCCGTCCGGGTCGCGCATGTAGGCGGCCGGCGAGGCGCCCGTCGACCTGAGCCACCCATCCACGCGGGCGGCGTCGTAGTCGCCCGGCGAGCCGGGGTGGCCCGAGTTTATCGAGAGCCAGACGACGCCCTCGGCGGAGGCCGACCTCTGCAGGCCGGGCATGTTCCCGCTCAGGTAGTGCTTCCTGACGATGGGGCATTCGGGATTGGTCCACTCGAGGACGACGATCCGTCCCCGGTAGTCGGAGAGCCTGCGGACCTGGCCCTTGACGTCGGCGAGGCTGAAATCCGGGGCGGGTTCGCCGACCGTGGCGGAGGCGCGCGCGGCCTGGGGGGAGAGCGCGGCCAGGGCGGCGAGGACGACGGGAAGGGGGCTGTTGAGTCTCATGGGGAAAGGCCTTCTGGCGGGGGCGGGCGAAAAGTACCCCCATTTCGCGGTCGCGCCAGTCCTTTTTGGCCGTTGCGCGCCGTCTGCGTCGCAACCAGCATGCCCGGGTGACCGGTAGCGAGGCCCCACAGCGGCTGCCAACCGCGGCGAGGATCAATCTTGCGGCCCTGGCGATCCTCGCCGGCGCGCTCGCGGTCCATCTGTGGCCCGAGTGGTCCCACGATGCCGACCTCTCCCACGGGTTCACGGCGCCGGCCGCCTGCGCCCTCCTGATCTACCTGTGCCCGCGTCCGCGGGCCGGCGAGGCGCTGAGCGCCGGCGCAGCCGCGGCGCTCGCGGCGGCTTTCTCCGCCGCGGCCCTTGCGGTCCTCTGGATGGCGGGCCTCTTCGCGCTCAGCCTCGACTGGTCGAGCCCCCTCGTGGACTTCGCGCTGGCCTGCTCCCTCGCCCTCCTCGGGTGCGGGGCCGTCGCCGCGTTCGCCGACCGGCGCGTGGCCCGGGTGCCGTTCGGCTGGGCCTGCCTCTCGGCGGCGGCGCTCTGGCCGCTGAGCTCGCCCATCCCCCCCGGGACCTACTCGAGGCTCACCTCGGCCCTCCAGCTGTGGGTGACGGACGGGGTCGTGCGCTCGCTCGGGATCCTCGGCATCCCGGCCCACAGGGAGGGCAACATCATCGAGCTCGCTCGCGGGACGGTCGGGATCGAGGAGGCCTGCAGCGGCGTTCGCAGCCTGGTCGCGTGCGTGTTCGCGGGCGTCATCCTCTCGGCGGCCCTGTCGAGGAGGCCCTGGGCGCGGGTCCTGGTCGTCGCCCTTTCCGCTCCGCTCGCGCTCGCGATGAACTTCATCCGGTCGCTTGCGCTGACCCTGCTCGTCAACGCCGGCGTCCGCGTCGAGGGAGCCTGGCACGACCTGACGGGCTACCTGATCCTGGGCGCCACCGCGGCCGTCCTCGTCGTCGTGGCACTCGCGCTCGAGCGCGGGAGCGCGGCGCAGGCGGGAGGCGGGGACCCCGGCGAGGCCGAGGGCCCCGCCCCGGCCGCGGTCCCGGGCCCGCAGGCCGTGCTGCTGTGCGCCGTGGCGCTGGCCGGCGCCACGCTCGCGTTCTTCGCAGCGGACACCTACGCGCCCGCCCGGAAGGGGGCGGCGGCCCCCGACCTCCTTGCCCTCCTTCCCGCGGCGGCCGCGGGCTGGGAGGTGCGGACCACACCGGGCCTGTACCGCTTCGCCGGGGCGCTCAGGACCGACCACCTTGCGCAGCGCACCTACGGGCGCGACGGGCCCGCCGGGGGCGAGCAGGTCGCGATCTACGTGGCCTACTGGCCCGAGGGCCAGGCGTCCGTCGGCCTCGTGGGGTCGCACACCCCAGACGCATGCTGGCCCGGGTCGGGCTGGGTGGCCCGGCCCGTGCCGGACTCGCGGGTCGACCTCGCGGTCGGCCGGCAGCGGCTGCCCCGGGCGCAGCACCGGCTCTTCGAGAGCAACGGGCATCCCCAGCACGTCTGGTTCTGGCAGCTCCACGACGGCTGGCCGATCGAGATCGGGGATCCGTTCTCGCTGCGGGACCACCTGTGGGTCGCGCTCCGGTACGGGTTCCGCCGCAGCGGCGAGCAGGCGTTCATCAGGGTGTCGAGCAACCGCCCCTGGGATGACATCTCGCGCGAGCCCTTCGTCGCCGAGTTCTTCGAGCGGGCGCGCTCGCTCGGCCTGCGCTGACCCCCCTGGAGCGGCCGCACACCCGAATGGACACGATGCCGACCGACCCATCCAGGATCGAGCTGCCTCCATGGCTGCCCTGGGCGACGACGGCGTGCCTTGCGGCGCTGGTCGCATGCCTCGGGGAGCTCTGGATAATCGAGAGGGCGAGGTCGCAGCTTCTGCGGGAGCAGGCCATGCTCGCCGACGCCGCCCTGAAGGCGGCGCAGAACCAGCTGGAGGCGGAGCGCATCGTGAACTCCAGGGAGCTCGCCGGCCTCCGCGCGGCGGCCGCGCCGCTGGCCGCGCACGGGCTCGCCCTGCTCCTGCCGGCCGAGGGCGCGCGCGCGCCGCTGGCCGCCTTCGGCGCCGTGGCCTGGGGCCGCGCGGGCGGGCGCGCCCTGGTGAGCCTCAGCGGGATGCCCGCACAGGCGCCGGGCGCGGATTACCAGCTCTGGCTGGAGGGCCCGGGGCTGGCAAACCCGGTCGAGTGCGCCGTGTTCCACGCGCCGGCCGACGGGGACGCGGCCGGCGTCCAGGTAAGCGTGCCCGATTCGGTCTCGACCGGGTGCCGGTTCATCCTCGTCGACGGGCAGAAAGGCGGGGCCCGCACCCTGGATGAGGCCCGGGCCCGGGCCTCAATCGTACTTGCCACCTCTCCCCTCGCTGAAAGCATCTCAGGGCGATGATCATCAAACCGAAGGTTCGCGGATTCGTATGCGTGACTGCGCACCCGGCCGGGTGCGCGGCGCACGTGGACGAATGGATAAGGCACGTGAAATCAAAGGGTCCCGTGCCAAACGGCCCGCGCAAGGCCCTCGTGATCGGGGCGTCGACCGGGTACGGCCTCGCCTCGCGGATCACCGCCGCGTTCGGGTCAGGCGCCGGCACGCTCGGCGTGTTTTTCGAGCGCCCGTCCGAGGACGGGCGCACGGCGACCCCCGGCTGGTACAATTCGATCGGGTTCACGGCGGCGGCCCGCGCGGCCGGCCTCTACGCGCAGAACATCAACGGCGACGCGTTTTCCGACGAGATCAAGGCCCGGGCCCTGGAGACCATCAGGAGGGACATGGGACAGGTCGACCTGGTCGTGTACTCGCTCGCGTCGCCCCGCAGGACGCATCCGAGGACGGGAGCCGTGCACAAGTCCGTGCTGAAGCCGGTGGGCTCGGCGTACACAAACAAGACCGTGGACACCGACAAGGGGGTCGTCAGCACGGTGACCATCGAGCCCGCGAACGAGCGGGAGATCGCCGACACGGTCGCGGTCATGGGCGGGGAGGACTGGGAGATGTGGATGAAGGCCCTATCGGACGCCGGGCTCCTCGCGCGCGGCGCACGGTCGGTGGCCTACTCGTACATCGGCCCCGCCGTCACCTGGGCGATCTACAAGAACGGCACGATCGGCCTCGCGAAGAACGACCTGGAGCGCGCGGCCCGCGCCATCGACTCGCTTCTCGCGCGCAACGGCGGCAGCGCCGTCGTTTCCGTCAACAAGGCGCTCGTCACGCAGGCGAGCTCGGCCATCCCCGTCGTGCCGCTGTACATCTCGATCCTCTACAGGGTCATGAAGGAGAACGGCACCCACGAGGGCTGCATCGAGCAGATGCGCCGGCTCTTTGCGACGCAGCTGTACGCCGACGCGGGGCCGGCGCTCGACGAGTCCGGCAGGGTGCGGGTGGACGACCTCGAGATGAGGCCCGACGTCCAGGGCTCCGTAGCGAGGATCTGGCCCGACGTCTCCACCGAGAACCTGCGCGCGCTCACCGACATCGCCGGGTACCGGAGCGAGTTCCTGAAGCTGTTCGGCTTCGGGATGGCGGGCATCGACTACGACGCCGAGGCCGAGCCGCACTTGCCGATGCCCTGAGGCCCTGGCCGGCCCTAGAATCCGCCGACGCTCGCGGACTTCCCGTTGTCCGCTGGGCCCAGCCCGAGGATGAACGGCGCGGCCGTCGCGGCCCAGGCGTCGGCCTTCGGGTACGAGGACGCGCTGTCCGAGAAACACTTGCGCAGCATCTCCGTGTCGATGACGCCGGGGTTAAGGGCCACCGCGGCCATGCCGGCCGGCAGCTCCGCCGCCAGGGCCTTCGTGAGCCCCTCGACAGCCCACTTGGTCGCGCAGTAGGGCGCGACCTCCGGCGCAACGCTCCTGCCCCAGCCCGAGCTCAGGTTGACGATCGTGCCGCCGCCCCGCTCGATCATCGCCGGGACGAAGGCCCGCACGACGTTGGCCACGCCGGCAATGTTGACCGAGAGCATCGCCGCGAACTCATCGGCGGGAACCTTCCAGAGCGGCGCCGGCTTGTTCATGAGCCCGGCGTTGTTGATGAGGAAGTCGGGCGCGCCGATGGCCCCGAGGACGCGCTCGGCCCAGAGCCCGACCTTCACGGGCTGGGTGACGTCGAGCGCGTCGAAGCTGTTCGGCTCCGCGTGGGCGAAGCGCAGGTCGAAGATCGCCGGGCCGCTCCTGCCGCATCCCGCCACCGTGTGCCCGTGCGCGATGTACCACTCGGCGAGCGCGCGCCCGAGGCCGCGCGTGACGCCGGTGATGACTATCTTCATGGCGCCTAACGCGACTGCAGGCTGAACTTGTTGAGGCCGGCCTTGCGGCACGAGTCCATGACGAAGGCCAGCTTCTTCACCTGGCTCACCTCGTCGGCCTTGATGAGGACGGGGATGTCCTTGTCGATGTCATGCACCTGCTTCAGGTCGGCCACCAGCTCGGCGTCCGACACCGGCTTGGTGTTGAACAGGATGACCCCGTCCTTGTCTATGCCGATCGTGACGGTGCCCTTGTACTCGTTCTTGCCGGCGGTCGAGATCTTGGGAAGCGTGATGTTGAGCATGGTAGCCGACCTGAACTGCATCGTGACGAAGGCGAAGAAGATCAGCATGACCAGCACGTCGATCAGCGGGACGAGGTTGAGCTCCGGGCGCCTGCGGCGCCTCTCGTAGGACCCGCTCATTCTGGGCCGTGCCTCAGGATGCGCTCGAGCAGCACGTCGAGCTGCGCGCCGTAGTTCTCGATCCTGCGCTGCAGGTAGCCGCTGCCGACGAGCGACGGGATCGCGATCGCAAGGCCGATGACCGTCGACGAGAGGGCGAGCGCGACGCCCTTCGTGAAGACCACGGGATCGGGAAGCCCGGTGTCCGGGGCGATCTGGGAGAACACCTGCAGGAGGCCCGTCACCGTGCCCGAGAGCCCGATCAGCGGCGCCGCCGCATAGATGACGTCGAGGTAGGGGACGCCGCGCTGCATGCGGTTCACCTCGAGCCTTGCGAAGGCCTTCACCGCCCCCTCGTCGTTGTGGTGCTCCTTGGCGAATTCGACGATCCGGGCCAGCACGGTGTGGCGCCCGCCCATGAGCGGCTTGCCGGCCATCACCGCATCGACGAGGTCCTGGGGCATGACAGCGGCCGTCCTCAGGGCGTAGATCCTCTCGGCGATGATGAACACGGCCAGGGCCGAGCATATTCCGAGCGGATAAATCAGGAGGCCGGCCCCCTTGAAAACCTCGATCATTCCAAATGTCATGTTGAGTCGTGCGCTTGTAAGACGCTTTGTCCCGCTAAAGGGTCCCTGAAAATGGGGTCTACCCGCCCTGCCGCCAAGCTGATAAAGCCCCGTCTGCGCGCGCGCACGCCCGCGCAGGCCCCGGGCCGGGCGCGCAGACCCCGGCGTGCGCCCGCCCTCCTCACGCCGCCATGTATCGCAACCCGCTTGCGACCCTTTTCGCCTCCGGCGCGCCCTCGAGGAGCTCGCCGATCGGATCCCAGCGGCCGTTGACGAGCGCGTCCCGCGCGCTCTCGCGGATCGAGACGCTGGCGGTCTTACCGGCGAAGGACACCCGCTGCGCCGCGAGGTCGACCACGACCTCCGTTCCAGGGTCGGCCTCGACCGCGGCGGCGATCCTCGAGATGTCGCCGCGGCTCGCGGCCACGCACGGCATGCCGAGCGTGGTCGAGTTCCCGAGGAATATCTCGGCGAACCCCTCGGCGATGACCGCCCTGATCCCGTGCTTATAGAGCGCCTGCGGCGCGTGCTCGCGCGAGGATCCGCAGCCGAAATTCGCGCCGGTCAGCAGGACCGACGCCCCCTTGTGCCGGGGGTCGTTGAGCGGATGCGGCCTGTCCGAGCCGTCGGGGTTCTTGCGGACATCGCGGAAGAGGAACTCCCCCAGCCCGTCGAACGTGACGCATTTGAGGTAGCGGGCCGGGATGATCCGGTCCGTGTCGATGTCGTTTCCCGGGACGTGGACGGCCCGTCCCGCGACGCGGGAGATCTTTTCGAGTGCCATGGAGTGGTTGGGACGGGGTTTGTCAGCCGGCCTTCACGCCGAACACCTCGCGGGCGTCGGCGACCGCGCCCGAGACGGCGGCGGCGGCGACCATTATCGGGCTCATGAGGATCGTGCGGCCGGTGGGGCTGCCCTGGCGCCCCTTGAAGTTGCGGTTCGACGAGCTCGCGCAGAGCTGGTCCCCGACAAGCTTGTCCGGGTTCATGGCCAGGCACATCGAGCACCCGGCGTTGCGCCACTCGAATCCCGCGTCGCGAAAGACCTTGTCGATGCCGAGCTCGGCGCACAGCAGGCCGACCCCCTGCGAGCCCGGCACCGCGATCGCCTTGACGCCGGGCGCCACCCGCCGCCCCTTGATGAAGCGCGCGACCTCCTGGAAGTCGCTCAGGCGCCCGTTGGTGCAGGAGCCGAGGAAGGCCACGTCTATCCTGGTCCCCTTGATCGGAGCCCCCGGCTTCAGCTTCATGTAGGCGAGCGCCTCCTCGATCGAGGCCCGCTCGTCCGGGCCCTTCGCCCGCGCCGGGTCCGGCACCGTCCCCGTGATGGGGATGCCCTGGCCCGGGTTGATGCCCCACGTGACCGTCGGCGCTATGTCGGCCGCGTCGATCCTGACGACGTCGTCGTAGGCGCAGCCGGGGTCGCTCGCGAACCCCCTCCAGCGCGCCACGGCCTCGTCCCACTCGGCGCCCTTCGGCGAATAGGGCCTGCCCTTCAGGTACGCGAATGTCCTCTCGTCCGGATTGACGTAGCCGGCGCGCGCGCCGCCCTCGATCGACATGTTGCACACCGTCATCCGCTCCTCCATCGAGAACCGGTCGAAGACCTCGCCGGCGTACTCGTAGGCGTAGCCCGTGCCCCCGTTGACGCCGAGCGTGCAGATGATGTGGAGGATGACGTCCTTGGCGTACACCCCCGGCCGGAGCCTCCCGTTGACCTCGATCCTGCGCACCCTGAGCCTGCCGAGCGCCATCGTCTGTGTCGCGAGGACGTCGCGTATCTGCGTCGTGCCGATCCCGAAGGCGATGGCCCCGAAGGCCCCGTGCGTGCTCGTGTGCGAGTCGCCGCAGGCGATGGTCGTGCCCGGCTGGGTGATGCCCTGCTCCGGCCCGACGATGTGCACGATCCCCTGCTTGCCGGTCGAGCGGTCGAAGAAGGTTATCCCGAACTCGGCGCAGCTGCGGCGAAGCTCCTTGATCATCGCGTCGGCCATCGGGTCGGAGAAGGGCTCGCTCACCTGGTCCGTCGGGACGATGTGGTCGACGGTGGCGAACGTGCGGTGCGGCATCGCCACCTTCAGGCCGAGGTCGCGCATCATCCCGAAGGCCTGCGGGCTGGTGACCTCGTGAATGAGGTGCGTGCCCACGAGCAGCTGCGTCTGGCCGTTGGCCAGCGTGCGCACGGCGTGGGCGTCCCAGACTTTCTCGAAGAGGGTTTTGGGCATGGGCGCCATCCTAGCACGGTGTTGCCTTGTCGGTGAAATACTTGTTTGTCTATCAGCGATGCCCAGGGAGTATCAATTCCCGTTTGAGCTGCGCCACCTCGTCTATTTCCGCGAGGTCGCCCGGAGGCTCCATTTCAGGAAGGCGGCGGAGGCCCTTGCGATCGCCCAGCCCGCGCTCAGCCGCCAGATCGCCCAGCTCGAGGCCGACCTCGGCGTGCGCCTGCTGACCCGGTCAAGCCGCCGGGTCGAGCTGACGCCCGCGGGGGCCGCGCTTCTCGAGCGGATCGAGCCGGTGCTGTCGGCCCTCATGAGGGTGCCCGCGGACACGAGGGCCGTGGCCGCGGGCCGGGTCGGGCGCCTGCGGGTAGCGTTCACCGGGCTCGCCATGGCGACCGTCCTGCCCGACATCCTGCGCAGGTTCCACAGGGGCTTCCCGGGCGTGAGCCTGGAGCTCAACGAGTCGCCCACGTCGCGCCAGCTGGCGGCGCTGCAGGCGGGCGAGATCGACTGCGGCTTCTTCCATCCCGACGCCCCCTCGCCCGGCGTGGAGACCCGGCTCCTGCTGCGCGAGCGCAACGGCGTGCTCCTTCCCGCGGACCATCCCCTGCGGGGCCGCAAGTCACTCCGGCTCAACGGCCTGGCCGACACCCCGTTCGTCCTCTTCCCGAGGCCCCACAACCCCGGATTCTACGACCGCATCCTCGGCGCGTTCGCGATGGCGGGCGTGGCCCCGAGGATCGCCGAGGAGGTGTGGCCCCGGTCGAACGGCGTGGGCCTCGTGCGCGCCGGCATGGGGGCCATGTTCGCCTGCCCGTCCGAGGCGCGCCATCTTCCCGAGAAGGTCATCTTCCGGCGCCTCGCGGGCCCCGCGCCCGTGAGCAGGCTCGTCGTGGGATGGCGGAGCGCCTCCCCCCCGCAGCCCGCGCTGGCGGCGCTCCTCGAGGCCGCCGCCAGGCATGCCCACCCCTAGGCACTCGCCGCCAGCCGGTCGTCCAGCTGGAACGAGCGAAATGCCAGGGCCATGGAGACCAGGATGCACACCGAGGCCTCGTAGAAGGCGACGCCGGGAAGATGCAGGATGGCGTTGTCCGCGATGCACTTGCCATAGCTCCAGGCCGCGATCATGGGCCCAAAGATATAGGCCAGGCTCACGAGGCCCGAGAGCGAGCCCTGCAGCGCTCCCTGCTCGTTGGGCGGCACGTGCTTTGTCAGGAGCGCCTGCGCGGCCGGCCCGGCTATTCCTCCCAGCCCCGCAAACGTGCCAAAGGCGTAGATCATCCATCCCTCGGTCGCGGTGCCGTACCCCGCCATCGAAAACGCGGAGATGGCTAGCCCGAGGACGAGTCCCTTCCTCTCGCCCGTCCACGCGATGATGCGCTTGACGAGCGCCCCCTGGACCACGATGGCCACCGCGCCGACATAGGTGAGGGACAGGCCGACCTGGAGCGTCGTCCAGCCGAAGCGCTTTCCCGTGTAGAGCACCCAGACGCTCTGGAGCATCGTGTTGGCAAAGTTGAAGATGAAGTACATCCAGGCCAGGTCGACGACGCCTCGGAAGCGCCTGAGCGCCAGGAGCGAGCCCACGGGGTTGGCGCGCCTCCACGAGAAGGTCCTCCGGTGCTCGAGGGTCAGGGATTCGGGAAGCACGAAGGCCCCGTAGAGCGCGTTGATCCCAACGCAGCCCGCCGCGGCGAAGAACGGCAGCCTCAGGTTTACCTGCCCAAGCAGCCCGCCGATGGCCGGACCGATCACGAATCCGAGCCCGAAGGCCACGCCGACAAGCCCATAGGCCTGCGCACGCTTGGCCGGCGGGGTCACGTCCGCAATGTAGGCGTTGCATGCGGCGAGCGAGCCGGCGGTCATGCCGGAGATCATCCGCGCCACGAAGAGCCACGCCAAGGTCGGCGCAAGGCCCATGACCACGTAGTCGATCGCCGAGCCCGTGAGCGCCAGGAGAATCACCTTCCTGCGGCCGAAGCGATCGGACAGGGAGCCCAGGACCGGCGCGGCTATAAACTGCATCGTCGCGAACGCCCCGACTAGCCAGCCGTAGGATTCGGATCCCTCCGCCACGCTCCCCCCCTTGAACTGCGTGATGAGGCCGGGCAGCACCGGGATGACGATCCCGATCCCGAGCATGAGGAGCACGAGCGTGACGAAGATGAACCCGAGGGCGGGCTTTCGCTGTGCGGGTGCGTCCATTGAGCGCATCCTTTAGCGGCGCCGGGCGTTTGGAAAGCCTAACAGGCGCTCAATCTTGGAGTCTGGCCATCAGCTTGTCCGCGTCGCCCGCTATCTGGGTGCCGGGCTGGATCTCGAGCACCTCCCGGGCCCTCTCGACGGCGGCGCGCGCCTGCTCCCTCATGCGCGCCTGCGCGAGGTGCTCCGCGAACGCCACGACGATCTCGTTGAAGAACATCGTGCCCTCCCCGCGGCCGAACTGGACGAGGATGGCATTGTAGGTCCCGATCTGGTCGTTGATCGACTGGCTCGCGAAGGCCCGCGTCAGGATCTGCGCGGCCTGCTGGATGGCGAGGTCCTGGCGCTCCCCCTTGAGGCTCTCCGCGATGCTGCGCTCCTCGAAATTGGCGAGGCTCGTCTCCCCCCTCGCCCGGAGGCTCTGGCAGACGCGGTTCTTGTACCAGACCAGGAGGTCGGGATACCTGGTGAAGGCCAGGGCCGCCTCCCTCATGACGCCCTCCTGGCCCGACGGGTCCAGGCCGAGCTTGGCGTTCGCGGCGATCAGGGTCTCCCAGGCGTGCAGGTTTCGCCTCTCGTAGTTCACGGCCGTCCGGGCGGCGCGAGCCGCCGCGGCCGCGTTGCCCGCCATGAGAAAGTCGTTGGCGAACTCCTCGTTCACGCGCGACTGCATGAAGGACGGCAGCGCCCTGAACCGCTCCGAGAGGAACTGGAGCTCGTGGTCGGAGATGAAGGTCCAGGTCTGCGGGTCTATGGCCGTGCCGGTGACCAGGCGCTGCTCCGCGTAACGGCCCGCGTCGAGCCTCCACTTGTTGCCCCCGCCGAGGTACCCGAACCAGGCGTGGTAGCCGTCCTGGGCGACCCCCGCGAACAGGAGCGTGGGGATGCCGCGCGCCTTTCCGGCCTCCGCGGCGAAATAGGCCTGGTCGACGCAGATCCCACCGAGCGAGAGGATCGAATCGAGCGTGTAGGGCCCCTCGCTCCAGTTAAGCCTCGACTGGTCGGCGGTTATCCGGTCGTCCCGGTACTTCACCATGAAATATGTGCCCTCGAACGATTCCAGCGGGTAGCGCACGGCCTCCAGGGACCAGGCGAGCTCCGGGATCGGCGCCGCCGCGTCGACCACGAACTTGAGCTCCTCGGCCCGCATGGCCGCCAGGCCGTGGTAGGTGTGGCCCACGGCGTCCTCGCGCGCAAACCAGTCGAACGGGGCCGCCGGGTTGGGAAGCTTTCTCGAGAGCAGCGACGCGGGCACCTGGTGGTGAGGCCAATACGGCGGCGGCTGGACGTCGTAGACGACCGCGATGGCGAGGGCCAGGGACGAGTACCGCGCGAACTTCGCCGGGTCGCGCCGGTGGAGCCCCTCGAGGATCCCGAAGACGACCGGCAGGTTGTCGACGGGCTTGACCAGCGAGAAGAACTGCTCCGAGAACGCGTCGTTCGAGAGGAGCCAGTCCTTCATGGCGGGGGACAGGTTGACCCCGATCGGCCGGTCGCTCGGTCGGTAGTTCTCCGGGATGACCCCAGGGTAGACCACCTGGTTGGCCTGCAGCGCCGAGGCCCAACTCGAGAAAAAGCGGTTCTCCGGCTCGGCGAAGAGCCCCGCCCACTGGAAGACGTGGAACCACGCCTCGGCGGCGTTCAGCCGGTCCTGCCGGTAAGCGCGCAGCGCGGCCTCGCGCAGGGGCAGCGCGACGGAAAGCCATCCGGACTGGCTGGCGGCGGCCTCGATAGCGTCCAGCCGGGCCCGCGTCGGCGGATCGCTCGTCTCCTCGGGGGGAATGTAGAAGCTGAGGACCTGCGCCGTCGCCAAGCCCCGAGCCAGGGCGATGCCGAGCGCAAGCAGCGCGAGCACGGCCGGGAGTCGGGGCGTTTTCATGGCGTTCTTGATGATGGCGGGCGCGCCGGACGCGACTGAAAACCCCGGTCCCGTTTTATTCGGGGGCCGGGGTTTTTTTCGGCGGCGGTTGGCCGTCTTGTTTTAAGGCGCCACCCCTGTGGTGGCGGGAGGGGTCTTTTGCTTGAAATTGAGGACCTCCCCGTCGCGCCCGACCATGACCGACTCGCCCTCCTTCACGTCCCCGCGCAGGATGGCCTCGGCCAGCGGGTCCTCCAGGTAGTGCTCGACGGCCCTCCTGAGCGGCCGGGCGCCGTACTTCTCGTCATAGCCCTTCTCGACCAGGAGCTCCTTGGCCTCGGCCGTGAGCTCGAGCGTGATCTTCCGGTCGACGAGCCTCTTGGCGAACTTCTCGATCTCGAGGCAGACGATCTCGGATATGTCGTTCTTGTCCAGCGGCCTGAAGAACACGATGTCCGAGATCCTGTTGAGGAACTCCGGCCTGAACACGCGCTTGGCCTCCTCGAGCACCTTCTCGCGCATCTTCTCGGCGTCGTTGAAGCTGGACGCGGCCGCGGCGAACCCCATCGAGGTCTGGCGCTGCAGGAGCTGCGCGCCCACGTTCGACGTCATGATGATGATCGTGTTGCGGAAATCGACGGTGCGCCCGAGCGAATCCGTCAGCCGGCCGTCCTCGAGGATCTGCAGAAGGATCTGGAGCACGTCGGGATGGCCCTTCTCGACCTCGTCGAAGAGGATGACCGCGTAGGGCCTGCGCCGGACGGCCTCCGTCAGCTGGCCGCCCTCCTCGTAGCCCACGTAGCCCGGGGGTGAGCCGATGAGCCGCGACACGGAGAACTTCTCCATGTACTCGCTCATGTCGATCTGGATGAGCGCGTCCTGCTTGCCGAACATCTGCGCGGCAAGCTGCTTCGCGGTCTCGGTCTTGCCGACGCCGGTCGGGCCGACGAAGAGGAAGGAGCCGATCGGCCTGCGCGGGTCCTTGAGGTCGGCGCGCGAGCGGCGAAGCGCCCGGGCGATCGACCCGGCGGCGACGCCCTGGCCCACGACGGTCTTCTGGATCTCGGCCTCGAGGTTGAGGAGCTTCTCGCTCTCCTTCTTCTCCATGCGCGAGAGCGGTATCCCGGTCCAGTCGGCGACCACCTGTATCATGAGGTCCTCGTCGATGGTGACCCGCTTCTCCTCGCGAACCTTCTTCCACTGCTCGGTCGCCTGTTCCTGCTTCGCGCGCAGCTGCTTCTCGCGGTCGCGGAACTTGGCCGCCTCCTCGAAATGCTGCTCGCTTATCGCCTTCTCCTTCTGCGCGCACACCTCCTCGATCTCCTTGGTGAGGCCCTCGATCTCCGGGGGCCTGTTCAGGGCCGTGATGCGCGCGCGCGAGCCCGACTCGTCCATGACGTCGATCGCCTTGTCCGGCAGGAAGCGCCCGGTGATGTAGCGGTCGGAAAGCTTCGCGGCCGACTCGAGCGCGGCGTCCGTGAACGTCACCTTGTGGTGGTCCTCGTACTTCCCGCGGATCCCCTTCAGGATCGTGATCGTGTCGTCGACGGAAGGCGGCTCCACCTTGACCGACTGGAAGCGGCGGTCCAGGGCGCTGTCCTTCTCTATGTACTTGCGGTACTCGTTTAGCGTCGTCGCCCCGACGCACTGGAGCTCGCCGCGGGAGAGCGCCGGCTTGAAGATGTTCGAGGCGTCCATCGCGCCCTCAGCGGCGCCGGCGCCGACGATCGTGTGCAGCTCGTCGATGAAGAGGATGACGTTCCGCGCCCGCTTGATCTCGTCCATCACGGCCTTGATCCGCTCCTCGAACTGACCGCGGTACTTTGTGCCCGCCACCATGAGGGCGAGGTCGAGTGTGACGACCTTCTTCTCGTAGAGGAGCTCGGGGACGTTTCCGGCGGCGATCTCCTGGGCGAGGCCCTCGACGATCGCCGTCTTGCCGACACCCGCCTCGCCGATAAGGACCGGGTTGTTCTTCGTGCGCCGGCACAGGATCTGGATCACCCGGCGGATCTCGGCCTTGCGGCCGACGACGGGGTCCATCTCGCCCTTGCGGGCGAGCTCGGTCAGATCCCTTCCAAACGCCTTAAGGGCCGGGGTCTTGACCTCCTTCTTCTCGTCGGATTGCCCGGCGGGCCTCTGGGGGGTCCCTGCCGCCGCCTCCTCGCCGCCGCCCTCGGCCCCGCCCGAGAACTGGGGGTCGAGCTCGCGCAGGATCTCGTTCCTCGTGCGCTCGATGTCGACGTCGAGCGACTTGAGCACGCGCGCCGCGACGCCCTCGCCCTCGCGCAGGAGCCCGAGCAGGATGTGCTCGGTGCCGACGTAGGAGTGGTTGAGCGCCTTGGCCTCCTTGCCCGCCAGGGCGAGAACCTTCTTGACCCGCGGCGTGTACGGGATGCTGCCCTGGGCCTTCGCCTCCTGCCCGGTCCCCACCTGCTTCTCGACGGCGGCGCGCACCGTCTCAAGGTCGAGCCCCATCTTCTGGAGCACGCTCACGGCAACGCCCTGCCCTAACTTTATCAGGCCGAGCAAGATGTGCTCGGTGCCCACGTAGTTGTGGTGGAAGCGGTCGGCCTCCTTGCGCGCCAGCGCCAGCACCTGCTGGGCCCTGGGCGTGAAGTTGTTCATTGGTTCCTGCGACATGGGGAGGTGGGTCGGCCGCTCAGTTGTTTCCGTTGGCGGAAAGAGTGAAATCGGGCCGGGCGAAATTGGCAAACTCGGAACGCAGCCTCTCCGCCCTGAGGAGGTCGCGCTGGCCGGGCTCGAATTCGCCCTTCTGGGCATGCTGGAGGTGCCCGGGCTGGGCCTCGATGAAGAGCCGGTCGGTGACGGACCGCTTGGAGTCCGGGAAGACGCCAAGGTCGATGCCGAGGCGGATGAGCGAGAGCAGGTTCATCGCCTCGTTCGAGCTGAGCACGTGGCCGTTCTGCAGGATCCCGAAGGCGCGGCCGATCTTGTCGAAGAGCTTGCCCGAGTCGGCCTCGAGCAGCCGGGCGCGCGCGTTCATCTCGTGCTCTACGATCGACTGGAGGACCCCGGACAGCCTCTTGAGGATCTCGTCCTCCGACTCGCCGAGGGTCGTCTGGTTGGAGATCTGGAAGATGCTGCCGCTCGCGTCGGAGCCCTCGCCAAAGAGCCCGCGCACGACCATCCCGAGCTGGTTCACTGCGCGCACGACCTTCTCCATCTGGTTCGCGATGACGAGCGCGGGCAGGTGCATCATGGCGGAGGCGCGCATCGCCGTGCCGAGGTTCGTCGGGCAGGCGGTCAGGTAGCCGAGACTCGGGGAGAACGCGAAGTCGAGGGTCTCCTCCAGCGCCGAGTCCAGGTCGTCGATCGCGGCCCACGCCCTCTTGAGCTGGAAGCCGGAGCGCATGAGCTGGATCCTCAAGTGGTCCTCCTCGTTGATCATCACCGAGATCGTCTGGTCCCGGCTGATCACGACGCCGCTGCCCTGCTTGGAGCCGCTCAGCTCGCGGCTAATCAGGTGGCGCTCGACCAGGATCCGCTTCTCGAGCTCGCCCAGCTCGCCCACGGTGACGGCAAGGCCGCGCTTCATCGCCGGCGCTGCGGTGACCGCGGCGCGGCACAACTCGAGGATCTTCTCGCGCTGCGCGGGCTTGGCCCAGCCCGGGAACGGCTGGCCGGATAGGTTGCGCGCAAGGCGTATGCGCGTCATCAGGACAACGGCCGACTTGCTGCTCGCGGAGTCGGTCAGCTCGGAGGGGGTGTCTATAAGGGATGCGACGGTCATCGGCCTATCTCGCGGGCCGCTGCTCGACGGCCTGCCTGACCTGGTTAATCTCGTCGCGGCAGCGCGCGGCGTCCTCGTAGCGCTCGGCCTTTATCGCCTCGCTGAGGTCGACCTCGAGCTTGTTCAGCCTGTCGTGGAGCGTCTTCCTCTCCAGGGCCCTGCGCGGGACCTTGCCCGAGTGGACCGTGCCCTTGTGCATCCCGTCGAGCATGGGGTCGAGGATCCCCTTGAAGGCGTCGTAGCAGGCCGGGCAACCGAACCGGCCCAGCTTCTTGAACTCCGCCGGCGAGAACCCGCACTGCTCGCAGCGGATGCCGCCGGGGACCGGGTCCGGGTTGAGCGAGGCCTTAAGGAGGAGGTCGGCCAGCGAGAATCCGCTCGGGTCGGTCACTCCCTTCTCCTGTGCGCATTGCTCGCACAGGTCCACCTTGTGCACCTTGTTGTCCAGGATCTGGGTCAGGTGCACCGTGGCTGGCTTCGAGCAAAGGTCGCATTTGAGCTGGTTGGCCATGGATCGTCGTTTTTCCTATGCACCTAATGTGCCACGTATGTACCCGATGGGCAAGCCGCGTGCACAATCGGGCGCGGCAGGTCCAATTCGGCCCAAATGAGCCTGCCGGAGCGCCATACCGGCGCACATGAGCCTCAGATCCGCGTCCCCTCCACCAGCACGCGCTTCCTGAATTCAAAGAGCACCTTGCGGGTGATCGGGCCGGGCCGCCCGGTCCCGATGGTGCGCCCGTCGAGCTTGACGACCGGGATCACCTCGGCGCCCGAGCCGGTGAGGAAGCACTCGTCGGAGCACCACAGGTCGTAGCGCGTGAGGTCGCACTCGCGCTGCGGAATGCCGAGGTCGCGGGTGATGTCGAGGATGGAGCTTCGGGTGACGCCCTTGAGCGCCCCTTCGGATGCGGCCGGCGTCAGCACGACCCCCTTGACCACGACGAAGACGTTGTCGGCGGTGGCCTCGGCGACGTAGCCCTGGTCGTTGAGCATGATCGCCTCGAGGGCCCCGGCGTTCTTGGCCTCGATCTTCGCCAGGATGTTGTTCAGGTAGTTGAGCGACTTGATGGTCGACGGCAGGGCCCCCTGGCTGACGCGCCGGGTCGGCACGGTCACGATAGCCAGCCCGTTCTCGTAGTACTCGGGCGGGTAGAGAGAAATCTTGCTCGCGATCACGAAGTACGACGGCTTGGAGCAGAGCCACGGCGCGAGGCCGAGGTCCCCCACCCCGCGGGTGACGACGAGGCGGATGTACCCGTCGGTCAGGCCGTTCACGCGGCAGGCCTCGCACACGGCGTGGCTCCACTCGGCGCGGGTGAGCGGGAGCTCCAGGGCGATGGCCTTGGCCGAGTTCTCGAAGCGCTCGAGGTGCTCCTCCAGGCGGAACACGTTTCCGCCGTAGAGGCGTATCCCCTCGAACACGCCGTCCCCGTAAAGCAGTCCGTGGTCGAAAACCGACACCTTGGCGTCGGCCTCGTCGACAAACCTGCCATCGAGAAAGATCTTCATGCTCGCATGCTACGAGGTGCCCCAAACTCTTGTCGAGTTCGTTGAGCTCGGGCGCTCCGTGCCGGCCGGGCCGGGCCGGACCGCCCGACCCCGGCGAGGGCCCGGCGCGTTCAGGGCGAGGACGACGCCTCCAGCTCGTGCAGCCTCGGCCCGACGATGTCGCCCAGGCGCAGGCCGGCCGTGTAGAGGATCCAGCAGAAGCTCACCAGCGCCACCAATAGAACGGCCGCGGCCCAGCGGTGCTTGGACTCGAACCGCTCGATCGACTTGATGTAGCCGCAGAGGCCGAGCACCGCCGCCACGATGATGACCGCGTCGACGCTCGCCCTCTGCCAGTAGCTGCCGCCCAGGTGCAGCCACATGCCGAACTCGTCGAACGTGAGGGCCATCGCCATGCCGTAGGCGAGGGCCGTCAACTCGGCGGCCCGCCCGCCCGGCCGGCGGAACACCGCGTATCCCCCCGCCGCGGCCAGCAGGAAGATCCCGTAGTTGAGGTGGTGGACATGGGTGCCCTGCAGGAAAAAATAGAAGTTCGGGATCTGGCGCGACATGATCAGGAGGACGAATGCCCGCGCGGCCATGAAAGTCAGGATGAAGCCGAAGAGGGCCATCCGGGCCAGCTTGTGGACGTTGACGTGCAGCTCCGTGTGTACCGTTTGCATGGGATCGGGTGTGGGGGATTCGGGGGCCCCGGGGCGGCCGCTGGATCAGATGTGGATCGCCTCGCCCATCGTGGCGGCGCTGGCCTCCATAACCGCTTCGCTAAGCGTGGGATGGGCGTGGATCGTCTGGTGGATGTCCTCGGCCGTCGCCTCGAGCTGCATCGCGAGGCTGTACTCCGCGATCAGCTCGGTCGCCTCGGATCCTATGATGTGCGCGCCGTAGATCTCCCCCGTCTTCGCGTCGGTGATCACCTTGACGAAGCCCTCCGTCTCCGCGGAAGCCACCGCCTTGCCCGACGCAGTGAACGGGAACTTGCCCACCTTGATCTGGAGGCCCTTCTCCCGCGCGGCCCTCTCGGTAAGGCCCGTGCTCGCGACCTGCGGCTGGCAGTAGGTGCATCCGGGAAAGTCTTTAATGCGCTTCGGCTTCCCGTGCCCGAACATCCCGTTCACCGCGTTGACCGCCTCGTAGGTCGCGACGTGCGCGAGCCACGGCGGGCCGATGATGTCGCCCGCGCCGTAGACGCCCGCTATGCTCGTCTGGTAGTCGTCGCCCACCCGCAGGAAGTTCTTGTCGAGCTCGGGCTTCAGCGTCGGGGCGAGAACCCCGTCGAGGTTGGCGACCACGCCGATCGCAGAGAGTACGACGTCGGCCTCGACCGGGGAGGCCGCGCCGCCGGCGACAAGGTCGGCTCTGACGGACTTCTTGCCCACCTTGAAGTTCTCGCACCTCGTCGCCACATGGATGGCTATCCCCTGCTTCTCCAACGACCTGCGAAGGACCCTTGAGACCTCCTCGTCCTCCAGCGGAAGGATCTCGGGAAGCATCTCGACAAGGGTCACCTTCGAGCCGAAGGCGTTGTAGAAGTAGGCGAACTCCACGCCGATCGCCCCGGCGCCCACGATGAGGACGGAGGCCGGCAGCTCCCTCGAGGCCAGCGCCTCGCGCGAGGTCATGGCGCGGACGCCGTCGAATTCCAGGCCGGGCAGCCGGCGCATCTTGCAGCCCGTCGCGATCAGGATGTTCCGGGTCCGGAAGAACCTGCCCTTCTGCTCGCCCTGGGTGACAGAGACCATCCCGGGCGCGTTCACCTGGCCGGCGCCGACGATGTAGTCGACCTTGTTCTTCCTGAACAGGAACTCGACGCCCTTGGCCATCTGCCCGGCGACGACGCGGGACCGCTCGATCACCTTCGCGAAGTCGAATCCCACCTCCTTGGCGCTCAGGCCGTAGGCCTCGGGCTTCCTCATCTTCTGGTAGAGTTCGGCGCTCTTGAGCAGGGCCTTTGTCGGGATGCACCCCCAGTTGAGGCAGGTGCCGCCGGCCCGCTCGAGCTCGATGCACGCCACCCTCTTTCCGAGCTGGCCGGCGCGTATGGCCCCGGCGTAGCCCGCGGGCCCGCCGCCGATGACAATAAGGTCGTATTCCGTCGATTCCGTCATCTTGAAAGCGTGCTCCGCGCGGGGCCCTCGGCAACTAGATATCGATCACGTCGCCGCCGCGGCCGGGCGGCCCCGGCGGGGGACCCGGCGGGCGCCTTCCCGAGGAGCGCATGAAGGCGCTGACGACGAAGTTGGTGACGCTGACGACCAGGGAGCCTCCGACCGCTGGCCAGAACCCCGAGACCGTGAAGCCGTCGACGATGCGCGCGACGAACAGGAACAGGATGGCATTGATCACGACTATACCAAGCCCCATCGTTACGATGATGAACGGCAGCGTGAAGAGCACCAGGACCGGCCTCAGGATCGCGTTAAAGAGGCTCAGGAGCACGACGACGGCGACCAGCGCCCCGGCGTCGCTGCAATGGATCCCGGGCACCAGGTGGGTCGCGATGATGACGCCGAGCGCCAGGACAAGCCATCGCGCTAGGAGGCCGACGAACGGTGAGCTCATTCTTCATGCCACTTTCCCCCGGTAGGACGCCCCGGCAATGAAAATCACAGTCCTGCAGGACCACCTGCGCAGCGGCGGGACGGAGCGGCACTCGATCCTCCTGAGCCGGGAGTTCGCCCGGATGGGCCACGGGGCGAGGCTCGTCACGTTCAGGCCGGGCGGCCGGCTGGCCGGCCTGGTCGCGGTCGAGCACCGCCCGCTTCAGCCCTTCGACACCGGGATAGACTGGCTCGGGCCGGGGCTCGTCCGGACGGTCCTCGGCGACGGCCCCGACATCGTCCTGTGCATGGGAAAGACCGCCAACTGCTTCGCCGGGCGGATCCAGGGGCGGGCGGCGGCCGGCGCGCTCCGGACGAGGGTCGTCGCGACCCTTCGCGCGGGAGGGCGGCTGCCGTGGTTCTACTACTCGTCGGTGCGCAGGGCGGCGCACCTCGTCGCCAACAGCCGCGAGGCGGCCGACGAGCTGGTCGCGCGCCACGGGCTCGACCGCGACAGGCTGTCCGTGATCCACAACGCCCTCGTCTTCCCGGCGTCGCCCCCCGGCCGCGACGAGCAGCTGCGCGCCCGGCTCGGCGCCGGCCCGGGATCGGTGGTGCTCCTCTCGGTGGGGATGTTCAGGCCCGAGAAGAACCAGCGCGCGCTCGTCGAGATCGCCGCCGGGCTGCCGGCGGCCCTGGACTGGAGGCTCTGGTTCGTGGGCGACGGCCCTGGGCGCGCCTCGTGCGAGCGGCTCGCCGCGCGCAGCGGCCTCTCCGGGCGGGTCCGCTTTGTCGGCTTCCAGCCCGACCCCGGCGCCTTCTACCGGTCGGCCGACATCGCCGTCCACGCCTCCCGCGAGGAGGCGCTCTCGAACGCCCTCATCGAGGCCCAGTCCAACGGGCTCCCGGCCGTCGCCTACCAGGCGCTCGGCGTGCGCGAGTGCGTCGTCCCGGGGCGCACCGGCTTTGTCGTCGCGCACGGCGACCGCAAGGGCTTCGCGGACGCGGTCGCCCTCCTTGCCTCCGACGCGCCCGCCGTGCGCGCGGCGCGCGCCGCCGAGGCGCGGGCGTTCGCCCTGGCGGCGTTCGACCCGGGCAGGCAGGTCGGCGAGTACATCGGCCTGTTCGAGTCCCTCCTGCGGGGCGCGGCCCCCGCCCCACGCCCGTGAGCGGGACCCCCCGCGAGCGGCCCCGCGCCCCCCGGCCGGGCCCGGAGTGCATCCGGCTGCGCGGCGTCAGCCAGAACAACCTCAAGGGGTTCGACCTGGACGTCCCCCTCGGGCGCCTTGTCGTCGTCACCGGCCTGAGCGGCGCGGGCAAGAGCTCGCTCGTCTTCGAGACCCTGCACGCCGAGGGGCAGCGCCGCTACGTCGAGACCTTCAGCGCCTACACCCGGCAGTTCCTCGAGCTCCTCGCCAAGCCTCGCGTCGACTCGATCGAGAACATCCGCCCGTCGATCGCCATCGAGCAGACGAACACCGTGAAGTCCTCCAGGTCGACCGTGGGGACGATGACCGAGCTGACCGACTTCTTCAAGGTGTGGTTCAGCCACGTCGCCGAGTGCTTCGACCCGGACACCGGGGAGAGGGTCGAGGACGACAATCCGCAGACGGTCTGGAAAAAGACCCTCGGCGCCCACCCGGGCGCCCGGGTCGTCGTCGCCTTCGAGGTGGTCCGGCCGGAGAACCTCGCCTGGGCCGAGATCCTCTCTAGCCTGAAGAACCAGGCCTATCTCCGGGTCCTCGCGGCGAAGTCGCTCGACTCGGACCTCGCGGCCCACCGCGTGGAGGACCTGCTGTCCGATCCCGGCGCCCTGTCGGGCGCCGGCCGGATTTTCGTCGTGCAGGACCGGGTCCGGGTCGAGCCGGCCCAGATGGCCCGGTTCACCGAGGCCGTGGAGACCGCGATGCACTTCGGGCGCGGCGAGGTCCGCATCTTCGGCGACGGGGGCTTCGCCGAGCTGGGCCACTACTCGCGCGGGCTGCACTCGCCCAAGACCGGGCGCAAGTTCCGCGCCGCGACGCCCCCGCTCTTCTCGTTCAACTCGCCGCTGGGGGCGTGCCCCAGGTGCAGGGGGTTCGGCAGGGTGATCGACATCGACTACCGCCTCGCGATCCCCGACCCGTCCCTCTCGATCGACGCGGGCGCGATCCGGTGCTGGGAGGGCGCCGTCTACAGCGCCTCCAAGGACGACCTGCGCGTCTTCGCGAGGAGGCTCAGGATCCCGACCGACGTGCCGTTCTCCCAGCTGACCGCCGAGCAGCAGGCCTTCGTGGTCGAGGGCGAGCCCGGCTACGGGGCGCAGAACGGCAAGGAGTGGCCGAAATACTGGTACGGGGTGAAGGGGTTCTTCCGGTGGCTGGAGAAGAACACGTACAAGATGCACGTGCGCGTGTTCCTGTCGCGCTACCGCTCGTACAACCCCTGCCCGGCGTGCGCGGGGACGAGGCTGCAGCCCGAGGCGCTCTGCTGGAAATGGAAGGCCCTCACGCTTCCCGAGCTGTACCGGATGCCGGTCGACCGCCTCCTCGAGGCGGTCCAGGGCTCCGGGCCCGCCTCCGGCGCGAGGCAGGCCGAGCTCGCGTTCGACTCGATCCTCGCCCGCCTGCGGTACCTCCGGGAGGTCGGCCTGGGCTACATCACGCTGGACCGGCCCTCGCGCACGCTCTCGGGCGGCGAGGTCGAGCGGGTCAACCTCACCGGGTGCCTCGGCACGTCGCTCGTGGACACGCTCTTCGTGCTGGACGAGCCGAGCGTCGGGCTCCACCCGAGGGACGTCGGCCGCCTGGTCGCGATCATGCGCTCGCTTGTCGACGCGGGAAACACCGTGGTCGTCGTCGAGCACGACGAGTCGATCATAAGGGCCGCCGACCACGTGATCGAGATCGGGCCGGAGCCCGGCTCCCGCGGCGGCAACGTCGTCTTCCAGGGCCCGGTGGAGCGGATGCTGGGGGACCCGCGGAGCATCACCGGGGCCTATTTCTCGGGACGGCTGCGGATCGCCGGCCCGGCGGGGCGCCGGCCCGTTCCGCGCGGGCACCCGGCCCTGGAATTGGGCGGCGTGACGAAGCACAACCTGCGCGCGCTCGACGTGAGGATCCCCCTCGGGCGGTTCGTCTGCCTGAGCGGGGTCTCGGGCTCCGGCAAGTCGACCCTGCTCGACAACGCGATCTACCAGGGCCTGCGCGCGCACCGGGGGCTGCCGGCCGACGATCCCGCCTCCGTGGCCTCCGTGCGGGGGGCGGAGGCGCTCTCCGAGGCGGTCCTCGTGGACCAGGGGCCGGTCTCCCGGACGCCCCGCTCCAACCCCGCGCTCTACGTAGAGGCCTGGGACCTCGTCCGCGAGCTGTTCGCGGGGACCCCGGGCGCCCAGCGGGCCGGGATGGGGCCGTCCAGCTTCTCGTTCAACAGCGGCGACGGCCGCTGCGACCACTGCCAGGGGCTCGGCTACGAGCGCGTGGAGATGCAGTTCCTCTCGGACGTCTTCGTCCCCTGCCCGGTCTGCGAGGGCCGGCGCTTCAAGGCCGAGGTCCTGGCGGTCGAATGGAACGGCTCGTCCGTGGCCGACGTCCTGGAGATGAGCGTGGAGGAGGCCCTGGGAGCCTTCGCGGGCTCCGCGCAGATCCGCAGCCGGCTCGCGCCGCTCACCGCGGTGGGCCTGGGCTACCTGGCCCTCGGCCAGCCCCTGAACACGCTCAGCGGCGGCGAGTCGCAGAGGCTCAAGCTCGTCCGCTACCTCGGCTCGCTGCCCGGCGAGTCTGGCGCGCTCCTGCTCCTCGACGAGCCCACGACCGGGCTCCACCGCCACGACATCGGCCGGCTGCTCGAGGTCCTGAGGGCCCTGGTCGATCGGGGCCACAGCCTCGTCGTCATCGAGCACAACCTCGACGTGCTCAGGGCCGCGGACTGGATCATCGAGGTCGGGCCGGAGGCGGGGGAGGCGGGCGGCCGGGTCGTCGCCGAGGGGACGCCCGAGGCGATCGCGCGCGCGGGCGTCGCCACGTCGCCCTTCATGCGGGCGGCCCTGGAGGACGAGCCGAGGGCCGCCCTCGAGGGGCCCGCCGCGGCGGCCGGGCGCGGGGCCGGGCGGGCCGGCGCCGGCTCGATCGAGGTTGTCGGCGCCCGCGAGAACAACCTGAAGAACCTGTCCGTGTCCATACCCCTGCGCCAGCTCACCGTGGTCACCGGCGTCTCGGGTTCCGGGAAGTCGACCCTGGCGTTCGACATCATCTTCGCCGAGGGCCAGCGCCGCTTCATGGAGTCGATGTCGCCCTACGCCCGGCAATTCGTCGAGCAGATGCCGCGGCCGGCGCTCGACCGGCTCACCGGCATCCCGCCCGCGGTCGCGATCGAGCAGCGCGTCACCCGCGGCTCGCTCAAGTCCACCGTCGCCACGATCACCGAGGCCGCCCAGTACCTGCGCCTCCTCTATGCGCGCATCGGCGTCCAGCACCACCCCGGCACCGACCGCCCCGTCACCCCCCTCTCCGCCGGCGCGTTGAGGAAGCTCCTCGCGCGCGTGCTCGGGGGCTCGAAGGCGCGGCGGGCCGGCCACCTCTACCTGTGCGCCCCGCTCATCCGCGGGCGCAAGGGCCACCACCAGCCCATCGCGGACTGGATCCGGCGGCAGGGCTACGAGCTCATGCGCGCCGACGGTAGGCTGATTCGCGCCGGCGCCTTCCAGAAGCTGGACCGCTACAAGGAGCACGACATCGAGGTGGTCGTCTCCGACCTGAAGGGCGCGGCGAACCCGGGCCGCGAGCTCGACCGCGCCCTCCTGGCCGGCAAGGGCGCCTGCTTCCTGCTCACGGCCGCGGGCGAGGTGCTCTCCTGGTTCTCGACGACGCGCACCGACATAGAGACGGGGGAGTCCTTCCCCGAGCTCGACCCGAAGGACTTCTCGTTCAACTCGCCGCGGGGCTGGTGCCCCACCTGCCGCGGCCACGGCAGGATCTACCCGTGGATGCTCGAGCCCGCGGACGAGCGGGAGGACGAGACGGCGATGCGCCTGCGCCAGCTGGGCCTCAACAGCCCCGACGACGCCGCGCAGGGGGGCGACCTCTGCCCCGACTGCAACGGCGAGCGGCTCAACCGGGTTTCCCGGGCCGTCAAGCTCCATTTCAAGGGGCGGCGGTCCCCGCTCTCGCTGCCGGCCCTCCTCGCCTGCCCGCCGTCGGAGCTCATCGCGAACCTGGAGGCCCTCGATCTCGACGCGAGGGGCCGGCTCGTCACCCGCGACATCGTCCCGCAGATCCGGGAGCGGCTCCGGTTCATGGACCACGTCGGCCTCGGCTACCTCTCGCTCGACCGCCCGACAAAGACCCTCTCGGGCGGCGAGGCCCAGCGCATCAGGCTCGCGGCGCAGCTCGGCACCAACCTCGCCGGGGTGCTGTACGTCCTAGACGAGCCGAGCATCGGCCTGCACGCGAAGGACAACAGGAGGCTCATCTCCACGCTCATCGCCCTGCGCGACAAGGGCAACACGCTCGTCGTCGTCGAGCACGACGACGAGCTGATGCGGCGCGCGGATTTCATCATCGACCTCGGCCCAGGCGCCGGCGTGCACGGCGGCGAGCTGCTCGCACGCGGGACCCCGGCCGAGATAAGGAGGAACGGCTCGTCGCTCACGGGGCTCTTTCTCTCCCGGGGGATCAGGCATCCCCTCCGCGGCTCGTACCGGGCCCTGGGCGCCGGGGGCCGGAGCGAGCCCTGGGTCGAGGTCCGCGGCGCCCGCCTGCGCAACCTGCGGGGGGTCGACCTGCGCATCCCCCCGGGGCGCCTGACCATGGTCGCGGGCCCCAGCGGCGCGGGCAAGTCGACGCTCTTCAGGGACCTGCTCGGCCCCGCGGCCGCGTGCGCGATAAAGGAGCGCAAGCCAAGGCTCTCGGGGCGCGAGTTCGCCCGGTTCCGCGGCGAGACCGAGCCATGGTTCGCCGAGCTGCGCAACGCGGACCGCTTCCGCTCGGTGATCGAGGTGGACCAGTCCCCGATAGGCAAGACGCCGCGGTCCACGCCGGCCACCTACCTCGGGATATTCGACACCATCAGGGCGCTGTTCGCCTCGCTGCCCGAGTCCAGGATCCGCGGATACACGGCATCGCGCTTCTCCTTCAACACGGTCGGCGGCAGGTGCCCGACCTGCGAGGGAGCCGGCCGGATCCGGCTGGAGATGGCCTTCATGCCCGACACCTACCTCCCCTGCGACGACTGCCGGGGCCTCAGGTACGGCCCCGAGCTATCGGACATTACGTGGAACGGCCGGACGATCGGGGCGGTGCTCCAGCTGACGTTCGAGGAGGCGGCGCAGTTCTTCGGGTTCCACCAGGAGCTCTCGCAGGTGTGCGGCCTCATGGGGGACTGCGGCCTCGGCTACCTGACGCTGGGCCAGAGCTCGTCCACGCTGTCGGGGGGCGAGGCCCAGAGGCTCAAGCTCGTCACCGAGCTGTCAAGGGGCCTGGCGACCCGCGCCGAGCGCAGCCGGGGCGCCCCCCCCATGAACCTCTACATCCTCGAGGAGCCGACGATCGGCCTGCACCTGAGCGACTGCGAGAGGCTGATAGGCGTCCTGCACTCGCTCGTCGACCAGGGCCACACGGTCATCGTCATCGAGCACAACCTCGATCTCCTCGCCGAGGCCGACTACATCGTCGAGCTGGGCCCCGGGGGGGGGCCGGACGGAGGCGAGCTCGTCTACCAGGGCGAGCTCCGCGGCCTGCTCCGCTCAGGGCGCAGCCCAACCGCCCCGTTTCTGCGCTCCAGGCTCGGGCGCGCGCCCTAGGCCGCGCCCGGGGCCGAGCGCCGCGCCTACGGCCCTGGCGATGTCCGACGCCCTCAGGGGCTTCACGAGGCACGCCGACAGGCCCCCGATGGCCGTGCTCCTCGAAATGAACTCGGTGTTGGTGTAGCCCGTCATCAGGATCCTTTTCGTCGACGGGGCCTTGTCCATGAGCCGGATGAGGAAATCGAGGCCCTGCTCGCCGGGCAGCATGTGGTCGCAGACGACGACGTCGAACGGTTGCGCGGCGACCTTCTTGTCGGCCTCGGCCGCGGAGGCCGCCGTGTGGAGCTCGAAGCTCTTCCTCAGCTCCTGGGCGATCACCTCGAGCAGCAGCGGCTCGTCGTCGACAAGGAGGACGACCGGCGGGCGGATGGGCGCCTTTATCACCGGTTCGGCCATCTCGCTCAGCCGCCCGTCGAGCCGTTCGCGCGCGCCGCCTCCTGCACCACCTTGATGAGCTCGGAGAACGAGACGGGCTTGAGCAGGTAGCGGAAAAGCGCGGCCTCGTTGACGCTGCGCATCAGCATCTCCGGCTTCATGTACCCCGTGACGAGGATTCTGCTCATCTTCGGATACTCCTCTCGAGCGCGCACCAGGAAACTCATCCCGTTGCCCCCGGGCATGAGGTGATCGCTGATGACGACCTTGAACTCCTTCTTGCGCAGGATGTAGTCGGCGTCCCTGGCGTTGGTCGCCGAGGTGACGTCGAAATAGGGGGACAGGCAGGCCGCGAACGCCTCGAGGATGGGCAATTCGTCGTCGACGATAAGTATGGCGTCCTTTGGACCGGCCGGGGCACTGGCCTCTGGAGACATGCCTGAACGAGTAGGCGGCGAGCCCGGGGTTGGCAAATACAAACCCTTACGACAGCGGGTTTTCAGGGCGGCCTTTTGATTTGCGTCGGCCCGGCGCGCCCCGTTTCATCCGAGGCACTAAGCAGATGGCCGATACAGCACCCTTTTCGGTCGCAAGCCTGGCAGCGCGCAACCCAGCGGGCCACACGCGGATCCACACGGCCGCCAGGTACGGCGAGCTGCGCAGCCTTCCCGCCGAGGCGCTGACGGCAAGGTACCTCACCCTGAAGAACGAGGCCGGCTACACACCCCTGCACCACGCGGCGATCGGGGGGCACCTCGACCAGGTGCCCAAGGAGGTCCTCACCGGGGAGAACCTTTCGATCCGCAGCAACGCGGGCTACACCGTCTTCCACACGGCCGCCGCGCACGGCAATCTCGCGCAGATCCCGGCCGGGCTCCTCACCCCCTCGGTCTTTCTGCACGGCAACGACCTCGGGAACACCCTTCTGCACGAGGCGGCCGAGAACGGCACCCTCGACAGCATCCCGGCCGAGTACCTGACCGCCGAGAACCTCGCCCACCGCAACCTCAGCGGGGAGACCGTGCTCCACGTCGCCGCCTTCAACGGGCACCTCGACCAGGTGCCGCCGGCGCTGCTGACCGGCGCCGCGATGCGCCAGCAGACCGCCGCGGCCGACACGGTGTTCCACTCGGCGGCGATCTCCGGCCACCTGGAGCAGGTCCCCCGGGACCTCCTGACGTTCGAGAACCTCTCGGTCCCGAGCAAGACCGGGTTCACGGCCACCCACGCGGCCGCGGAGACGGGCCAGCTGGGGAAGATCCCGGCGGAGCGGCTCACGGCCGAGCTCTTGACGACGCGCAACGAGAACGGGGACACCCCGCTCCACGCCGCGGCCTACGAGGGCCACCTGGACCAGGTCCCGCCGGCCCTCCTGACGCCCGAGCGCCTGGCGACGCGCAATTACGACGGCATCTCCGTGCTTTCGCTCGCGGTCAGGCGTGGGTTCATCTCGCAGATTCCCGAGGATGCGCGCCCCCGGCGGCCGGGCCCGGTATCGCGCTTCCTTCGCAAGCTGGGCGGGACGCGCGCGCCGTTTTGACGGGCCGGCGAGCCCACTTTGGGCTTCTCCCCGGGGCCGGCATAGCCTCTGATGGGCTTTCCTATTCCATTCTGACCAACCATGAACACATCCATCGCCTCGATAACCGCCCGCGAGATCATCGACTCCCGCGGAAACCCGACCATAGAGGTCGACGTCAGGCTCGCCTCGGGCGCCTTCGGGCGCGCCGCCGTGCCGTCGGGAGCGTCGACCGGCGAGTTCGAGGCCATCGAGCTGCGCGACGGCGACAAGAGGCGCTATTCGGGCAAGGGCGTCCTCCGGGCCGTGGCGAACGTGAAGTCGAAGATCGCGCAGGCGCTCGTTGGATTTGACGCCGTCGACCAGGTCGCGGTCGACCGGGCGATGGTCGACCTCGACGGGACGAAGAACAAGTCGAGGCTCGGCGCGAACGCGATCCTCGGGGTCTCTCTCGCGACCGCGAAGGCGGCGGCGGCGGCCCTGGGCCAGCCCCTCTACAAGTACATCGGAGGGCCCAACGCCAAGGTCCTGCCGGTGCCGATGATGAACGTCATGAACGGCGGCGCCCACTCAGACGCGCCGATCGACTTCCAGGAATTCATGATCATGCCGGTTGGCGCGGATTCCTTCAGCGAGGCCCTGCGCATGGGCTGCGAGGTGTTCCACGAGCTCAAGAAGGTCCTCAAGGCGAAGGGTCTGTCCACGGCTGTCGGGGACGAGGGCGGGTTCGCGCCGAAGCTCGAGTCGAACGAGGCCGCGCTCGACGCGATCGCCGCGGCGGTGAAGCACGCGGGCTACAAGCTGGGCAGGGACATCGCCCTCGCCCTTGACCCGGCGTCGTCCGAGTTCTACGTGCCGGAGAAGAAGCGCTACGTGTTCAAGAAGTCCGGCGGCCGCTCGCTGACGGGAGGCCAGATGGTGGCCTACTACAAGGAGCTCGTCGGCAAGTACCCGATCATCTCGATAGAGGACGGCTGCGCGGAAAGCGACTGGGAGACCTGGGGGAAGCTCACCGTGGAGCTCGGCGACGACGTGCAGCTCGTGGGCGACGACATATTCGTCACGAACACCGACTTCCTCAAGCGGGGAATCGACACCGGCGTCGCGAACTCGATCCTGATAAAGGTGAACCAGATCGGGACGCTCACCGAGACGCTCGACGCGGTCGAGATGGCGAAGGACGCGGGCTACACGGCGGTCATCTCCCACAGGTCCGGCGAGACCGAGGACGTCACGATCGCGGACATCGCGGTCGCCACCAACGCCGGCCAGATCAAGACGGGCTCGCTCTGCCGCACCGACCGCGTCGCGAAGTACAACCAGCTCCTGCGGATCGAGGGGGAGCTCGGCGCGTCGGCGATCTACGGCGGGAAGCTCTGACCCCGGGCGCCGCTCAGGCCGGCGCCTCCGGCTTCGCTCCGTCGCCCGGCGCCGCCTGCCCCGCTCCTTCGCCCGGCGCCGCCGCGGCCTTGTCCGTGTGCGCCGCGATGTTGTCGAACGCGTCCGACAGCATCTGAAGCACCTCCGCCTTCGGGGCGTGCTTGAGGACGTACGCCTCGGCGCCAAGCTCGCGGGTCTGGATGACGGTCCTCATCGTGCTCTGCGACGAGACGATGACGACGGGCATCGCCGGATGGGCCTTCTTCAGCCTCGCGAGCACCTCCAGGCCGCCGATCTGCGGGAGATTGATGTCGAGCAGGACGACCTCGGGGCTCTGCGCGGTCGCCAGCTCGAGCGCGGACGCCCCGTCCGCGGCCTCCCAGACCGTCTCGATCCCAAGCTGCTTAAGGAGGAGGCGGAAGACGACGCGCACGTGCGGTTCGTCGTCGATGATCAGCGCGCTGACCGGCCGGGGCATGGCAGGAGGCTTCAGAAGGCCGCGCCCGGTTGCAAGCCTGCTAAGAGCCCATGCCGCGGGCTCAGTCCACCCGCAGGATGTACCCGCGCAGATACTCGCTCTCCGGCATCGTCAGGAGGACCGGGTGGTCGGGGGGCTGGTGGCAGAACTCAAGGACGCTGGCGCGGCGCCTCGCGTCGGCAGCGGCCGAGGCGACGACGGCCCTGAGGTCGGCGTCCTGCATGTGGTGCGAGCACGTGTAGGTCGCGAGGACGCCCCCGGGCGACAGCCGCTGCATCGCGCGTAGGTTTATCTCCTTGTAGCCCCTCATGGCGCCCTCGAGCGCCGCCTTCGACTTCGCGAACGGGGGCGGGTCGAGTATCACCACGTCCCAGGCGGGCCCGACCCTGTTCCCGGGGCTGTTGAGCCAGTCGAAGACGTTGGCGACCTCGAACGCTGCGCTGATGCCGTTCCTCCCGGCGCCGCGGCGGGCCGCGTCCACGGCCTCCGGCGAGCTGTCGAGGCCGAGGACCGTCGAGGCCCCCGCCCTGCCCGCGTGCAGGGCGAACGACCCCTGGTTGCAGAAGGCGTCGAGCACCCTCTTGCCCCCGCAGTATCTCGCGACGGCGGCGTGCTGGAGCCGCTGATCGAGGTAGAAACCGGTCTTCTGGCCGCCCGCCAGGTCGAGCCACGTCTCCAATCCGTCCACGGTCGTCCACCGCGCCTCCCAGGGCCTGCCCGAGCGGGTGTGCGTCTCCAGCGCGAGGCCCTCGAGCCTGCGGACCTGCGCGTCGTTCCGATAAATCACCTCGGCCGGGTGGAGCAGCCGGTCGATAAGGTCCCCTATCAGGGCCGACCTCCTCTCCATCGCGAGCGTCTGGATCTGGACGACCACCGCGTCGCCGAACTGGTCCGCGACCACCCCGGGCAGGTCGTCGGACTCCGACCAGACCAGGCGCCGGAAGGCGCCCGGGCCCCTCCTTGCGACGGCGCGCCCGAGGGCGCCCTCGACAAAGGCCTCGTCGAGCGCAACGCGGTCCCTGGAGAGCCTGCGCCAGACGATCTGGGAGCGGCCGTTGCAGATCCCGGTCCCGAGCAGGCGGCCGGCCCGGTCGCGGCATTCCACGACCTCGCCGTCGCACTCGGGCGGCAGCGGGCTCTCGACCTCGTTTGCGAACACCCAGGGATGGCCGGTGAGCACCCGCGCCCTGGCGTTGGGCTTGAGCTTGAACGAAGGGAGCGGCATCCACCGATCATCGCCCGCGCCGCCCTGCGGAAAAGCCCAAAGTGCGGGCGCCCGGGCTCCCCCGAAAAGACTTCCATCGCGCCGCGCGGGCGTTTGTACTGACCGTTTGCCATGGACCTTTCGTCTGAAATCGCGCGCCGGCGCACCTTCGCGATCATCTCGCATCCCGATGCGGGCAAGACGACCTTGACCGAGAAGTTCCTGCTCTACGGCAACGCGATCCACCTGGCCGGGGCCGTGAAGGACCGCAAGAACCAGCGCGCCACCACGTCGGACTGGATGGAGCTTGAGAGGCAGCGCGGGATCTCCATCAGCTCCACGGTCCTCCAGTTCGACTACAAGGGCCTGGCCGTCAACCTGCTCGACACCCCGGGCCACAAGGACTTCTCGGAGGACACCTACCGCGTGCTGACGGCCGTCGACGCCGTCCTCATGGTCATCGACGCCGCCAAGGGCGTCGAGAGCCAGACCCGCAAGCTCTTCGAGGTCTGCCGCCGCAGGGGCGTCCCGATCTTCACGTTCATGAACAAGTTCGACAGGCCCACCCGCAACCCGATCGCGCTCGTCGACGAGGTCGAGGCCGTGCTGGGTATCCAGGCGTCGCCTGTCGTCTGGCCCCTGGGCAACGGGTCCACGTTCAAGGGGGTCTTCGACCGGAGGTCGAGGCGGGTTCACCTCTTCGAGCGGGTGCCGGGCGGCGGATACCGCACCCCGGTCAGCGTGACCTCGCTCGAGGACCCGGCGGTCCGGGAGCGGCTCGACGACTCGACGCTCGCCGAGGTCGGCGAGCAGCTCGCCATGCTCGACGGGGCCGGCCACCCGTTCGACCTCGAGGCCGTCAGGGCGGGAAGGCAGACGCCCGTCTACTTCGGGAGCGCGATCAACAACTTCGGGATCCAGCTCCTGCTCGACGGGTTCCTCGAGGACTCCGTCCCGCCGCAGCCGCGCCGCACGGTCGCCGGCGGCGCGCCCCGCGAGGTCCCGATGGACGGCGACAAGTTCTCGGGCTTCATCTTCAAGATCCAGGCCAACATGGATCCCAGGCACCGCGACAGGATCGCGTTCCTGCGGGTCTGCTCGGGCAGGTTCAGGCGCGACATGCCGGTCCTGCACGCCCGGACCGGCAGGAGCGTGCGCCTGTCCTCCTCGCACAAGCTGTTCGGCCAGGAGCGCGAGACGGTTGACGAGGCCTGGCCCGGCGACGTCATCGGGCTCGTGGGCCACGACGCCTTCCGGATCGGCGACACCCTCACGGAGGACCGCTCGATCCTCTTCGACGAGATCCCGCGGTTCCCCCCGGAGGTCTTCTCCTACATATCCAACCCGAACCCGTCGGACTCGAAGAAGTTCAGGGCCGGCCTGGAGCAGCTCCTCCAGGAGGGCGTCGTCCAGTCGCTCACGGCCAGGTCGGCCCCCCCGGGCTCGACCCTGCTCGCGGCCGTGGGCGCTCTCCAGTTCGAGGTCGTGCAGTACCGCCTGAAGAGCGAATACGGCGCGGAGTCGCGCCTCGAGGCGGCCCCGTGGACGCTCATCCGCTGGATCGAGCCCCACCCGGCCCTCGCGAACCCGGCCGGCCTCGTCCTGGCGACAGGCGTGAGCCTCGGCGCCGACAGGCTCGAGCAGCCGGTCGCGCTCTTCCCCAACGACTGGACCCTGCGCTACTTCGTGGAGAAGAACCCGCAGCTCAGGCTGAGCAAGCTCCCGCTGGAGCAGGCGGTCCCGGCCTGAGCGCGGGCGGCCCCAAACCCTGTATTGCCATGGCCCGTCGCCGCGTTTGCCTTTCGCCATGCTCCTGAAGCGCCTCCTCCTTGCCGCCGCGGTGGCGGCCGCGTCGCTGCCGGCGGGCGCGGCCGCCCGCTCCGCGCCCGCCTACAAGGGGGCGATCGCGACGGACGCGTCCACCGGCGCCGTCCTCTTCGAGGACAACGCGGACGCGGTGAGCCCCCCCGCCAGCATGACCAAGCTCATGACGTACGCGGTCCTCTGCGACGAGATGAGGAAGGGCGCCCTCTCGCTCGACACGAAGGTCACGGTCACCTACGACGACGCGAAGGTGGGCCTGCAGAGGGACAGCACGGTGGTGTGGCTCCGCCAGGGCGAGGTCTTCCCCGTCGAGGAGCTCATCTACGCGATGTTCATCCACTCGGCCAACGACGCGGCGTACGCGCTGGCCCACAAGGCGGGGGGCACCGTGGCCGCGTTCGTCGCCATGATGAACGCGAAGGCCCGCGAGCTGGGGATGCTCCACAGCACGTTCCGCACGCCGCACGGCTTCCCGCCCCCGAGCAGGCGGATCGCGGACGGCGACCTGACGACCCCGCGCGACTATTCGGTCCTGTGCCGGTACCTGCTCCTCCACACCGACGTGCTCAAGTACGCCTCGGTCAAGAACCGGCCCTTCGGGCTCGGGTACCGGCTCCAGCCCGTGCAGATGGCCAACCACAACCACCTCCTGGGGAAGATCCCCGGGGTGGACGGCCTGAAGACCGGCTTCACGAGCGGCGCCGGCTTCTGCCTGGCCGCGACGGCGCAGCGCGACGGCCGCAGGGTCATCGTCGTCATGATGGACAGCCCCGACCCGACCACCCGGGACCTCAATGTCCGGGACCTGCTGACGCGGGTCTTCGCCGAGCTTCCCCTGGGCGGCAAGCCCTTCGAGCGGGCGCAGGACGGCGCCGCCGCGCCAGCTGCCGATCTCGCTGCGCCCACACCGGCCCCGCCCTCGGCGCCGGACGCCGGCCCGGTCGTCCGCTATCCCGCCCCGGGAGGCCGCTGAAATGCAGCCCGATTCCAAGGCCGTGAGGGCCTACCTGGTCGGGCTCCAGGACTCGATCTGCTCCGCCCTCGAGACCGAGGACGGCTCGGCTCGGTTCCGCACGGACGCGTGGGAGCGCGCGGAGGGAGGGGGCGGGCGCACGCGGGTCCTGGCGGGGGGCTCCGTCTTCGAGAAGGCGGGCGTCGCGTTCTCGCACGTCGTCGGCGCCGCGCTGCCGCCGTCGGCCTCCGCCCGACGGCCCGACGTCGCGGGAAAGGCCTGGAGCGCGCTCGGCGTCTCGCTGGTCATCCATCCCAGGAACCCGTTCGTGCCGACCAGCCACGCCAACGTCCGCTTCTTCGAAGCCGGGGAGGACGGCGCGGCCAGGGCGTGGTGGTTCGGGGGCGGCTGGGACATGACGCCGTGCTACGGCTTCGAGGAGGACGCGGTCCACTGGCACCAGGCGGCCCGGGCGGCGGTCGCCCCGTTCGGGGCGCACCTCTACGAGCGCTTCAAGAGGGCCTGCGACGACTACTTCTTCCTCAGGCACCGCGGGGAGGCGCGCGGAATCGGCGGGCTCTTCTTCGACGACTTCGACGAGCTCGGGTTCGAGAGGACCTTCGCCCTCGCCCGGAGCGTGGGGGACGCCTTCGCCGGAGCCTACCTCCCGATCGTGGCCCGCAGGAAGGCCGCGCCCTACGGCGAGCGCGAGCGCGAGCACCAGCTGCGCCGCAGGGGCCGCTACGTGGAGTTCAACCTGATCCAGGACCGGGGGACGCTTTTCGGCCTGCAGAGCGGCGGCCGCACCGAGTCGATCCTGATGAGCCTTCCCCCGCTCGCGCGGTGGGACTACGGCGCTGAGCCGGCGCCCGGGTCGCCCGAGGCCCGCCTGGGCGAGGCCTTCCTTAAGCCGCGGGACTGGCTGGGGGGCCCGGGTTGAACTCGCGGGAGAGATTCCTCGCGGCGTGCGCGTGCAAGCCGCTCGACCGACCCCCGGTCTGGGTGATGCGCCAGGCCGGCCGCTACCTGCCCGAGTACCGCCAGCTGAGGGCGAAGCACGGGTTCCTGGAGATGGTCCGCACTCCGGAGCTGGCCGCCGAGGCCTCGCTCCAGCCGATCCGCAGGTTCGCCCTCGACGCGGCGATCGTGTTCTCGGACATCCTGGTCATACCCGAGGCGCTCGGCCTCGGCTACACGTTCCGGGACGAGGGAGGGATAGCGATGGAGCGCAGGCTCGAGGACCGGGCGGCGGTCGAGGCCCTCGCGCCGGCCGGATCGGTGCCCGAGCGGCTCTCCTACGTGGCCCAGGCGCTCGGCATCGTGCGAAGGGAGCTGGCGGGCGCGAGGGCGCTGCTCGGGTTCGGCGGCTCGCCATGGACCCTCGCGACCTACATGGTGGAGGGGGGCAGCTCCGAGGATTTCTCGAGGGTCAAGGCTCTCTTCTACGAGGATCGCGCGACATTCGACATGCTGCTCGGCAAGCTCACGGCGTCCCTCATAGCCTACTTCCAGATGCAGATCCGCGCGGGGGTCGACGCCATCCAGATCTTCGACTCGTGGGGCGGCGCGGTGGCGGGCCCCGACTACGAGGCGGCATCGCTGCGTTGGATCCGGGAGATCGTCGCGGCGATGCCGGAGGACTTTCCCGTCATCGTGTTTGGAAAGGGCACCGGGGCCCACGTGGCCGACCAGGCGTTCACGGGCGCCCGGGTCCTGAGCATCGACTGGTCGAGCGAGCTTTCCTCGGTGCGCCGGAGCCTCCCGGAGAACGTCGCGGTCCAGGGAAACCTGGACCCGGCGATCCTCAACACGTCGCCGGCGGTGGCGCGGCGCGAGACTCTGCGCCTACTCGAATCCATGCGCGGGAGCGCCGGCCACATATTCAACCTGGGCCACGGGATCCTCCCGCAGGCCAAGATCGGGTGCGTCGAGGCCATGGTCGAGGCGGTCACGACCTGGAAGTGACGCCGCCGGCGCGCCGGGCGCCGGCCTGATCCCCCCATGGGCCCCGGCGCCTCGGGGCCCGTGCGAGTGTCTTGACTCGACCGTGGGGAAATCTACCCTCTCGGACCCTTTTTTCAGATTGGCGCTAGACCTCAAAGACACCCTGCAGCTGCCGAGGACGGCCTTCCCCATGCGTGCGGAGCTCGCGCAGCGCGAGCCGCCGCGGGTCGCGCACTGGGAGAGGACGGGCCTCTACGACGCGATGCAGCGCCGGCGCGAGGGCGCGCCGGTCTTCGTCCTGCACGACGGCCCCCCCTTCACGAACGGTGACGTCCACATCGGCACCGCCCTCAACAAGACGCTCAAGGACGTCACCATCCGCTACAAGGCGCTTCGGGGCTTCCGCACGCCGTACGTGCCGGGCTGGGACTGCCACGGGCTCCCGATCGAGCAGAAGGTCGCCCGCGAGCTGCGCGACGCGAAGAGGCAGGCGTCGACGTCCGAGCTCCGGCAGCTGTGCGACGCGTTCTCCGAGACGTGGATCTCAAGGCAGAGGGAGCAGTTCAAGCGCCTCGGGGTCGTGGCCGACTGGGCCAGCGAATACAGGACCAAGGACCCGGCGTTCGAGGCCGACATCCTGCGCGTGTTCGCCGCCTTTGTCGAAAAGGGCCTGGTCTACCGCAGTAAGAAGCCCGTCTACTGGTCCATACCCTTCGAGACGGCGCTCGCGGAGGCGGAGGTAGAGTACAAGGAGCACTCGTCCCCCTCGGTGTGGGTCAGGTTCAGGGTGCCGGCCGAGGAGGCCGGGCGCTTCGGACTTCCCTCGGACAAGCCCCTCAGCGTCGTCATATGGACGACGACGCCCTGGACGCTTCCGGGAAATCTCGCCATCGCCCTCGGCCCGGACGTCGAGTACGCCGTGGCCGACGCCGGCCCGGAGCGGATCATCGTGGCCCTCGCCCTGCTTGGCGACGTCGCCAAGGCGGCGGGCATGGAGCCCGCGCCGCGGGTGCTCAAGACCGTCCCGGGAAGGGCCCTCGAGCATCTCGGCGCGCGCCATCCCTTCATCGACCGCGCCTCGCCGGTCGTCCTGGCGGACTACGTGACGACCGAGAGCGGCACCGGATGCGTCCACACGGCGCCCGGGCACGGGGCGGAGGACTACCAGACCGGTCTCAAGTACGGCCTCGAGATCTACTGCCCCGTTGGCGACGACGGGACGTTCCTCGACGACGGCCGAGTCCCCGCGGACCTGGTCGGCGCCTCGACGCTCGAGAGCGTCGAGGACCTCGAGAAGAGGAGGACATCGCCCGCGAACATCGCCGTCCTGAGGAAGCTCGACTCGACCGGGACCCTCCTTGCGAAGCACAAGTACACGCACAGCTACCCCCACTGCTGGCGCTCAAAGACGCCCATCATCTTCCGGGCGGTGGACCAGTGGTTCGTCTCCCTCGACAAGGCGGGCACGAGGGCTGCCGCCCTGGCGGAGATATCCAAGATCGCCGCGTCCTCGGGATGGGTCCCCTCCTGGGGAGAGGCCCGCATCAGGGGAGCGGTCGAGTCGCGCCCGGACTGGTGCATCAGCCGCCAGCGCTCCTGGGGAGTCCCCATCCCGGCCTTCTACGACGCCGACAAGCGCCCCTACCTCGACGCGGGCGTGGTCCGCGCCGTGGCCGACAAGGTCGAGAAGCGGGGCACGGGCCTCTGGTTCGGCGCAACGCCCGCCGAGATCCTCGAGGGCGTCGGGCTGCCCGAGGGCTGGCCCGGGGCCGCCGCGCTCTCATGCGGCCGGGACACGCTTGACGTCTGGCTCGACTCCGGCTCGACCCACGCCGCCGTGCTGAGGCGCGGGCAGGGCGGCACGCGCTGGCCGGCCGACCTCTACCTCGAGGGAAGCGACCAGCACCGCGGTTGGTTCCAGTCATCGCTCTGGACCTCGGTCGTCGCCTACGGGGCGGCGCCCTACACGGGCGTCCTCACGCACGGCTTCATCGTGGACGAGGAGCAGAGGAAGATCTCAAAGAGCTCCGCCTACCAGAAGCCCCAGACGAGCGACGCCTATGTCGCCGAGTACGGGGCCGACGTCATCCGCCTCTGGATCGCCTCGCAGGACTTCAGGGACGACATCCCGATCTCCAGGGAGATCCTCTCCCACGTGGGCGAGACCTACAGGCTCCTGCGCAACACGTTCCGCTTCCAGCTGGCTAACCTGTTCGACTTCGACGCGGCCCGCGACTCGGTGCCCCCCGGGCGCATGGACGCGCTCGACCGCTGGGCCCTCCACCAGACGGCGGAGCTCGCCGGCGCCTGCGCCGCGGCGTACGACGCCTACGAGTTCCACCGCGTCTACCAGCTCTGCAACCAGTTCTGCGCGGTCACGCTCTCGGCGACCTACCACGACATACTCAAGGACAGGCTCTACACGCTCGGGACCGCGCACCCTCTGCGCCGCTCGTCGCAGACCGCGATCCACGGCATTTTCCGGACGTTGGCGAGGGTCCTGGCCCCGGTGATCCCGTTCACCACGGACGAGGCGTGGTCGTTTGCGGGCTCGGGCACGGAGTTCGGGCCCGGCTCGGTCCACCTGGAGGACTGGCCGGGGATGCCCCCGGCATGGTCGGCCCCGCAGGTCGACTCGGAGATGGCCTCGCTCCTCAGGGTCCGGGCCAGGGTGAACGAGGCGATCGAGCCCCTCCGCGCCGCGGGGCGCATCGGCAAGTCGCTCGACGCCGCGGTGACCCTCGGGGTGCCGGCGGCGGACCCGCTGCGCCAGGTCCTCGAGAAGCACCGCGACTCGCTTGCGGAGGTCTTCATCGTGTCCGACGCGCGCATCGACGCCCTGGCGCCGGCGGACGCCCGGTTCGGCGTCGACGTGCGCCCGTGCGCCGAGCTGGGGCTCATCCGCTGCCCGCGGTGCTGGCGCTGGGTGCCGTCCCACGTTCACACGGCGCTCGCGGACGTGTGCCCCCGGTGCGCAGAGGCCCTGGCATCCTGACTCCCCGACAACTTTGGCTATCCCAAGGCTCCCCATGGCAAAGACAAAAAAACACAGCCCGTCCAAGAAGAAACTGCCCGGCATCGGCCTGCAGAAGGCGCCCGCCCCCAAGGCCCAGCCTCCCGCGGCCCCCGCCACCGGAAAACGCCCGACCATGGAAAAACCATCCAAGAAGTCCGCACTGCGCGACAGCATCCTTGCCCGGAAGGCCGCCACCAAGCCCATCGCGCTGAGCCTCGACGAGGTGCGCGCCATCGCCAAGTCCGTCTCCGCCAAGAGCGAGGCGGCCCTGAAGTCCGCGAAGGCCTCCTCGAAGCCCGCGGCGGCCCACGCCGTCGCCCCCCTCGAGAAGCCGGCCAAGCCTAACCACATCAAGGCCGCGTCGCTCGCCGACATACTCGGCTTCAACCCCAAGAGGACGAAGGCCGCCGAGGCGATCGAGGCGCGCGACGTGCCCGAGAAGTTCAAGCGCTTCCACAAGCTGCTGATCGACCTGCGCAACCACCTGACGGAGGGGATCGAGCGCCACTCGGAGGAGACCCTGAAGCGCTCCGTCAAGGACGACGCCGGGGACCTCTCGGCCTACGGCCAGCACATGGCGGACGCGGGCACCGACACGTTCGACCGCGACTTCGCGCTGAGCCTCGTCTCGAGCGAGCAGGAGGCCCTCTCGGAGATCGACGCGGCGATCAAGCGGATCCGCGACGGCACGTACGGCATCTGCGAGATCACCGCGAAGCCGATATCGAAGGACCGGCTCCTCGCCGTCCCCTTCACGCGCCATTCCGCGGAGGCCCAGAAGCAGATCGAGCGCAACCAGCACCATTCCCGCACCCAGGCGGGCCTCCTCGGCGATGCCGGCGAGGAGGGCAGCAAGGTCATCGATGACGACGGCGGCGACGAATGAGCGAGTCCCTGGACCCCGGGGTGTCGCTGGCCTGGCGCCTGCTCAAGTATAGGTGGCTCATAGCGATCTCCGCCTCGGTCCTGGCCGTGGACCAGGCGTCGAAGGCCTGGATCAGGGCGCGCCTGCCTTTCAACACGTACGGCGAGGGCTCGGGGGAGATCGTGGTCATCCGGGGGTTCTTCTACATCGTCCACGTCGGAAACACGGGGGCGGCGTGGAGCATGCTCTCGGGCAGGAGCCTCCTGCTGGCCGCCCTGGCCGCGGCCACCCTGGTCGCAATCTTCCTCGGCAGGCGCGCGCTCGGGCTCCGGGTCACCTACGCGCAGGTCTGCTTCGGGCTCCTGTGCGGCGGCATAGCGGGCAACCTGGCGGACCGGCTGGCGCGCGGCCACGTGACCGACTTCCTGGACTTCCACTTCGGCTCGTACGCGTACCCGACGTTCAACCTCGCCGACACGGCGATCTGCATCGGCGTCGTCCTTTACATCTACTCCTCCCTCAGGACGCCCAGGCTCGTCGCCTCCTAGGGGCCCGGCGTCACTCGACGTTCGCCATCTGCTCGCGGACGCGCTCGAGCTCGTTCTTCAGCTCGATCACGCTCCTGGCTATCGCCAGGTCGTTGGCCTTGCTGCCGATCGTGTTGGCCTCGCGGCCCATCTCCTGGAGGATGAAGTCGGCCTTGCGGCCGACCTCCTCGTCGGACCGCAGGAGCGCCGCCAGCTGGTCTATGTGGCTGCGCAGGCGCGTGGTCTCCTCGGTCACGTCGCAGCGGTCGGCGAAGAGCGCCACCTCGCGCAGCACCCGCTCGTCGCCGACGTCGAGCTCCAGGCCGGCCTCGCGCAGGCGCTTGAGGAGCTGCGCGCGGTACGCCGGCGCGACGCCGGGGGCCTTCTTCGCGACGGCGTCGACGTGCCTCCGGCAGACGCCGATCCTCTCTATGAAGTCGACGAGAAGGGACTCCCCCTCCTTCGCCCGCATCGCCGCGAACTCGCGAAGCGCCTTGTCGAGGACCGCGAGCAGCTCGGGGCGCGCGCGGTCCGCCGGGGGCGTCTCGGCGGAGACCCTCTGGGAGCAGGCGATCTGCCAGAGCAGCTCGGCCGTGGGCTTGAAGGGGATCCGCCGCGCCTTGGCGAGGGCCGCGAGCCTCTCGAGCGCGCCGGCCACCGCGGGCTCGCCCCAGGTGATCTCCTCGCGCCCCTTCGGGGGCGTGAACTCGATGTCGACGTGGATCTTCCCGCGGGCCGCCACGCGCCGGACCCTCACCCCCACCTCGGCCTCGAGGCTCTCCCAGTCGCCGGGGATCTTGACCGAGAGGTCGAGGCTGCGCCGGTTCACGCTGCTCACCTGGACCGTGAGCGTCCCGCCGGCGAAGGACGCCGTGGCGCGGCCGTATCCGGTCATGCTCCTCATCGGTCCTTCCCGAGCAGCCTGGCCACCTCCTGGACGTCCTTGTCCCCCCGGCCGCTCATGTTGACGACGACGATCTTGTCCGCGGGGAGGGCCCTGGCGCGCTTGAACGCGTGCACGAGCGCGTGGGCGCTCTCGAGCGCGGGGATGATCCCCTCCATGCGCGAGCAGAGCTGGAAGGCCTCGAGCACCTCGTCGTCCGTCGCGTAGGTGTACTCGATCCTGCCCCTGTCGCGATAGAAGGCGTGCTCGGGCCCCACGGCCGCGTAGTCGAGGCCGGCGGACACGGAATGGGTGAGCTCGATCTGCCCGTCGGGATCCTGGAGGATGAACGTCTTGCATCCCTGCAGGACGCCGAGCTTGCCGCCCGCGAAGCGGGCCGCGTGCTCGCCCCTGCTCATGCCCCTTCCGCCGGCCTCGACCCCCGTCATCCGCACGGAGCGGTCCCCGAGGAACTCGAAGAAGAGCCCGATCGCGTTGCTGCCTCCCCCGACGCACGCGACGAGCTCGTCGGGGAGCCTTCCCTCGCGGGCGAGGATCTGCTCCCTCGCCTCGGCCCCGATGACGCGGTGGAAGTCCCGGACCATCTCCGGGTAGGGCCGCGCGCCGTAGACGGTGCCGAGGATGTAATGGGTCGTCCGGACGTTCGTCACCCAGTCGCGCATGGCCTCGTTGATCGCCTCCTTGAGCGTCCTCTGGCCGGCGTCGACGGCGCGCACCTCGGCCCCCATGAGGCGCATCCGGAACACGTTTAGCGCCTGGCGCGCCATGTCGACCGCGCCCATGTAGACGACGCACTGGAGGCCGAACTTGGCGCACACGGCGGCCGTGGCCACGCCGTGCTGGCCCGCCCCGGTCTCCGCGATGATCCTCGCCTTGCCCATCCGCCGCGCGAGGAGCGCCTGGCCGATCGCGTTGTTGATCTTGTGCGCGCCCGTGTGGAGCAGGTCCTCCCGCTTGAAGTAGATCCGGGCGCCGCCGCAGTGGCGCGTCAGGCGCTCGGCGAGGTAGAGGGGCGTCGGCCGCCCCGCGAATTCGGAAAGGTTCTGGCGGAGCTCGGCCTGGAAACCGGGGTCGAGCCTGGCCGCGGAATAGACGGATTCGAGCTCCTCCAGGGCCGCCATCAGGGTCTCCGGGACGAAGATGCCGCCGTACGGGCCGAAATGCCCGGAGCTGTCCGGAACCGTCTGGCGGTCTAGCGGCGGTGCGTCTGTGGCTGGCATGGGGCAACCACCCTTGCCCCGGCGGGCCGGCGTGGCAAGACGCCTTGCGCGGGCTTCTTTCCTTGAACATTCTTGGGGTCGCCCCAGATTGGGTGGGATCCGCCGAATTGGAGGCGCCGTCGCGCCCGCGGAATCAGCACCAACCCCCACCGATGATGAAACTAAGACTCGCCGCCGCATTGACCCTGGTGTCCGCCGCCGCGCTCGCCGCCGACCCCAATCCCCTGGGCCTCCAGCTCTGGAGCGTCCGGGCCCAGCTGACCGCAAGCCTGCCCTCGGGCATGGCGCAGGTCAGGGCGCTCGGCTTCACCATGGTAGAGTCGGCCGGGACCTACGCGCACACGGCCAAGGAGATGCGCGCGCTCGCCGACGCCAACGGCATTAGGATCGTCGGCTCGCACATCGGCTACGACACCCTGCTCTCGGACATGCCGGGCGCGATAGCCGAGGCGAAGACGCTCGGCTCCTCGTTCGTCGTCGTCGCGTGGATCCCCCACAAGACGCAGTTCGACGTCGCGCAGGCCCGGGTCGCCGCGAGGAACTTCAACGCCTTTGGGGCGGCGCTCAAGGCCCAGGGCATGCGGTTCGGCTACCACACCCACGGCTACGAGTTCCGCCCGCTGGCGGACGGCACCACGGCCTTCGACGTCCTCGTGAAGGAGACGGATCCCGACCTGGTGTTCTTCGAGATGGACGTCTTCTGGGTCGCCAACGCCGGGGTGGACCCGGTCAAGCTGCTCGCGCAATATCCCGGACGTTTCAAGGCGTTCCACGTCAAGGATATGAGGAAGGGCGCCCCGACCGGCCTCTACGAGGGCTCGGCCCCCGCCTCCGACAATGTCGCCGTCGGCCAGGGCTCCGTCGACTGGCCCACGCTCCTGGCTGCCGGAAAGAAGGCCGGGGTGGAGTACTCGTTCATCGAGGACGAGACGAGCGACCCGCTCGCGAACATTCCGCAGAGCATCACGTATCTCGAGACGCTGGGCCTCAAACCCTGAGGCGCCGAGCTGCGGTCCGCTCGGCGGGGCAGGCGCCGCCCGATCCGGGGATCCGGGCGGCGTGGGCCCTCCCGGCGTCGCTGGCCGTTACGGGGTTTCCGCGCCGGCCGGACGCGGGGCCGGGCCCGGCAGCGCGACGACCGGCGACTGCAGCCCGGCCTTTGCGCACAGGAAATAGACCACCAGCCCGACAGCGAACGCCAGAACCGGGGCGGCGGGGAGGTTCACGCCGAGGTTCGGCAGGATGCCCACCACGAAGCCCAGAGCCCAGGAGATCCAGCCCGCCGGGTTGAAGCCGGCGCGCGGCCCGGTCCACCGGCCCTTCGACAGGATGTAGTCCGCCATCATCGCGCCGCAGATCGGGCCGAACGAGGCCCCGATGACCACGAAGACCGGGATCACCTTGCCGGCGTAGCCCGTGACGCCGAGGATGATGCTCACGGCGGCGCCGATCCCGACGGAGATGAACGGGTTCACCTTGGGGAGCGTGGTCTTGAAGCTGTTGGCGGCGATGAATGCGGAAAAGCAGCCCGGGGGGAAGGCCGCCACGGCGAGGAGGAACATGACCCACTTGGCGGTGCCAGCGCCGAGGACCACCGGGATCAGGTTGAAGGAGCCGAGTATGAAGTTCTTGCCGTCAGCGCCCTGGGACACGGCCCTGGCGCTCATCTCGGGCGAGCCGTAGACGCCCGCGACGATGAGCATGGAAAGGCCCGCCGTCACGATGATGGCAAGGGCGATGCCCACGAGGCCGCCCATGCCGACGTCGCGCTTGTCGCGGCTGTTCAGCCCGAAGTCCGTCCCCGCGGCCCCGGCGGTCGCGAAGAAGCCGACGACATAGGTCAGGATCGCGGCGATCACCCCGGCGTAGCCCAGCGCGGACGGCGCGTCGGGCGCCACGGCGCGGTGCATGGCGACAAGCTTGGCCGGGTCGAAGCCGCCCACGCTGCCCGCCGTCCTCAGGAACAGCCAGACCAGCACTACGAGCGGGATCAGCGGGAGGTACGTGGCGACCTTGGCGACGTACTGGATGCCCTTGAGCCCGACAAACGCCGCCAGCAGCCCCCAGACCACCATGATGATCCGCGGGTCCACGGGGATCACCGCCGCCAGCGCCAGGGACGAGAAGAAGACGTTTACGCCCAGCCAGCCGAACTGCAGCACGCCCATCAGGAAGCCGGGCATCAGGAATCCGCCCCTCGCGCCGAAGGTCGACGTGCCGACGATGTAGAGCGGCAGGCCCGTCCTCATGCCGAAGAGGCCGGGCACAAGGTAGAAAAGGTAGTGGCAGACCAGCGCCGAGACGACGAGGCCCAGCAGGCCGACGCCGACGCCCTGCGCCAGGGTGCCGCCCAGGGATCCCGCCTGGGTGGTGCTCGCGTCCTGCCAGAACACGAACCACAGGAAGATACCCGCGTAGGTCGGCGCGGTGTTCTTGTACCAGGGGGCGCGGTTCCCGAGCGGGTTGGGCGTCGCGCTGGTGATGTAGAACGGGAGCTGGCCGGTCGGCTGACTTGTTTGGTTACTCATGGACGTTGGTCATTTGTATTCGCTGCCGCCCCACGGGGTTTTGGGATTTCGGGGCAAGGGGGAGGGTTCGTGTGAAGCCGGGCAACCTGCGGGAAGGCCGCCCTGGAAAGCGGGCCCTCCGTTTTCGACGGAACCGCCGCCACGATACGGCGGCCCGGCGGTTTTGCGAGCATGTTCCAAGGTCTCGGGCCCGTCAGGGCCGGGCCATGGCCCGGCCCGCCTGCCAGCCCGTGGTCCAGGCGGCCTGGAGGTTGTATCCGCCCGTGATTCCGTCGATGTCGAGCACCTCGCCGGCCAGATACAGCCCGGGGCAGATGCGGCTCTCCATCGTCGCCATGTCCACCTCGTCCAGGCGCACGCCGCCGCAGGTCACGAACTCCTCCTTGTTCATGCTCTTGCCCTCCACCGCGAATTCGCATGCCGCGGCCTGGCCGGCGAGCGCCCGCATGGCCTCGGCCGTGACCGTCGCCCACGTCGTCCCGGGCGCGATGCCGGCCGCGGCGGCGAGCCGCTCCCAGAGGCGCGCGGGCAGCCCGAAGGGATTCCCGGAGGACACCCTCCTGCGCGGATGGGCGCCCCGGCACGACTCGAGCTCGGATCTCGCCTGCTCCCGCGTGCGCGGCTCCGCCCAGTTGACGCACAGGGCGAAGCGGTACCCGGCGGCGTGGAGCTCCCTGGCGCCCCAGGCCGAGAGCCTGAGGACCGCCGGGCCGCTCAGCCCCGAATGGGTCACGAGGAGGGGGCCCGATTCGCGCAGGCCCGAGCCTCGGACCGAGACGCCGGCCGAGGGCGCCGAGACGCCCGCCAGGCCCTTCAGCCGCGCATCGTCCACGTGAAACGTGAACAGCGACGGGACCGGGGGAGCGACGGAATGTCCGAGGCTGGAGGCGATCGAGAGCCCGGCGGACCCCGAGGTTCCCCCCGTCGCGATGAGGACGCGGTCCGCCCCCACTGCGGCGCCCGCCGCCAGCTCCACCAGGAAGCGGGCGTCGGCGCCGGCGGGCAGCCTTGCCACCGCGCGGACCCCGCTGCCGGTCAGGAGGCGCGCGCCCGCGGCCCTTGCCGACCGCACCAGGCAGTCGGTGACCGTCGCCGAATCGTCCGTCACCGGGAACATCCTGCCGTCCTCCTCCGTCTTCAGCTCGACGCCCCGCTGCGCGAACCACGCCACCGTCTCGGCGGGCCCGAACCGGTGCAGGGGGCCGATCAGCTCCCTCGAGCCGCGGGGGTAGCCCCTCGCGAACTCGCCCGGGTCGGGGCAGGCGCGGGTGACGTTGCAGCGGCCGCCGCCGGAGATGCGCACCTTCGAGAGCGGGCGGGCGGTCGACTCGTGGAGGGTCACCTCCGCCAGGGGATCCGCCTCCGCGCAGGCGATCGCCGCGAAGAAGCCGGCCGCGCCGCCGCCGGCGACCAGGATCCGCCTGCGCCCCGGCTGGGATGCTCCGGCCATCGGATCCTAGACCCTTTTCACCGTCACGAGCGTGAGGTCGTCGCGCTGCGCCGCCCCGCCCGAGAACCTGCGGACGCTCTCCAGGATCCCGTCGTTGATCTCCCGCGCCGGCCGCGCGTGCAGGGCCCGGACCACGTCGGCCAGGCGCGCGCCCGAGAACTCCTTGTCCTCGAGGTTGGGCGCCTCGGTCACCCCGTCGGTGTACAGGACGAGCGTGTCGCCCACCTCGAACGGCTCGGCCTTGTCCTCGATCGCCGAAGCGAAGAGGTCCTCGGGGAAGAGCCCCAGGGGCATTCCCTCCGAGCGCACGAGGCGGGTGAGGTAGGCCCCGGTCGCGGGCTCCGCGCGCGCGAAGAGCGGCAGCTCATGGCCCCCGCGGGCGAACGTGACGCGGTTCGTCTCCACGTCGATGACGGCGTAGAGCATGGTGACGTAGAGGTCGCCGTGAATGTCGGCCTCCATCGCGCGGTTCAGGTCCACGAGGACCTGGGACGGCGAGACGTGCCTGCGGGCGATCTGGCGCAGGTTGGTCCGGCACACCGCCATGTAGAGCGAGGCGGCGATCCCCTTGCCCGAGACGTCGGCCACGGCGACCCCGATGCGCCGCGGCGTCAGCGCCATGACGTCGAAGAGGTCCCCACCCACCCTCTGGGCCGGCGCGTACCGGGCGTCGATGTCGAGCCCGGCGAAGGACGCCGACCTTGCGGGAAGCAGCATCTGCTGGATCCCGCTCGCGATCGACAGGTCGAGATCGAGCTGCCTGCGCTCGATCTGCAGGCTCATCGACTCCAGGTTGTGGAGCGCGACCGCGGCCTGCTCCCCCAGCGACTCCAGGAGCGCGCACTCCGTCGGGGTGAACAGGCGGTTGTCGACGGGGTTCGCGACGGCCAGCACGCCGTAAAAGCGCTCGCGGAACCTCATGGGGACCGCGATCACCGAGCGCACGGCGAGGTTCGGGTCGTCGTGCTTCACGATCCGGGGGTCGCGGGCCGCGTCCGCGATCAGCTCGCCGCGGCCCGTCTCGGCGACCCGGCCGGCGATCCCATCGCCCACAGGGAACTCCTCGGTCCTGAGCACCTGCTCGATGAACTTGGCGCGGGTGGTGAGCTTGCCCTTCAGGTGCTCGGGGAGCGGCCTGTGGGGCGGGAAGAGCCCCTCCATCGCCACGCCGCGCATCGTGTCGGCGGGCGTGCGCTCGAAGATGCACGCGCTAAGCGCGCCCGTGCACAGGATCGACGCGTGGACGATCCGCTGGTGGAGCTCCTGGCGGGACAGGCCCTCCCCCTGCGCCTCCGCCATGAGGTGCATGAACTCGAGGGCGCGCTGGCGGTCGTGCGTGGCCTGCCTGGCAAGCTCGTCCCTCCTGTCGGACTCCTTCGCCTTCCGGTACAGGGCGAGGCACAGCGCCGCCACGGCGACGAGGAGTGAGGTGAGGACAAAATAGTTCATGGGTGGCCCGCGGGCGAACGGAGGCTCCGCAGGGTATTGAACCGGACCGCCTAACCCTGCTCAACGCGGTTCTTCATGAAGACGAGGACGTCCTGGAACTTCCCGCGGTTGGACTCGTCGGCCGACACGAGGTTCTCGTGCGCCTCGAGCACGAGCCGCGCGTTCTCAAGCTCGCCCCGCTCGCCGCTCGACAGCGGCGTGTTGCAGCTCTCCAGGTTGGCCCCGCCCACCTCCGCGTCGACGGTCAGGAGCTTGTGGAGCCCCAGGTTGCGGACGAGCTCCAGGTTGCGCTGGCCCATGCGCGTGAGGACGAGGCTGCCCTTCGGGTTGGACTTGCGCAGCTCGAACGCAAGCCCGGCGAGCACGCCGAGGAACGTGCTGTCCATGCTGGTGCACCGCAGGAAGTCGATGACGAACCTGCTCTTGCCCGACTTGAGCATCTGCCCCACGAAATCGCGCAGGCAGGCGCTGTTCAGGAAGCTCGCCCTTCCCTCGATCCGGATCACCACCGGATCGGAGTAGGCGTCGACCAGGTACACGGGCTTTGCCGTCTCGGAGATCACGACTTTGACAGGATTTGGCGCAGGACGTAGGGCAGGATTCCCCCGTGCTGGTAGTAGGCGACCTCGATGGGGGTGTCTATCCGGCAGCGGACCGGCACGTCGAGCGTCTCGCCGCGGGCCCGCGCGACGCGCAGCGTCAGGTCCTGCTGGGGCTTGAGCCCGGCGCCGAGGCCGAGGACGTCGTAGGTCTCGGACCCGTCGAGCCCCAGGGACTTGACCGAAACCCCCTCCTTGAACTGCAGCGGGAGCACCCCCATGCCCACCAGGTTGCTCCTGTGGATCCTCTCGTAGCTCTGCGCGACGACGGCCCTGACGCCCAGGAGCCTCGTCCCCTTGGCGGCCCAGTCCCGCGACGAGCCCGCGCCGTAGTCCTGGCCCGCGAGGACGACGAGCGGGGTCCCGCGCCTGCGGTACTCGACCGCCGCGTCGTAGATCGGCAGCCGGGTCCCCTCCGGCTCCAGGAGCGTGTCGCCGCCCTCAGCGCCCGCGAGCATGAGGTTCTTTATCCTCACGTTGGCGAAGGTGCCGCGGGTCATGACGCGGTCGTTGCCGCGCCGCGAGCCGTAGCTGTTGAAGTCCTCGAACGCCACGCCGCACCCCGCGAGGAACCGGCCCGCCGGCGACGCCTTCTTGATGGAGCCCGCCGGCGAGATGTGGTCGGTCGTGACGGAATCGCCGAAGATGCCGAGCGCCCTGGCCCCCTTCAGCTCGGCCGGCGCGGCGGGCGTGGCCGAGAAGTCGTCGAAGAACGGGGGCTCCTGGATGTACGTGGACTTCGGGTCGAACGCGTAGGTGTCGCCCTTCGACGACGGGATCTCGTTCCATTTCGGGTTCTGGGACGCGAAATCGGCGTAGAGGCGAACGTAGACCTCGGGCTTGAGGGCCGACTTGAGCAGGTCCCTTACCTCGGCGAGCGTGGGCCAGACGTCCCTGAGGAAGACGTCCCTGCCGTCGCTCCCCCTGCCCAGGGGCTCCCGGGTCAGGTCTATGTCCACGCGGCCCGCGAGGGCGAACGCGACAACGAGCGGGGGCGACATGAGGAAGTTCGCCTTGATGCTCTGGTGGACCCTCGCCTCGAAGTTGCGGTTGCCGGACAGGACGGACGCCGCGACGAGGTCGTTCTTCGCTATCGCGTCCTCGATCGTCGCCGCGAGCGGGCCCGAGTTGCCGATGCACGTCGTGCAGCCGTAGCCCACCGTCTGGAAACCGAGCTTGTCGAGGAAGGGCTGGAGCCGCGTCCGGTCCAGGTAGTCCGTCACGACGCGCGAGCCCGGCGCGAGCGACGTCTTGACCGCGGGCCCCACCGTGAGCCCGCGCTCGACGGCCTTCTTCGCAAGGAGCCCCGCCGCGAGCATGACCGACGGGTTCGAGGTGTTCGTGCAGCTCGTGATGGCGGCGATGAGGACGCTGCCGTGGCCCAGGGTAGCCTTGGCCCGTCCGTTGAGCGAGACCGACGACGACGCCTTCAGCTCCTCGGGCCTCTTGCCGAATCCGTTCTCGGCAAGCGGCCGCGAGAACGCCCCCAGGAACTCCTCCCTGAGCCCGGGAAGATCGATCCTGTCCTGCGGGCGCTTCGGGCCCGCGACGCTGGGGGCGACCGTGGAGAGGTCCAGCTCGATGTCCTGCGAGTAGTCGATCTGGCCCCTCTGCGGCATTCCCCAGAGGCCCTGGGCCCTGTAGTAGGCCTCGTAGGCGGCGACGTGCTCCGCGGAGCGGCCCGTGGCCAGCAGGTAGCCCGTGCATTCCGAGTCGATGGGGAAGAAGCCCATGGTGGCCCCGTACTCGGGGGACATGTTGGCGATCGTCGCGCGGTCGACCACGGGCAGCGCGGCCGCGCCCGGCCCGTAGAACTCGACGAACTTGCCAACGACCTTGGCCTTCCGCAGCAGCTGCGTCACCGTGAGAGCGAGGTCGGTGGCCGTGGCGCCCTCGCGCAGGGCCCCCGTCATGTGGACCCCGACGACGTCCGGGGTGAGGAAGTATACCGGCTGGCCCAGCATCCCCGCCTCGGCCTCGATGCCGCCGACGCCCCACCCGACGACGCCCAGGCCGTTTATCATCGTCGTGTGCGAGTCGGTGCCCACGAGCGTGTCCGGGTACCAGACCCCGTCGGGGCCGCGCAGGACGCCCTTCGCCAGGTACTCCAGGTTGACCTGGTGGACGATGCCGATCCCGGGCGGGACCACCCTGAAGGTCTCGAAGGCCTGCATGCCCCACTTGAGGAACTGGTAGCGCTCGCGGTTGCGCACGAACTCGATCTCGAGGTTCTGGGCCAGCGCCTCGGCGCTCCCCGAGAAGTCCACCTGGACGGAATGGTCGACGACGAGGTCCACGGGGACGAGGGGCTCGATGATCTTGGGGCTCTTCCCCAGCCTCGCGACAGCGGAGCGCATCGCGGCGAGGTCGACAAGGAGCGGGACCCCCGTGAAGTCCTGGAGCACGATCCGCGCCACGACGAAGGGGACCTCCTCGGTGCGGGGAGCCCTGGCCCCCCACGATGCCAGGGAGCGGACCGCGTGCTCCGTCACCCGCTCGCCGTCGCAGTTTCGAAGGAGCGACTCCAGGACCAGCCGTATCGAGACCGGGAGCCTTGGGATCCCTCGGAAGTCCCTCGAGAGCGCGGGAAGCGAGTGGAACCTGTGCCGGGCCCCGTTCGCCTCGAAGGCCTGGAGCGTCGCGAATGGATCCCTCGGCTGGCTCATCGAGGAGGCCGAGGCGTCATTTCGCGACCGCGGCCCTCACCGCCGCGAAATTGGGAAGGTCCTTGGGCGTCGGGGTCTGCTCGGCGTACGTGACGATCCCGTCGGTGCCGATGACGAACGCCGCCCGGGCCGCGGTGTCGCCGATCCCCGCAAGCCCGGGGAAGACGACCCCGTAGGCGGCGGCGACCTTCTTGTTCAGGTCGCTCAGGAGCGTCACCGTGATCTTGCTCTGCTTCGCCCACGCGGCCTGCGCGAAGGGGCTGTCGACGCTGATCCCGTAGACCTCGGCGTTGAGCCCCGAGTACTCTCCGAGGCCGGCGCTCACGTCGCACATCTCCTGCGTGCAGACGCCGGTGAACGCGAGCGGGAAGAAAAGGATGACCGTCTTCTTCTTCCCGAAGTTGTCGCTCAGCCTGACGTCCTTCAGGCCGTCCGCGGTCGCAGTCTTGAGCGTGAAGTCAGGGGCCTTGGTTCCGATGGCTATTGGCATGGTGGGAGGCTGTTACGTGTGTGGACTTGGTCTGGCGCCGCTCCCCGCGGGGGCGGCCCTTCGAGGGGTGGGCAGCGTGGGACAGGGTCACCCCGTTCGCAAATCGTTTTTTCCGCCCGCCGGCCTTGACATCGCCAAAATCCCTTGCCGCGGGAGCCCCATGGGGGCTTGTCTGTGTGGTCCCATGACCATCATCGACGAGCTGAACTGGCGCGGCCTCGTGGCGGACTGCACCGACCTCGACGCGCTGACCCGGCGCGCGGCCTCCGGCCCGCTCACGCTCTACTGCGGGTTCGACCCGACAGGCGACTCCCTGCACGTGGGCAGCCTCATGGGCCAGCTCACGCTTCGCCGGTTCCAGCTCCTCGGGCACCACCCGATCGCCCTCGCGGGAGGGGCCACCGGCATGATCGGCGACCCGTCGGGCAAGTCCGCCGAGCGCAACCTCTTGTCCCGCGAGCAGCTCGAGGGGAACCTCGCGAGCATCAAGGCGCAGCTGTCGCGCATCCTGGACTTCGACTCCGGGGCGAACCCGGCGCGCATGGTGGACAACGCCACCTGGACGGCGGGCGCCGGCTACCTCGACTTCCTGCGCGACATCGGCAAGCACTTCTCCGTCAACGCGATGGTGGCCAAGGAGGGGGTCCGCTCGCGGATGGAGGGCGAGGGCGGGATCAGCTACACGGAATTCAGCTACATGGTGCTTCAGGCGAATGATTTCTACCACCTGCGCAAGACCCTCGGCTGCGAGCTCCAGATCGGCGGTTCCGACCAGTGGGGCAACATCACGGCCGGCACCGACCTCATCCGCAGGAAGCTGGGCGTCTCGTCATGGGGCCTCACCTTCCCCCTGATCACGAAGTCCGACGGCACCAAGTTCGGCAAGACGGAGAGCGGAGCGGTATGGCTCGATCCCCGAAAGACGAGCCCCTACCGGTTCTACCAGTTCTTCGTCAACACGGAGGACGCCATGGTGGACGACTACCTGAGGAAGTTCACGCTGCTGCCCGCCGCCGAGATCGACGCCCTCGCGGCGCGCCACGCCTCGAACCCCGGCGCCCGCGATGCCCAGAAGGCGCTCGCCCGCGAGGTGACCACGATCGTCCATGGAAGGTCCGCGTGCGAGGACGCGATCCGGGCCAGCGAGATCATGTTCGGCGGCGGCCTCGAGGGCATCACCGAGGCCCTGTTCAGCGACGTCTCCGAGGAGATCCCGACGCACCGGATCGCCAGGTCGGCGATCGAGGGACCGGGCCGGCCCCTCGTCGAGCTCCTCGTCGAGGCGGGCCTCTGCTCCTCGAAGGGGCAGGCGCGCAAGGACATCGAGGGCGGCGGGATCTACGTCAACAACAACCGGGTGGCGGAGGCCTCGCGCGCCGTCGCCGCGGGCGACCTGCTCTTCGGCCGGTACCTGCTTATGCGCAAGGGCCGGCGCAGCTACGTCCTGCTTAGGGCCGACTAGAGCCGGCCCCCTAGAAGAACATCGCCTCGCTGAGGGCGCTCTCCTGCGACAGGAAGGCCATCGGGGCGGGCATCGTCGTGCGGCCGGCGCCGAAATCGGCGTCAAGGCTGGCATGGGCCGAGCCGGCGTCCGCGTTCCACGCGAAGAACCTCTTGTCGGCGTAGGCGAACTTTAGGGCGAATGCCTTCGGAGCCAGGTCCCCGGACAGCCTGGCGTCCACGGCCTCGCCGGCCGCCCCGCACGCGCCCATCCGGTCCGTCACCCACGCCAGCAGGACCCGCGCCTCCGCCTCGACCTCCGCGCCGTGCGCCATCTCGATCGACCTCAGGCCGCCGGCCAGCGTCGCCACGGGGTACCGGCTGAGGAACTGGCCGATCATCTGGCGCGCCGGCAGCACGCGGGCGAACGCCAGGTCGCGGACGGCCTCCGGCCGGGGCCAGGGGTACTTGACCGCGCCGGCGGGCGCGGTGGCGCTGTCGATCAGGATGCGCTTGGCCGCCGTCAGCAGGTAGCGGTAGTCGGCCAGCCGCGAGGAGTCGACGAATCGGTGGGCCCAGCAGTAGATGGGCAGGTCCGTCGACAGGCAGATCGACACCTCGTTCTCGAGGTAGGGCCGCGCGCCGCGCGGGTAGCTCAGCAACACGAACTCGCAGCAGCGGGTGTCGTCCCTCGTCCTGCCCACGGAGCACTCCCCGTACACCTTGGCCCGGATCTGCGCCTCGCCGGAGTCGTCCCCCAGGGGACAGAGGACCACCACCCGGCACGGGTAGCTCCGGGAGAAGCGGACGGCGGTCTCGAACTGGCGGACGGCGTCCCCGGCGTCCGTCCTCAGCCCGAGGAGCAGCACGAAGTTGACCTGGATCGCCTTGGCGTCCTCGGACGGCGGCGCCGGCCGGCCGTCGGCGGCCGCGCCGCTCCACATCTGGTCCAGGCCGCTGGAGATGGAGCCCACGGGGACCTCGATTCCGGGCAGCGCCTCGAATATCCCGGACATCGGCGGTCAGGGTTGGCGCCAGGTGTCGCCGCGCGAGGCGAGCAGCCGGGCGGCCGCGTCGGGGCCCCACGAGCCGGCCACGTATCCCTCCATCCCCGAGCGGCCGAGCGACCTCCAGGAATCCAGGACGGGGGTGTAGAGCTTCCAGGACGTCTCGGTCTCGTCGCCGCGGATGAAGAGCGTGCCGTCGCCGATCATGGCGTCGAGGACGAGGCGCTCGTAGGCCTCGGGGGTGTTGGAGCCGAACGTGGTCGCGTAGCGGAAGCTCATCTTGACCGGCTGCGTCCGGGTCTCCAGGCCGGGAATCTTCGCGTTCAGGATCAGGCCCAGCCCCTCGTCCGGCTGGATCTGGAACGACAGCGTGTTCGCCGCCAGGTCGAAGTTGTCCTTCTGGCCGAATATGGTCCCCGGCGGGGCCTTGAACTGGACCGCGATCTCCGAGACGCGCCTCGCCATGCGCTTGCCCGAGCGCAGGTAGAACGGGACGCCGTACCAGCGCCAGTTGTTGATCGAGAGCCGGATCGCGGCGTAGGTCTCGGTCGCGGAGTCGCGCGCGACGCCCGCCTCCTCGAGGTAGCCCGGGACGCCCTTGCCGCCGGCCATGCCGGCCAGGTACTGGGCGCGCGCGACGTCGCCCCCGTCCCCGAGGGCGATCGGCTGGATGGCCTTGAGGACCTTGACCTTCTCGTCCCGCACGGCCTCTGCCTCGAACGAGCCGGGCGCCTCCATCGCCGTCAGCGCCAGCAGCTGCATCGTGTGGTTCTGGATCATGTCGCGCAGGCACCCGCTCTGCTCGTAGTAGCCGGCGCGGGTGCCGACGCCCTGGTCCTCGGCGACGGTGATCTGGACGCTCGCTATGTAGTTGCGGTTCCAGATGGGCTCGAAGATCGAGTTGGCGAACCTCTGGACGAGGAGGTCCTGCACGGTCTCCTTTCCCAGATAGTGGTCGATCCGGTACACCTGCTCCTCGGCGAAGACCGACCTCAGCGCGGAGTTGAGGCGCTGCGCGGAGTCGAGGTCCCGCCCGAAGGGCTTCTCGATGATGACCTTCGAGTGGTGGGCTTGGCCGAGGTACCTGCCGCCGAGGCCGCTCAGGCCCAGGTTCTGGATGATCGGCTCGAAGACCGAAGGCGGGGTGGAGATGTAGAAGAGCGACTGCACCTCGCTCCCCACGCCCTTCTCGATCCCCTGGATGTGGGCGGCCAGCCGGTCGAAGCCCTCCTTCTCGTCGTATCCACCGGTAACATACGTTGTGTTGGCGGCGACGCGCGCCCAGACCTCGGCGTCGAGCTCCCTGCGGGAGAACTCCTTGACCGCGCCGGCCGCGACCTTCCGGAATTCCTCGTCCGGGATCGGCTTGCGGCCGTAGCCCACCAGGTGGAAGTCCGCCGGCAGGAGGTTGTCGAAGCCCAGGTTGTAGATCGCCGGGATGAGCTTGCGGGCGGTGAGGTCGCCGGAGGCACCGAAGATGACGACGAGCGTCGGGGGGGCCCCCCGGTGCTTGCTCAGGCCCTGGAGGAACGGGTGCCTTTCGGAATCGGCCATGGGAATGCGCGATTTTTTTCACATGCGCCCGGTAGGCAAGGGAAATGGCTCCCCCCTCCCCCGGGTCCGGCGGGGCCCCGTTTCTCGTTGCGGCACCTGGATTGCGCTGGCAGTCCGGTCATCTACCCGAGTATGGCCCCTCCCTCCCTAGTGAGCGCGCTCCGGCGCTCCCTGCTGATCAAGATCATCTCCAAGCCCGCGCTGAGCAGGGAGGACGTGGCCTCGGTGATCGAGCTCACGGCCTCCAAGGTGGTCGAGGCGCTGCAGGCGCAGTCGATGACCCTGTACATGCTCGAGGGCAACGACATCGTCTTCAAGCACGTCTACTACTCGCCCTCGCTCTGGGGCGACGACAGCCAGAAGGAGACGAAGTTCAGGGAGATGGGGGCGAAGCTCCTCAACCTGAAGATCCCGGTCGGCACCGGGATCGTGGGCAGGGTGATCCAGACCGGGGAGCCGTCGTTCTTCAGGAACGCGGAGGGCCGCTCGCCGATCATGGCGTCGATGGCGAAGACGACCGGCTTCGAGGTGATGTCGATGCTCACGGTCCCGCTCAAGACGACGATCACGCTCGGTGCGATCCAGACCCTCAACAAGGAGGCCGCCGCGGGCACGAAGGGGGAGTTCACCGAGGCCGACCTCGGGCTGCTCCAGGAGGTCGCCGAGTACTCGTCGACCATGATCCACCGGATGATCGACCCGAAATTCCAGGTCGGGCCGGACGACACCGCGCGGTTCGTGGCCCGGCTCACCGAGCTGCCGCTCGCGAGCCGGATCGAGGACCTGGAGATCGAGGACAAGCTCGTGGAGGCGACGGGCGACGCGGTCATCCGCCGCGAGGGGGTGTTCCCGTTCAGGCGCCTCGGGCCCGGCTCCGTGGCCGCGGTCATGGTCAACCCCCTCGACTACGCCAAGCGCGAGGCCTTCGCCCAGGCGACGGACCTGAGCATCGACGAGGTCCGCGTCGTGTCGGCCCCGCTCTTCGACTCCCTCCTGCGGAAGTTCTTCAAGGACTCCAAGTCGGCGTCCGGGGGGACCGACGAGGTCGACATCGGCTCCGTGGCCGAGGTGATCACGACGGCATACGAGGGCGATGCCGAGGCCGGCGAGCGCAGGGCCGCCGAGCTCGAGAGCGAGGACTCGGCTCCCATCATCCAGCTCGCGAACCGCGTCGTCGAGGACGCGTACATCTCGGGGGCCTCCGACATCCACATCGAGCCGATGGAGAAGGACCTGCTCATCCGCTACCGGATCGACGGCCTCTGCCAGGAGAAGCTGCGCCTTCCGAGGCAGGTCGCCAACGCGCTCGTCACGCGGCTGAAGATCATGTGCAACATGGACATCTCCGAGCGGCGCCTTCCCCAGGACGGCCGCATCGTCTTCAAGAAGTTCACGAAGAAGAACATCGACATCGACCTGCGCGTGGCGACGGGGCCCATGAACTTCGGCGAGAAGGTGGTCCTGCGCATCCTGGACAAGCAGAAGTCGACGATGCCCCTGACCGCCCTCGGGTTCTCGGAGGAGAACCTGGAGAGGTACCGCCAATGCATCCGCCAGCCCTACGGGATGATCCCGCACTGCGGCCCCACCGGCTCCGGAAAATCGATGACCCTCTACTCGGCGCTGGCCGAGGTGAACACGCCGGACATGAACATCCAGACGGCGGAGGACCCGATAGAGTACACGCTCGCGGGGCTGAACCAGATGCAGATGAACCGGCAGATCGGCCTCACGTTCGCCCGCGCGCTCCGCTGCTTCCTGAGGATGGACCCGGACGTCATCCTGGTGGGCGAGATCCGGGACGAGGAGACGGCGACCATCGCCTGCGAGGCGGCGCTCACGGGCCACCTGCTCGTCTCGACGCTCCACACGAACGACGCCCCGTCCACCGTCACCCGGCTGAGCGAGATGGGGATCGAGCCCTTCAACATCTCGGCCTCCCTCGTTTGCGTGTGCGCCCAGCGCCTGCTCCGCAGGGTCTGCAGGAACTGCAAGGTGCCCTACGAGCCAGAGGGCAGGGAGAAGATGCTCCTCGAAAAGTCGATCGGCTGGACCGGCCAGGTCTTCAAGCGCAACCCCCAGGGCTGCCCCGTGTGCAACGGCGTCGGCTACAAGGGCCGCGTGGGCATCCACGAGCTCATGGTCAACTGCGAGGAGCTGACGGAGGCCGTCAACAGGCAGGTCGAGGTGGCCCAGCTCAAGAAGGTCGCGATGAAGACGGGGATGAAGACCCTTCACCAGGACTCGATGCTCAAGGTGAAGACGGGCCTGACGACGATGGAGGAGGCCCTCGCCAACGTGCCGCCGGACCTGATCTCTTGACCCGGCGCCCCGGGGCGCGGAACCCCAGCGCCCGGGATGAAGCGCCTCCGCTCATCGCGGGCCGGGCAGGTCGCCCTTGGACGGCCTCAGCTGGGCCCATCCCGCGTGGGCGTCGACATCGGCGACCTGCCACGCAAGCAGCCCCGGCACGTACATCAGCAGGTCGCGGATGCGGCGCGCCCCGGCAAGCGCCAGGCAGGTCGGCGGGCCGAGGCCGAGCGCGCCGCCAATAAGGACGAATCCCCCCTCCTGCACCCCCAGGCCGCCCGGCACGAAGAACGCCGCGCTGCTGATCGCCTGGATCAGCGACTCGATGACCACCGCCCTGGTCAGGCTAACGCGCGCGCCCAGGAAAAAGAGCGCGACCCATATCTCGAGCGAGGCCCCGAGAAACTGGAGCGGCTGCCAGAGGAACAGGTACCTGAGCACGGTCCCGCGCCGGCGCCAGACCAGCTTGATGCGCTGATCGACCTTCGCCGACGGGCCGACAAGCGCCGCAAGCTGGCCGCTCGTCGCGCGGTTGAGCAGGCGGGCGGCCCTCTCGAAGGGGCTGGCGTGCTGGACGAAGGAAAAGAGCACCAGCACCGGCGCAAACAGCGCCATGCCCCACGCGAGGTCGCCCGCAAGTCGAAGCGCGCTCGAAGCGGCGTGCGCGAGCAGGTAGCCGACGCCGAACATCGCAAACAGCAGCTGGCTGATGAGCGTCAGCTGCAGGTCGGCGACCAGGCTGGCCGCCGCCGTCGACGCGGCCACGCCCCAGCGGCGCAGCAGCCGGAACGACACGATCTCGCCGCCGACCCGCGCCACGGGCAGCATGCAGTTCACCGATTCGCGGATCCAGACCAGCCGCAGCATCGCACCCATGCCGGGCCGGTTGGCGCCGCGGATGAGCGACTGCCAGTCCCGCGCGTTGGGGAGCATGGTCAGCACGTGCACCAGCGCCGCCAGCACTAGGCCCGATCCCGCGGTCCGCATCAGCGCGAGCACGGCCCCGGGATTGCCGCGCCAGACAAGCCAGAGGGCCAGGAGAAGTCCCGCGAGCGCCGCGATGCGGCTTAGGTGCTTCATGAGCACACAACCCTCTGAGGCACCCGCATCGCCACGCAAGCCTGTAGGCCGCGGCGCGGCCCATCACCTGTCCCTGACCGGGGACAAGAGGCCGTCGCCGTCCACGTCGAAACTGATCCCGCGCCAGGTCACCCGCCTCGAGAAGAGGCTCGCGACGAAGATGGGTAGCGAGACCAGGTCCCAGAGCGGCAGCAGCCACTGGTCGCGATGGGGCTGGCGCAGCGCGCGCTCCGACAACAGCTTCAGCGCGAGCCGGACGGCCAGAGCCGCCGCGGCGAGCGGCCACGACCACGGGGCGGCGCCGGACAGCAGGAGGGCGAGCAGTGCGAACGCAAGCGGATGGGTCAGCGCCGAGCCCAGGTGGCCCACGGGGTTGATGGCCCGGATAGTGCGGCTCCAGCGCAGCTCGTGAACGAAGAGGCTGTTGAAACTCGTCTCGGCGCAGGCGTGCGAGATGGCGAACGGGGGCACGGCCACCTGGGCGCCGGCCAGGCGCACCGCCTCGCCGAGCGCATTGTCCTCGTCCAGCTGATGGGCGAACTGCCCCAGGCCGCCTATGTCCTCGAGGGTCCTGCGGCGCATCGCGATGGTCTGCCCGAGGCACGGGCGCGCGAGGCCGAGCGCGAGGCCCGTCACGACGCTGGGGAGGAATTGGCAGTTCGTGGCGATCGCCGAGACGCGCGGCCAGAATCCTGGATCGGGCTGGCCGCGGTAGAGGCACGTCACCAGCCCGACGCCGGGCCTCTGCAGCTCGCCGACCACGCTGCGCAGGTAGCTCGGGGCGACGCCGACATCGCTGTCGGCAAAGACCAGCACATCGTGCCTCGCGAGCGGCAGCATGTTGAGGATGTTGCTGACCTTCCGGTTGGGCCCGTGCTGGCGCGTATCGGCGACCACCGTGATGTCCGCCTCCGGATGCAGGCGGCGCAGCTCCTCGACCGTCGTCAGCGCGGGATCCCCGGGGTCCCTCGCGCCGAACACGAACTGCACCGGCCCCGGGTAGTCCTGCCTGCAGAAGCTCGCCAGGTTGGGAAGCAACGCCCACTCGCCCCCGTGCAGCGGCTTGATTATCGTGACCGGCGGGAAGCTCGCGGGCTCCGATGCCGGACGCGCGAAGAAACGCCCGATCAGCGCGCAGGCCAGGAGGGTGTAGCAGATGCCCAGGACCGCGACCGCGCCGCAGAAGAATGGCGCCGCGGCAAGCAGCAGGTGGGCCGCGCGCGCCGGTCCCTCACGGGCAGCCAGCCCGCCCACGAGCAGCAGGCCCACAGCGCAGGCAAGCCACGCCAGGCGCCTCATGCCCGGCCGCGTGCGCCGCGGGTGGTGCGCGTCGGTCACGCCTCGTGGGCGCGCAGGAAGCGGAAGAACTCGACGCCCTCACGCAGGCGGCGCTTCGTCATCTCCCAGCTCATAAGCATCTCGCGCACGATCTCCCAGATCTTCGACGGCCGGAAGTAGAAGCGCTTGTAGAAGCTCTCGAGATGATGATAGATCTCCTTGCGCGACAGGTGCGGGTAGCCGATCGCGGCGAGCTGCACGCCCTCCGCGCTGACCAGGTTGACGCCCTTGTTCTCCTCGAGCCAGCCGTTCTCGACGGCCTGCCGGTAGAGCTCCGTGCCCGGATACGGCGCCGCAAGCGACACCTGGATCGTGTGCGGGTTGACCTGCTTCGCGTACTCGATCGTCTTCTCGATCGTCTCGTTCGTCTCGCCCGGGAGGCCGAGGATGAACGTGCCGTGGATCTTGATGCCGAGCTTGCGGCAGTCGTCGCTGAAGCGCCGCGCGGTATCCGTGCGTAGGCCCTTCTTGATGTTCAGCAGGATCCGGTCGTCGCCGGACTCGTACCCGACCAGCAGCAGGTGCAGGCCGTTCTCCTTCATGATCTTCAGCGTGGAAAACGGCACGTTGGCCTTCGCGTTGCAGGACCACGTCACGCCCAGCCGGCCGAGGCCGCGGGCGATCTCCTCGACGCGCGGCTTGAACTCCGTGAAGGTGTCGTCGTCGAACATGATCTCCTTCACCTCGGGCATGTTGTCGCGGATCCACTTCACCTCCTCGAGCACGTTCTCGACGGAGCGGGTGCGGTAGTTGTGGCCGCCCACAGTCTGCGGCCACAGGCAGAACGTGCAGCGCGAGCGGCAGCCGCGCCCCGTGTAGATGGACACGTACGGATGCTTAAGGTAGCCGATGAAGTAGTTGTCGATCTTCAGGTCGCGCTTGTAGATCGGCGCCACGAAGGGCAGCTCGTCCATGTTCTCGAGGGTCGGCCGCGGCTCGTTGTGCTTGATGGAGCCGTCCGCCGCTCGGTAGCTCACGCCCCGGATCTGCGCAAGCGGCTTGCCCTCGGCGACATCCCTGCAGGTGAAGTCGAACTCCTCGCGGCACACGAAGTCGATAGCCTGGGTGGCCGCCAGGGAGTCCTGGGGATCGACCGCGACCTTCGCGCCGACCATGCCGACCAGCGCCGAGGGCTTTCGCTCCTTCAGCTGCTGCGCGAACAGCGCGTCGGTCGGGAACGACGGCGTGCTCGTGTGGATGATGACGAGGTCGTATTGCTGCGCGACGGCGAGCGACGCCTCCACCGAAAGCCCCTCCGCCGGCGCGTCGAGCAGGCGGCTGCCGGGCACCAGCGCCGCCGGCTGCGCGAGCCACGTCGGGTACCAGAACGAGCGGACCTCGCGCTTCGCCTGGTAGCGCGACCCTGCGCCGCCGTCGAAGCCGTCGTACGACGGGGCCTGCATGAAAAGCGTCTTCATGAATGTTCCGGCTGCCTGAGTTGAGCCCGATGCCTGGGTCCCCGCCTCGGCTTGTTCCAGCGAGCCCATGCCACCGTCGCGGATCCCAGCGCCGATCATCGAGTCTCCGCCACGGATGGCTCCCTGTCGCGCATGGACGAGGTTCCCCCAGGGAACTCGCCGCGGATCGGCGCTTCGAAGGGCGGTGGAACCTCGTTCGTCCTCATTGGCCCCACATGGAAGATTCATTATTCGGGGAGTGTCAAGTTGCTGGGTGGGAATCTTTTTTGCTGGGGAGACCCCGATCGGTCGCTGGAGGGGGTCCTGCCCGGGGCGGCGGGCGGGTCGCACCGGTCCCGAGCGGCCGGCGTTCCTAGGCCTTGGGGGCCCCGTCCTGGCCGCGTAATTGCGCCCGCCGGCAGGGCGTGCGCCCGTGAGCGCATGGTGCGGGTGACTCCGGGAATAGCCTTTCCTGCCCCTCCCCTTCCGGCTACCCTTGCGGAAGCGCGCCGACCCCTTCCACTGATGAGAGCATGCTCCCCGGCCCCAGGACCGCCGCCGCCGCGCAGATCGGCATCCTCCGCCCCGCGCTACTGAATCTCGACAAACGTCCCATAGATCGTGTTCTTGGCGCCCCGGTCGGAATACGGGATCTGGTGCGGGCCGTACGGCACGCCGTCGTAGACGACCAGGAGCTTGCCTGGCCCCACTTCGATTACGTCCGAATAGCATGTGCTCTTCCCCCTGAACACCTCGGTCGCGTCGGACCAGCTCTCGCCGCGCCCATCCGCATTGAACAGAATGGTGACGGGTCCCGGCCGGCCCGTGGTACAGACCAGGATGCCGTTGCTCAGCCTCCGAAGGTGCGGCGCGACTCCCTTGAAGCCAATCGACACGGGCCGAGTCCATGTCAGGCCGTCGTCCGACGACCAACTCTGCCCCATGAGAGCGTTTCCGCCTGTCCGGAAGATCGCGTAAAGGCGCTGGTCGGCCAACCGGACGATGGCTGCCTCGTCAGGGCCTTCATCGCCCATCCAGCTCGTAGGTCTTTCACCGACCGCCAATCCGGCGATCAAGCCATATTCGTCCCAGGTCTTGCCGTGGTCCCTTGATCGAACCAGAAGCAATTGCTGCCGCCCGTCTACTTGCGCCTTGCAGTACACGGTCGTTAGCAAGTCCCCGTTCAGACCGTCGATGATCGCTCCAAACGGAGTGGCCTCCGGCGCTGTCTCCAGCTTGGAGGTGTCCCTGGTGGCGAGATCGAATAGCATCATCGGCTCCAGTTGAACCGGTGCGCGGAGTCGGAGAACGGCGTCCCTGATCTGGGTGCTTTCCATCCCTCCGCGCGAGTATCTTGTGACCGTAACATGAAACTCCCGCGTTTGGCCGGGCGGATGCGCGAGAGGAGAACCATATCCGGCACCCAGCGACAGAAAGGTGCCGTCGGGGGGCGGCTCCTGCGTGTAGGCGGCGTCCACATTGGCTCCCGCGCCCATCGTGTATCGCTGGCTCCAGGTTTGCCCCCCGTCTACCGAGATGCAATAGGCGGAGAATTCCCCCTCTGGGTGCACCTCGTCGGGGCTCATCCTCATCGTGACCAGAATCTCGCCCGTGGAAAAGCGATGGACTGTGGGATACCAGCAGTACCGTTTCGAACTGGTAATCTCGACCGTCCTGCCGACGGCGACCGTCAACCCGCGGGCCGGACCGCCAAACGCCGACGGCGAGAGCATCAGGCATGAGGCGCAAAAGCCGCGGCAGATAAGCGCCGTGGCGGCGGAGTGCATATTTATCCGTTTCTTCATGGTCGGAAGGAACCTGGAATTGCCGGAACGGCGTCTATCGGAAGCCGGAGCGGGAGTAAATGTTCTTCCCGGGCCACCTTAAGAACAATGCCACCTCGCTCCCAGGCGGATCGGGCGCAGGGCCCGGCGAGGAATCGCCACCCGGCGTTTCGTGCATGCGCCCGCGTCCACGAAAACACTTGCCGATCTCCAAGCCCAGCAGTGCCCGGAACCGCCCTAGCTACGGTTCCGTCTCCCCACAAAGTGATAGCTCGCAGCGGCCAATCCCGGGTTGAGGTCACCTCGCCGGCGTCCATTAAGGGATGGATTTCCAAACGGCGGGCTCCGAGGAAAGACACGCTCGTGAACTATCTCGGTCCGGGCGGGACCCCTTCCCTGCCGATGCTGTTCTTGAAGTGCGCAGCCTGTCGGGCAACTTCGACGATCCTGACATGCGCTCGATTAAAATACACCTTTTCACGATGAAGGATACATACAGCATTAAGGACCTCCAGCGGGAGACGGCAGCAGCCATCCGTGCCGCCGAGAGTGGTGCGCTTGTCACCGTCACCCGCCACGATCGCCCCGTCGTGCATGTCATTTCTGCTGCGCGTCTGGGCGGCATCCTGGAATCCATGGAGTTGCTTGCCGACGCGGATTTCACGCGCCAGTTCAGGCTCCTTCGTGCCGGCAAGCTCAAGTTCCATCCCGCCCCCTCTCTTGCTGACTAGAGTCACCGTCGCGGACCAGGTGCGCGAATACCAGGGGGCCCTTTCGCCGGAACCCCGCAGGCGAATGAAGGCCGCCATCCTAGGTTTGGCCCATGGACGCGGCGACACGACGCCCCTTCAGGGCAGCCTTGAAGGCCTGTCGCGGCTGCGCGTAGGTGAGCACCGCATAGTTTTTCGGCACAACGCGGGCCGGATAGAGGTCTTCCATGCAGCGCCCCGCAGCGTTGTCTACGAGTTTCTCGCTGCCCACTTGCACGAACCACTGGATTAGTGCGAAAAAGTCACTCGGTCGCCTACGGTAATGCGGCGGATGACCAAAATGATGCGCTAATTCAGTCCAATTTCGCTGCTGGAGAGTGAAGCGCCCGCGTTTCCCGAGCCCCCTGGGGTGTTGGTTTTTCGCTGGTGGCGGAATCACGTCGAGACTGGGCGCGGATCATCGGGCGGTTGCAATTATCCGGCGGGTGTTTGAAAGGGTCCTTTCTTGGACACCTGTGACCCTTCGCCCCAGCGTACGGGCAACGCTAAGGCGTCTGCTGCAACGACGGCGCTCTGGTGCGCTCTCCGTGCGCGCTTACTGCGAATTCATCCCAATCGACACCAACCAGGTCTCCATCAACCTAGGCCACAGCGTTATTGCCTGCTTTGTGGGCCGCAGCCCGAAAGCATGCCCTCCCTTCGCATACAGATGCATCTCCACAGGCGCACCAACCCTCTTCAGCGCGGCATAGTAAGACAGCGAGTCCTCTACACGATCAACATGGTCGTCCTCAGCTTGCACCAAAAACGTAGGTGGAGTTTGGAGAGTGATATGAGCATCAATATCAGGATTTAGCCCGAGGCTATCATCAGCAAGTGATAGATGCCCGGGATAGATGGCCGCCGCGAAATCCGGGCGGCAGCTTTCCTTGTCGGAGGCATCGACAGCCGGGTACAGACGCTGTCCGAAATGGGTACTTACCTGCGCCACAAGATACCCGCCTGCGGAGAACCCGAGTACCCCAATTTTGTTCGGATCGATATGCCACTCGGCAGCATGAAAGCGCACTAAACCCACTGTCCTTTGCGCATCCTCCAATGCCGTCTGCGCCCTTGGCTCGGTTTCGCGCTTTGTTTTATTGTCCCAGTATTGCCCCGAATACGGCACGCGGTATTTCAGGAGAACGGCAGTAATCCCACGGGACGAGAGCCAGTCGCAAACCTCCGTGCCTTCAAGGTCGATCGCCAGCCCGATGTACCCTCCGCCGGGAAACACGACGATCGCAGCACCCGAACTGTTCCCATTAGGCGAATAGACCGTCATCGTAGGCCTCGAGACGTTGGTAACCCAAACCCAAGGCCTTCCAGCCACCAGTGACTCGGTCTCCGTCGTCGTGGCGTCCTCTAGCCCCGGAACCGGCTGAGCGTCAGGCACCGTCCCCGGCCATATCGGCACCTGCGTATGTCCCGGCGATGGCTCCCATACAGGTGTCTGTGCGCTCAGAACGCCGACTCCAGACACAATGCAGAGAGCAACAATTGAAGGCTTCATCGCAATCGTGAAGATGACCGACTGGTGAGCTGCCTCTCGAGACTGAGAGCCGAAAATGAGTGTGCCGATTTGATGTCCGCTAAAGGGACCCATTTAGGCACACCTGCAGCTTGTGGGGGATGGCGTCACTGTTTTCATCAACTCTCAGGCACAGTGGGATCGGCTGGAAGGATGCTATCCTCCCGAGTCACGGGAAATTCTCGATCTGGGCATCTGCCCATTGATTGCCGCGGGATAGAATCAAATGAATGCGTAGATTTCGCCGGGTGGCTGGCCATCCTTTTCCGCCCTCATTAGCACACTCCAGCATTCAACCGGCCAGAGTCGAGTTCTTCGACATTTTGCTAGACCCGCAACAAGCCGCGGAACCCCCTGGCGTTGTAGTAGTATCCATCGCCTTCCATGCGGGGCTAAATCAGCCAAGGAACGAGCGCTTTGACCCCGTTTCGGTAGGTCGCATATTCGCTTCCGAATTCCTCGGCCAGCCACCGCTCCTCGAGCTGCAGTTTCCGAACAAGGGTCTCCGTCGCGATGATCAGGGCGAGGACGGCACGCCATTCGTCGATCGCTATCGTGGTGCCTAGCATGGCGCAGAGGAGTCCGGTGTAGATTGGGTGGCGAACCAGGGCATAGGGGCCGGACCTGACGAGCCGGTGGCTGGCCTTGAGAGTGACGTAGCCGCTCCAATTCCGACCGAGGCTCAGGCGCGCCCAGACGGTAAAACCCAGGCCGATGACCAGCAGGGCCGCCCCAATCACAAAGAAAGCCTCCGTCCTAGGAAGAATCCGCCTTCCGAGCCAGCCATAGCCGAGTACCGGGAAGGAAAACAGCCCGACCGCCACCGCCATCTCCGCCAGATGGAAGCGCCTTTCGCGCAAAGTCTGGCTGCGTTTCTCCGGACTCGACCATTGGCTGCTCGCAAGCCAGCCGAAGGCCCAGGCCAGCCAGAGCACCGGGATAAGGAATTCGTGGGCCAAATGCACGGTCGAAAGGTAACGAAAGGAGTCGCGGTATTTTTTCAACACCCTTTTGGGCCATGTTGGCCTGTGCTATCCACAAGGGATTCCACCCTAGGGATTATTTCGTGGGCACCGTTCTCTTTATTGGTCCTTTTAGAACACTCCGCGCGCCAACTGGGTGTTGAAAAACGGCTAATTTTCACCAGTGGGTGTGAGAGCGACCTCACACACCCTTGAAAGCGATCGAAACTGAGCGACTGATTCTGCGAGACTGGACCGATGCAGATCTGGAACCATTTGCCGCCCTCAATGCCGATTCTGAAGTGATGCGCTACTTCCCAGCTATTTTAGTCCCATTTCGCTGCCGGAGAGTGTAGCGCCTACGCTTCCCAAGCCTCCTGAGGTGTTTGTCTTCGGCCAGTGGGGGAATCACATCGTGGCTGGGCGCAGATATCATTAGATGACGGTGGCGTGACCAGGCGGCTGGTTGAAAGAGGGGCCATTGGGGGACATTGTCGAACCTCGCAGAATCGAGGCCGAGCGAATGAAGAAAGCCACTCTGTCGCCTTGGCCTAATCCGATCAGGCTCGACAGCCTGCCCTCAAGAGGCCGTCAGGCCTCCAGCGGTGTGATCAATGGGATTACCTGGCGGCGGTTCCGTCGGTAAACTTGGAAATGCCGATCTAACGTGAATATTCTGGAATCGGCCCGCAGTTCGGACATCCGGACAAGGCATCCATCGGCAAGGGACATGGGTTGATTTGAATAGACACCCATCAATGCAAACACCCGTTCATGCTCTGCCTTGAGAGAAAAATCCACGACCCAGGCTCCGGATGTGAAGTTGTCTCGCACCGAAACAATCCCTCTAGGTACATCGGAAAGAAGAAAGCAGAGTTCGGCCAGCACCGCCTCGCAGGTCACTAAAGGAGGCCGTATTGTGCGGATCTGCTCTACCGCCCAGGCGTGAAACCTCTCTCGCCGGTCGAGGAGCGCCACTAGGGCGCCCGTGTCGGCCAATACGACATTCATTCTAGCCCAAATCCCTTCAGATGAACGGGGTTGTGGCCAAGATCCCGAATCCCGCTATCGATAGACCCAATGGAAGCCTTCATCAGGTCATACACCGAAGGCTCGTTGGCAGACGCGCGAAGCTTGTCCTCTAAAGCCTCACGCATAACGGCGGACTTGGTAGTGCGGCGGCGCGTAGCCATGCGCTCCAGTCGGGCGGCCGTGTCAGTGGAAAGTTTGAGTGTCAATGTTTGCACAATCAGGTGGGTATTACCAAAAGACGCTTTTGTCAATACCATCGAGATTCACCCTTGATCCCTCAGTGAATCACCGGTCGGTCTCGACCCGCAAAAGCCGAGGGTGAGCCACTGTCCCAAGAGTGGTCCTACTCGAAACACATGCCGAGGTGAGCCTGGTAATCCCTTTCCACACGATGCCCACGCACAAGGACCTACCCTACAGGAGCACGGCTCTCTAGAGGTAATTCCGGCCTGTATGACCAAAATGCACCAGACCGACTCTCTAAGAGGCTCGAATTAGCGGAGGCACGTCAGTGCCAAGCGCGTCGTATTTGCAAGGCACGGTCTCGAGTTGCCCTCCGGGACACGTCGCAATGCTTGACAAACTATCAAATGTCAGGCGCATTCAAAGCATGGTAACAAATACTCGTAATTTCCTTCGCTCTTTTACCTCCTACAAAGCCAAGGCCCGCAAAGGTGAGACAGTCCGCATCCAGGACAAGGAATGCGAATTCCTCTTCACCGCCGCGGTGCCCCGAAAGTCCTTGGTTGGCTCTGCGAAGGGAAAGATCGAATTCCGAGATGACCTAACGAAGCCGACACTCCGGAACGAAAGCTGGAAGCCCTCACTGTGATGGCTCGCCTCAAATATCTCCTAGATACTCACGCCTTTCTTTGGGCCGCCACAGATGAGGAGCGCTTGAGCAACAAGGCCTCGCGTGCGATCAGCACTACGCCTTACGAGCAACTGGCTATCGCTGACGTGACTCTCCAAGAAATTGGTCTCCTGCTTCATTCCGGACGGATCGCGTTCAAGGGGTCTCCGGCGACCATCCTTGGGAGCATGCTCAATTACGTGACCGTGCTCCCCATTACTTTGGAGATCGCCATCGTCGCGCCAGAGCTGGCCCTCCCTCACGGCGATCAATTCGATAGGATCATCACAGCCACCGCGAAGATCCATCGGTTGCCTCTCATTACAAGGGACGCGAACATTGGCGCTTCTTCAGAAATCTCTACCATCTGGTAGCCGCATGGTTCGCCATGGTAGTCCCTTCCCGCACAATACCCGCCCACAAGGACCTACCCTACCGGAGCACGGTTCTCTAGAGGTAAATCCGGCCTGTATGACCAAAATGAGGCGTCATTTTGGTCCAATTTCGCTGCTGGAGAGTGAAATGCCCACGTTTTCCGCGCTCCTTGGGGTGTTAGCTTTTTGCTGGTGGAGGAATCACGTCGAGACTGGGCGCGGATCATCAGGACGTTGCAATGATCCGGCGGGTGTTTGAAAACGGGTGGTATTTCGAACACAAGAGGTTCCTTGCGTTAGAGGCGTATTAGTCGAATGTTCGGAAATTGCCTGTGGCTGCCATTTTACGTACACGGCAGTTTTGCCGCTTGCAAGCGGATAAATTGCCGCTAGGCTCTCCGGCATGAGCTTGGATACCCTAGAACGAATCTACCGCGCCCCCGGCCCTATCCAAGTCGAAAGGCTGAACAAGGGCGTTAATGCCTCTGTCTTTCGCACTCTCGCCCAATCTATGAACCTTTCCGTGAAGAGTCTGGCGGAATCGCTAGGCCTTAGCGAAAGAACGATCCGCTATCGAATAAGCCGTGCCCCCGCCGGCAAGAAAGGAGCCCATTTACATTTCCGTTACCTGACAGGTGATGAGACCGAGCGGAGCTACCGTGCCTATATGGTATTTCGCCGCGCCAAGGAGGTCCTTGGCAATGCGATGAACGCGCGGGTGTGGATGCAGACAGAGCAGCGGGCCCTCGGTAACAGGACTCCACTCTCGATGCTGGTACGCGATGTCGGTGCAGGCACAGTCTTGAACATCCTCAGCGCGATCGAAGACGGCGGCTATCTGTGATCTTCTACAGGATTGCTCGGGCCCAGTTCGACCGCCCTGAGACAGCCTTTAGTGGCGAGCCCGCTTCCAAGGTTGCCCATCGCTGGAACCATCCGTCCCCCGATATCCGGGCCGTGTATTGTTCGGACTCCCTAGCACTCGCATGTCTCGAGATCATTGTTCACGTCCGTCCGCTTGCCCTGGGGGCAATCCCTGCGAGCGTCTACTATACGGTTGATGTCCCTAACGACATGCTTGAAGTGCCAGATCGGGCCACTCTTCCAGTCGGATGGGACAACGAGGTAGCGGGCAACGCATCGCAAGATTACGGCATGGTGTTCTTGCGGGCACGGCGGGCGGCTGGTCTAGTCGTTCCGACCGTGATCCAACCGCTCGGTGTCAATGTCGTTCTTAATCCGCTACACCCTGCGTTCAGCCTGGCATGGGTTCGGGGTCCATACCTTTATCCGTTCGACGGGCGGCTAGCGTAGTCCAGAAGACAGATTGTCGAGGTAGGGCAACAAACCAACCGCTTCCTTCTCCTCACGAGGAAACCTGTCTCCTTACGACCCCGAACATCTAACCACACCTAAATGCCTTCGGATTCTCTTTCTCACTCACTACCCTACCGGAGCACGGTTCTCTAGAGGTAAATCTGGGCTGTATGACCAAAATGAGGCGTTATTTTAGTCCAATTTCGCTACTGGAGAGTGAAGTGCCCACATTTTCCGAGTCCCTTGGGGTGTTGGTTTT
>Ga0181526_10000059_pt1 | contig 106009 bp, 91 predicted proteins | sample PEATcosm2014_Bin_35_FD_119750 | JGI IMG/M metagenome (GOLD analysis project Ga0181526, IMG submission 119750) | Peatland microbial communities from MTU Mesocosm Facility, Houghton, MI, USA - PEATcosm2014_Bin06_30_metaG | ecosystem: Environmental > Terrestrial > Soil > Wetlands > Peat | place... | reverse complement strand
CCACGCGACAATCTCGGCAACGCCAATGTTCAAAGAGTGGAGGCTGTACCACCTTCGCGGGTGCCCCACCCTTGTCGCGTCACCCTCGACACGTCCTCTCGAGCACCCGCCGTCCCACTCTCCTGCTAAAATAATCCTGCATGCTTCTTCCCTTCGTCCGCGAACTCTTCGTGGACGTAGAAAAGCTTCCCGCCTTCGCGCGTGTTGCCTCCCACCTCAAGGAGGGCACGGAGCGCATTCGTGTCTCCGGCCTCACCCCCACCGCCAAAGCCTTGCTGCTCGTGCTTTTTCAGCGTTCCGCCGGACGCCCGCTCCTCTTCATCGTCAATGACAACCGCACCGTCGAAGACTTTCTTCCCGTCCTCCGCGGCTTCTGTGAACTCACCGCCGCCTGCGATCCGGAGTCGATCATCTCCCTCCCCGCCCGCGACGTGCTTCCCTTCCAGAATCTCTCCCCGCACCCCGAACTTCAGGAAGAACGCGCCACCGCGTTATGGAAGATCGCTACCGGCGCCGCATCCATCGTGGTCTCTCCGGTCGCGGCCACCGCCATTCGCCTCCGCTCCAGCGATTACTATGCCGATCTCGCCCGCACCATCCGCCGCGGCGAAACCTTCGATCTCGATTCCCTGCTCGCGCACCTCAATACCGTCGGCTACACTTCCACCGACGTGGTCGAGATGCCCGGCCAATACGCCCTTCGTGGCGGCATCCTCGACGTCTATTCCCCCGAGGCCGACCGTCCTCTGCGCATCGAGTTCTTTGGCGATGAAGCCGACTCCATTCGCAAATTCGATCCCGCCTCGCAGCGTTCTTCAAATCCCGTTGACGAGGCCGTGCTGCTTCCGCTCACCGAGACTCCCATCAGCGAACATCTTCTCGGCGCCATCCATACGCGCCTCAGCGGCAAGCGCATCACCGGCAACGAAGAAATCGTTGAAGCCGCTGTCCGTGCCGGCGGCCTCAACGTTTTTCCCGGCTGGGAGTTCTACACCCCCGTCGCCGGAGCCGATCGAACCATCTTCGATCTCCTCCCGCAAGCCTCCGTTCTCCTCGACGAGCCCGATCAACTCACCCAGGAATTTGATCGCTTCTGGACCCGCGTCGCCGAAGCCCACGAGCGCAGCGGCGTCGGCAACCTCGTTCGTCCCGACGATCTTTACTTGCCTCCCGACGATTGGTGGCAGAAGACCTCAACGCTTCCCGGCGCCAACCTTGAGCACCTTGGCATCACTCGCAGCCTCGATGACGCCTCTGAAATCTCATTTCTCACCCAGCCCTCGCCCCGCTTCCACGGTGCGGTTCCTTCCATGCTGGAAGAAGTGCAGAAGCTCAACGCCGAAGGCAAACGCGTCCTCTTCGCCGTGCCCAACACCGGCGAAGTCGAGCGCCTTGCCGACGTCTTCACCGAATACAACGTTTCATTTCGCCTGGGAAGCCGCACCCGTGGCGGCGAAAGTTACGCCGACGAAACCAGTTACTTTGCCGGCGAGGTCCTCACCACCACCTTGGCCGCAGCCTACGTCCCCGACGGCGTCCTCCTACCCGACGCTAACCTCGCCATCTTCGGCTCCCGCGACCTCTTCGACGAATCCGACGCCGTCGCCTCTCGTCCCCAGCGCTCCAAATCCAAGGTCTCGGCCTTCCTCTCCGACTTTCGCGATCTCCAGGTCGGCGACTACGTCGTCCACGTCGAGCATGGAATCGGCCAGTATCAAGGCCTGAAAGAAATCAACCACGGCGATGGCCCCGCTGAATTCATGTTGCTCGAATTCGCCGAAGCTGCTCGCCTGTATGTCCCGCTCACTCGTCTGGATCTCGTCCAGAAATATCGCTCCTCCGAGGGCGCCAAGCCCGTCCTCAGTCATCTCGGCACGCAGTCCTGGTCCAAAACAAAAGCTCGCGTCAAGAAGGCCATGAAAGACATGGCCGACGAACTCCTCAAACTTTATGCCGAGCGCAAAACCGCCGTCGGACACGCCTTCCCGCCCGGTAATGAGTGGTTCCGCGAATTCGAAGACGCCTTCGAGTTCAACGAAACCGAAGACCAGGCCCAGGCCATCAAAGACGTCATTCGCGACATGGAATCTTCCCAGCCCATGGACCGCCTGCTCTGCGGCGACGTCGGCTACGGCAAAACCGAAGTCGCCATGCGCGCCGCCTTCAAAGCCATCGCCGACAACAAACAAGTCGCTGTCCTCGCCCCCACCACGGTCCTCGCTTTCCAGCACTTCGAAACTTTCAAGCAGCGCTTCGCTCCGTTCCCTATCACCATCGAAATGATCAGCCGCTTCCGCTCCCCCAAGCAGCAAAAAGAAATCCTGCAAAAAACCGAAGCTGGCAAAATCGATGTCCTCATCGGCACTCACCGCATCCTTTCGAAAGACATAAAATTTTCCGACCTCGGCCTCCTCATCGTTGACGAAGAACAGCGCTTCGGCGTCCGCCACAAAGAGCGCATCAAGCAAATGCGCAAGCAAGTGGACGTGCTCACCATGTCGGCCACGCCCATCCCGCGCACCCTCCACATGTCGCTGGTCGGCCTGCGCGACATGAGCGTCATCGAGACTCCACCGAAAGACCGCATGGCGATCCAAACCGTCGTCGCCAGTTGGGACGAAAAACTCATCCAGTCCGCCATCGAGCAGGAACTGGAGCGTGGAGGCCAGGTCTATTTCGTCCACAACCGCGTCGATACCATCTGGGAAATCGCCGCGAAAATCCAGGCCCTCGTTCCCAAGTCGCGCGTCATCGTCGGCCACGGTCAAATGTCGGAAGGCGAACTCGAAAAAGTGATGCTGAAATTCATGCACCACGAAGCCGACATCCTCGTTTCGACCACCATCATCGAAAACGGTCTCGACATCCCGCTCTGTAACACGATCCTCATCAATCGCGCCGATCGCCTCGGCCTCTCCGAGCTTTACCAACTCCGCGGACGCGTCGGTCGATCAAACCGCCGTGCCTATGCCTATCTCATGCTTCCCCCGGAAGTGGAGCTCACGCCCATCGCCCGCCGCCGTCTCGCCGCACTCAAAGAATTTTCCGATCTCGGCGCCGGATTCAAAATCGCCGCTCTCGATCTCGAACTCCGCGGCGCCGGCAACATGCTCGGCGGCGAACAAAGCGGCCACATCGAAGCCATCGGCTTCGAGCTCTACACCCAGATGCTCGAGCGCGCCGTCCGTGAGATGAAAGGCGAAGCCGCTCCCGACGAGGCCGAAACCCAGCTCAATCTCGGCCTCAACATCCGTATCCCCGCGGACTACGTCCCCGAAGAAAACCAGCGTCTGCAAATGTATAAACGCGTCGCCCGCGTCGAGACCGAATCGCAACTAAACGACGTATCCGCGGAACTGCAAGACCGCTATGGCCCGCCCCCACCCGCGGTGCGCAACCTGCTCGACTATGCGTCGCTGAAGCTGTTGTGCATGAAAGTCGGCGTGAACGCCATCGAAAGAAAACGTGACTTCGTCACCCTGAAGTTCCAACAAAACGCTGCCGTCGATCCCGAACAGTTGGCCCGCTTCGTCTCCGCCCAACGTGGCGCCCAGTTCACCCCGGACGGAATGTTGAAATTTGCTTTGAAAGCTACCGCCGCCGAAGAAGTTCTGCGCGCCCTCCGCACCGTGCTGGAGCAACTGGCCAGCGCCGAATCGGCATCAGAAGTTCGATCTGCCAGCAGACCGGCTTAGTCTCGCGTGGGAATGCACGCCTCGGCCGTCCCGTCGACCACGGTGAGACCCTTGTTTCCTCGTGTTTTTGAAAGGCGCCTTGGCGGCAGCTGTAGCCCCGCCGAGGAGTTTCAACCAACGCGTGAACAACCATGGAAGAGCGGCCCTTCAGGAGCCCGCCCTGAACGAAGCCGAATGGGCCCCGCGCAAAGCTCTAAAAATCCTCCGCGCCTTCACCACAACCGTGTGCCAGTCCACCAACGTGTGAACAACCGTGGAAGAGCGGCCCTTCAGGAGCCCGCCCTGAACGAGGCCGAATGGGCCCGCGCAAAGCTCTCAAAATCCTCCGCGCCTTCACCACAACCGTGTGCCAGTCCACCAACGCGTGAACAACCGTGGAAGAGCGGCCCTTCAGGGCCGCGTAAAGCTCTCAAAATCCTCCGCGGCTTTAGCCGCTGAGGTCGCCTCACCATTTACAATTGTCCGGCAACCGCACTCGAACAAAATAACGACTAACGACTACCGATCCGCCACGGCCCTTATGACCATGAAAGTCCGCAAAGCCGTATTCCCCGCCGCAGGCCTCGGCACCCGCTTCCTGCCCGCCACCAAAGCCCAGCCCAAGGAAATGCTCCCCCTGGTCGATAAGCCGATCATCCAGTACGGCGTCGAAGAAGCCATGGCCTCGGGCTGCAATCAGATCCTCATCATCACCGGCCGCGGCAAGCAAGCCATCGAAGATCACTTCGACGTCAGCTACGAACTCGAACGCATGCTGGAAGAGCGCGGCAAAACCGATCTGCTTCAGATCGTGCGCTCCATCTCCGACATGATCTACGTCGCCTACGTTCGCCAGAAAGAAGCTCTCGGCCTCGGCCACGCCGTTCTCATGGCCCGCGAACTTGTCGGCCACGAACCCTTCGCTGTCCTTCTCGCCGATGACGTCATCGATGCCAAGGTCCCCTGCCTTAAACAAATGGTCGAAGTCTTCGACCAGACCCAGTGCTCGGTCCTGGCCACTCAAATCATCGAAGGCAAAATGATTTCTTCCTACGGCGTGCTCGACGTAAAGCCCGTCGCGGACAGCCGCTTCGGCGATCGCCTCTTCGAAATCAAGAACATGGTCGAGAAGCCCAAACCCGAAGACGCGCCCTCAAACCTCGCCATCATTGGCCGCTACATCCTCACGCCCGCCATCTTCGATTGCCTCGCCAACACTCCCACCGGCGCTGGCGGTGAACTCCAACTCACCGACGGCATGCGCCTCCTCCTGCAAAAAGAAAAAATGTACGCTTACGTCTACGAAGGCCGCCGTCACGACACCGGTGATAAACTCGGCTTCCTGAAAGCCACCGTGGAATTCGCCCTGAAACGCGAAGACCTCGGCGACCCCTTCCGCGAATATCTGAAAGGATTGAAACTGTAGTACGTCCAGGTCGCAACAGCCGCCTTCAGCCTGCCCTGAGCGAAGTCGAAGGGGCTGTCCCCGGAGCGAAGCGAGGTGCGACTCGACACCCTCGCAGCTCAGTGACGAAACTTTTGTTTCTTGAGAAGTTCTTCCGCTCTCGCTATTCTGTATTCAACCGGTTAATCCCCAAGCGTCCTCCTATCGTGAACATAAACGAGGTTGCTCAAACGGATGGGAAGGCGTAGCCAACCCCGCCTGCAAATCGCAGTCCCTGTGCGCATTTTCGGCACCGACAGCCACGGTCAGATCTTTTCCGAAAAAGCCGTTACTGTCAGCGTCAGCCGAAACGGCGCAGAGCTGGCCGAAGTTCGCCCCGACCTCGCGCTCGATGAGATTATCGGTATCACCTACGGCAAGAATCGGGTTCACTTCCGCGTAAAGTGGATCGGTCGACCCGGGACCCCAAAGGCCGGCCACGTCGGCCTGCTCAACATCGCTCCAGACAAGCCGCTCTGGGACTTCCCTCTATCCGCAAACGTTGCCGACGATTTCCAGCCCGGCAATACGGAACTCCGCCACAACCCCCGCTTCCGTTGCCAAAATTCAATCGAAGTCCACGTAAGCAGCGGAGCTTCTTTTTGGGGAACCGTAGCTGATCTCAGCCTGAGCGGCTGCTACGTCGAGATGCCCATTCCTCTCGAGCCCGGAACCAAGCTCAAGGTTGGCATCTGGCTCGGACAAACCAAAGCCTGGGCCCAGGCTCAGGTCGCTCACCGGACGCCAGGCTTAGGAATCGGCTTGAACTTCCTGGAAATTTCTGACGCAGATCGCGATCAGATTCACCGCTTCCTCGCCAACCTCTCACCTTTCGCGAAAAAAGCCATGCGCCCGGTCGGACACAAATAGAAACCCGGTCACCCTACGAACTCCTCAACTTCTTCGACTTCTCCTCCACACCCCGCGCCAACTTTTCCTTGTGCTCCTCAAGCCTCTTCGCGACCGCAGCATCACTCAGCCCAATCATCTGCGCCGCCAGAATCCCCGCATTCGTCGCTCCCGGCTTCCCAATGGCCACGGTCGCCACCGGAATTCCCGCCGGCATCTGCACCGTCGCCAGCAGCGAATCCATTCCCTGCAAGGAAGTCGAAGGAATCGGTACTCCGATCACCGGCAGCGTGGTGTGCGCCGCAATCACCCCCGCCAGGTGCGCCGCCCCGCCCGCTCCTGCAATAATCACCTGAATTCCGCGCCCCGCCGCCTTCCGCGCAAAATCCGCCGTCCGGTCCGGCGATCGATGCGCCGACGTAACATCCATCTCGTAAGCAATTCCAAATTCTCCCAGCGCCTTCCCCGCCTCACGCATAATCTCCAGATCCGAATCACTCCCCATCACAATCGACACCAATGTCTTGCCCATAATTTTCGATCGCGCCTCACTGATCTGACATTGACAAAAATTCATGTGGGGACAGCCGCCCTCGGCTGTCCAGCGGAGCAAAGCTCCGCTATTTTTTCAACGCCCGCCCCGCAATATCCCTCCGGTAGCGCGCCCCATCAAAACCAATCTTCCCGCAAGCCCCATACGCCCGCCCCACCGCCGCGTCCAACTCCGCCGCACGCGCCGTCACTCCCAGCACACGCCCCCCCGCCGTATAAAACTCTCCCTCTCTCTTCGAAGTCCCTGCATGAAACACCTTCACGCCCTCAACCCCCGCAGCCGCATCGAGTCCGCTGATCTTCTTCCCCATTTCAAACGTCCCGGGATATCCCCCCGACGCCATCACCACGCACACCGAGGCATCTTTCGACCACTTGAAATCTCCCTCGCTCACCCGCCCCGCAATCGACGCCTCCAGCGCATCCACCAGATCGCTCTCCAGCCGCATCAGAATCGGCTGCGTCTCCGGATCCCCAAATCGGCAATTAAACTCCAGCACCATCGGACCCCGCGCCGTCATCATCAGCCCACAATAAAGAACGCCCTTATATTCCGCGCCCTCCGCCTTCATCCCCGCCACCACCGGCTTCGCAATGTGATTCACCAGCCAGTCCCGCATCGTGTCATCCACAATGTCTGCGGTCGAGTAGGCGCCCATGCCTCCCGTATTTGGCCCCGTATCTCCGTCGCCCACGCGCTTGTGATCCTGCGCCGCCACCAGCGGTGCCACCCGCTCCCCATCGCTGAGCACAAGGAAAGAAAGTTCATCGCCCTTCAAACATTCTTCCAACACTACTCGCGACCCGGCTTCTCCCACCATCTTTCCACTCAACATTTCCGACGCAACCCCCGCGGCCTCTTCCTTGCTCGCCGCGATCACCACCCCCTTGCCCGCCGCCAATCCATCCGCCTTCACCACCACCGGCATACTGAAATGCGGTAATGCTTCGCGAACCTCCTCCACCGAATCGCAGATCGCGTACGCCGCCGTCGGAATCCGATGCCGCTGCAAGAATTCCTTCGCGAAGCTCTTGCTTGATTCCAGCTGCGCCGCCGCCTTCGACGGCCCGAACACCGGCCAGCCCCGTCGCGTGAATTCATCCACCACTCCCAACATCAGCGGCAACTCCGGACCCACCACCGTCAAGTCCGGCTTCAGTTGCTGCCCTAAAGCCACCATCGAATCGACGCTCTTCAAATCGACAGGCAAACATTCCGCTTCGTCGGCGATCCCTCCATTTCCCGGCGCGCAATATACCTGCGAAACCCGCGCCGACTGCCGCAGCTTCCACACCAGCGCATGCTCCCGCCCACCACTGCCTAAAACCAGAATTTTCATAGCCAGAGAAAGTCAAGGTTAGGGGAGTACCACAAACCTGTCAAACGCGGATGCCAAAAAGCATTGTCATTCTGAGCCAAGCGTGAGCTCTTGCGAACGCGAATCGAAGAATCCCTGCCTTAGTCCCATGCTGCCTGCGGCCGCATCCCGTGCCCCGCGCTCTACAGTTAACCCCGCTTAACTCCGTCGTATAATCTCCCCAATGATCACCGTTTCCAAGGAAGACTATCTCAAAGCCATTCTCGAAGCCGAAAGCGAAGGCGAATCCGTCATCTCCGCCCGTCTCGCCGATTGGCTGAAGGTTTCAGCTCCCGCGGTAACCATGGCCGTGCGCCGTCTCAAGAAAGATGCCTTGGTCCGCGTCCAGGCCGACGGCCATGTGCGTCTCACCGCCGCCGGCCGCAAGATCGCTCGACGACTCACTCTTCGCCATCACCTCATCGAGCGCATGCTCGCTGAACTCTTCGGTATGGAGTGGTGGAAAGTCCACGACGAAGCCGAACGCCTCGAGCACGCCGTCTCCCCTGACTTCGAAGCCAAACTTCTCGCCAAGCTTGGCAAAGGAGGCATCTGCCCTCACGGCAATATGAGCGAGATGGAAAGCCCCGCCAGCCGCCGTCAGCGCGGCCTGCTTCTCCTCGCGGATGCGCAACCCGGAATCACCTACACCGTCAGCGGAATCTATGAGCGCGACCGCCGCCTGCTCGAGTTCCTCGAAGCCCGCGGCATTCGTCCCGCCGCAAAGGTGCGCATCCTCGAACGCAATTACGACCAGACCCTCACTCTCTCCACCACCTCCGGCAACGTCTCTCTCGGCCGCGCCGCCGCCGATCGCGTCTGGCTCTCCCCCGCCGATCCCCGCCCGGCCAAATGACCTTGTCGTCGTGAGTAAACCTTGTCGTCGTGAGTAAACCTTGTCGTCGTGAGTAAGCCTTGTCGTCGTGGGAAAGCTTGTCGTCCTGGGTAAAGCTTGGCATCCTGAGCGAAGCGAAGGACCTATGCAACTCGCCTGCGCCGCCACAGACGCGGCTGTTTCTACGCTCGCCTTCACTCGGCCTCCCAAGCTGATTTGAGAAGATGCCCTACCCGTTTTGCTGCCTTCTGCTCCGCCCGTTGCGCAACCGTGGAAGAGCGGCCCTTCAGGGCCGCGTCAGCTCCCATAACAATTCCGGGGGCTTTAGCCCCCGAGGCAAACTACTTAACTATAGTTTATTTCTTCGTGTATACTTGCGCTAATCTCTGCTGGGGTTCCCCGCCGAACCGATCGGAGAAGACTAGCCGCACACGCCCCAACCGATGAAGCCCCTCGCCGCCCAAAACGAAGACGAAGTTGTTGTAATAACACACGAAGATGTCGATCGCGCCCACGATCGCTCCCGCGTCTCGGCCGCCCGCGCCCGGCGCGGCTTTTCGTCGAATGCCCGTCTCCTGTGGTTGCTCGTCGGCCCCGGCGTTCTCGTCATGCTCGGTGAAAACGACGGCCCCAGCATGCTCTCCTACGCCGCCACCGGCGCCAAGTTCGGCATCGGTTTTTTCCTCCCCTTCGTCGCTCTCACTTTTTGCATGGCCATCGTCGTCCAGGAAATGACCGTCCGCCTCGGAGCCGCTACCCACCGCGGCCACGCCGAACTGATCTTCGATCGCTTCGGTCCTTTCTGGGGATGGTTCTCCATGATCGACCTCGGCATCGGCAATTTCCTCACGCTCATCACCGAATTCATCGCCATCCGCGCCGGCCTTGGCTTCTTCGGAGTCCGTCCCTGGATCGCGATCCTCATCGCTCTCGTCATCCTTTACGCCGCACTGATGAGCCACCGCTACTGGACCTGGGAACGCATCACTCTCGCCGCCGCCGCCTTCAATCTGGTCTTCGTTCCCGTCGCGCTCATGACTCATCCCAGCTGGCCCGCGGTTGGCCACGCCTTCATCACCTGGCAACCGCTCCCCGGTTTCAGCAAAGACACACTACTCATCGTCCTCGCCGATATCGGCGCCACGGTGACACCCTGGATGCTTTTCTTCCAGCAGAGCGCTACCGTCGACAAGGGCATGACCACCAAAGACATTCGCTTTGGTCGCATCGACACCGTGATCGGTGCGGCCCTCGCCACGGCCGCAGCCATCGCTACGATTCTCGCCACCGCCCCCCTCTTCGCCCATCAGATGACCTCCGATAATTTCGAAGCTGCCCAATTCGCCCAAGCCCTCCAGCCTCTGATCGGCCGCTTCGGCGCATCGCTGTTCGCCCTCGGCATGGTCGAAGCCGGCATCGTCGCGGCCATCACTATCTCCACATCTTCCGCCTACGCCTTCGGCGAGGTCACCCACAAACCCCACAGCCTCAACCTTCCCATGGGAGAAGGCAAATCGTTCTACGCGGTGTTGACGCTATGCGCCTTGGCCGCCGCCGCCATCGTCCTGATCCCCGGCCTTCCGCTGGTCTATGTCGTTCTGCTCGTAAACGTAGTCGCCGTTCTCGCAATGCCGCCGGCGTTAGTGTTCCTCTTTATGCTGGTGAATGACAAAGAGATCATGGGCGATCTTGTCAGCCCACTCTGGGCAAACATCCTGTCCAGCGGCGTGGTTTTCGTCCTGACCGCCGCCGGTATTCTCTTCGGCATCAGCATCATCGCCCCCAACATCTTCGCCGCCCTGGGAGGGAAATAGGAATGAACCCAAGCCCGTGGAGATACTCATGTAGCGACAGCCGCCCTCGGCGGATGCCCGGCTCGATCAACTAGAGAGAACAGTATGACGAAAAAAATCGATCACATTCCGCCGATCATCTCCTCCGCCGACGAAACCCTCGTCCTCGCCTCCCTCGAGCACGACCAACTCGTCGGAGCCAAAAAGCACCTCATCCCCCGCCGCCATCTAAAAGGTCCCGAGCTCGTAGTCCTCTGGTCCCTCCGCCTCTATCCCCTTTTCATGATGGCCGTCGTCCTGTATCAAGTCTGGACCGTCGCCCGCTAAACCTCCTCTGGCGTGCGGGTGCCCCGTCCTTGTCTCTCCGTTTTTTGGAGAGACAGGGCGGGGTTTTTGATTTCGTATCTCACCAGGATCGGAGCCAAGAAGCACCACCTCCCCCGCCGCCACCTCGAAGGCCCCGAGCTCGTGGTCCTCTGGTCCCTCCGTCTCTATCTCCTTTTCATGATGGCCGTCGCCCGCTAAACCTCCTCTGGCGCGTGGGTGCCCCGTCCTTGTCTCTCCGTTTTTTGGAGAGACAGGGCGGGGTTTTTGATTTCGTATCTCACCAGGATCGGAGCCAAGAAGCACCACACCCCCCGCCGCCATCGAAAAGGCCCCGAGCTCGCAGCCCTCTGGTCCCTCCGTCTCTATCTCCTTTTCATGATGGCCGTCGCCCGCTAAACCTCCTCTGGCGCGCGGGTGCCCCGTCCTTGTCTCTCCGTTTTTTGGAGAGACAGGGCGGGGTTTTTGATTTCGTATCCGCCGACGACCCGCCCCGAGCCTTTCGAAGAGACCTATGCAACTTGGCTCGTTGCACAAGCTTCTCCCACTACGCATTCCGCGCCAAAACGACTAAACTAATGAGTTCCGATATTCACTGCAGCCCGCCATGCGGCGCCAGCCGTCTCGCGGCATCTTTCATCAGGAAGGCATCATGTCGTTAAACAGCTTCAAAGCCCGCTCCGCTCTTAACGTTGGCAACAAGGAATACGAAATCTACCGCCTCGACGCCCTCGACCAGCAAGGCATCTCCACCAAACATCTTCCTTACTCCTTGCGCATCCTCCTCGAGAACCTTCTGCGTACCGAAGACGGCCGCAACGTCAAGCAAGAGGACATCGGCGCCTTCGCTGCCTGGAACAAGCATTCCAAGCCCGAAAAAGAGATCGCCTTCACTCCCAGCCGCGTCCTCCTTCAGGATTTCACCGGCGTTCCCTGCGTCGTCGACCTCGCTGCCATGCGCGACGCTATGCAACAACTCGGTGGCGATCCCTCCCTCATCAATCCACTGCAACCCGTCGAATTAGTAATCGATCACTCCGTTCAGGTCGACGAATTCGGCACCGCCAGCGCGTTTGACATGAATGCGCTATTAGAATTTCAGCGCAACAAAGAGCGCTACTCTTTTCTCCGCTGGGGACAAACCGGATTCCGCAACCTCGCCATCGTCCCTCCCGACACCGGCATCGTCCACCAGGTCAACCTCGAATACCTCGCCCGCGTAGTTTTCGTAAACGAATCGAAGGGCGCCCGCGTAGCCTATCCCGACACCCTGGTCGGCACCGACAGTCACACAACGATGATTAATGGGCTCGGGGTTCTGGGATGGGGCGTGGGCGGGATCGAGGCCGAAGCTGCGATGCTCGGGCAGCCTGTCTCCATGCTGATTCCGCTTGTCGTCGGTGTGAAGCTTACGGGACGTTTGCGCGAGGGGGCTACGGCTACTGATCTTGTTCTCACCATCACCGAGATGTTGCGCAAGCACGGCGTCGTCGGGAAATTTGTCGAATACTTTGGTCCCGGGCTGCGCGAACTACCGCTCGCCGATCGCGCCACGATCGCGAACATGTCACCTGAATACGGCGCCACCTGCGGCATCTTCCCCGTCGATAAAGAGAGCTTGAAGTATTTGAAACTCAGCGGCCGCAGCGCCGAACAAATCGCGCTGGTTGAAGCCTATTGCCGCGAGCAAGGAATGTTCCACGACGACAAAACTCCCGAAGCCGAATACTCCGAACTGCTCGCGCTCGATCTTGCCACCGTCGAGCCGAGCATTGCCGGGCCCAAGCGCCCGCAGGATCGCGTCGTACTCTCGCAAGCCGGAGATTCATTTCAGAAAGCATTGCCATCGCTGATCAAGCCAAAGGCCGCCGCGAAAACCGTGCCAGCCGCCAACTCCCAGCGATGGGAGCAAGAAGGTGGCAGCCCCATCGCCATCGGCGTTGAAGATCCCAACGTCCACGAGCACGTTCCCGCGACGGTGAAGAATTCACTCAAGCACGGCAGCGTCGTCATCGCCGCCATCACCTCGTGCACGAATACTTCGAATCCGTCCGTGATGATCGGCGCCGGCCTGCTCGCGAAGAAGGCGGTTGAAAAAGGTCTACAGGTTCCACCCTGGGTAAAAACCTCGCTGGCCCCCGGCTCCAAAGTGGTCCGCGACTATCTCGAGAATGCCGGCCTCATGCCCTATCTCGAGAAACTAAAATTCCATATCGTCGGCTACGGCTGCACTACCTGCATCGGCAACTCCGGGCCGTTGCCTACCGAAGTTTCGCAAGCCATCGACGAAAAAGATCTCGTGGTCGCCAGCGTTCTCTCCGGCAATCGTAACTTCGAAGGGCGCATCAACTCCGAGGTTCGCGCCAACTATTTGATGTCGCCTCCGCTGGTCGTCGCCTTCGCCCTCGCCGGCCGCATCGACACCGATCTCCGCAAGGACGCCATCGGCAAAGACAAAGAAGGCAAGCCTGTCTACCTCGCGGACATATGGCCCACGCAGCGTGAGGTCGAAGAGGCCGTCGAGCACTCGGTCACCGCAGAAATGTTTTCAAAAAATTATGCCGAAGTTTTCGCCGGTGACGAGCGCTGGCGCGGGCTCTCCATTCCCAAAGGCCAGACCTATGCCTGGGAAAAAGATTCCACCTACATCCGCCGCGCTCCCTACTTTGACGACATGAAGCTCAAGCCTTCGCCCGTCGAAGAAATTCGCTCTGCCCGCGTGCTAGCGGTATTGGGAGACAGCGTTACTACCGACCACATCTCTCCCGCCGGTTCGATCAAGAAAGACGGCCCTGCCGGAAAATATCTCCAAGAGCATAGCGTCAAGCCCGCCGACTTCAACTCCTACGGCTCGCGCCGCGGCAATCACGAAGTCATGGTCCGCGGCACTTTTGCGAACGTCCGCCTGCGCAACAAACTGGTGAACGTGGAAGGCGGATTCACTCGCCACCTCCCCACCAATCAGGAAATGTCGATCTTCGACGCTTCGCAGAAGTATCAGTCTGAGCGCACTCCGCTCATCATCCTCGCCGGCAAGGAATACGGCTCCGGGTCATCTCGCGACTGGGCCGCGAAAGGCCCGCGGCTGCTGGGCGTCCACGCCGTCATCGCAGAAAGCTACGAGCGCATCCACCGCTCCAATCTTGTAGGCATGGGAATCCTGCCGCTGCAATTCGAGCCAGGACAAAACGCCGAATCGCTCAAGCTGACCGGCGAAGAGGTTTTCGAAATCACCGGCATCCGCAAACTGATCGATCACTACGCCGCCGGACAGAAAGTCAAAGTCCGCGCGACGCCGGCGGGAAGCAGCGGCGGAGGCGGGAAAGATAAGCCAATCGAGTTCAACGCCCTGGTTCGCATCGACACTCCGCAAGAAGCCCTCTACTACGCCAACGGCGGGATTCTGCAATATGTGTTGAGGCAGTTGTTGGCGGCGAAGCCGAGTGAGCAGACGGTGGGGGTGTAGGCTGACCCAGGGCTTACGCCCTGGGCTGAATTATGCCGCCGCTCCGCGGCTGGAATTTTCTGCGGCCGATTCGATTTCGCTCAGGGTCCGGCTCCGGTCGGAACGACAAATGGTGAGGTGATGACTCGGCCACGGAGTACTCGCCGGGGGCTGAAGCCCAGGTCCTTTTCTTTGGGCTTAACGCGGCGCTGAAGCGCCGCTCTTCCACGGTTGCTCAGACAGTCGATCTGTTTCCTTGATGCGCAGGCAAAAACGCAAGGTCAAGGTCAAAAGCAGCGGACAGGAGTGTCCGCTCCACATGGTCCGTCTCGAACAGAGGACTTCTCCACTCCGGGATGACACGGATATGAGAGATCACCATGACCTCGAAATCCCACTTCTCGCAAAGGACGCGAGAAATGGGGCACCCACGCGTCCGGTCCACATGGGCTATTTGTTTCGTTTCGGCTGGCGCGGGGTCAGGAGGGGCCAGGCTTCGCGGTAGCTCTCGTAGCGGTAGCGATTTTTCTTGAGGGGCTGCATGGGGGAAGAGCATGAGGCCTTGTTTGCGTTCGCGGCCGAGGAGGATGTGGGCGGGGATGAGATACCAGGCGTCCTGCATGATGACGTAGGCGGCGAAGAAATCGAGTTGCTTGAGGGTGTAGGGCGGGCCGAGGTAGTTGGGCTTGAACTGGCAGAAGTATCCGGTGCCGACGCGGCAGGAAGTGGATTTGACCTGGACGCGCACGATGCGGGTGCCGAAGTGGATGGCGACGTCGAAGGGGCCGCGCCTCATTTTCTTAAAGTTTTAGTCTACATTTCTATTATATCAGCTTGGGAAGGGTGACTGGGACATTTTCCCAGAATTATTTTCTCTTTGGTGTGAGCCACTTGAATGCCATGACGCGGTTTCCGCCTATTGACAACTTTTCTGGGTCGTCAAGGTCCGGCGCGGCAGGAGGTGGAGTCCTCGGGTAAGGGCGACAGCGAGGCAGACTATCCGGTCACGTCCAGGGGACCGGAAAACAATTATTCTTCCAGCCCCCCTCCCGGGCATACTGGAAGTCATGACGCAAGAAGGCTCGCCGCTTTCCGGGATCCACATCCGCCTTGAACCCCTCGCGCACGATCACGTTGATGGCCTGGTATCCGCCGCCGCCGCCGATCCCTCTCTCTACCAATGGAGCCCGGTTCCGCAAGGCAAAGCCCAAGCCGCCGCCTATGTCGCGACCGCGCTTGGGTGGCGCGATACCGGCACTGCCGTGCCTTTCGCCATCGTCCGCCCGAATGACGGCACCGTTATCGGCTCCACGCGCTTCTGGAATCTGGAACGCTGGTCGTGGCCGCAAGGGCACGCGCGGCATGGCCGGCCGGACCCCGACGCTTGCGAGATCGGCTACACCTGGTTTGCCCGCTCCGCCACCCGCAGCGCGGCCAACACTGAAGCCAAACTGCTCATGCTGGCGCACGCCTTCGAGACCTGGCGGGTACTGCGAGTGTGCTTTCATACTGACGCGCGCAACCAGCGCTCGCGTGCCGCGCTCGAACGCATCGGCGCAAAGTTTGAAGGCGTTCTTCGCGCCCACCGCATGGCCGCAGACTTCATCCCTCGGGACTCGGTGCGCTATTCCATCGTTGGCGCCGAGTGGCCCGAGGTGAAAGCACGGCTGAAGCAACTTTTGGATCGCAGGGGCTGAGATGGCGTCACGTCCACCCACGAATCTGAAACAAAAAGCGCGGCCCTGTGGCCGCGCCTCATCTCACAAGTGTCGCGAACACAGCCACCGAGGGCGGCTGTTGCATGGGCGCCAGGGTTTTCCCGCTGCTATAATGAGGGATTGCGCTCATGTCCACGAAACGTCTGATTCGATCCACTACAGTTTTATCCATTCGCCGCAACGGCAGCGTAGTCCTTGCCGGAGACGGGCAGGTCACGCTCGGCGAGTCTGTCATTAAACATACGGCGAAAAAAATACGCCGTCTCTACAACGACAAAATCCTCGCCGGCTTTGCCGGTTCCACCGCCGACGCCTTCACGCTGTTCAGCCGGTTCGAATCGAAGCTCGAGCAATATCACGGCAACCTCGGGCGCGGCGCCGTCGAGCTCGCCAAAGATTGGCGGACCGATAAATTTCTGCGGCACCTGGAAGCGCTGCTGCTGGTGTGCGACAAGGAGCAAACCTTCCTGCTCAGCGGACAAGGCGACGTGATCGAGCCCGACGGCGGGGTCGCGGCCATCGGCAGCGGTGGTCCCTATGCCCAGGCCGCGGCCGAAGCGCTGGCGCGGCATACCGAACTCTCCGCCCGCAGGATCGCCGAAGAAGCGATGAAGATTGCCGGCAAAATGTGCATCTATACGAATGACGCGGTAACAATTGAAGAACTGTAAGAAAGTGGTCAGTGATTAGTGTCCGGGAAAGCCGACACAGGATACTGACCACTGTCTACTAGCCACTGACCACTAATTTTATGGCCATTTACTTACCCAGCAGCGCCGAAGAAGAACAACTCGCCCTCGACGAACTCACGCCGCGTGAGATCGTCGCCGAACTCGACAAACACGTCATCGGCCAGAAGGACGCGAAACGCGCGGTCGCGATCGCCCTGCGCAACCGCACCCGCCGACAAAAGCTAACCCCAGACCTAGCCGAAGAAATCATCCCCAAAAACATAATCATGATTGGGCCGACGGGGGTGGGAAAGACGGAAATTGCGCGGAGGCTGGCGAAGCTGGCGAACTCTCCGTTCTTGAAAGTGGAGGCTTCGAAGTTTACGGAAGTGGGATATGTGGGGCGCGATGTGGAGTCGATGGTGCGCGATCTGGTGGAGATTGCGATCGATAATGTGCGCGAGGAAAAATTGGAGGACGTGGCCGACAAGGCGGAGCTGAATGCGGAGGAGCGGCTGCTGGATATTTTATTGCCGCCATCGCCGCCGGCGCGGCCGGCGGAAGCGACAACTGCGGGCGGAGTGGTGATCGATGGCAATACGGCGTTGACGGAATCTTCTTCGCGGACACGAGAGAAATTGCGGCAGCAACTGCGCGAGGGCAAGCTGGACGAGCGGCAGGTTGAGATTGATGTGCGGGAGCGGAATTTTCCGTCCTTTGAAATCATGACCAACCAGGGCGTCGAAGAGATGGACATCAACATCAAGGACATGCTGCCCAACATCTTCGGCGCGCGGACGAAGAAGCGGAAGATGAAGGTGAACGAGGCGTTCGAATATCTGATCCAGGAAGAAGAGCAGCGGCTGATCGACATGGATCAGGTGACGCGGGTGGCGATTGATCGGGTGGAGAATTCGGGGATTGTGTTTCTGGATGAGATCGACAAGATTGCGGGGCGCGAAGGCGGGCATGGTCCGGATGTTTCGCGCGAGGGCGTGCAGCGCGACATTCTGCCCATTGTCGAAGGGACGACGGTGAACACGCGCTACGGGATGGTACGCACGGATCATATTTTATTTATCGCTGCGGGCGCGTTTCACGTTTCGAAGCCGAGCGATTTGATTCCCGAGTTGCAGGGGCGGTTTCCGATTCGGGTGGAGTTGCAGTCGCTCACGATGGAAGATTTCGTGCGGATTTTGACGGAGCCGAAATCTTCGTTGGTGAAGCAGTACACGGCGTTGCTGGAGACCGAAGGGGTGAAGCTGGAATTTACGTCGGAGGCGCTGCAGGAGATTGCGCACTTTGCGTTTCGGGTGAATGAGAGTACGGAGAACATTGGGGCGCGGCGGCTGCATACGATTATGGAGCGTGTGCTGGACGAATTGAGCTTTGAGGCTCCGGAGCGTAAGGGCGAGCACGTGACCGTGGATGCGGATTATGTGCGCAAGATGTTGACCGATATTGTGAAGGATCAGGATTTGTCGAGATATATTCTGTAGCTGCCGCAGAGGCTGAAGCCCGCATGTGTTTAGGGGCTGTACGCGGCGCTGAAGCGCCGCTCTTCCACGATGCTGCCGGGGCCAGTGGTGGTGATTGGGGTTGAACGGATTCTGTGTTTCGTGAAGCTTCATGCAAACGACAGGTTCCCCTTCGGCCTCGCTCAGGGCAGACTCTCCACTCCGCCGTCGCTGACACTCCGGCTAAGGTTGGAATGATGAGGGGGTCGGGAGATTGACGCAGGCAGGTCAGAACCAGCGGACAGGAGTGTCCGCTCCAAACGGGCGGTGATGCTGTCACAAGGATCTGATGTACTCTGTTCTTCCTGCATGAAAATCATTCGCGGGGTGTTGCTGCTGAGCGCGCTGGTGGGGATGAGCGGGTGCGCGTCGATTGGGCCACCGGAGGCGCCTTCGCTGGAGCTGCCGAAACCGCCTACGGACCTACGTGCGGCGAGGAAGGGCGACAAGGTGACGCTGACGTGGACGATCCCGCCCCGGACTACGGACCGGCAGAGAACGCGCTATCTGGGAAAAACCCTCATATGCCGGAGCGCTGCGGGGGCGCTGAAGCAATGTGGACCGCCGGCGGGAGAAGCGGCGCCACCAGCGGATTTCGAGCAGACGGCAAAGAAGGCGTCCGGGAAAAAATTGAGTGGGACGTTTACCGACGCTTTGCCGGCGACGCTTGAGCAGGAACATCCGACCGAGTTTGCCACGTACGCGGTGGAAGTGCTGAACAAGGCGGGGCGGGGAGCGGGGATTTCGAATCAGACGCGCGTGCCGTTGGTGCCAACGCTGGCGCCGTTCAGCGATTTCGCTGCGCAAGCCACAGCGCCCGGAGTGCTGATTTCGTGGAAGTGTCCGGAGACGCCGGGTGGAATCAGCGATATTCAATATCTCTTCCGGATTTACCGGCGTGCGGAATCGAGCTCAAGCGAAAGCAAGATTGCGGACGTGGCGGCGACGGAGTGCGCGCTGGGCAGGGCTTCGAGCAACGTTGTCACTTCTTTCCTTGACCAGACCTTCGAGTGGGAGAAGACATATTTCTATCGAGGCACGGTGGTGAGTGCCATCGAGAAGGCGGGAAAGGCAGCGATTGAGATAGAAGGCGAGGACACCCCGGAGGTGAAGGTATTCGCGCACGATGTCTTCCCACCGGCGGTGCCCGCGGGATTGCAGGCGGTATTTTCGGGACCGGGGCAGCAGGCGTTCATCGATTTGATATGGAATCCGGTGGCGGATGCGGATCTGGACGGATACAACGTTTACCGGCATGAAGAGGGATCGGCGGCGGTGAAGATAAACTCCGAAGTGGTGAAGACGCCGGCGTTTCGCGATACGCGGGTTGTGGCGGGGAAGACTTATTTTTATTCGGTGTCGGCGGTCGATCACCGGGGGAATGAGAGTGGGGGGTCAGAGGAGACCAGCGAGAGCGTGCCGTAGGCAGGCCTTTCGCAAGACAGCCGGAGGGCGCTGGTACAAACGCCTTGCAGAGACGTCGGTAGCGGGGAGCCGCCAGGGATCCTTCGACTGCGCGAGACGGTTCGCTTCGCTCACCGGCTTGCTCCGCTCAGGATGACAAAGTTTCCAGGATGGATGTTGGAGATTAAAAACTTTCTGCGGATTTCCGTTACTCGTGGTTAGATAGAAGACGATGAAATATTGCCGCTTTCAACTGAACGGAGAGGCTCATTATGGGCTGGTCGAATCGGTGGCGGGACGCGATTCGATTTTGAGGATCCTGCTGACGGCGCCGGAGGAATCCGATGGCGATGTGGAGGGTCTGCGAACCCGACGGATCGAACCGATTGCGCTGGACGAGGCGACGCTGCTGCCGCCGGTGCGGCCGTCGAAGATTGTGTGCGTGGGCCGAAATTATCGGGAGCATGCGGCGGAGTTAGGAAGTGATGTGCCGACGGAGCCGCTCTTGTTTTTCAAGCCGAACTCGGCGCTGCTGGCGCCGGGCGGGGTGGTGAAGCGGCCGAAGATTTCCGAGCGCGTCGACTATGAGGGCGAGCTTTGCGTGGTGATGGGGAAGAAATGCCATCTGCTGGCGGATAGCGAAGATGTGCGGCCGTACATTCTCGGTTATACGTGCCTGAACGACGTCACGATGCGCGACATCCAGCGAAAAGAGGATCAGTGGGCGCGGGCGAAGGGGTTTGATACGTCGTGTCCGGTGGGGCCGGTGGTGGCGGATGGGATGGATCCGTGGGCGGGGGTGGGAGTAGAGACGAGGGTGAATGGCGCGGTGCGGCAGGCGGGAAATACGAAGGATTTTATATTTCCGCTGGATGTGGTGATTCGTTTTATATCGCAGGCGATGACGCTGCTGCCAGGGGATCTGATTGCGACGGGAACGCCCGCGGGCGTGGGACCGGTGGTGGCGGGAGACGTGATGGAGATCAGCGTGGAGGGAGTGGGGACGCTGCGGAATGTGGTGGTGGATGAGTAGGGACGACAGGGGCTAAAGCCCAAATCATTTCAACGCTTAACGCGGCGCTGAAGCGCCGCTCTTCCACGGTACTGAGAGGGTCCGTAGTACTTTCCAGGTTTCTAGTGATAAGGAATGAGTGAGCGAGAGGGGTCGATTCGCTCACCGGCTTGCTTCGCTCAGGATGACAACTAAGCAGTGATAGGCGGCTTATTGCAGGCGGAAGCGTTCGCGCATGAGGCGCTGCAGGCGGGGTTTGTAGAGGAGATCGTAGGCGAGTTCTTTGTCGGGAAACATGGCGAGGGCGGCGCGCTTGGCGCCGGCGGCGAGTTCCGAGGCCTCTTCCACGGTAAGGCTGGAATCCTGGCTGATGACGGAAGAGACCATGCTGATCATCAGTTGGAGACGGCGGATTCTTCGGGCTTCGTCCTCGGCCGTATTTTGATCGGATTGGGCCCCATTTAGAGATAGATTTTCTTCACGATCGGATTGCTCCCCAGAATTCATAGATCCTTTTTGACCAACACCTTTTGCGAAACCCACAGATTGGATGATACGACGGAGTTGGATTTTGCGCTGCTCTCGGAAGCATCTTGCACCTATCGAGGTCGAAAGGAAACGGCCCGAAAGTGCTGGGTTCTTCGGGGATGCCGAGCAAAGGGGTGGTGGCGATCCTCTAGAGGGTCCTCGATCCAGCTGAAAAACAGTTGCGCTCGGAATGATGGCAAGCGGGCCAGCGTGCGGAGAGCGGGAAATGCAACCTCGGAAGAAGAGGTAGAATCTGAGGAATGCGGAGTCCGAGCCTGCTGGTTGCGGGCTGAATCCGGAAATGGAGATCACCATGGCAGAGCAGTCGAATGCAACGGCGGAAGAACAGCGGCCTGATCCGAATGAGAAGCTGGTGAAGGTGTTTGGCAGCGAACAGGAGTCGGAGGCGATGGTGGTGAAAGGGTTGCTGGATTCGGCGGGAATTGACAATGATCTGCAGTCGGCCAGCCTTTTGCAGGACGCGTTTCCCGGGCTCGGGGGAATGATTATTCTGGTGCGGGAAGAGGATGCGGAGAAGGCGCGCGGATTGATCGAGGAATTCCGGCAATCGGGTGCGGCGGCGGATGATGACGAGACGCAGAGTTGAGGGCCTCAGGGGCTAAAGCCCACATCCTCCTCGACGCTTTTACGCGGCGCTAAAGCGCCGCTCTTCCACGGTCGCGCCGGCATTTGAGGACTACTCCGGCATTCGAAGATCTGCCCCGGCATTTGAGGGCTACTCCGGCATTCGAAGATCTGCCCCGGCATTTGAGGGCTACTCCGGCATTCGAGGATCTACCCCGGCATTTGAGGACTACTCCGGCATTCGAGGATCTACCCCGTCATTCGAGGACTACCTCGGCGTTCCAGAATTTCGACGCGTGTCTCGCCGAACAACACGGCGGGGACGGCGATCGGGTCCGCTAAGTCAGCCTGGAGATTCGATCCCATCTCGCCGGGCTTCCTTCTTGGCAGTACTCATTCAAGACGGAAATCCTTCTAATTGTTCGAGGGCAGGGACGGGGTGACGGAGTGGCCGTCGAGATAGAAGGTGACGGCGCCGTTGAGATCGGTGCGGTAGACGCGGACTCCGGCGGCTTGGAGGCGTGCGAGAACGTCGGCTTTGGGAAGACCGAAGGAAGTGTGGAAGCCGACTGAGATGACGGCGAAGGCGGGTTTGACCGCCGCTAATATTTCCGGTGTGGTGGACGTGGCGCTGCCGTGATGGCCTACCTTTAACAGATCCGAATGCAGCGGGTGAAGACTGGCAATGCGGCGTTCGACGGCCTTTTCGGCGTCGCCCTCAAGCAGTACAGAAGTTGAACCGTAAGTGACGCGCAGGACCATAGAGTCGTTGTTCTTGGGCTCGAGGCCGACGGGCCAATCTTGCGGCGGAAAAAGAACATCGACTTTCGCGCCGCCTGAATCGAATTCATCTCCTTCCCAATGGCGCACAACCTTGATTCCGAGAGTGTGAGCTTCGGCGATTAAGCTATCGAGAGCGCGACTGGGCGGAAGCAGACCAACCCATAATTCCTTGGGGCGAAAATCTTTCAGTACGGCGGACATGCCTCCGATGTGATCGGAGTGGCCATGGGAAATCGCGACGGCGTCGAGGCGGGAGATACGGCGCGTCCAGAGGTAAGGGGCGACCACGTCTTCGCCGAAATCGAGTTGTGAAGCACCGCCCCAGATGGGACCTCCGGCATCGATGAGCAAGGTACGGCCCTGGGGCATGACCAGCAGGATGGCGTCGCCTTCGCCGACGTCGATCGAAGTTACTTCGAGAATTCCAGCTTGCGTGTGGGGACGAGGTGGCAGGAGGGCGAGAGCTAAGGATGCTGCCAGTAACGCAACTACTCCTGAGACAGCCCACAGGGCGCGACGGCGCACGAGAAACATCGCCAGGATCAACGCCGCAGAGGCGGCAGCGATCATCCCGAGCGATGGAGTGGCGACGCGAAGATCGGCGAGGCGAAGGCTCCCGAGTCCATGTACGGTGCCAGTGATGGCTTGGAGAGCAAGGGAGGTGAGCAGGGCGGGAAGTCTTGCGAGCAAGGGAGAGATATAGCCCATCGAAATCGCCAGGATAGCGGCGGGCATAAGGAGTTGGGTGAGAGGAACGACCGCGGCGTTGGCGGGAAGGCCGATGGTGGTGGCGCGGTGAAAATAATAGGCCATCGGCAAAGCGAGCCCCATCTGCATCACGGCGGAGACGAGTAGGAGTTCATATGCGCGCAGGGAAAAAATGCTCACGCTACGCACTAGACGCAACGACCATGGTTTGCCCAGGAAACGCCCGAGGCGACCGGCAATGAGCCGGAGGTCGGCGCGAAACTGGGCGACGCGCGGAGGCAGCGATCCGCCGTAATCTTCGGCGTCCCAGTGGGCCAGGGCGCGACGGTAGAGCCGGGAGGTAGGCTCTACGAGAGGCAGGCCGATGGCGGCTACGATGAGGACGCAAAGAAAGGTCATCTGGAAGCTGGCGGTGAAGAGCTGGCGGGGATCGAATGCGAGCAGGCCGAGAGCGGCGACTCCGAGCGCGTTGATCATGCTGCGGTCGCGATATACGAGGCGCGTGCTCAGAAAGATGGCGCACATCAGCGTGGCTCTCCATACGAGGGCGCCGACTTCGGTGAGGAACGCATAGCTAACGCAGGCGAGGATCGTCAGCACAGTTGCGGGAATCTCGCTGAGGCGCAGGCGGCGAAGAGTCCAGAAAACGACGAAAGCGAGAATGGTGACGTTCATGCCGGAAACTACCAGAATGTGATAAGTACCGGAGCGCTGGAAATCGACGCGGGTATCGCGGTCGATGAAGGCCTCTTCACCGATAACCATGGCGTCGATGAGAGCGGCCTGAGGCGCGGGCCAGAGAGCGTGCACTTTGGCGATGATGCTGGCGTGAATGCGAGTGCGCCAAAGTTCGAGACGGTTTCCGGCGAAACCGGGGAGCGGTTGAACGTCTTCGGCTTTGGCGGACGCGAGCGCGGCGATGCTGTTGGCGGCCAGGTAGCTTTGATAATCGAAAGCACCGGGGTTGCGGAAGTTGCGCGGGAGTTTCAGCTTGACGGGAAGGCGGATGCGCTCGCCGTAGCGGAAAAGGCGCATCGGGGGCGTAGGGACGCTTTCGGACGACGAGTTTGCGCGTGCGCCGTAGAGGCCGAGGCGGACACCAGCATGCACGGAGAATTTCGAACCGTCATCGGTGACGATTTCTTCGGTTTCGACGTCGAGGGTCTGTGCAAGTTCGCCGACAGATGCTTCCCGAAGTCTGCCGTCGCGAATGACGTGCGCCGTCATCTGGACCTCTGGGCCGTAGGCAAAGGGATCCAGAGCGTGGTCGAGGGGGCTCGGGGCCCCTTTGAGTTGGAGATGGAGGGCGCCTGCGAGGAAAAGCGCACCCAGAGCCAGAGACAGGGCGAGCCATTTTCGTTTGTGCGTGAAGTACAGGGCAGCGACGACAAATGCTAGTCCGGCCAGGGCCCACCGTGAGGGTGGGCGAGAGACATACATAGCGACGGCGACTCCGGCGGCGTAGGAGACGGCGGCCCAAAACATCGGTTGGCGAGCGGGCTTGCATTGGATTTCAAATGGAGTCGGCGAAGCGGGAGGCGGCGTGAGTGGGTGTAACGGCGGCATCGTGGAGTTGAGTCCTTGTTCTTCGCGGTTCACACCGTGAATATCGCGGGGAAGCAAACTTGACCACAGGGGCTGAAGCCCGCTAATTTTTCCGCCCTCAACGCGGCGCTAAAGCGCCGCTCTTCCACGGTTGCACAGGGGTTCGCGGGTTGCGCGGGTTGCGCAGGTTGCGCGGGTTGCGCAGGTTGCGCGGTTTGCGCAGGCGTTCGCGGTCGGCGCACGCGTTGCGCGGTTGCGCAGGCGTTTGCGGGTTGCGCACGCGTGTCGCGGGTTGCGCAGGCGTTCGCGGGTTGCGCGGGCGTTCGCGGGTTGCGCGGGCGTTCGCGGGTTGCGCGGGCGTTCGCGGGTTGCGCAGGCGTTCGCGGGTTGCGCAGGCGTTCGCATCTGCTCGCACCTACGATTAGAAAGCCTCGCTTCGCTTGGCTGGACAGCCGAGGCGGCTGTCCCCACATGAGCAAATCAGCAGCTTTCAAGCAGCATCCGGGACTAGCGCACCAAGTGCAGGACGGTTTCGAGGTGGTAGGTTTGGGGGAACAGGTCGACGAGGTGCACCTCCTCAACGCGATAACCGGCGGCCTGCAGCGGCAGCAGATCGCGAGACAGCGTCGCGGGATCGCAGGAGACATAGGTCACGCGAGGCGCGCCCACTCCGGTGAGGAGACGCGCCACGCGGTCGCCCAAGCCGCCTCGCGGCGGATCCACGACCACCAGATCAGGCCTATGGAGCAACTGGGGGAGGACTGCACCATTCCCGGCCCGACTGTTATCACCGCACTGAGCCAAGTACTGGTCGGTCGTGGTATGAAAAACCTCCGCATTCAAGGGCAAATTGTATTTAAGATCGCCGACGGCTGTCTGTGACGACTCAACAGAAACGACGTGACGGATGCTACCGGCCAGGGCTGTGGAAAACAGTCCAACGCCGGCATAGAGGTCGAGCGCGAGTTCGCCAGAGCGGGCGCTCGTAACGACGTTGACGAGTTCGTCGATCAGAAAACGATTGCTCTGGAAGAATGCCCCGGCGCTCACGCGGTAAGCGGCCGTTTTTGTCTGATTGGTCAATTCCGAGGCGCCAACCGCGACCAGAGGTTCCTGAACACCTTTTTGCGGCTCGCGGAACGCAGCGACGCCGACGATCTCAGGCATAGAGGCGCATAGCTCTTCGGCCCAGGCGCGCACGGCCGCACGGCGAGCCTCTGGAGCGCATAAGAACTCGACCAGGATTTGGGAATCGTCGCTGTTGGCGAAGAACTCGATTTCGCGTACGCCTTCGACGGCTTTACCGGCGCGTCCGGCTTGCCACAGGGCGGCCAGGGCGCGGTTGATGAGAGGAGAGCTGATGGGACATTCTTCGACCGGGAGCAACTCGTGCGAAGAGAACTTGAAATATCCGGCGGCGAAGTCGGGTCGGGCTCGCAGCTGGAAACGCGAACGATTGCGATAGTTCCACGGCGGAGAGGGATGGACCTGGATTTCCCGCTGCAGTTCGAGCTTGGCGATGCGGCGCAGGTTCTCGCACAGAATTTCTTTCTTGATTTCGAGTTGCTGCTCGTAGGAGGTGTGCTGGTAGTGGCATCCGCCGCAGCGGGAGAAATGGGGACAGGGCGGCGGCACGCGATGGGGCGATGGCTCGATGATTGCCGTGGCTTGGGCGCGGGCGAAACCGGGCTTTTCTTCGGTGAGAGCGGCTTCGATTTTCTCTCCGGCGAGAACGAAGGGAACGAAGACGGCCTTGCCGCGTCCGTGAGAGTCGGCAGGAAGACGAGCGAGTCCGTCACCGCCATAGATGAGCTTTTCAATGTTGAGGAGCAAGAGTTGATTCTACGGCATGCAGAGCAGTATCGCTCAGCACGCCGATGAGCAGACGGGGAGCGGATTCGGCCACATAGCTACTTTTTGAAGTACATCCAGGCGGCCAACGCCACCAAGACGATTACGAAGACCCAGAGGGACGAACTGCTCATTTCCGTTTTCTTGGACATGAACGGCATTTTAACCCGACCTCAGCGTTATGCAAGGGCTGGAATTGTGGATTGTTTTGTCGCGGTGCCCAGGTAATTACTTCCGCTATGCAGCGTACCCTACAGCGTGCGGCCAGCGGCGGCGCCTGAGGACCAGGCCCACTGAAAATTGAAGCCGCCGAGATGGCCGGTGACGTCGACGACTTCGCCGATGAAAAACAGGCCGGAAACTTTGCGGCTCTCCATGGTTTTGGCAGAGAGCTCGTCGGTGTCGACACCGCCGGCGGTGACTTCGGCTTTCTCGTAGCCTTCGGTTCCTGAAGGTGAGATTTCCCAGGAGTGCGCTTGATTTTCCAAGTCGGCGAGGGCTTGATTCGTCCAGGAATTCGGTGTGTGGAGATCGAGCCAGCGGTCGGCGAGGCGATGGGGAAGGAAGTTTCGCAACTCGGTTCGTAATGTTTGCCGGGTTCTTGGTGTTTTCGGATCGCGGAATGCGGCGGTGAGTTCGCGTCCGGGCGCGAGATCGATCAGGATGGGCTGACGCTTTTTCCAGTAGGAAGAAATTTGCAAGATCGCGGGGCCGCTCAGGCCGCGATGGGTGATCAGCATCTTCTCGCGAAATTGCTGGGCGCCATGCGGAGTCATCGTCGACGCAATGATTTCGGTGGAGACGCCGGCTAGATCACAGTAGCGGGAACAATCTTCTGGGCCCAGAGTGAGCGGCACCAGTGCAGGCCAGGGGTCGCGGATGGTGATACCAAACTGGCGGGCGAGGTCGTAGCCAAAGGAGGTGGCGCCGATTTTCGGAATGGAGAGGCCCCCGGTGGCAACGACGAGGGCGGGGGCGCGGAAGGCTGCGTTTTCGGAGCCAGCGATTTTGGAATGAACAACGAAGTCGGCGGTTCGCTCGACTTGCTGAATCTTCGTTTGCAGAAAGATAGTGACGTTGGCATCGCGGCATTCGGTTTCGAGCATGGCGAGGATGTCGGTGGCAGAGCGGTCGCAGAAAAGTTGGCCGAGCGTTTTCTCGTGGTATGGGATGCGATGCTTTTCTACAAGCGCGATGAAATCGGTGGGAGTATAGCGGGCTAGCGCTGACTTGGTGAAGTGCGGATTTGAGGAGAGAAAGTTTTCCGGCCGGCAATGAAGGTTGGTGAAGTTGCAGCGCCCGCCGCCGGAGATCAGGATTTTCTTCCCCAGGCGATCGGCATGTTCGAGGACGGCGACGCGGCGGCCACGCTTGCCGGCTTCGATGGCACACATCAATCCTGCGGCACCGCCGCCGAGAATGAGTGCGTCGAAGGAGTGGGTCATGAGTTGGAGGTTCCCTCAGGGGCTAAAGCCCAAATCAGTTGCAAGCGCTTTACGCAGCGCTCAAGCGCCGCTCTTCCACGGTGCTGCCCGTCCTCCACGATACGGTAAATGTCTGTGAGTTCTCCCAGGCGGAGAGGTCGTGCTTTCCCGACCCCTTGCGCGACCTGGACCACAAGGAATGTCATCATCGTGAGTCGGAACCGTCACATGTAGAAGAGGCTCAAACGTGGCAGGGCGTATTTTTCCAGAAGGCGTTTGTGGACGTATTGTTTTTGTAGTTGCTCGATTTGCGGAGCTGCCATCTTGCGGCGGTAGGGGGAGAGTTCACGATCGGCCTGGGCGCGCACGTTCACGATGTCTTCATCCGGGGTGGCGGCGAGCAAGGCGGCAAAAAGCTTTTCCTCGAGAACGGTGAGATGGCGCTCCAGATCTTCCAGCCTGGACGGCGCTTGCATGCGCTCGGAGTCGTCCGCCAATTTGCGGAGCGTGACGGCTGAGTGCTGGGCGACGGCGTGGACTGAAACTCCCGCAGTGAGCGGCAACTTTGCGGTGTCGAGAAGATCGGCGTTACGGCGCAGGAAGGCAGCGATGGTTCCAGGCTCAAAACCTTGTCCCGAGCCCGGCTTCGCGGATGGCGACTCGGCGGCGGAGGCGCCGACGGCGGCCTCTTTCATGTCTTCCGCGGCGGCGAGCACTTCCTGGGAGCAATAGGTGAGGCTGTTCACCTTCTTGATTTTCGACGGACGGGCATCATAGCGATCGAAGGCGGCATCGATTCCACGCAGTGCGGCCTCGAGAGGAATGCCGGCGTCTTTCCAGGTTTCGATGAGAGCCCAGTCGAGAGTGGTGAGGAGCAGGCCACCGCCGCGGCGGCGCAAGAACTGTTCCTCAATCTCGGTGAAGTAGTTGAAGTAGTTAAATTGATCCTTCACTGCGGGTCAGCGGGTAGCCGGCTTAGAAATCTTTGGTTGGGCCTTGGGAGCGGGGCGGGCAGCGACATTGCGCTCCCAGATAATGCGCAGGCCTTCGAGGGTCAGGAAATCGTCTACCTGTTTAATGTATTTCGATCCGGTGCCGATCATGGGGCCGAGGCCTCCGGTAGCAATCACCTTCGTTTCCTTGCCGAGTTCCTCGAGCAAGAGTTCGAGAATGCCGTCGACCAGGCCGAGATAACCGTAGTAAAGGCCGGATTGCAGGCTGCCAACCGTGTTGGTTCCGATCACGCGAGCGGGCTTGCGAATTTCGACGCGGGGCAGGCGCGCCGTGCGCTGAAAAAGGGCGTCGGCCGAAATGCCAATGCCGGGGCAGATGATTCCGCCCAGATATTCGCCTTTCGCGGAAACGCAGTCGAAGGTGGTGGCGGTACCGAAGTCGACGACGACGCAGGGGCCACCGTATTTTTCAAATGCGGCCACAGAATTAACGATGCGATCGGCGCCAACTTCCGCGGGATTGTCGTAGTGGACGGGCATACCGGTCTTGACGCCGGGCTCGATCAAGAGCGGCTTGGAGTTGAAATAGCGCTCGCAGACCTGGCGGAGCACGGGATCAAGCGGCGGCACTACGGAGGAAATCACGATGCCGCGAATGCCGGAGGCCTCAAGGCTGGCCATGGAAAATAAATTGCGGAACAGGACGCCGTATTCATCCACGGTGCTGCCCTGTCTGGTGGCGACGCGCCAGTTTGCGACCAGACGCTCGTAGCGCGGAGGATCGTTGGCGTCTCCATCGGAATGAGCTTTCGCAAGCCGAGCGAAGACTCCGAGGACCGTGTTGGTGTTGCCGACATCGAGGACGAAAAGCATGGTTGACTCTGCAGAGCAATTCGCAATTGGCAATTGGCAATTGGCGTTTAGGTTACGCGGACTTGCCTATTCAATGCTAAAGGCTAATTGCTGGTTGTCGATTGCTAATTCCCGATTGCTTATGTCTTCTCTCTCACAGTACCGCTCAAAATCGTTTGAATGCCTTGTGCTGTTCTTACCTGCAGGAAGCCGCGAGTGTCGAGGCCTTCCGTGGTTCCTTCGATTCTCGAACCATTCTCCTCGACGCGAACTCGTTTTCCCCGAACCCAAGAAGATTGCTCGGCGAAACGCTGAAGGATGGACTGGCGCGCGTCGGTGGATCGAGTCAGCAGACGATATTCCTGATCGAGCGATTTTAGCAAAGCTGCGGCGAGTTCCACACGGGACCATTCGCTGCCGGTTATGAGGCGCAAGGAGGTGGCTTGGTTCTCCAAGTCTTGGGGAAAGCTCGAATGGTTGACGTTAATGCCGATGCCTACGACGACGTAGCGAACGCGCGTGACTTCGGCATTCATCTCGGTGAGGATGCCGCAAACTTTCTTGCCATCGATCAGGACATCGTTGGGCCACTTCAAGTCGGGACTGACGCGCGAGTTGACTTGTTCGATGGCGGCGCGTACGGCCAATCCGGCGGCGAGCGCGAGGACCAGCACGTCGGAGGGCGGCAGCTCCGGCCGCAACACGACCGAGCAGTAGATTCCGGCGGAGCGTGCCGAGTCCCAAGTGTTCGCGCCGCGGCCGCGGCCAGCAGTCTGCTCCTCGGCGAGAAACACGCTGCCCTCGGGCGCACCTTCTGCCGCAGCCGCCATGGCCGTCGTGTTGGTGGATCCGATTTTGTAGAAATGGTGAAGCTTCGCATCAAAGATGGTGCCCCGAAGAAGAGGACCAAGGATTTCGGGGAGCAGGAGATCGGGGACAGATTTCAGTTGATATCCCGTGGCGGGATGGCCGGCGACATCGACGCCGAGGCCGCGCAATTGCTGAATCAGACGCCAGACTTCGGAACGATTGGAGGAAATTTCCTGCGCGATCTTCGTTCCGCTAACAACGACCGTGGCGTGCTCCATCAGGAGACGCACGATGCGGCCGAGGCGAAGATCGGTGGCCTGCTCGTGAGGCGCGGAGGCCAATGCCCGCGAAAGCCTGCTTCGGATTGGTGCAGTCTTGGTAATGTCGGAATTATGAGGGAATTCCGGCAAAACGACAAACCTGCGAACGAGCGGTAGCGGCTCAGTTTGACTCCCAAAACGGCTGTGTGGTTCGGGAGATCCCTCGTCCCGCTGCTGAAGACACGGGACTTCGGGATGACGCCCGACGACTAACACCGCTCATTTTAATGGCCTCACTACCGTGAGCATGCTGCTCACCGACGTCAAAGCTCGCGGGCCGGCTACTGCGCGGTCTCGGTGAACGTAACCTCCGGATGCCCTAACGCGTATTGTCCTTCCGCAGTGACGTGCACGGCGCCGGGGCTCGCGGGCAGCGTCAATACGACAGCGGCCACGCCAGAGGAATTTGTGACCACGGTGCGACTGGATAGCGAACCCGTGCTGGTGGTGAACAGAATCGTTCCGCCGACTGCGCTGCCACCGGATTGGCCAGGATTGAGCGTGACGGAGAGATTCAGCTGGGTTCCGACTGCGCCCTTCTGCTTGTCGCCAGTTTTGGTCAGCGATGCGGGAGGATTGCCGACCAGAATCCAGCCACTCTGCACTTGCGCCACACCGGTACTGTCGTCCCCGGAGAGGGTGTAGGAATAAAAGCCGGGAGTCTGGCCGGCGGTCACGGTGATGCTGCCCTCCTTGCCGTGGCTCAAAGTCGGCTGCGTTACCTCCATGGTGATGCCGCTTTCTGGTTGAGGCGTACCCAGAGTCACGGTTGCGGATCCGGAGACGAGTTTGGGATGGAGAACAACTTTGCCGCCCGCCGCGACCATGGTGGTATCGGGGTTCAGATCCCACTCAGCGCCAGGCAGCTGCGATGTGCCAGTCACAACCAGCAATGTGGCGGAGTATGGAGCAAAGGTCATGGTTGGCGTCCAGGATTGGGCGGAGGTTGCCACAATCTGGGTCGGATTCGCGGAGGAAAGCGTGTAGGTGGTCACCTGCTGAGGCGTGAATCCGTTTACCGCAAACTGAACTTGCGCGTTGTTGCCGGGATCTTTGTTGAGAACCATTACGGTGAGAGTGGTTCCCGTGGAATTGAGCGCGGCGTAACTGCTGAACAGATCGGGATCGCCATTATTCGTGGCCGAGACGGAGGTGTTGGCAAATGTGCTGTGCTTTCCGTCGTAATTCCGGTAGAGCTTCAGCGCCAGATAATTCGGGTTGGTGGGAAGAGGAGCTACCCAGCGGGAAGCCAGGTAGGCGCGCTCGCGGCCCAGAATGCCGTAAGCGTCGGCATCGGCGAGAGCCGTGGAGAAATCGGATTCGCCAGCAAAGGCCGCGCTCCACTCCGTGACGCTAAGCGGGGTTGCGGGATAGATCATGTTGACGATCGCGCGCATGCGCGGCAGGCGGAACGGAATCGTTTTGTTGGGCTGGAGAAAAGTGGTCCAGATTTGATTGATGTCGCCCGACTCACTCACGTAGGTCGGATCCCAGTAGTCGCGATAGATTCGGGCGGAGAGAGCCTGTAGCTGCGCCTGCGTCCAACCGGAGGTGTCGGGGCCGTCGGGATAGGCGTGAATGTCGAAGACGTCGAGGGAGCGCGTCTTGGAGATTTTGTCCTGCCAGTAGACTTCATTCAGCCACCAGGGCAGGAAGTCGACGCCGGCGTGCGCGGCCTTGTCATTGTTATTGGCGCCATTCCAGTAAAACCACCAGCAGCAACTCACCGGACCGAAGCGGATCGCTTTCGGGTCCCAGCCCTTGAGAGCCTGCGCTTCCGCGAGATAGGTGGTGCTCAACTCGTCATAACCGGAAGGATTGGGATGGACGTCGCGATGAGTGCTGCCCCAGATGTCGATCTCGTTATCCATGTCGTAGAAATGGGGTGCGCTGCCAAAGGCCGTGGCCAGCGCGGCCGCCCACTGATTGCGATAGACGCTGCCGGGAGGATCGTTGGTGCCGGGTTGGTCGAGAAGCGGCCAGTAGGCATCGTTGGGATTGGCGGTGAGATCGGTGACGCAATCGGACTTCACGCCGTTGCCAGCGTCGGTATTGTAGGGATCGACGCTGCACTGCGCGCCATACTTGGCGACGGAAAAACTCCAGTGGCCGTTGTTGTCTTCGGCGGTTTTCGCCACCCAGGGCAGCATGACCATGGTCATGAGGGGATTGCTGCCTGCGGCTTTTGCATCCGAAATGTATTTGGCCGAATCGCCATCACCGATTTCTGTGTAGTTGAAGTCTTCGAAGTACCAATCGGCTGCGGCGTTATCGGTGAAGAGTTGCCAGTTGTAAGTTGAGGTCGCATCACCGCCCCAGCGCACGGTTGTGAGGCCACTATCAGTGATGGTGGGCGCGTCCTGCGGGTAAGCGCCGCCGTAAACGTACTGGCTGATGGCATGCCGGTTGGTGAGAACGTCGAGCGTGACGCTGACGCTGGTGGTGCCGGGAGTGGAGGCTTCCGAGGAAGAAGCCGTGGTGGGGATTGCGCTGCCCGCAGCGCCCGATTTCAGTTGGGAATCGCTTCCGGCACCGGATGAATTGCTAACGACAGAGAATGCCAGGAACAGAAGCGCGGCTGGCCGTAGGAGCGAAGTCATGGGGAGGGCCTCCATCCCCCATAATCTAAGGCCTCCAGCGAAAATCCGCCTCACACAGAAGTGCAACGTGAGGCAATTCTCCGACAGGCGGTTGATGTGTACGGATGGCCAAGCTGCGGCGTCCGAGCGGACAATACAATGCCAGGCGGAAAAATGATTGGGGTGAGATCAGGCTGGGGAGACGCGCAGGCTCAGATCTGCGGCGCGCAGGGAGTGAGTGAGCAGGCCGATCGAAATGAAATCGACGCCGGTCTCGGCGTAGGTGCGGACGTTTTCCAGACGAATCCCACCAGAACACTCGAGCGGAATGCGGCGCTCAAGCTTGGCGCAGCGCTGGACGGCGCGGCCGACATCCTCGGGAGACATGTTGTCGAGCAGAATGGCTTCGGCGCCGTGAGAGAGTGCGGTTTCGAGTTCCTCCATTGAACGTACTTCGATTTCGACAGGCTGTGAGCCGCGGCGGTTGCGGACGGCACGCTCCAACGCCGGCGAGATTCCGCCAGCAAGAGCGATGTGGTTGTTCTTGATGAGGACTCCGTCGGAAAGATCGAGGCGGTGATTCTGTCCGCCGCCGCAGCGGACGGCGTACTTGTCGATCACGCGCAGGCCGGGAGCAGTCTTGCGGGTATCGAGAATGCGCGCTTTCGTGCCGGAGACAGCCTCGACGAACTTGCGGGTGAGAGTGGCGATGCCACTCATGCGCTGCAGAAAGTTAAGAATGACGCGCTCACAAGAGAGGACCACGCGCGCATTGTGGCGGATTACGGCGACAGACTGGCCTTTGTGGAGGCGGACGCCATCGAAAATTTCGGGATGGGTGGTGACTTCGTAGTGGGAGGTGACGGCGCCATCGAGGGCAGCGTAGACATCGAGGATGCGGGCAATCACACCGATGCCGGCCAGAATGCAATCTTCCTTGGCGAGGATGGTGGCCGAGGCGCGCTGATTGGAATCGATGCAGGCGTAGCTGGTGGCGTCGCGCGTGGCTCGGTCTTCGAGCAGCGCGTTTTCGATGATTGCGGTGATGCGTCGACTGTTAAAGTCCATGGGGCAGTTGCCGGTAATCAGTTTCCAGTTGCTAGTTTCCGGTTTCTAGATTTTGGAACCGGCGCCGTTCAGGCTGTCCAACTGACGGTTCAATTTTTCGCGCAGGGCGACCAATTCTCCTTCTCGACGGCGCAAACCACCGACCACTTTCTCCGGGGCTTTTGCCAGGAATTGTTCGTTGCTTAATTGCCGCTGATTGTTCGCGTACTCTTTTTCCAGCTTCTCGAGTTCTTTGTTCAGGCGCTCGCGTTCGGCGGCGACGTCAATCTTTCGTTCGTAGATCACGTGGACGTCGAAGCGCGCGGTGCTGCGCGCGCCGGCTTGTTTGGCGAGAGAGGCGTCGACGAAGGTGAGCTTCGCCACGTTGGCCAGACGCTCGACCGCGCCGCGATTTTGCTCGATCATGGCGCGAATCGCGGGCTCATGAGCGAAGACTTCGGCCTCAACCTTCACCTTAGGCTCGACTTTTAGTTCCGCCCGGACATTTCTTATATTGACGATCAGGTCCTGTAAAATCGCCATTTCCGTTTCGGCGGCGAGATGGAACTGAGTCTCGTCGGCCTGCGGATAGGCTGCGAGCGCGATCGATTTCAGTGGAGGTTGGCCTTCATAAATCGCCTGCCAGATTTCCTCCGTGATGAAGGGCATCACGGGATGCAGCAGGCGCAGCGATGCGTCGAACAAGTTGACCAGATTGGCGCAAGCGGCACGCGCTTGTGTTTGGTCCGCGCCGTCTTCGAAGTTCAGACGAGGCTTGATGAGTTCCAGATACCAGTCGCAGAATTCTCCCCAGAAAAAATCGTAGATACGATTGGCGGCTTCGTGGAAGCGGTAGGTTTCAAGGGCATCGTTCACTTCGGCGGTGACGCGATTGAAGCGAGAGAGGATCCAGCGGTCCTCAAGGGTATCGAGAGTGAAAGCGGATATGCCGGTTGGTGTGGGCGAGATTTCGCGGACAAGAGTGCCCGCGCCACATTCCAGGCGGTCTACATTCATGAACATGAATCTAGCGGCGTTCCAGATTTTGTTGGCGAAGGCGCGGTAACCTTCGGTACGGCTTTCGCTGAAGGCGATGTCGGTGCCGGGCGCGGCCATGGCGGCCAGGGTGAAGCGGGTCGCGTCGGTGCCGAAGCGCTCGATAATTTCGAGCGGATCGATCACGTTGCCTTTGGTCTTCGACATTTTCTGGCGCTCGGCGTCACGAACCAGCGCGTGAATGTAAACCTGACGGAAGGGAACGCTGTCATTTTTCTTGCCCGCCCAGCCGCTGGCTTTCTTGATAGCGGGATCCTGCTCGTGTCCTTGCATGAAGTGACACCCAAACATGACCATGCGCGCGACCCAGAAAAAAAGAATTTCGTAGGCGGTGATGAGCAGCGTTGTGGGATAGAAAACTGCCTGATCGCGCGTCTTCTCCGGCCAGCCCAGCGTGGTGAACGGAAGCAGTCCCGATGAGAACCAGGTGTCAAGCACGTCGGAGACTTGCTCCAGGTTCGTGCTATCGCACTTCAGACAGTTTGTGGGCGACTCGCGCGCAACGATGATTTCGCCGCAACCCTCGCAGGTCCACGCTGGAATGCGATGGCCCCACCACAACTGGCGGGAGATGCACCAGTCGTAGATGTTGCGCATCCAGTTCAGATAAATCTGTTTGTAATTCTCGGGGACGATGGTGATCTCGCCGGACTCCACAGCCTCGATGGCTTTCTGCGCGAGCGGCTGAATCTTGATGAACCACTGCTCGGAGAGACGAGGCTCGACCACTGTGCCGCAGCGGTCGCACTTGCCGAGAGAGAGCGCGTAGTCCTTTTCGGCAACGAGGAATCCTTGCTCCTGCAAATCGGCGAGGACGCGCTTGCGGGCTTCATATCGGTCTAACCCCGCATAGCGGCCCGCGTTCTGGTTCATGTGGGCGTGCTCGTCCATGATGTCGATCTGCGGCAGGTTGTGGCGCTTGCCGGCGGCGAAATCGTTGGGATCGTGGGCGGGCGTGACTTTCACGGCGCCGGTGCCGAACTCGGGCTGCGCGAGTTCATCGGTGATGATGGGGATCTCGCGATTCATCAGCGGCAGCAGAGCATGCTTGCCGTGGAGATGCGTGTAGCGCCCGTCTTTTTCGTTTACAGCAATCGCCGTGTCACCCAGCATGGTCTCGGGACGAGTCGTGGCAACGGTAATAAATTCGGGCTTTTCTGAGGAAGAGGCGCCGATGACCGGATAACGTATCTCCCAGAGTTTGCCGGCAACGTCTTCGTGCTTCACTTCGAGGTCGGAGATGGCGGTCTCGCAGCGTGGGCACCAATTGACGATGTATTTGCCGCGATAGATCAGACCCTCTTCATAGAGGCGGACGAAGACTTCGCGCACGGCGCGGGAAAGATTTTCGTCCATGGTGAAGTATTCGCGGTCCCAATCGACAGAGGCGCCGAGGCGTTTCATCTGGTCGAGGATGGCGCCGCCATAGTGGCGCTTCCACTCCCAGACGCGCTCGATGAACTTTTCGCGGCCGAGGTCGCGGCGCTTCTTGCCTTCCTTGGCGAGGTCGCGCTCGACCATCATTTGGGTGGCAATGCCGGCGTGATCGGTGCCGGGCAGCCAGAGGGTGATGAAGCCGCGCATGCGATGCCAGCGAACGATGATGTCCATTTGCGTCTGGTTGAGCATGTGGCCCATGTGCAGACGGCCGGTGACATTCGGCGGCGGCAACAGCAGCGTGAAAACGGGACGGGTCTCGCCTGCGGGGGGCGTGGGGACGGAGAAAAGCTTCTCTTTGATCCAATAGTCGGCCCAGCGGGTTTCGATCGCGCCAGGTTCGTAAGATTTGGGCAGTTCGTGGGGCATGAGTTCGCAGTCAGCAGTTCGCGATCGGCTAAACCTTCAAAGGGAGCACAGAGGGATCACAGGGTGGACCTTCTGCTTTCTATGCGCTTTGTATACTCCGGACGCCAGCCATCGAAATACTGATGAAGTTTGATCTTACAGGCGCGAGAAAAGAAGGGTCAAACGAGCGAAGGGGTGGTATATACGGACGGCAAAATGCCCCCTCTCCGCCCGGTGGAAACCCCTCCGGTTTTGACATTGGCCGGGGCCCACCCGCATCGCTCAACAGCTAGAGCGTTCGAGTGGGAAGTAAGCGAAGCATTCGCTGAGCGTTACGCACGAAGTGCAGATGTTGCGGCCCTTAGATGGAGACCCTGCTTGGCGAGCCGGGGTGCAATGCCGTACAGGGGACTGCCCAACATGGGCCACTGGTCTGCGACATTTCGAGCTCACGTGTCCGATGGGATGGAAAACTCATGAATCTTACCAGCGAAAAGAGCGTAGCGAAACGAAGCGCTCGCCCCTCTAACGCTCCGGCAAAACCTGCGGCGAGGATTTGCCGACCATTAGGATAATGTCATGCCTCATCGGGTTAGCCATCTCCTGAAGAGCTTGTTGAAGAGTGGAAGAATCACGCACATGAGGCAAGTGACAAGCAACGTTGCGGAGACCATGTCTCTGATGGCGAACACTGTCAGAGATGGAACAAAGTGCGAAAGCCAGGTGAGTGTGATTGGAATCGCAACGGTCAGTGGATAGACTCCTGCCAAAGTAATGCAGAACTGCTTCCAGCGCTTCGGGGTTTTGGGTGGTCTTGCGACCGGCTCTCGGTCATATCCTGTTACTGCTCTTCCTTCTTCGACTGCCATCCTGAGTCCCTCTTCAAATCGTCCGTAGGGCCGATGGCGTCCTGGTCGGTCGTGCCGGGAACACCATCCTCCGACTGCTTTGCTGAGGTCAGCGGCGCGATTCACTGGAGCCGTACGCTGACAGTAGCGCTGTTCAGAGCTGCCGATCGCACTCCCTCTGGGCTTCGACTCCTTGTGATCCGTCAGATAAAGGGAAAAAGGTGCGCATCTCCTCGCTGTTGACTTCGACGGGATTGGCATCGATCAGGATGAATGCAATGACCGCCGGACCGGGCAAGGTCGCCATGGTATTTTTCCTTTTTGCCAGCGCGTGACAACGCTAAGTGACTAGCGCGGGGGTTCAACCCTCACGAGCTGGGCTGGTCGAGCTCCGCCGGCTGGTGGTGCGCCTCTGCTTCAGTCCGAAATAGGTCCAAAGAGCCGCGACTGCGTGTCTTTCTCGTAAGGCATATTGGGGGGACGATGGAGTATTTCCATTGCCATTCCCCAGGGCGTCGTGAAGTAACGGATCTCCTGCCCTGCCTTGGGCCCGCGGTCACTTTTGAAAGGTCCCTCCAGCTGTCGGCATCCGCGCTTGCGGAGATACTTAGCGGCGACCTCCATGTCATCCACCCAGAATGCGATATGCGCTACATCGACGTCGCTGGTTTTCGGAATCGAACGATTCTGCCCGGGAGTCCGATAGTCCATAAGCTCGAGATTAAGGTTGGGGCCGAGGCGCATCATGGCGATGTTCAGCTTACTGTTGGGGTCGACACCTAAGGTCTTTTGAAGGTCCGCAGGATTCTCGGTGCCGGGACCTTCTTCGAAGCGGAAAAGAAGCTCCGCGCCAAGCACATCACGAAAAAAAGAGACTGCCTGATCGAGATCCGGCACCGAGACGCCAACATGATCTACGTTGCGAGCGCCGGGAATTCCGAGGCGAGCTTGTCGGCTCATGGTATTACCTCCTAGTAATTTATTCTCAAGACGTCAGAGCACATAATTAAGAATCAAACCTTCTGCGAGCTTGCGGCTGAAACTAACGTAACCATCAATCGGGAATCATGCTTCCCGATTGGCAATCCCCTCTCGATGAAGTAGACCGAATCCTCCACCCCTTCGAAAAACCATAAAGGAGCGGCCATAAGGAAATTCAAACCCGCCCGAGGGCTGTGCCACCCGCCGAAAGCTGATGGCACGCACTCTCTCTAAACTTCTGCCGTCTGCGATCCGTCATGTGACTGGAAAAAGGTGCGCATCTCCTTGCCGTTGACTTCGACCGGCTTAGCATCGATCAGGATGAATGCTATGACCGCCGGAACCGAGCCCCTGTTGACCCAGGTGTGAATCGTGCCGCGCTGGATCATGACATCGCCGGGCTTCAAATGCACGACCTCACCGTTTTCGAGTTCGCAGTCAATCTCACCTGACAAATGGAGGACGTAGTCCATAGTTTCGGTGCGGTGTGTGAATCTCATGCTGCCGGGAGCGAATTCGTTGATTCGGAATGTTGTGCCGCCACCGTCGCCCACAAAATTAGCGTGCTTAACGAAACCTGCTCGTTGGGCGACTTCAGCAGCAGCCGAGTTGTCGATAGGCATTTGATCAGTCGACCAGATCTCGCAGCCTGAGATATCTTCCTGCAGAATCACGTGCCGCTAAACAGATATCAAATGGTGGATCATTTCCAGACAGCGGTGAGTCTCATCAAAGCTCATATGGGAATTGCTTTCTTCCCATCTTCTGTAAAGGATTTTGTTCCCGAGGGAGTTGTTTTACGTCCGCCGAGCTTTTCAATCGTGCCAATGGAAACATTTGCCCTATGGTCGACTGGAAACCTCGACCCACTTGTTTTGCGCGTAGTTAATCTTCTCAAGGAAATCAGGAAGGATTTGTAAGATGATGTTCTTCGTTTGGTTGCACGTAGTCGTACTGGATCGGTTGAGTCGGAATGGAGGATGAAGCGAATCGAACACGGAAGCGGTCGAGTGCAGGCCCGGGAATGTCACTCGCTATCGAGCAGGCCGCCGCGTTCAATCTCGACAAAACCGTTGGTGCCGATCCACGATTCGGCAAGAAGATGTAGATTTTTTTTGTAAGTACGAGTGACTATATATTTCTTGCCTCCCCTTACGCGCAGAATGTACTTCCCTGTCGACAAGGGCTGGATCTCTTCAACGAAGGCAGCATTCACTAGAGATGATCGATGGATTCTGACAAATCCAAACAGACTCAACTTCTCAGCCATCGTTGAAATCGACGCGCGCAGCAGGTACCCGCTCGATTTGTGTTGCAACAGGACATAGTTACCTTCGGCTTCCACAGCGATGATGTCCGCAGAGTCGATAAATAGAATCTTATTTCCTGCCTTGATCGCGATCCGAGAAGCCGAGCCTTTCGTAGCAATGTGTAGTTGCGGTGACGGTTCCATCACAATTGCAACTCCTTTTTCCCCTTCCATGAATGCAGCACCTCATGGATCGGGAAGCTACTTACTCACCAAACCCGGCACGGTGCGGGCTTATCCGTATTGCGCGACAACAAGCACAGAGCCGGCTCATGCAATTATCGCGAGTGTCCTTCAACCCATCACTTACACCTTCGGCGCGGGCGATCCGACTCTTATGATGCGGCCATTCCATTTGCGAGTTGCATCCATCATACCGACCAGTATGTATGTTATGGCAACAAGAGTCAACGCTGGGGAGGGGTACTGCCAGGAAGGGGGCGGCTATTCGAGGCCTGCCACTCGCCGCAGGCCTCGTGCCGGGCGCAGCGACTCGATGTGGCCGCTCACGCTTCTTTGGCCTGATTCCATCATGCGAGGATCCTGCGAATTCTTTCCTAAAACGACGTACCCCTCCCACGCTGCGATCAGGAACGTAGCCGTTTCATTCGCGTTAATATCATTCCGCACGATCCCGCGTTTCTGTCCTTGGCGCAGTGCCTCCGCCATGGCGTCGTGCCAGTCCCTATAAACTCTTGCTGTCCTTCTGCGGAATCCCTCATCAAGACCTGACATCTCTTGAGACAAGTTAAGCAAGGGGCAACCACGCTGAACGTCTTCTCTTTTCAGCGATTCGGACTGAATAATGCGGATCAGAACGTCGATGGGGTTCTTGGCGTTCTGTAAAGGCTGCACCCACTTCTGGTGAAGGTTGCTCGCGATGATTTCGTCCACCACCGCGTAGCCGAGGGCGTCTTTGTTGTCAAAGTGGTAGTACAGGGCGCCTTTGGTGACGCCCGCTGCGGCCAGAATGGCATCCAGGTCAGCGCTCCGAAAGCCAGAGCGGTACATCTCTTGGAAGGCAGCCTGCAGGAGAAGCCCTCGTGTGCGCTCTGGATTCCGCGACGTCGCCCGCCCGCGTCGCAATCGTTTTCTAACAGCGGACATACCAATCAGTATGCATGTTCACACGGGGAGGTGTCGAGCCGAACCTTTTCACGCTCTGCCGGAGTCTTTAAGGTTTTCTCTGCCACCCGGCATCTCAACGCATTCCCAATTCAACCCCCGGCTGGGGATAGCTATTTTTCCCTCAATGCGTAATACCCCGTCAAACGAGCGAAGGGGTGGAAGGATTACTTCTTCTCCGACATCTTCCTGGAGATTTCTGCCATGAGCCTGGGGCGGAGGTCGGCGAGCACGCTGTCGACGATGCCGGCGACGTCGGATGGATTTTCGGATGCGGGAGCGGGAGTATCTTGCGCGGTATGTTCGGCGCCTGCTGCAACGGCCATCGCCGCAGACTCCGTGGAAACGGGTACGGATTCCTGGGATTCCTGGCGAGATTCCGCTGCGACATCCTTGGTTTCACCGGCGTCACGAATCTGACGCCAACTCGCCCAGGCGGCTGCGGTGCTCTTCACGGCTTCGGATTCTTCTTTGTATTCTTCTTTGCGATCCTCATCTTCGCGTTCCCCGGTGTGGGGAGCGGGAGTGAAGGAAGTAAAGGCGTGGCTCGACGCTACGGCTTCGTCTCGGGCAGCTTCGGCTTCCGGAGCGGAGTGTGATTCTTCAGGAGTGCGGTTGGCAAAATTGGCGACCGCAGTCTCCACGATAGATGAGACCAAGTCGGCGACGGGCTGACTACTGGCGGGAGCGGGCTCGGCCATTGGCGGAGCATCAGAATGTGCGGATTCGCCAGGTGCGGCCTCGCCGTTCGTGGCTTCGGTGTGTGTGGCGCTCTGTACATCGAGGGATGCAACCGGTTCGGTGACAGAGGCAGCAACTTCGGCTTCGGTCTGCTGTAAGGATGCGCTGGCGGCCTCAGGAAGGCTCGCAGTCTCGGCAGACGGAGATGAGGGCACGGCTGCGACGGCGGGTGGTGCGGCTGGCAGTGATTCAGTTTGGCCAGCATCAGCGCTTGCTGCAGATTGCGATTGGGGTACGGGCTCAGGCTCTGGATTCGAAACGACAGCAACCGGGAATTCCGGTTCCGCAGGTGCGGTAGAGATCCCGGACGGCGCGGCTTCTGGCAAGGCAGCTACGGGCGTGGAGGCCGCCTCCTCAGTCACAAAGGCGGCGTACGCCTTCCGCATTTCCTGGTCGAGCGAGATCATGGCCTCGTCGCCTTCGAGCGCAACCGGGACGGCGCTCCATCGCGAACCACTCTGGCTTCCAGAGCTGGGGACTTCGGTAGCGGCTGCCATGGTTACGGGCACGTCTTGCGGCTCTTCTCGCGACCCTTCAGGCTTGTCCTTCTCGTTCTGCGTGCTCTCTGGTTTCTTGTTTTCCTGAGTGGCTTCCGGGTCGGTCGCGGGAGCGGAAGCGACCACATGGTCTGCGGCGGGTTCGGAAGCGGGCTTGGGCTCGTCCTTGACGACGGCACCGATCATTTGTATCTGGGCGGCGGCAGCGGCAATCGCGGCCACCTCTTCCGGTGTGACGTCCTGAGGCAGGCCAGGGGGAACCAAGGCAGCCACATCCACACTGGGTTCGGGCGATTTCTGAGCCTGATGAAGCTTGTGTTCCTGTTCGGCGGCCTTCTCCGCGGCCAGTTCAGCAGGGGTTTCGACAACCGTTCGTAGGTCGCGATTGATGGGATTAAAGAAAGCGGCGGCGTCCGTGTCTTTTTCTTTCTCTTTTTCTTCCGACTCCGTTTTCTGGTGAGGAAACGAAATCCGGTTCTTCCATCCGTCGTCATCGCCGGCGGCATCGTTTCTACCACCGCGACCGGCTTCTTCCGCGGCGGCGATGGCGCGCGCAAAGCGGCCAGGCTTGGAGGATTCAGCCCGAGGCACGACTTTATCTTCCAACTTGGATAAGGCGCTGAGCAACTCGCTAGCCTCAAACGGCTTGACGATGAAACCTTCGGCGCGGACGCGTTGCGCCTCTTCCGGCTTGAAAGGCTCCAGCTTGCCAACGGTGAGCAGAACGGGAATGCGGGCCGAGTCCTGGGATTCCTTGAGACGCTGGCAGACCTCAAGGCCACTGTAGCCGGGCATATAAACATCGAGGATGACGAGATCCGGCTTGAGTTCTGCGATCTTTTTCAACGCGGCGGAGCCGTTATTGACGGTGATGACCTCATACCCTGCGTCCGCAAGAATCTTGCGCCCCATGTTCTGGGCGGTCACGCTGTCGTCGGCGAGCAGTATCTTCCGGGCCAAGGAAATTTTTCCTCTTATGAGGGGAGATATCGCGAAGGTAACCTGAGCGACAACGTAAGTCAATGATCCGACGGGATGTTACCTGGTTACTAGGGGTCAGCGTCTAGTGAGCGGGCAGTAACACATTCGGCGTTGGCCAATAGGAGACCGCGAACCTGGTGGCCATGAAATCGGGTTAGAAGGATATGATCTTCTTTAAGCCCTTCTTTTTCTTCTTCTTGCTGCTCGAAACATCCTGATCACTGGCCAGGGAGGAGCTGGAGGCAGCATTTGCAGTGGCGGAACTGCTGGATGGCTGGCCTTGCTGAAGCTCGTTCACCTGCACGGGAGGCGGTAAAGGCTGATTGCTCGCCGCAGCGGTTTGGGCATCGGCGGCGGGGGTTAGATCGTTGGGGTCAGGCTTGGATGCAACGGGAGGCGGGGCGGGCGTCAGTTCGTTCGGGTCGGGCGCATTAGCAGTGGCCGCATGGGCAAAAGGATCTGCGGGTGGCGGAGGCGGCGCATCGGAGCGTGGGGCCGGCTCATTGGCGGCGGGCGTTCCGGAATTCACAGTTTCCACGCTCACACCGTTGTTGCCGCCGCGGGAAATTCCCATCGCCCTCATGGCGGTTGCTCCGGCATCTTGATTGGCGGCGACCGGCGTTGGATCTACCAGAGTCGGGTCCCCTACTTTCGCGGCCTGCGCGACATCGGGGCCCTTCTTTACCACACTTATCAGGCGATTGTAAGTGCTCGCTTCCTGGCGGCTTTCTTCCTCTCGGCGGTTCTGCGCGACTGCGGCCTTGGTGGGCCGAGGGATGGGCTGATGCAGCAGCGCCAAGCGCTTCTTGGCGTCATCCTCGCGATCCATGAGCGGATATCTTGTAATGATTTGCGAATAGGCCGCGGATGCTTCTTTAGTTAGTTCTTCAATCATGTTGGCTTTTACCTGCTCGGGCACGCATCCCGGATGAGGGCTGGTTTTGACGCAGGTCAGGCGGGCGCGCATCTGCGCGATCTGGCCTTCGTAATTCTGGCCCAGCAGGAAAAGGGCTTCATCGGCCTTGCTGTAGAGCGGGTATTTTTCCACCAACGTCTTGAGACGGGCAATGGACGCGGGATAGGATTGGCGAAAGAAGTAGAACCTTCCAATGCTGAACTCGCGCTCGGCGAGAACTTCCTGCACTTCGAGGAGACGTTCCTTCCCTTCTTTTACCAGCTTTGGATTATCGGGATACTGCATGATGAGATTGCGGTACTCATCCTCGGCCCGCTTGGCATGGGTATAGTCGCGATCGGCTTTCTCCATCTGCTGATACTGAATGTTGGCGATCTTCAACTGCGCTTCGGCGGCTTCGGGCATGTTGGGGAAGAAGGTCTCAAAGTCGCGGTACTCCTGCTCGGCCTGGGCGAGCGAAGCGGTGCCACCCTCGGCATACCAGGAATCACCAACCGCCAGTTTGGCGCGGGCGATAAATTCGGAATCCGGGTAAGTGTTGATGAGAGTTTGCAGCGTCATGCGAGCCACATCGAAGCGGTTGTGCTTCATCGCGTCCATGGCCTTATCGAACAGAACCTTATCCGGTTGCTTCGATCCCACGTTGGCCAGCGGGTTGACGGCTTTTTTGTTGCTGCAAGCCGCCGTAATCATCAGCAGCACTGCAAGCACCGACAGCAATGAAACGCGATGTGACATAAGACCTCGGATCAGGATTGCAATTTGCTCATTTACCTGGGACGGGCGTCATCAATTCTTGTGAGTCCCAAGATACAAGGCTCACGGACTAAAGCCCGAATCTTTTAGGGATCCCGCAGCGGCACGACTGAAAATCGTGCCCAACCCATTCCTGCAACAATTCGAGCTCTAGACTTTCAGCAACGCGGCTTCGGTTGCTGCCTTGAGCAACGCTTCAGCATTCTGCGTTGGATTACCGTTGCCGAAGACGGCCTTGCCCGCCACCAGAATTTCTGCCCCAGCCCGGACCACGTCGACCACGGTAGCGAGGGCGACGCCGCCATCTACTTCGATGCGGTAGGCCAGGCGGCGTTGGCTGCGAATCTCCGCCAAACGGCGTATTTTATGCAGCGCACCGGGAATAAACTTCTGACCGCCGAAACCGGGATTAACCGACATCACCAGAACATAGTCGACGATATCGAGCACCTCACTGAGCGTATCCACCGGGGTAGCCGGATTAATCACGACGCCTGCCATGCAATTATGGCTTTTGATCAGGTGCAGCGTGCGATTCAAATGGCGGACGGCTTCCTGATGCACTGAAATCCAATCCGCGCCGGCTTCGGCAAATGCGGGAATGAATTCGTCGGGATTCTCAATCATCAGGTGGCAATCAAGAGGCAACTTGGTGACCTTGCGCAACGATTGGACCACCGGCGGACCGATGGTGAGATTGGGAACAAAGTGGCCATCCATGATGTCCACATGGATGACACTGGCCCCGCCTTCGCACGCGGCACGCACTTGCTCGCCGAGACGGGCAAAGTCCGCCGAAAGAATCGAGGGTGCTAGCTCAATCAAGCGTTGTCTCTAAAAGCGTTGCCTTTTGAAACCTGGGCTCTCGTGGTCGGAAACCTTCTAAGGAGTTTACCATCCCCGAGGGCGCGACTGACAGTGATTGTAGGCGAACTGTGAAGACAGTTCTGGGCAGATGCACGGGAGCCGCAGGGATCAAAAAACGACGCGTGTTAACCTCGTCGGACATGGCTGCCGCGCCCCAGGTCGCAAGTGCCGTTTATGGGCTGGCTGCTGTATTGGCTTGGGGCACCAGCGATTTTCTGGGTGGCTACGCCACCCGGCGCGCCAACGCATTTTTATTTACAACGGTGGTAAATATCGGCGGGCTCATTCTGGTTGGGGCTCTCGCTGCGGCCAGTCATGCCGCTTTTCCTACGGGACGAAGCGCCGCATGGGTGCTGGCGGGAGGTCTCTCTGCGGGAGCCTCGCTGGCAGTTTTCTATCGCGCGCTTTCCTCGGGAAGAATGGGATTGACCGCGCCGGTGGCTGCCGTGGTTAGCGCGGCGATCCCGACGGTTTTTTCGATGTTTACGGAGGGCATGCCGGGAAGAATTTCGATCCTCGGTTTTTTCTTCGCCGCGATCGGGCTTTGGCTGATCACGCGCGCGGAAGACGGCAACACTCCGGAGGGCATTGGGCTGGCGTTATTCGCGGGCACGGGATTCGCGGGATTTTATCTTTGCGTGCGCCAGGCGGGCGACGCGTCACCGTTTTGGATTGCGACCTTGACCCGAACCGGGGCCCTGGTGATTACTGGCTTGATTGTTTTGCTGCAACGAGAATTCAGCGACATCACTGCCGCGGGCGTGCGCTGGGGCATCCTAACGGGGTGTGTGGATTCGATCGGCACGATACTGTTCGTGCGCGCGAGCCAGACCGGTCGTCTCGACGAAGCTGTGGTGATCTCGTCACTGTATCCGGCGGTGACGGTACTGCTTGCCCGCCTGTTGCTAAAAGAACATTTCACCCGCTGGAGATTTGTGGGGCTTTTAGCGGCGCTGGCGGCGGTGCCGATGATTGCGGCGGGATAGGGCTTTACGTTCTTTATTCTTGAATGAAGAATTATAAATAACTTATTCTTGTATATCATTGTTAGGAAGTGATATTCTCTATTCTCGAATAGAGAATAAATGGACCTTCGACCCCAAGATATCGTTGTTGTCCTAAAGCTGTTGGCGAGCAACGGCAATCCCTGGAGCTACTCCAAGCTTGGAGAAGAGCTGGCGATGAGTGCTTCCCACGTGTTTGCGTCGGTAGGCCGAGCCGAAACGGCTCATCTCCTGGCGGCCTTCAACATTTCATCATCGCCTGCCCGGCGAGGGCCAGGCATACTTCCCGAATTCCCTAAGACCAACCGGAACAACCTCAAAGAGTTCCTGATCCACGGAGTGAAGTACGCTTTCCCGGTTGAGCGTGGAGGACCGACTCGAGGGATTCCGACCGCCGAAGCGGCGCCCCCGCTCAAAAAGCACTTTCCCCAGGATTTCCCGCTTCCGCCGGTCTGGCCATATGCAGAAGGCCCGCTGCGCGGCATCGCTTTTTCACCGCTCTACAAGAATGTTCCGCAAGCTGCGTCGCGAGACTCCAAACTGTATGAACTTCTTGCGCTTGTGGATGCGATTCGCGAAGGGCGCGCACGAGAGCGGGAGATCGCGATCCGTGAACTGACAGCGAGAATTGACTCCCAGTGAGCACTCCTCCTCAGAATCCGAATCTCAATCAACTCATTCTCGCCGCCACCAGACTTGAGCCCCTGCTAGATTGGATCGCTTTTGTCGGTGGGTGCGTCACGGGCTTGCTCGTCACCGACACAGGAGCTGCCCCGGTCCGCGGAACTATCGATGTGGACGTGATTGTAGAGGCAGCATCCTACGCCCAGTTTACTGTTCTCGAAGAGCACCTGCGGAGACTTGGCTTTCATGAATATCGAGCGGAGGGCGCGCCGATTTGCCGGTGGGCGCACGGAGACTTAATTCTTGACTTCATGCCAACCGATCCTTCGATCCTGGGTTTTAGCAACCGCTGGTACGGGCCCGCGCTCGCGACTGCGCAGAAAGTCTTGGCAGACAAGTATGAAATTCGCGTGATCACAGCGCCCTATTTTCTGGCGACGAAGCTGGAAGCATTTCGCGGGCGTGGCAAGAACGACTTCCGTATGAGCCACGATCTGGAAGATATTGTGACCGTCATCGACGGTCGGGCAGAACTCATGGAGGAGGTTCGTCACGCTCGTGCGGATGTGCAGAAATATCTCAGCGATGAGTTCGGGGATTTATTATCGAATCGCGACTTTCTGGAGGCGTTGCCCGGTCACCTCTTGCCCGATGCCGCCAGCCAGCAGCGACTGGAACTGGTGCGGAGACGAATGAGCCAACTGATTTTAGAAGGTTAACCATGGCGCTGGTCGAAGTCCGAAATCTGACCAAGATTTATTCGCAGGGGGAATCGCTGCTGGGTGGAAAGCTCAGCGGCAGCCATGAAGTTCGCGCGGTCGATGACGTTTCGCTCGACATTCATGCGGGTGAAACGCTTGGACTGGTGGGCGAATCGGGTTCAGGCAAGAGCACGGTGGGACGCCTGATTTTGCGGCTGATCGAGCCGACTTCGGGGAGCATTTGCTTTGAAGGAAACGATCTGGGTGCGGCCAGTGGCGGCGAAATGCGCCGGTTGCGCAGCGACATGCAGATTATTTTTCAGGATCCTTTTGCATCGCTCGATCCCCGCTTTCGGGTTGAGGAGATTATCGCGGAGCCGCTGATCATTCACCGGCACCGAAGCTCCAACGGCGACAAGAATACGAAGAATGGGATTCGTGGTCGCGTGGCGGAACTGGTGCGCGCGGTTGGCCTGGATGAGTCGATCCTGCGGCGGTTTCCGCACGAGTTCAGCGGAGGACAGCGGCAGCGGATTGGCATTGCGCGGGCGCTGGCTCTGCGGCCGAAGTTCATTGTGGCCGACGAGCCGGTATCGGCGCTTGACGTCAGCGTGGGCGCGCAGATTGTGAATCTATTGGCGCAATTGCAGCGTGACTTCGGGCTGACCTATTTGTTTATTTCGCACTCGATGCCGGTGGTGCGCTATCTTTCAACGCGGATCGCGGTCATGTATCGCGGCAAGATTGTGGAAGTCGGACCCGCCGAGCAAATCACGGAAAGGCCACAGCATCCGTATACGCGCAGTCTTTTGGAGGCAACGCCGGAGGTGGGAGTCTAATGCCACGGGCCTATTCCGGCAGGACGCGCGATCTGATTGAGCTGATCCTGGGCTATGGGTTGATCGTGGGCATCATCTGGACGCCGGAGAACCTGCAACGCATCCTTTCGCCACTTGCTCTGGTGCTGACGCTGGCGGTGGTCCTGGCGCAGCGAAAGAACCGCGACGAATTGGGAGTGGGCCGGCGCGGCTTGGTGGGGTCACTTTGGATTTTGCCAGCCGCCGTTGTGCTCTCCGGAGTGAGCATTTTTGTAGCTGCGAAACTTGGCACGCTGCATCCGCTTTATAAAGGGGATTTCAAGCACATCGCCGGTTACGTGCTGTGGACCATCTACCAGCAATTTCTTCTACAGGACTATTTCATGGACCGGTTGCTGCGCCTGGTCTCGAACGAATCCGTTGCGGTGACTCTTGCAGGCACTCTCTTTGCCGCGGCGCATCTGCCCAACCTGGTGCTCACCGTGGCTACGCTGGTGTGGGGCATCGCTTCGTGCGCGCTGTTCCGGCGCTATCGCAATCTGTGGGCGCTTGGCTTAGCCCAGGGAGTGCTTGGGCTGTGCTTCGCAGTGTGCGTGCCGGATGCGTTGCATCATCATCTGCGGGTTGGGTTGGGATATTTGCGGTATTACGGCGGGCGGTAAGTCGTCAGTGGGTCGAGGTCAACGGAAATGCCTAGAACCACAGCCCCCACAGCCAATCCACCGTGGCATGCGTAATCGTTGAGGCGGGCACGCGGCGATTCTCGCGCCAGGCACGGCCGTAGAAAATTCCGGCGATGGTGGCCAGCAACACGTAGGGCCAGTTGAAGTGGACAGAGCGTTTGTTGAAATGCGACAGGCCGAACAGAATCGATGCGATCACAAGCGCAGCGCGGCGGCCTACACGGCGCTCCAGCAAGTTCTGCACCCAGGCGCGGAAGAAAAGCTCTTCGGGGACGGCGGTAAAGAAAAATATCAGGACCCAGCGCAGCAGGGCGCTGCCGATCCCGGGCAGGTTGCGATGGGGATGGATGAAGCCCAACACCAGTCCCAGGACGATTACAACGGGTGCGAAGAAAACAAGCTCGCGCAGACCGGTTTTCCAGTCGCTCCATTTCAGACGGAAATCGAATCCGGCGCCACTGAGTTGGCGAATCGCCAGAAATCCATACAAGCCTGCGTCCACCAAGAGTAATTCGTTCAACGCCCGCAGACCGCTGGGCCATGCGCTCTCAAACCAGCGGAGATCGACGGCCAGACCCAGCACCAGCAAGATGAAGGCATCGCGCCAGTCGCCGTGCTGCTGGGGATCGGACCTTGCGGCGCGCATCAGCAGCCATGCGATGGCCACCGGAAGCACTGCATAGAGCGCGAACCATGTCCACTGGAAGATGTGGGCGGAGATGGAAACCATAACATAGGGCAAGACGAACAGCGCAGGGAGGCCCACGCGCAACGCCAAGGGCCAGCGCCCCACGGCGCGCGCAACTCGCTCGGCGGCGCAGCCGAACAGAACCGCCGGGGCGAGTTCCAGGGCGAGGGCTGCCATCGCTGCCGGGGTCACGTTCTGCATAGGCCCATCTTAAACTCGCTTGTGTCTTACTGTTTTGTCTAGCTGAATTGCTCAGGACACTTGTATCGCCGCGGCCTCGCGGCTAGAATTCCTTGGCATCCCGCAGGAGGAATCAAGATGGCTGCCGCTCCGCTACCGCCTCTGACTTCATCTGCGAACACGCCGGAAGCTGCACCGCTTTCGGAAGGCGCGCGCAGCGTTAACACGTTCATTGCACCTTCGAAAACTTTCACCGACTTGCGCCGGAATGCGAGCTGGTGGGGACCGTGGCTGTTGATCTCCATCGTCTCGCCTGGGAGCGGCGGTGCCGGCGGCACGGTCTCAGCACGATGGCATCGAATCGGTATGCATTATTTAAGATCAGGCAGGTCGAGGAGATTTCAATGAATCGTATTGTGCTCACGTTTTTCTTCGCATGTTTCTGTGTTAGTTCGGGATGGGCGCAAGGAGCAATGGCTCCTGCTACCGCGCCACCCGCCGCGCAAGCTGCGGTGCCAGTGAAGGACCCAGTAGCTACGTCGCTTCGCATGCTGCTGCCGCGCTCGCGCAATAATATTCTCGGCGCTATTGGCGCGATGCCCGCCGACAAATTCAATTACAAGCCCACGCCCGACCAGATGACCTTTGCGCATCTGGTGGTGCACATTGTTGGGTCGAACAACGGCGGGTGCGCCAAGGCAGCGGACGTTGCAGAACCCAAGGTCGAAGAATTGAAGGAGACGGATTCCAAGGATAAGATGTTGGCCGCGGCGACGGCTTCGTTCGACTTCTGCGCGGACGCGCTGGGGAAGATGGATGACTCCAAGCTCGGCGACACCGTAGAGTTGTTCGGCGGGCGCAAGTTTCCCCGTGCCATGGCCGCGCTCGGCTTGGCCAGCGGATGGGCTGACCATTACGCCGCAGCGGCCATGTATCTGCGTTTGAATGGAATTTTGCCGCCGTCGGCGCAGCCGAAAAAATGATGCGGGCGGGGGGAAGGCTCACCCCAGGCGCTGAAGCGCATCAAATTTACGCCACTGATCGGCACGAGTAAAACTCGTGCCCTTCCCGAGGCTACTTGATTTGAACTAGTTCGCCCGCGGAGACGGCTGCGGGAGTAGACGGAGCCAGGTGCTGCGGGGCGCGCCAACTGTCGAAGATCGATACCTGATGTACGCAGGAAACCGTGCAGTGCGGCGCACAGGATTTTTCCGTCAAGTATTCGCGGCGCATGTCATCGTGCGTGTAGGTTGCGAGCGGCACGCCGGGATAGCCGCGCTGCTGCGAGCAATAGTGGACTAATCCATCTTCGCAGATGTAGAGATAGCGAGCTCCGGCACGACAGCGCCAGTCATTGGGCAGACCTTGCGCGATGTTGTCCTGGAAAGCGTTGATGCGGGTGAAGCTGCGTTTCTCCCACGATTTCATTTCGTCGTAGATGCGGCGCTCTTCCTCGCCCAGCGGCTGCGACTGGCCGCCGCCGTCGTGGATGATACCGATGGTCGAGGTGAATCCAAGTTCGAGGGCGCGCTTGCCGATGGTGAGCGCGTCCTGGGGATGATGAATGCCGCTGCCCACCACGGAATTGATGTTCACGTGAAAGTCCGCGTGCTCGGCGAGGAGTTGCAATTTCTTGTCGAGAACCCTCAGACTCTTCTTCGAAACCTCGTCAGGATTCACGTTGTCGATGGAGATCTGCAGCCACTCGAGGCCAGAGCGGTTGAGGCGCCGAATGCGATCCGCAACGAGGAGATAGCCGTTGGTGATGAGACCGGCGATCATGCCGTTGGAACGAATGCGGCGGATCACCTCGTCGAGTTCAGGATGGAGCAGCGGCTCGCCCCCGGAAATTGTGACTACGGCCGTGCCGAGGGAACCCAGCTTATCGATACGGCGAAACATTTCGTCGGTCGCGACGGGCTTCGAGAAATCATCGAACTCGTTGCAATAGGTGCAGGCCAGGTTGCAACGACGGACCGGAATGATGTGCGCCAATAGAGGGTGCTCGGTCGAAGTAAGAGCTCGCGCGGCCATGGCGGCTCCGCGAAGATTGCGGTGCAGGGCTTTGGCGCGACGGCGCAGGGATGTAAGGGCTGATGGCATGGATTAATTACTTCTATTACAGCATGGATGCAGGGTTAGTGTCAGGTTCGGCAACAGCGTTTGGGGAGATTCGCGGGGTGAATGGCGGGTATTGCGTTTGTGGCGGCGCGTCTATTTCGCCACCTTCGGGGCTTGTTTCTCTTCGCCAATTCTACCCACGGCTTGCGCCCCTTCGACAAGCTCAGGGCAGGCCGTGGGCTGCATTCTAGCGCCGCTCCGCGGCTTAGCGCGGGACTCCTGACTCATTACTCTCATTTCTCATTGCAAATCGTGGCCGCCGGAGTGAAGAGCTCTGAGTGCCGCATCCTGAAAATCCTCCTGCACGAGAACATAATCCGTATCGTAGGTAGAAATCGCGAAGATGGGGATGGCGTTATTCGACAGCGGCGCGATGAAGGAGAGCAGAACTCCGGTTTGTGAGAAGGGGAACGGGCCCTCAAGCTTGAGGCAAATCCAGCGCGGACCCTTATCGATCTCTGTATCTGTAGGAATGCTTTCCATTGGACAGACGACAGAGAGTTCTTCGGCGGTGCGAGTGATGGAGGTGAACGCTCCTTTCGTTGCCCAGTCGGGGATGGGCGCGTTCGGAGCAAGGCGGATGATTGCGTAGGGGCCGGGGAGTTGGCGGAATTTCAGCATGGGATGATGCGAGTCTAATACTTCCTCTTCGTGGATAGAGTTCGCGGGCAAGAGTGCCCGCGCCACACAATCACCGAATTCTGCTCGGCGGACAGCCGACGGCGGCTGTCCCCACATAAAGCTACTTAGTCCTCGACCGCTTTGCGCACAGCGGCTTTCGCCAGGAGGCGGGTGGAATCCAGCGTCGGGAGCGGCGAAGCTTCTGGCGCAACCAGCAGTGGAATCTCGGTGCAGCCGAGGACAACCGCGTCACAACCTTCGTCCTGAAACGAGCGGATTACCTCCACGTAATACGCCAGGGAGCGCGGCAGGAACTGGGCGTTGACCAGCTCGTCGAAGATGATGCGGTCAAGACGCTCGCGCTGCTCCGCGCCGGGAATGCGGTACTCGATGGCGGCGGCCTTCAGCGCCTCGCGGTAGACCGGACCCTCCATCAGATAACGGGTGCCGAGGACGGCGAGGCGCTTGAACTGGCGGCGCTGCGCCTCTTTCGCAACTTCTCGGGCGATATGCAGCCAGGGGCGGGGCGAACGGTGCTCGATCAAGTCGAAGGCCTGGTGGATCGTGTTGTCGGGGCAAATGAGAAAGTCGGCGCCGGCGCGGGCCAGCTTGTCCGCAGAAGAGAGCATGAGTTCGGCGACGCCTGTCCAGTCGTTGACGCGGATGTATTGCATGTACTTCGCGAGCGAATGGGAGTGCAGCGAAACTTCGGGATGATCGTGCGGGCCCAGCATCTGGGAGCCTTCGAGCGAGACCGAGCGGTAGCAGAGCGCGGCTCCTTCGGTGCTGCAAGCGACGATGCCAATGTGGAGGGGCATGCAGTTGTCAGTTTCTAGTTTCTAGTTTCCAGTGTCTCAGGTCTCAGGTCTCAGGTCTCAGTAAATGCGATGCGCGATTCCAATTTTTGAGAGGCGATTTTACAACAATGGTGGTGGCGAACTGCCGGGCTTCGCCCGACTGGACAGCCGAGAGCGGCTGTCCCTGCATGCCCGATCATCTTGCGGCGGCGGCGTCGAACAGGTTCAGGAAGTCCAGCTTCTTTTCTGCCGGCAGGAACGAGGCTTCGAAGGAGTTGCGGGCAAGTTCGCGGAGATGCTCGTCGGTGAAGGCGAAGCATTGCTGGGCGATCTGGTATTCGCGGGATAGCGTCGTGCCGAAAATCGCGGGGTCGTCGCTGTTCAGCGTGATCATCACGCCGTGATCGAAATAACTTTTCGCAGGATGATCATTGAGGTTGGGGCAGAGACCGGTACGGAGGTTGCTGGTCAGGCAGATTTCGACGGGAACCTGGCGCTGGGCAAGCTCTTCGACAAGATCGGGATCGTGGAAGGCGGTAAGGCCGTGGCCGATGCGCTCGGCGCGCAGGTTGAGCGCTCCCCAAATGGATTCCGGAGTGCCAGTCTCGCCGGCATGGGCGGTGAGGCGCATACCGTGATCGGCGGCCCAGGTGTAGGGGTCGCGGAAAAGTTCGGGCGGCGCTTTTTGCTCGTCGCCGCCGATGCCGACGCCGACTACTTCGCGGTCGTGATAACGAACCGCGAGTTCGAAGACTTTCTGGGCAGGCTCGGCGCCGAATTGGCGCACGGCGTCGAAGATCCAAAGGAGGGAGACGCCGAATTCACGTGCGCCACGGGCGCGGCCGCGATCCAGACCCTCGAAGATGGCTGCGAAATCCTGCTGCCGCCAGAGGCAGACCCCGACCGAAACGTAAACTTCGGCGTGCAGGACATTTTCTTCTTTCAAGCGCTGCATCAGGCGATAAGTGATTAATTCGTAGTCTTCCGGAGTACGGAGGTGCTCGGTGATGTTCTTGAAAGCGAGCAGGAAGCCGGGGAAATCTTCGTAGCGATAGAGGGCATCGACTTCGGCCTGAGTGACGCGTTCGCCGTGGCGCTGGCGGAGCTCGAGCAGCGTAGAGGGCTCGATTGCGCCTTCGAGGTGCAGATGCAGCTCGGCTTTAGGAAGCTGACGAAGGAAACTGCTCGGCGGCCGGTCAGATGTGGACATCACTTCCTGATTGTAGATTCTTGGGGGAAGATTTGCGAGGGAGAGAATTCGCTACGGAGACACGGAGTCACGGGAGAAGCGCGGTAGTCAACATGGGCAACGAGCCGGAGAGAAACCTAATGAGGCTCCGGCGGAAGTATGAATGCATAGGTCCTTCGCTCCGCTGAGGATGACAGGGCGCTTTTGCTGACGGCTGAAAGCTGATGGCTGATAGCTATCGCTCTATTTTTTTGCAAACTCGCTTCTGTGGCGGCTGTAGAAGATGTAGATCAGCAGGCCGAGGCCAAGCCAGACCACGAAGCGCAGCCAGGTGATGACGGTGAGACCGGTCATCAGGCCGCCGCAGAGGATAATCGAGATCAGGGGGAACCACGGCACAAAAGGTACTTTGAAGATGCGCGGGCGGTTGGGCTGAGTGCGGCGCAGGATGATCACTCCGAGCGAAACCAAAACGAAGGCGAAAAGGGTGCCGATGTTCGAGAGATCGGCGGCGTCGCTGATGGCGAAAATTCCGGCAGGGATGCCGACGGCGAAGCCAGCAATCCAGGTGGAGTAATGCGGCGTCTTGAACTTGGCGTGAACTTTGGAGAAGAGCGCCGGGAACAGGCGATCGCGCGACATGGCGTACCAGATGCGCGCCTGGCCGTATTGAAAGACCAGCAGAGACGAGATCATTCCGGTGAGGGCGCCGATGACGATGACGGAGCGCGACCAGCGGCTGGCGCCGAGGACTTTCAATGCGTAGGCGACAGGGGCATCAGCGGCTTCGCCGGTGACGAAGGTGGTGTATTTCATCATACCAAGCAGGACGATGGAGACGCCGACGTAGAGAATCGTACAGACGATGAGCGAGGCGATGATGCCGAAGGGTAGGTCCTTCTGCGGATCGCGGGCTTCTTCGGCGGCGGTGGAGACGGAATCGAATCCGATGTAGGTGAAGAAGACGATGGCGCCGCCGGTGACCACGCCGCCGAATCCAGAGGGCGCGAAGGGATGCCAGTTGGCGGGATTCACCAGCGCGCCGCCGATGACGAGGAAGACGAGAATGGCGCCAATCTTGATGGCGACCATGATGTTGTTGGCTTTGGCGGATTCGCGCACGCCGCGGACCAGCAGCACAGTAAGGATGAAGATGATGAGAAATGCGGGGAAGTTGAAATAGGAGCCGGTCCAGTGGCCGGACTCCCAGACGGGCGTCGACCATCGGTCGGGTAATCGCACGCCGAAGGATTCCAATTGCGCTTTCGTGTAAGCGGCAAAGCCAATCGCGACCACGACGTTGCTGACGACGTATTCGAGGATGAGGTCCCAGCCGATGATCCAGGCGAAGATTTCACCGAGCGTGGCGTAGGAGTAGGTGTAGGCGCTGCCGGCGATGGGAATCATCGAGGCCAGTTCGGCGTAGCAGAGGCCGGCAAAGCTGCAGGCCATCGCGACCAGGAAAAACGAAATGGCGATGGAGGGGCCAGCGGCCGGGCGTCCATGCATGAGGACCGCGCCCATGCCGCCGCCGCGGAAGAAGTTCACAATGATGTCGAGAACCTGGGCGTGAAGAATGGACGGGGCTTGGAAATATTCTCCGGCGGCGGCGGTTCCGGTGAGCACGAAGATACCCGAGCCGATGATGGCGCCGATGCCCAGCGCGGTCAGAGACCAGGGGCCGAGCGTTTTTTGCAAGCGCTGTCCGGGAGCCTCGGACTCGGCGATTAGCTTGTCGATCGACTTGCAGCAGAAGAGCTGATTGTCGGAGGTGCGAACCGTGCCGGTGGGTTCCGTGGATGATTGTGACAAGTGGTAGTTGTCTCCTCAGACACCGTTGGCTATTAGCACTGGACTCGGTCGGGAAATCCCACCTTTCCCAAAAGAAGGGAAAGGTGGGGCACCCACTATCTCTTCGACTGGCCGCGAGCCAACTTCTTCACCTTGCGTTTCTTCGATCCGCGGGCGTAGTCGCGTGGCTTCTTCGGCTTCTCCGCTTTTGATTTCTTGCGAGCAGCGCGTTTTGATTTCTTGCGTTCTTCTTTGGTTAATTCTGCTGTGTTTGCCATGAATGCTTTCTTCTGTCCGTATTTGTAATTTGGTAATTGGGCAATTTTGTAAGTTTGGGGCCGAGAGGCCTTGAATTACCAAATTATCCGATTACAAAATTACCAAATCGTGATCAGGCGCGTTCCAGTTGGGCGTATTTTTCCACCAGCTTCTTCAAGCCGAAGCGAGGAAATTGTACAGTAATCTTGGCTTCTTCGCCTTCTCCTTCTCGCTGGTAGACCGTTCCCTCGCCATATTTTGGATGGCGAACCTTCTGGCCGGGGCGGAATCCGCGTTTGCCGGTGGGCGCTTCGAGAGGGACTTTCGGAACGGCAAACTTCTTGCCGCGAGTGGCGAAAAACTCGGCGATGTTTTCGATGGAATTGTAGGGCTTGGCCGGGACCGAGCTGCGAGGCTTAGCCCCGCCGGATAGCGGAGGGCGGCTGTCCCCACGTGAAGCTTGCCAGTTTGCACTCTGGTCTTCGTCTTCGTAGGAGTAGTGGACATCGGAGTCAAAGGCTGCGGGGCTTCGCCCCGCTGGACGGCCGAGGGCGGCCGTCCCCACATGACCTGTGATGGACCGCCGGTTGCCTAGCTCTTCGATCAACTGGATTGGAACTTCTTCCAGAAAGCGTGAGGGGACGCTGGCTTCGGGCAGATCGGTTCCGTAGCGGCGGCGGTAGACGGCACGGGTCAGGATAAGCTGGTCCATGGCGCGGGTCATCCCGACGTAGCAGAGACGGCGCTCTTCTTCGACGTCGTCGGGCTGCAACATGGTGCGCGAGTGGGGGAATAATCCTTCTTCAAGGCCGCTGAGAAAAACGAGCGGAAACTCCAGGCCCTTGGCGGCATGGAGGCTCATGAGCGTGATCTGGGAGCGCTCGTCGTAGTCGTCGGCGTCGCTGATAAGGGCGGCGTGGTCGAGGAACTGGTCGAGCGATTCGCCGCGGTCGCGCGAGTCCATGGCGGCGTTCACCAACTCGCGCAGGTTTTCGATGCGGGAGAAGGCTTCGGGCGTGTCTTCGGCTTCGAGAAGTTTGATGTATCCGGTACGGTCAATTAGGAATTTGAGAATGTCGGCGGTGCTCACGGTTGGGGCGGGAAAGGCGCCGGCGGTCGCAGAGTCGTCGGCCCGTGACTGAACTGCATTCGACAGACTTGCGGACGAAGCATGAGAGACCGAATCTGCTTCAACACTTTCATCGTCGACGCCCACGTAGGCTCCGCCGAAATCGAAGGCCGTGTTCTCGAACTCAGCGGGGTCGAAAGCGGCGGCATCATCGGCGCTCAGATTTTTGTTGGCGTCAGCTATGTCGGTGCCGTCCCTGAAGGGACTCTCTCCATCTTTGTCGCTTGCCCCGGACTTACGTCCGGGGCTAATGAATGCCGCCCCTTCGGGACTTGCAACGCCATTCTCTTCTAAACTTGTGTCAAGTTGCTCGACGAAGGTTCCTGCGAGCATGGCTCGGGCGTCGATGATGAGTTGCCGGAAGCTTTTCAGCGCGGACAGAGCGCGTTGAGGAAGTAATTGACGCCGGATGGCTTCGCCGAGGGCTCCCCAGAGCGACAGGCCGGTTTCCAGAGCGAGGTGCTCGATGGTGTCGATCGTACTTTTGCCAATGCCGCGGGTCGGGGTATTGATCACGCGCAACAGCGAAATCGAGTCATCGGGATTCTGGATGACTTTGAGGTACGAGACCATGTCCTTGATCTCGGCGCGCTCATAGAAAGAGAATCCGCCGACCACTTTGTATTTCAGGCCATAGCGGCGCATGGCTTCTTCAAACAAGCGCGATTGAGAGTTGGTGCGGTAGAGAACCGCGGCGCGAGGAGTTTCGCCACCTGAGTTTTCAGCACGACCGGCTTCGCGGAGATATTTGGCGACGTGATCGGCGGCGAAGAGGGCTTCGTTTTCACCGTCCGGAGCTTCGTAGTAGCCGATCTTTGTCCCGCCCTGACGCGAGGTCCAGAGGTTCTTGCCTTTTCGACGAATGTTGTTGGCAACCACCGCAGAGGCGGCCTGCAGAATGTTTTGTGTAGAGCGGTAATTCTGTTCGAGGCGGATGATCTTGGCCTCGGGAAAATCTTTCTCGAATTCAAGAATGTTGCGGATGTCGGCGCCGCGCCAGGAATAAATCGACTGGTCTTCGTCACCGACGGCGCAGACATTGTGACGGTCGCCCGCGAGCATGCGCATGAGCTCATATTGCGGACGGTTAGTGTCCTGGTATTCGTCGATAAGGAGATATTGGAAGCGGCGGTTGTAATACTCGCGCACGTGCGCTGCGGTTTTCAGCAGGCGCGTGGCTTCGAGTAGCAGGTCGTCGAAGTCGAGGGCGTTGGCTTTGCGCAACTCCTTGCGGTACTCCTCAAACAGGTGGGCGATCTTTTCGTTCTTGGGATCGGCCGATTGCAGGTAGAGTTCCTGGGGATCGAGCATGTGATTCTTTGCCCACGAAATACGAGAGAGCACGGTGCGCGGCGTCAGTTGTTTGTCGTCGACACCGAGGCGCTTCATGATGCCTTTGACCACCGATTGCTGATCGCTCTCGTCGTAGATGACGAATTTTTTCGTGTGGCCGATGGGCAGCTGGCCGGGCGTGGCCGAAGGAATCTGCAGGGCTTCAATGTCGCGGCGAAGAACGCGCACGCAAAAAGAATGAAATGTGGAGATGACGGGCTTGGCGATACTGAGACGGCCGACAAGTTTCTCGACGCGCTCGCTCATTTCGGCGGCGGCCTTGTTGGTGAAGGTCATGGCCAGGATGGATTCCGGCATCACGCCCTTGTGCTCGATCAGATAGGCGATGCGGTAGGTGATGACGCGGGTTTTGCCGCTGCCCGCGCCGGCGAGGATGAGCACCGGGCCCTCAGTGGTTTCGACGGCCTCGCGCTGCTGCGGGTTGAGTTGATCGAGAAAAGACAATGCGGAAGTGGCTCCGGAGGTGATGACTCGATTTTACAGGATTGGGACGTGAGATCGTTTCTCGAGGGTAAGAACTGCCGGTGTCGTCGGCAGAGGTCTGGATTGCCGCTTCCCGTTTTGGAATATGACAAGTTCACATATGACGTCCCGCTGAGATTGTGCTAACACATTGCGCATAGACTTCTGGCAGGGCCGTGGTGTAACGGCAACACAGCAGCCTGCGACGGTAGCAGATGCGGGTTCGAATCCCGTCGGGTCCACGCTCCAGTTCGGAGCGCGGGTTCTGTGGGGAGCGAAGCAGGGATAGCTTCCCTGCAAAAGTAACTTGACTGACGATTTGGGCGGAATATACTGAAATTGTCGCAGGGTGCTGTAGATGCCCAGATTTGATTGGCCCCGAGGAATCGGGGCCTTCGTCTTTTCGGGAGCTTTCACACCCACGCAGCCATGAGATGTCCGAGGCCTCCACGGACAAGAAGGCCGTCAGTGCGGTCTTTGAAGTAACGAGTGTTCAGCTCCTTGCCTTGCAAAAATTCGGTGTGATGGAATCCCAGACTTTTAAGTTCGTACTGCAATTTCTCGGGATCGAAGAATAACTGAAAGGGCTCTCCGTACCTGGCCACGCGTTCAGACAGTGCGCCAAGCGCCTGCCTCTGGCCCTCATTGAGGAGCGCGGGATCGACCGCAAAATCGAAGACTACGCCTGACCCTGCAGGCATTCGAGCGATCAAGGAAAGCGTAATCATGCACGCTGCGTGGGTGAGGTAAGGCGTCACTCCGAGCCAAGAGAAGAACGTTGGCGCGATTGCATTGAATCCGCAAAGGTTCAGGCCTGATTCGAGGGTTTGTTGTTCGAAGTCGAGGGGAACGAAGGTTAAGGACGGGGGGATTGCAATCGCTGCCGCCTGCAGTTGTTCGCGCTTCCAGGCTTGTGTCGCGGGGTGATCCACTTCGAAAACCCGCAAGCCTGAATGAGGATTGCGGTAAGCGAAAGTATCGAGTCCGGCGCCGAGAATAACGTATTGAGTGACGCCCTGTGCGACGGCGCGGGCGAGTTCGTCTTCGGCGTAGCGGCTGCGCGCCGCCATGAAGGCACGGAAGGCGCGGGAAAAAGCGTGGTGCTCTTTGGGGTTGGATCGAAGCTCCTGCGCGGTTTCGGAGCCGATAATAAGCAGCGCTAAAGGATCGTCAAGGACCCTGGGCTGGTCAAGAAGCTGGTGCGCGGCCCGGCGAATGGCGACTCGGTGCGCAGTTCGGCTGAAATTGCCCTCTTGCATTTTCCGACTCGGACAGCTCCAGCGCAGGAAAAATCGGCGCTGGAAAGCTATTTCTCTGCTACAGGTTTGCGACCTTGCATTCGTTGCACGGACAGACTTCGCGCAGGAACTTCCAGGAATAGATGCCAAGATCGTGGTTGTCATTCCAGGCAAAGCGGATGGCGTACTTACCGATTGCCTCGGCGGAAACTGGCCTAGCGGCAGCTTTGAACATGGGAAGCATGCCAGGAGCGAGTTTGGCAGGCTCACCCGGCTTGCGCCTGGTCTTGTCGCGCTCTTCGTTGCACATGGCGCAGGGGCAGGCGTCACGCAGGTAGACAAAATCGTAGTGCGAAATGTGGCCGTCTCTCCACTCGATGTCCATGCCGGAGCCGGTGGTGAGGTTCACTTTGACCGACTTCGGATCTGTGGCCGAAGTGGGCGACTGAAGCGGGGACTGCATGTTTTCAGTATCGCATATGGAAAGTGAAGGAAGGCGTGATACGGTTTGCGTTATTTACTGCTGGCGGCAGAAGCAGCGGCACTCTGAGCCTTGGGGCTAGTGACGACACCGACCGCTAACCCACCAACGGCCCCGGCCACAATGCCCATCAGGGCCAGAACCAAAACGCTTTCCACCAAAGTCGACTTGCCGCGGCTTGACATCTGGATACCTCCGCCCTTCCTCTACCGGAAGAGAGATGCCAGTTTACATGGCCGGTGCGCGCGGTACAAATTGTCGGCGAGGGCCTGAATCCGTTACAATGTGAGGTTCAAGCAAAGTTCTGAAAGGATCCAGGCAGTCATGGCACAACAGTGTGATATCTGCGGCAAGAAGCCGCAATTCGGAAACCGCATCAGCCACGCCCATAACGTCACCAAGCGGCGGTGGAACGTGAATCTGCGACCGGTGCACGCCCGCGTGGGCGCGACCACCAAGCGCATGCGAGTATGCACGGCTTGCATCCGCAGCGGCAAAGTGGTCAAGGCGTAAGAGGCAAGGAAGAATTACCGCCGAGTCGCGGAGCCCGCCGAGAAATCCATTCCAGTCTGCGGTTTTTTATGAGGAATTCGCTCGGTGCTCTCTGCACACTCGGCGGTGGACGTCCTACTGCACGCCCAGCAGCTGCACATCGAAAATGAGGGTTGCGTTGGGCGGAATCGGGCCGCCGGGAGTGCCTTCGGCGCCGTAACCGAGATCGGGTGGAATCCGCAACTGGCGCTTGCCGCCGACCCTCATTCCAGCAACGCCTTCTTCCCATCCCTTGATTACCTCACCGTTGCCGATAGTGAAATCGAACGGTTTGCCGGCGTCGACCGAGCTATCGAATTTCTTGCCGTTGGTAAGCCAGCCAGTATAGTGCACACGAACGCGGTTGCCTTCCTTGGCAACTTCGCCATTGCCAACCCGAATCTCCCAATAGATGAGTCCGGAGGGAGTTTTCACACCGTCGCCGGTGACTTTGGTGGGAGCGCTGGTACTGGCGGTAGAAGATTTCCGGGTGGCGCTTTGTGCGACAACCGAGACAACAGTCAACGCGAGAATAATTGCGACCGCTGCAACGTACTTGATCATTCTGAGCTCCTTCACATCAGCACAATCTTTAGCATAACGGCACGGAGACGCACAGAGGTTTTCGCACCTTGGCGATTTGCCATGTCTTTGATGGTTAAGATATTTCCTACTGTATCGCGATCACGTCGATTTCCACCAGCACGTCCTTGGGCAGGCGTGCCACTTCTACGGTGGAACGAGCCGGCGGCGCGGTGCTGAAATATTTTCCGTAGATCTGGTTCATGGCGGCGAAGTCATCCATGTTCTTGAGGAAGACGGTAGCGCGGACAACCTTGCCGAGCCCGCTGCCGGCGGCTTCCAGAATCTCAGAGAGGTTGCGCAGCACGCGATCGGTCTGCGCGGCCACATCACCTGTAACCACCTGCTGCGTGGCGGGATCAATGGCGATTTGGCCGGAAGCAAACACGAATCCGTTGGCTTTGATGGCTTGCGAGTAGGGGCCGATGGCCTGGGGAGCGTCTTTGGTGGAAATGATTTCGCGCATGAAACCTCCGTTGCGTTGAAGACAATAAAGTGAATCTATCACGCGGACGCGGCACTTTAATCGTCAGCGTCTGAGTGTCTCTTCCTCAGCCCATACTAGCGTCTACCGCACACTGCTTTCTAAATTTTCTGCAGCCGCTGTACTTCGTGCACGCCGGGGATTTTGCGCAGGCCGACCATGATTTGCTCGAGATGTTTGAGGTCGGAGATGTCGAGGACGATTTCGACGCTGGCCTGGCTGTTGGCGGTGTGGGCACCGATGTTGCGGATGTTGCTTTGCGCGTCGCCGATGACGCTGGTGATGTTTTTCAGCATCCCGAAGCGGTCGTCGCAATAGACGGTGAGCTTGACGGGATAAGCCGTTGGGGTGCTGTCATCGCGGGCCCATTCCACGTCGATGCGGCGTTCGGGCTCGTACATCAAGTTCGTAACGTTGGGACAACTCACCGCGTGGACCGCGACGCCCTTACCGCGGGTGATGTAGCCAACGATGCTTTCGCCGCGGATGGGGTTACAACAGCGGGCGCGGTAGACCAGCATGTCGCCCTGGCCTTTGACCATGATGGCATTGTGGTCGCCGAAGACGCGGCGGACCACGCTGGCAATGGCACCGGGCTTGTTGGAGAGGCCCTCGGCTTCGATATCGCCGGCCATTGAAGGCGTGGCGCCCGAGGGAAGAAGGCGTGCCAGAACCTGCCGCGCGGAGTATTTTCCGTAGCCGATGCCGGACATGAGGTCGTCGACTTTGCCAAGGCCGTAACCGGATGCCACTTTCAGCAGCTCTTCGTCTTTGATCTCCTTCAGCGCGATGCGATACTTGCGCGCTTCTTTCTCGATCACCTTGCGGCCGATTTCGATAGAACGCTCGCGCTGGTGGACGTTCAGCCAATGCTTGATCTTGTTGCGCGAGCGGGAAGACTTGACCAGGCCAAGCCAGTCTCGGCTGGGCTTGTGTCCAGCCTGGGTAAGAATCTCGACAATGTCGCCGGAATGCAGTTTGTGGCGCAGCGGCACCATGCGGCCGTTGACTTTGGCGCCCACGCAGGTGTGGCCGACTTCGGTGTGGATGGTGTAAGCAAAGTCGACCGGGGTGGCATCGCGGGGAAGCACTACAACTTTGCCTTTCGGTGTGAAGGTGTAAACCTCTTCGGGATAGAGATCGACCTTCAGGGCGGTAAGAAATTCATTGGGATCACTGACGTCGCGTTGCCACTCGACCACCTGCCGGAGCCAGGCGAGACGCTGCTCATCCTGCGCGGAGACGGGGCCGTCCTTGTATTTCCAGTGGGCGGCGATTCCCTCCTCGGCCATCTTGTGCATCTCTTCGGTGCGAATCTGGATTTCGAAAGGCGTGCCGTCTTCGGTGATGACCGAGGTGTGCAGGGACTGGTAGAAGTTGGGCCGCGGCATGGCGATGAAATCCTTAATACGCCCCGGTACAGGCCGCCAGATGTTGTGAATGATGCCGAGCACGGCGTAGCAATCCTGTAAGGAGCGCGTGATCACGCGCATGGCAAAAAGGTCGTAGACCTGGTCGACGGAGATGCGCTGCCGCTGCAGTTTCTTGTGAATGCTGAACAGGCGCTTGATGCGGCTTTCTACCTTAGCCTGGATGCCCGCTTCTTTCAGCTTGTCGTTGAGAATCGACTGCATCTTCGCGAGAAACGCTTCACCCTCTTTACGGCGAGCGTTAACGGATTTTTCCACCTGCTCAAAGCCAGCGGGATCGAGGAAGCGGAAGCCGAGATCCTCGAGCTCACCGCGAATTTTTCCCATCCCAAGGCGGTGGGCGATGGGGGCATAGATTTCCAGCGTCTCTTCGGCGATTTTGCGCTGGCGGTCTGGTTGCAGGTGCTCGAGCGTGCGCATATTGTGCAGGCGGTCGGCGAGTTTGATGAGCACCACGCGGATGTCGTCGACCATGGCGAGCATCATCTTGCGGAGATTTTCGGCCTGGGCTTCCTCACGGGTGGCGAAGTCGATTTTGCTGATCTTGGTGACGCCCTCGACAATGTGCGCAACCTGCTCGCCGAATTCCTTGCGGATGTCGACGATGGTGACGGAGGTGTCTTCGACCGAGTCGTGAAGCAGGCCGGCAGAGATGGCAACGGGGTCCATCTTCATCTCAGCGAGCACCAGAGCGACTTCCAGGGGATGCACGAGATAGGGCTCACCGGAGGCGCGGGTCTGGCCTTCGTGGTTTTTCAGGGAGTAGTCGTAGGCTTTCTTGACGATGGAGAGGTCGTCCTGGGGACGGTTTTCCTGGATCCGCTTCATCAGCTCGCGGAACTTGGTGAGCGTAAGAGCAGTGGTCGCGATCTGTTGGCGCAAGCTCGCCATGTGGGATTATAGCCCTTGATGGCCGGGCGAGGCGGGCAGGCCCTCGTCAAGCTGGCGGCAAGCTGCGCTGGAAAGCTGCCGTCGACAAAGGCATAGAAGCTTCGAGCAGACGTGGAGATGGTAAGACGCGGACAGGAGTGTCCGCGCCACACGGGGGATTATCAGGCCGTCGCTTCGCTCCGGGGACAGCCGAGGGCGGCTGTCCGCACACGCGTGCGGATTATTTTCGGCTCGCGAGCACCTCCGCGTGCGCCTGATTGACCACATGCGCCAAGCCATCGCTGGAGAAAACTTCTTCATAAGCGTGCTCGCCGTGGATGGATTCGTCGAGGCCAATTTCTTCCGTCATCTCGCTGACCTTGACCGTGGTGAACATATCGATGACTCGCAACATGCCGTATGTGAAGACGAAGGCCCATACTGATGAGAAGGTCACGGCCACGACTTGCTTCAGCAGGAAGACAGGATCGCCATAGAGCAGCCCGTTCGCGCCTTCGGGATTGAATTGTTTATTGGCGAAGACGCCCAGCATGACGATGCCAAGAAAGCCCCCGACGCCGTGGACTCCCCAAACGTCGAGTGCATCATCCCAGTGGAGTTTGTTCTTCATCTCCACCGCGTAGTAACAAACCACGCCGGCGACTAATCCGATGATGACGGCGGTGGTGGGAGAAACATAGCCGGCGGCGGGGGTGACGGTTGCCAATCCGGCAACGGCTCCGGTCAGCAGGCCGAGGAACTTTGGCTTTTTTTCGTTGAACCACGCCACGAGTAGCCACGCAACGGCCGCGAATGAGGCCGCGACATCGGTGTTCAGAAATGCAGTGGCGGTTACCGAATCCACGCGCATTTCACTGCCGGCGTTGAAGCCGTACCAGCCAAACCAGAGGAGACCAGTTCCCAGGGCAACCAGCGGGATGCTGTGCGGGCCGCGATCCGCGGTCCGGCGCCTGCCTACATACAGCACGGATGCCAGCGCGGCGATTCCTGCGATGTTGTGCACCACGATGCCGCCGGCAAAATCCTTTACGCCCCACTGCTGCAGGAAGCCTCCGCCCCAGACCATGTGGACGAATGGGAAATAAACGAAGGTCAGCCAGCCGGTGAGGAACAACATATAGGCTTTGAAAGTGACCCGGTTGGTGAACGCGCCCGAGATCAGGGCTGGGGTAATGATGGCAAACATCATCTGATAAGCGATGAAGACGAATGCCGGGATGGTTTCATTGGGCGATGGCGTGTTTAGGCCGATGCCACGCAGACAAACGTTGTGAAGGTTGCCAATGACTCCGTGCCAGTCGCCGCTGAAGCACAGGGAGTATCCGTAGAGGTACCAGATGACGGTCGTCCAGCCCATGGAGACGAAGCTCTGAATCATGATGGCGAGGACGTTTTTGCGTCCGACCAGGCCGCCGTAGAAAAAGGCAAGGCCGGGCGTCATCAGCATGACCAGGCTGGTGCATAAAATCATGAAACCTGTATTGCCAGTATCGAGATGCAACATGGAATCTCTCCTGGAACGAAAAGGTTAGAACTGATTGCTTTGGACTTGGAAAAGCAGGAAGGTTGAGAAGGAACTGGTCGCTGGGCCGCGGAACTGGGCTACGGGAACAGGATGTGAACGCACAGCACAGCCTTCCGACGCTGGGCCGGATCAAGGGAGACCTTCTGGTCCTCCTCCATGGGAAGGTCAGGCCTTAGCTGGGAACGAAATCTGTGAGGGGCGTCACGGCTATGGGTGCGGGAGCACACCTAGGGAGTTAGGGTGCGTTCGGGTCAATGAGTGTAATCGGGATGTTACAACAATGGCCGACGGAGGCGGGCTGCCGGAATGTTGATTCCTAAAGCAGTTGCTTAGTTCGTGGAAATTCCTGCTCTGAGAAGGCTGCGTTCAGCTCCTGCAAGCGAGGTCGCAATAAAGTCGCTGCGCCAGCCAGATCATTCACGATGTCTCGTTCCGAGAAATGCCGTCGCTCTAGCGCGGCGATCAGGGGGCCAAGTTCGTAGCTGTCTCCCGGCGCGTGACGCGATGCGACACACACCGTTGTATCTCCCCGACCCCTTGTGATTGTTACCAGCAGGTTCTCCCAAGGAATTGTGAGGGAAGCGTAGTCGAATGGGTGAATCGTAGTGGGACCTGAAAGGTCTATCTGCGGCTGTGAGGTGAGGAAATAAAAGTTCGCCTGCACGTCGTTCCACAGAGCGCGGTTCGCTTTACGTTGCAGCCATGGATCGAGCCACCACGCAAAAGCGATGTTGTAAACCAACTTGACCAGAAACCCAAGGCCCAAGAAGAGCGGCGTTAGAAACTTCAATACGCGACGCTTGGCGATCCGATCCACACTCAAATATTACCCCCATGAGCCGTAGCTGACGTAACCAGGCGATTACACCCATGACCGGGCTTTGCGCCGGAAAAATGCCCCACTTCACGGCGACTAAGCACAGCAAACCAGCGGACGGAGCTTCAGGCGGCTAGCTCATCCATTTCCCGGATGATGCCTTCGGCTGGGTTGACGGGATTGCTTTTTGCGATGGACCATCGCGCCGATTGCTCGATTTCTTTTCTGTATCGCGAGGGTATTGCTTCCCACGGGATGTGATTGGCCCATGGGTTGGCCTTGCGCCACTGAGCGAGGGAGGCTTTCAGATATTGTGCCCCGAGAGATGTCTCCACCATTGGTAATCCCCTTGCAGATTACGGTAGTCTGAATGGCCGAATCCGCGCAGTGAGCGCTATCACAGCCGTAACTCAAGTGCTTTGAAGCGGCTGCGGAGGAAGCCAATCTGCCGGTTCGCTGGCTTCAAACATTTCAAATCTTTCCGCAGTTTGTTGGGACGCTTGGCGAACTGGTAGAGTGACGGTCGGTACTCATGAATTCCAGAATTCTTGTCAGCGGAGTTTCCGGGCCGATTGGGGCTGCGCTTCTTCCGTCCCTGCGAACGAATGGATGTTCCGTGGTCCGGCTGGTGCGGGGCGCGGCCGTGGGCGATGAGCAGATCTCGTGGGATCCTGCTGTCCCGCTTGCTCCTGAGGCGGTTTCTGGGTTCGACGCTGTGATTCATCTCGCGGGCGAAGGCATTTTTGGACGATGGACGGCGGCCAAGAAATCGAAGATCCGCGACAGCCGCGTGGTCGGGACGTTCAACCTGGCGTCGGCCTTGGCGCAGGCAAAAGACAAGCCAAACGTCTTCGTTTGCGGATCCGCGATTGGCTACTATGGGAATCGCGGTGATGAAGTCTTGAGCGAAGAGAGCGCGCCGGGCGCGGGATTTCTGGCGGAGGTTTGCCAGGATTGGGAAGAAGCCACGACGCCGGCGGTCCAGGCCGACATTCGCACCGCACATATTCGAACTGGGGTTGTGCTTAGCCCCAAGGGCGGGGCGCTGGGAGCGATGCTGCTTCCCTTCCAGCTAGGTCTAGGCGGCCGCACCGGAAGCGGCCAGCAATGGATGAGTTGGATTGATGTGCGGGATATGGTGGGCGCGATCCACCATGTTTTAAAAAATGACCTGATCCAGGGACCGGTGAACCTGGTCGCTCCCAAGCCGGTGAGGAACGCGGAGTTCGCAAAGACGCTGGCCGGCGTGCTGTCGCGTCCGGCAATCTTTCCCCTGCCCGCATTCGCCGTGAAGCTGGCGTTTGGAGAGATGGGCGAAGAAGTGCTGCTCGGCAGCCAGAGAGTCGAAGCCAGCAAATTGATTGCGAGCGGATATCCCTTTCGTTATCGCGAGCTGAGAGGGTCGCTGGAGAGCATTTTGAAGGGGTAAAGGACGGCCGACCTTGGCCTGTGATTGCCGTCACTGATCCTTTGCCGATGTTCTGCCAAGCTGTTTGAGTGTTGACGGGCTCGGCAATCTCGAAGAAGTTGTGCGCGGCGATCGTAATGCTCTCCTTATCCGGCGGAGCTACACTGCCGGCAAGTGCGACTGCGGCGCAACCGGCCTCGATTGATCGCTCGCATGCCAGTCAGCCAGTTCGCCCCATGCAGGACCACTCGTGCTGCCCGCGGGTTCATACCGCTCTAACGCCGCCAATCGTGGCGGAGTTTCCGGCGGAGAGTGTTCCCTGTCGTGAGCGTCCCTGCTGCGTAAGCCAGGGAACGGATGCGCCTGCCGGTTTGCCGGCAGCATCCGGGGCGCGGGGACCGAAGATTCGAGAGACGTTCCGCGAGAAGACCGACCCAGGATTCCAGCTTCGCTTAACCCACGATAGTTTCAGCACCGCCCTTCAGCCTTACTTTTCGTCGAGCATGGTTCTTCGCATCTGAGGGCCGGCCTCGCCTTGGTGCGTACCGCACCCCTAAGTCCAGCACATGGTCGCACGTTCGTGCCGAGCGCGGACACTGGGTGTGAACCCCAAAACAAGATCGCATACAAGATTCTTAATGGAGATTGAATCATGAGATTTAAAATTATCGCTCTAATTTTGGCCCTTACGGTTATGTCATGGGCCCAGACCGCAACCCCAAGCGCACCTTCCACTCCACAGCAAAGCACCGTTCCCGCCGAGGCAAAAGCGTGTCCATGCTGCGGCAAGGCATCGGCTGAGACGAAGGAGGGCCAGGCTTGCTGCGCGCATCACGCCGCGGCTGCCAAGGACGCGAAAGAGCCGGCCTGCTGCGCCGGGAAGGATAAGGCCGCGTGCTGCAGCGCCAAGGATGCGAAGTCCTGCAAACGTAACAGCTCCGACCAGACGACCGCTGCGTGCTGCGGCGGAGAGAAGTGCGTCAAGGATTGTGAGAAAGGCTGCTGCGCCTCGCACAAGAAGGACGACAAGACCGCTATGAATTACTGCAGTGACAAGCGGTGCGGCAAGCATTGTGCGGCGCGTGCTTCGGTTGAGCCACAGGCCTCGCTTGAGCCATATATGTTCGGAAGCACCGGCAAATAACGGACGCTTCACAAACAAAGCCCCAGTCGCGAGGCTGGGGCTTTTCTTCTAAATCTTCTGCCTCGCCAGCAAACAGGATGAAAAACGGCAGCAAATCAGTTGGGTTCGCAGCGGTTGATCTCTTCCTGCAGTTTTTGCAGAAGTTCGGCGCGCTGTTCGGTGCTTAACTCGCGGCGCAATTCCTCCAACGCGAGGGCTACGATGTGGTAATGGTGCGCTCCGGCATACTTGGGATCGGTGGTGATGTCGAGCCAGAGTTTGTGCATCAGCTCTACGTCCTGCGGGCGCAGGCGTGGATTGTGCGGTCCAAGGGCGTACTCGCGCACGGTTCCATCGGGCGCACAGACTTCCAAGGTCAGGCGCGGGCGCGGTTCGGGCATGCGCTCCCAGGCATCGCCGGTGAGCTTGGCCTGCTCGTCGGAGGTTAATTTGTTCGAGAGCCCGCAGATGACACGAGTGGAATCCAGGCGCTGCGCGGTCACCATGATGGCTTCGAAGACATCTGTCGCCGGGACTACCAGGAGAGAAATCGGTTTGCCTTCTTTCTCGGCAACGGCCACGGCGGCGGTGAAGAGCTCCTGCTCGTAGTGGTCAAAAACCTGGCTGGCTTCGAGGACTGAGCTGCCGCCGAAGGTAGGCTCTCGATGGTACAGACGCGCGCTCATCACGATCACATCCTGCTTGGCGGTATTGGTGAAGGCCAGCACCTGGCGAAGGTAGTAGAGATTGCGCGGATCGCGCACCGCGACCAGAATGTTTCCCGGCCGCACTCCCATGGCGCCGCTGCCCAGTTCCTGATTGCCATAAACGCGGAACTGATCGAGCTGTTCGGGCTTGCCGACGCGCTCCCTCGCAACGTGGCGCTCGGAAATCGAAAAGATGGTGAAAAATACCGCGCTGAAAATGAGTCCGGCGATGGTGGCTTCGTACTTGGTGAACAGATTGACCACAGCGGTGATCAACAGAACGGCGGAGATGAGGATCAACCCTACCGGAATCTCGGTCTTGCCGATGTGCAGGTTGCCTGGAACTTTCCATGCGCGGTTCCCTGGCTCGGTAAAGCGCAGAACGAGCACGGCGATGGACTTCATGGCGAAGCTCCAGATCACGCCGAAAGCGTAGAGAGCGGCCAGCACATACACGTTCCCCAGACTGAGGAAGATGACGAGCAGCTGCATACCCACGATCAGGTTGATGATGCGGTAGCTGGTTCCGAAGCGGTGATGCGGCTTCTGGAACCAACTGGTGAGCACTCCATCTTCCGCCACGCGATTCAGAACTCCGTTTGCGCCGACAATCGACGTGTTCTGCGCTCCTGCGAGAATGAGCACCCCGACCAAGACCACGAATGCGTGGAAGAGCAGCTTCAGACTCTCGGGCCCGGCCAGATACATGGCGATTCCGCCGATGAGGTTCGCGAAGTAATCGGGGCGAACCTTGTCCGGAACGATCATCACCGCGAAGAACGAAACCAGAGAAGTGAACAGCAGGCTGTAAATGAAGATAACCAGCCCTGTCTTTTCCAGGTTCTTGAGCTTGGGATGTTCGATCTCGCGGTTGACTTGTGCCAAAGTCTCTTCGCCGCTCATCGCCAGAACAGAGTGCCCAAAGCCGACGAAAAGAATGATCCAGGTGATGTGGCTGAACCAGGTTCCGTTCAGCCAGCCCAGCGATTCCTTATTAAGCGGCACCACTCCCGCATGCAGAGGACTTGGGGGCAACTGGATGGGCGCGCGCAAAACCGTGATGGTGCACCAGATCAGCAGAATCACCACCATCACGGTGGTGATCACCATGATCTGCAGGGCCTTCTGGCTGGATTCATGCATGCCTTGCGTGTTCTTCCACCAGAAGTAACCGACTACGATGACAGCCAGACCGGCGGCGAAATGATCGTCAGAGAAGTGCAAGGGACGATGCAGGTAGACGCCCATGTCCTTGATAAAGCCCGCCAGGTATTGCCCGGCGGACACCGCGCTAATTGGCCCGGTCAGCACGTAGTCAAAGAGCAGAGCCGATACCGAAAACTTGGCCAGGGTGCCACCCATGGCTTCCTTGACGACGCGGTAGACGCCGCCCCGGACGAACATGCTGCTGGACTCGATATAAAGAGCCCGCACGGCGTAGCTGAACAGCATGACCGCGAGGATGAACCAGGGAGCGCTCTTGCCGATGACTTTTTCGGCGTCGCCGCCGGCGTAGTAGGCGGACGATGCGAGATCGGAGAGAACGATGGCGGAAGCTCGCCAGAAGGAGATGAAGGTCAACATCACCGTGGTGGCGACGAAGACCTTTATGGCCGGTTTTGAACCTTCGACGGATGTAGCCATGCTTCGGAGGAATGCCAGGTCGCAGATACGAACAAACTTTGAAGATAGCACAGCACGGGAAGATCGGGAGCGTTCCTGCGGCTCAAGCTAAACGCGTGGGTGGCGGCTAGCTAGGCAGATTCTCGATAGCTTCTTGCTTTTGCCGCTTTCTTTGCAAGGCTACGGGCGACAGATAGGTGTGAGTGATGCGGTCGTGCCAGCATAGCGAGTCTTCGTCGAGAAAAACCCAGCCGTATCCCATGCCGAGAGAGATGGCCGAGAGATAGGACGCCAGCACGCGCCAGCGCCGAAGCCTCCGGCCAGCCGGACTTCCATCAAAGCGGGTGAGTTCCAGGCGCGCCAGGCGCAGCCCGGGTGTAGTCCCGGCGTAGACCATCAGCAGGTATTGATAGGCCGCCCAGAACAGGCTGACGAATCCTGCGACAAGTCCAACCATCTGGAATCGGGGAGGCTGGATCGCGGTCAATTTCCAAAAAATGAAGCCGAAGAGAGCGCAGGCTGCCGCCAAGATGACATCGTCAATGAGGGCGGAGAGGATTCGGCGCGCCAGAGGCGCGCCCTGCAGTGGAATGTCGATGCCCGGGCGCTTTTCGAATTCCGGCTTCGGAGCAGGCTCAATGGTGATTCCGCCGAGAGCCGGCGGCGGCGGGACGAATTCTGGAGCTTCAAGGATCCGGGGACGCGTGAATACGGGCTCGGCCAACTCGTCGAGCGGAACTGGAGGCGGAGTCCAGGAGCGAGGAAACTCGATAATCTTTGCCGTAACCGTGGCGGCTGTGGGGGGCGCAGAATCAGGGATCTCCTCCACGTGAGGAAATGCTGGCGTCTCGGAGGCAGCCTGCGTCCCGCGTGGCGTTAACGGTTCCGCCAGTGGAGCACCCGCAGTGAAGTGCTCCAGCGCCAGGGCTTGGTTGGAGATCAGCACCTGGGGAAAAATTGAGGACTCGGACGAAACACCATTGTCGGCACGAGCGGAGTATTCCCCCTCGAAGCGCAGACGCAGCGATGGATAGCGAGGTGGACGCGGCTTGCGCCGCGAGTGATAGCGATTCAGCCGCGCGGCGAGTTCCTGACGCCACGCCGAGCCATCTTCAGCTGAATCTCCGCCTTCGCTAGAGGATAAGGCAGGGTCGACGGCGGATTGCGGGCTCGACTCACATGCTTCCTGCAGTTCGTGTGTTGCCGATGACGGTTCAGAACCCGAAACTTGCCCGGTCTGGCGACGCGGAGAAGCGGCAGGATCCTCTGGAGAAGAGCAGCGGCAAATGTCACCACAAAGCGAACAAGGCATGAATAAAACTTTATGAGAACGCTAGAAGTCTGAGGCAACCGGATAACCGCGAAGACCTAGCCGGAATCCAATCCATCGAACGGCTTTGCCTCGCGAGGCACAGGCGTGCTAAGTTCACGACGACTGCTGCCGCTGGAAGCATCCGAGCGCTTCTTTCGTGCGTTCGGACGATTATGTTCCAATGATCTTCTTCCGATGACTCTTCGCAACAGATTTGTTATCACGGCGGCGCTGCTTTGTCATCTGCTTCTCGTCCCCCCGCTAGTTACCAGCCAGTTGCCGCCTGTGAATCCTTCTTCCACAACCCAGACCGGCGCTGCTCAGGAAAAATCGGCGGAGGCCCCAACTACGCCTTGTGGGCGGGCGTTTGCAGAACAATCCAATAACCGGCCAACGGTGTGCGCGATCCAGCAAGAGAGAGATGGCGACATTTATAAGTTGCACGGCGCGGTTGAAATCTATTACGAGACTTACGTATTGAAGTCCGATGAAGCGACTTTCGACTCCGATACCAATGAAGCGACCGCCAGCGGACATTTCGCCCTGGATGGCGGTCCCAACGACGACCACATTCGCGCGTCGCACGGCACCTACAACTTCGCCCTGGAAACCGGGAAATTTTACGATGTCATCGGAACCACTGGCCTGCGCTTTCGCGCCAATCGAGTGGTCCTCACCTCGACCGCTCCCTTCGCTTTCACCGGCAAAGTTGTCGACAAGATCAGTCCGGATCACTACCTGGTGTATGACGGCACCATTACCACTTGCGAACTGCCGCATCCCAAGTGGCAATTTGACGCGCGCAAGATCGATGTGGATGTGGGCGGTAACGCCAAGATCTACCACAGTGCATTCGAGCTTCACGGGATTCCGATGCTGTTTTTTCCCTATGCCACGCATCCGGTGGAAAAGGAGTCGCGCCAGTCCGGCTTTCTGATGCCGTCGGTGGGGCACTCTTCCACTAACGGGTACATGGTGGGCGATGCTTACTACTGGGCCATCAACCGGATGATGGATGCCACGGTGGGAGCCGAATATTTTTCTCTGCGCGGAGGGTCGCAGCGGGGCGAGTTCCGGATCCGGCCGAGCGATACTTCCTATGTCGACCTGAATTACTTCGGAGTAATTGACCGCGGCATCGGCACGCCTCCGCTCAAAGAAGGTGGCGAGAATGTTCGCCTGAACGCTGCCGGAAACCTCGACGGTTTCCGGGGCGTCGCCAACATCGACTACTTGAGTTCATTTCTATTCCGGCTGGCCTTCAACGAAGTTTTCACCCAGGCGGTCTTTTCAGAAGTGAAATCGCAGGCCTTTCTATCCAAGTCCACCAACGGTTTTAGCCTCAATGGGTTCACCGAGCGTTACCAGAACTTCCTGAGCACTACGCCGGGCCAGGTGATCACCATATTGCACGCTCCGAGTTTTGATTTTTCCGGGGTGGACCGGAAGATGTGGAACACGCCACTGTACTGGTCCTTCGACGCCTCAAGTGCAGGCCTGTCACGAAGCGAACCGGCGCAATGTTCAACGGTGGGGTCGGTCCAGGCGTGCACGTCGGCTTTTCGCACGGCAAATCTGCTCGGAAGATTCGACCTCGTGCCGGAAATTTCACTCCCGCTCTTGTTCCGAGGGTGGTCGCTGCGTCCCGAGCTGACGTTGCATGAAACCTATTACACGCAAAGACTGGTGGGCGCGAGTGGTGAAAATCCGGGACAGGCCGTTGACGATCCCATCGATCGGCACGCTCTGGAGACGTCGGTGGAATTGCGTCCGCCGGCGATCGAGCGCGTGTTTGACAAAGAATTTCTGGGCCGGAAGTGGAAACACGTGATTGAGCCGCGGGCTGTGTACCGCTTTGTAACTGGGGTAAACAATTTCGGCAACGTTGTCAAATTCGACGAGCGAGACATCCTCACTGACACTCACGAAGTCGAGTATGGGTTTGTGACCCGGCTCTATGCCAAGCGAAGGTCGGATCAGACGGAGGATTGCAGCAAAATTATGTCGGCAATCACCGTGGGCGGCCCAGCGCCGGAAGCAACTGTTCCCTGGCAGCACGCCAACCCGCTGGCGGGTCCCGGGTGTCAGCCCGGGCCGCCGGTGCGCGAGCTTGTAACCTGGGAACTGGCTCAGAAATACTTCCTCGATCCCACCTTCGGCGGAGCGCTAATTCCCGGTCAGCGTAACGTGTTCACCACCACTGCGGACCTGACGGGGATCGCGTTTCTCACCGAGCAGCGCCACCTTTCTCCTCTCGTCTCGCGACTTCGCGTGGAGACCAGCACGCGCACGGACGCGGAGTGGGACATGGACTACGATTTCCAGGGCAATCGCTTCAATGCCAGCACCCTGCTGCTGAACTACCACATCGGGCAGGTAACGGTTGGCGGAGGCGATGCGATTCTGCAGATACCTGGGCAAACCGCAACCACGTCTTCAGGTTCGGTCGAGCCGGCGCGTTTCAACCAGTTTCGCGCCGCCCTGGGATACGGTAGCGCCATCAAGCGTGGCTTCAGCGCCGCCGGGAGTTTTGGCTTTGACGCCTATGTCAGCCAGTTGCAGTTTGTCAGCGCGCAGGCCACCTACAATTGGGATTGCTGCGGCATGACGCTGGAGTATCGTAGTTACACGGTTGCCAATGTGCGCAACGAGAATCTGTTTCTCTTCAACTTCACGCTGGCCAACATTGGGGGCTTTGGCAGTTTGCGGCAGCAGGGACGGCTGTATTAAGAATTTTCGTGACGCCGGAATAAGCCGCCGACGCATCTAAGCCTGCTAACATGACGCCTGTGTTCACCGTGACCGATCTTGAGACTAAGAGATCGCTTCTACAAGCGAAGCTGAGTAACCTTGGGCGCGTCCTCGTCGCGTATTCCGGTGGCGTCGATTCCGCCTACCTGGCTTGGGCTGCCCACCAGGCCCTGAGAGACAAAATGCTGGCGATTATCGCCGACTCTCCCAGTCTCGCCCGTACACAACTCTCCGACGCCATCGCTTTCGCTCGGGAGCAATCCATCCCGCTGGAGGTAGTCGCGACCTCGGAGTTGGACCGTCCGGAGTACATTCGTAACGACTCGCAGCGCTGTTTCTTCTGCAAAGATGAACTTTTCACGCTAATGGAAGACTTGCGGAAAGCCCGTGGCTTCGACGTTATCGCTTACGGTGTGAACTTGAACGATCAGGGCGACTTCCGTCCAGGCCAGAAGGCTGCGGCCAATCATCGCGTCGTAGCGCCTCTTCTCGATGCCGGTTTGACCAAGGAAGACATTCGCGCTCTCGCTCGCCAGGCTGGCCTGCGCATCTGGGACAAGCCCGCTTCGGCTTGCCTTTCGTCTCGCATCGAATACGGGCGTCCGGTTACGCGCGAGGCTCTAGCCGTCGTGGAGAAAGGTGAAGATGCTTTGCGTGCCCTCGGTTTTCGCCAGTTCCGCGTCCGTCATCACGGCGAGATCGTTCGCATCGAAATCTCTCGCGAGGAACTGCCGCGTGCTCTCGATCCGGCCATGGCGGCCCAATTCGCCGGCATTTTCAAATCGCTGGGCTTCAAGTTCGTCACCCTCGATCTGGAAGGTTTCCGGTCCGGATCCATGAACGCTTTGCTCAGTACGGAAGACTTGCTTCGCCAAACCGGTTGAAGACGGCAGTTCATAAGTCAGGCGTGGATACCCTTCGTTCCATGCGGCCTACCTTTCCGCGCCTGCCCTTCCGTTGTGAGATAATCGACGTCTATCTTGCAATGTTCAGGCGGTTTTTAGTGATTCTATTTCGGCGCTCTTTTGTACTGCTGCTGGTCGTTTGCCTCGGCTGTGCTGCCCAATCCGTTTCCCCCGAGTTAGCCCAAAAAATCGAGCGCCAAGTCCGTTCCTACTACAAGGTTCCGGCGGAGCTAAAAGTGCTTGTGGGGCCAGCCTCGCCCAGCCCGGATTTTCCCAACTATGAATCCGTCGTGGTGACCATCGACAGCGGAGATAAGAAACAGGATCTCAAGTTTCTGATCTCCAAAGATCATACGTCGATGATGCGCATGGTTAAGTTTGACCTGAATAAAGATCCGTACGCCGAAACCATGAGTAAGATCGATACCAGTGGCCGGCCCACGCGAGGAGCGAAAGCATCCAAGGTGGTGGTGGTGAACTTCGACGACCTCGAGTGCCCATTCTGCTCACGCATGCACCAGGAGCTATTTCCGGAAATTCTCAAGGAGTATGGCGACCGCGTCACATTCGTCTATAAGGATTATCCGCTGGTCGAAATCCATCCCTGGGCGACGCATGCTGCCGTGGACGCGAACTGTCTGGCTGCACAGAACGGCGATGCCTACTGGGATTTCGCCGACTACATTCACTCCAACCAGCACGATGTGAGCAACGAGAAAACGGCGGCGGCGCGGCTCGAAGCTCTCGACCGGCTTACCATGCTGCAAGGCCAGAAGCACAATATCGACACTGTGAAGTTGCAGTCTTGCATCAAGGCGCAGGATGACAGCGCGGTGAAGGCGTCCATGAAAGAGGCAGAAGCGATTGGAGTGGAAGCCACACCCACGTTATTCGTGAATGGCGAAAAAATTGATGGTGCGGTGCCGCCCAGCGAATTGCGCGCCGCTCTTGATCGCGCTTTGAAAGACGCTAACCTGCCCATCCCGGATCACGCGGCCGCGTCGGCGGCGCCAGTCGCAAAGTGATCGCTTGCAAGCGGGGAAGAATCTGTCGGCAACGCAATAGTTTGAGGAGAGAAACTCTTTTGAAAAATAATCCGGAATTTGTCCGCTTGGCGGCACTCCTGATGGCTGCCGTTTTGCTGACAACGCTGCTGGGGTGCAACTCGCAGGTAAGCGGGGACGTTATGGCCACAGTGGATGGCCGCAAGATTTTCCGCTCCGACGTCGACAAGTATTACGACAACCAGGTGGCGAGCGCGCAGCAAGTACCCGCCGGCGAACAAGCTACCATCCTCCGGCTCAATATTCTGCGCCAGTTGATTGACGACGAGATGGTCATGCGCCGGGCCGAGAAACTCGGTTTGCTGGCCACCCAGGAAGAGGTCGACCGTAAGCTCAACGAGATCAAGTCTCCTTACACGCAAGAGGAATTCGATCAGCGTCTGAAAGAAAAAAAGATCACCCTGGAAGACTTCAAGCGCGATATTCGCCGTTCGATTACCGTCGAGAAAGTAATGAACAAAGAAGTGTCCTCGAAGATCAACGTCACCGACCAGGACATCAACGACTATTTTGCCGCCCACAAGTCCGAATTCAACCTCATCGAGCCGCAATACCACCTGGCTCAGATCTTCGTGACGCCCACACCCAATCCGCAGGTGCACAACCAAAACAACAAAGCGCAGAATGAGGCCGAGGCTCGCAAGAAGATTCAGATGATTGCCAACCGTCTGGACAGCGGTGACGACTTCGCCACTTTGGCGATGAATTATTCCGAAGATCCCGAAACTTCCGGCAACGGCGGCGATCTGGGAACCGTACCCGAATCCTCGCTGCGCAACACCGATCCCAACACACGTGACACGGTGATGAAACTGAAGCCTGGGCAGTACAGCCCGATCATCACCGTATCGAACCCTGCGAACAAGCAGGATGTAGGCTTTCGCATTGTGAAGCTGGTGGCGAAGGAACCGGCGGGCCAGCGCGACCTGTCCGATCCTCGCGTGCAGCAAGCCATCCGTTCGCAACTTCATGATCGGCGCGAGCAGTTGCTGAAAGCCGCTTACTACGAGCTGTTGCGCGACTCCGCCAAAGTGGAAAACTACTATGCGAAGAGAATCCTAGATAGCAACGGGCTGACGAAGTAGGAGACAGCGCGAGCAGTCGACTGGGTGGACGACGAGATTATTCTACGATCGCGAGCACATCGCCCGCGTTCACAGCCGCCCCTTCAATTACCAGGACCTTCTGCACGGTGCCTTTCTTTGGCGATTTGATTTCGTTCTGCATCTTCATCGCCTCCACAACAGCGACACCTGTGCCTGATTCCACCTGATCTCCGTTGCGCACAAGCAGCCGCACAACCTTGCCGGGCATCGGAGCGACAATCTTCTTTGGTCCCTGCTCGTCCCCAGCCCGCGTGCGACCGCGCAGGGAGCGGGGGTCGCGAACTTCGGCGGCGAAACGAGTACTGCCTACCCATAAATGTAAATCGTTGGCGACGCGCTCGGACTTCACCTCGAACGCCATGTTTCCGATGCGCAGCGAAAGCACATCGGGACGAGCCAGAATGGCATCCACTTCCAACTCTCGCCCGTCAAGACGGCAAGACCAGCGTCCTTCGGCGCGGTTGAGGTCGAGCCGGTAATTTTTCCCGTCAATGGTTACGTCGTAGAGCATGAAGGTGCACTTGAATCCATGTTCGCGCTCACTGCAAGACTTCGCGGCGACTCGCGTTCTTCCAGTTGGAGGCAGGCTGGCCGGCTCGGTGCGCGGGCCCGCTGCCCCCGCCTACTTCGGGCACTGCTGCGCCAAGCTCGGCAAACATGCCCGCGGCAATTGCGGCCACCTCGGCAGTCTTCGAATCGACCGCCTTGTCCTCAGTTCGCCTCAACATTCGATCGAGGAATCCGGTGTCGAGTTTGGCGGCACGAAAATCCGCGTCGCGCAGGATGCGGCGAAACAGTGAAATGTTCGTCTTGATCCCGCCCACAAAATACTCGCTGAGGGCTCGCGTGAGCCGGGAGATGGCCTGATCGCGGTCGGTACCGTACCCGATGAGCTTGGCAAGCAGCGGATCGTAGTCAATCGGCACGTTCCAGCCCTCGTACATTCCGCTGTCGCGCCGGATGCCGGGCCCCGACGGCGCCAGAAGGAGAGTGATCCTGCCAGGGCTGGGGAAATAATTGTTATCGGGATCTTCTGCGTAGATGCGGCACTCGATGGCATGGCCGCGGATGCGTACATCGTCCTGCGTAAACGGCAGCTTCTCTCCCGCCGCAATGCGAATCTGCAGGTGAACCAGGTCCAGTCCTGTGATCAATTCGGTCACCGGATGCTCCACCTGCAACCGGGTGTTCATCTCCAGAAAATAAAAATTCTTCTGCTGATCGACCAGAAATTCTACGGTGCCCGCGTTAGTGTAGGCCGCCGCCTGCGCCACCCGAACGGCGACGTCGCCCATTCTGCGCCGCATGTCGGGGTCGACGATCGGCGAAGGCGCTTCCTCCATCACTTTCTGATGACGCCGCTGCAGCGAACATTCGCGTTCGCCGAGATAAACCGTACTTCCGTGCTCGTCGGCCAGCACCTGCATCTCGATGTGCCGCGGATTGATGATCGCCTTCTCGATGTAAACTTCGCTGTCGCCGAAGGATCGTTCCGCCTCACTGCGCGCCGCTTCCAGTGACGATTTCAGTTGGTCGGGCGCGTGTACCAGGCGCATGCCTTTACCGCCGCCGCCTGCGGCAGCCTTCAACATCACCGGATAACCGATCCTCTCAGCCACTTGACGGGCTTCGTCAAACGACTCCAAGCCGCGCGAGGTGCCGGGCACGAACGGTACCCCCGCTTTTTCCATGGCTTGCCGCGCGCGCGTCTTCGATCCCATCGCATTCATCGCGGCCGCAGTGGGCCCTATGAATTTCACCCCTACATCAACGCATGCCTGCGCGAAGTTCGCGTTTTCGGAGAGGAATCCATAGCCGGGATGGATGGCATCGGCGCCCGAGCGACGGGCTACGTCGAGAATTTTGGGAATGTTGAGATAGGATTCAGAAGCGGCGGCAGGGCCAATCGGGTATGCCTCATCCGCTTTACGGACGTGCAGTGCGGCGCGGTCCACATCGGAGTAAACCACCACCGCGGCAATCCCCATCTCGTGGCAAGCGCGCAGGACGCGCACCGCGATCTCTCCCCGGTTGGCGATGAGAATTTTCTTGAACATTCGCGGGGCCCGATGGACCATTCGACGAACAAACGATTCTACCGGAGATTCCGCGCCCGCGACGCGCCTTCTTTTCTATCTGGCCGGACCACATCGCAAGGTGACCAGAATCCTATGCGGAAAGGGAACAGCTCAATTGGTTATCAGCGGCGCAGAAGAAAGCACGCTTCAACGCTCGGGGAGAGCCGCTGCATCGGCTGATTGAGTGCCAGATTGCTTCCCGACTTGCAACAGTAGAAATACCGCCAGTATCAACAGCTCCGGCTCGATGGGATGACGGTACCGTGCATGCGGGAAAACAAAATAATAAGTGGTTGGGTAAGTCAGAATCAGTCCCGCGAAAAGCCATGCACCGCGCACCTTCTGCCGCACCGCGCGAACTGCGCCCCAGAGAGCAAGCACGGACCATGCCAGAAATAATGAGTTGCGAAAGTCCCACGGAGCATGGCTGTCACTCGGCTTGGGCACGCCGTTCCAGTAATAGAAAAATCTCTTCAGGCTGACCACCGCGAAGCGGTTAGGATTTTCCCGGACCCATTCGAAAGCCAACCGCTTGCAATCTTGCCCGTAACCCAGTTCGCCCATGCGTTGGAACTTTTCGAACTCAAGTTTGTTGAGATTGGGTTGAAGGTACGCCATGAGCATACCCTCCGCTCCTTTCCAGTTGCCCAGGCGAAATTGAAGACCGAAATCGTCGCGCAGAAAGACGAACCGTCCAAACACTTCGTAGTTCCGGACAAGCCACGGGGCGAGCACGAGAAAGAAAATTGTGGACGACAGCACAATCCCGACGACCGAAGGTAGGCCGTTCTTATATCTCTGACGCCAGATCCACAGCCCGCAGAACGGCAGGAACGCGAGCATCGACGGATTCGCCAATGCACCTATGCCCCACAGGCCCGCGAATAGCACCCAGCCTTTTTGGCCGCGCGACTCCTGCAGGTTCAGAGCCACCAGGAAGATCAGACTCAGAATCAACGGCGTAAACGTCGTGTCCCAAATCCAGTGGATCGACCAGTACCAGATGTAAGGATTGAACGCCCATCCCCAGGCCGACCAGATGGCGACGCGCTCGCCGAATGTTCTGCGGGCGATCAGAAAAATCGGGATGGTCGTGAGCGCGGCCGCGAGGCTGTTGGTCGTAAGCAGAACCCAAGCGGAAGCATAGCTATAAATGCCAAGGAGTTTGAAGACCCCGGCCATCAAGTAAGGGTAGAGCGGAGGCTCCCACGCCGTGGGACCAGTATTGCCGCCGTAAGGACTGCTGAAGCCTTGTCCCAGCGCGATGGAGCGAGCCACCCGCCCCATCTCCCAACCAAAAGCGAAATGATCTTCCTGCGGTCGCGTGCGATATTCGTGGAAGACGCCAATCATCGCGACCTGGAGAACAAACGACCACACGACCAGCCAGAATACGGACCGGGGAATCGGTGACTGGGATGGCTTTTCCATCGAGCGGAAGTGTATCAGCAGGAGCGAAGGGAGTGGATGCGACTCACGGCCGTCATTATTCAGACAGACGCACGAAACTCACTGGAAACGGCGAGGGCTGTTTGACTTCGTCGGCGATGCCTTTCTCCCACTGCATGCTACGGCCGAAGCGGTAGCGCAGGAGCGTCCAGATGGCGAGCCAACCGTCCGAATGGCGAATCTTCTTGCCTTCTCCAGCTGAACGCGGAGCGTAACGAATGGGCACTTCCGCGATCCTCTCGCCCATTCTGCAAAGCTTCGCCGTTACCTCGGGGCAAAACTCAAAGCGGCGGCATTGCAAACGAACCTGCGCGATCAACGACCGGCGAAAGACTTTGTAACAGGTTGCCTCGTCGTGGATGCCCGCACCGTAAAGCAAGTTCGCGAGATGGGTCAACAGCTTTGCGCCCAAAAAAAATCGCAGCCCGCGTTCGGGACGGTCTGGACGCACGCCATAGACTACGTTCGCCTGGCCCAGTTCCAAGGGCCGCAGGAGCGCGGGATAGTCCTGCGGGTCATACTCGAGATCGGAATCCTGGATCAGTATGTATTCGCCGCGAGCATGTTCCAGGGCAGTGCGTATGGCCGCGCCCTTGCCGCAGTTTTTCTCGTGAAACACCACGATCACATTCGGTGCGAGCGGCATGGCCTGGAGTTTTTCTCGCGTTCCGTCGGTGGAACCATCGTCGACGATGATGATTTCCTTCTTCACCGGCGAGGCGTGGATGGCGCGCAGCAGTTCGCCCACGTGCGCGGCTTCGTTATAGACCGGCACGATCACGGACACGCATCCCGACCACCGGTCACCGGCGGTGTCGGCGATGGTATGCGGTAATGCCTCCAATGACACCACGCTCATCATGCGAAAAAGTTATATAGAACGCCGGCTCTGCCTGGGCGTCTGATATACCTGCTTAACTGAGGGCCAGTCTTAGCATAATATCATTTGGATTCCACGCCTTTGCTTCAAGATCCAGCATGCCGCCTACGAAAATCCCTGTGAATACCGAGAGCCAGGACGGCGGTAGTTGGCAGCTCGATTCTGCGGAGCCACTCTGGACGCGCGTTTCGGGGCTCGCACTGGCCGTGATAGGTGTGGCCGCCGCGGTGTTGCGATTCCTCTCCCTCACGAGAAAACCGTTTTGGTTTGATGAATGCTTCAGCGTAGAGGTCGCCCGACTGAGTTGGCATGACATGGCGCGGCTGTTATGGCGGCGGGAAGCCAACATGTCGTTGTATTACCTGCTACTGCGCGGGTGGCTGCACTTTGGATCCAGTCCATTCTTCATTCGCAGTTTATCGGTGATCTTCTCTCTCGCGACTTTGCTTGCGATTTTCTGGCTCGCCGGCAGGCTCTTTGACCGCCGCGTGGCCCTGGTTGCGGTCGCGCTGATGAGTTTCAATGCCTATCACATTCGTTACGCGCAGGAGGCGCGCAGCTACTCGTTGTTTGTGCTGCTGGCCACCCTCTCGAGCGGATTCTTTGTCGCCACTTTGCGCGAGCCCTCGCGCCGCAACCGGGCGGGATACGTTCTTGCCAGCGTGTTGGCAGTCTACGCTCATCTGTATGCCTTGCTGCTGCTGGCGGCCCAATGGCTATCCGTGCGAGGAAAGCACCAAACACGCATGTGCTCGCACGCGCTGCGGCGCGCATGGATATGGATAGAGGTTGCATCGTTGCCCATGGTGATCTTCGCGGCTAAGACTGGCGCGGGACCGATTCGATGGATTCAGCGGCCGGGCTTTCATGACCTGCTGGAATTCGCGGAGCACCTCACGGGCAACGATGGTCTGCCTCTGTTGCTGCTCTATGCCGTGGCTTGCTTCGCAGCGCTCATGCCAGTACAGAAAATGGTGGGACTTTTTCGCCCGGAAGCTGAAGTGCCTGAAGGCATCTGGGACATCTGGCGGCGTCGCTTCCTATTCATCTGGCTGGTCGTTCCAGTCGGGGTGACTCTTCTGCTCTCGTTGGCCCGTCCGATTTTTCTGGCACGCTATTTCATCTTCTGCCTCCCGGCGCTGGTGATTCTGGCGGCGGCAGGTCTTGCGAAGCTGCGTTCACCTTTGCTGCTTGCCGCCTCGCTTGCGGCGATCCTTCTGCTGTCGCTGCAGGGAACACTTTCGTACTACGATCACGACTTCGATCTCGACCGGGATGACTCGGAGGGTGCCGTGAACTACATTCTTGACCACGCACAGCCGGGCGATGCCATTCTGTTTCACATTGCGGAAGCGCGCGTGCCTTATGAATTTTTTAAATCATTCCGGATCGCGACCCAGCAGCCGGGCAGGGCCGGGGCAGGCCCGGAGATCGTCTATCCCCGTCACAGCGATCGGCTCGACTATCGCGATTTCACGGGCAAGCCGACCAGCGACTTCGTGCAATCCCTGGCGAACCACTATCCTCGGGTATGGCTGGTTCTTATGAGCAACGGAAATCCCGGCCACCCTGACGCCACTACGCTGATGCTCAACCAGGCTCTGGGCGCGTCCTTTCCGCGCATCGAGATGAAGCAGTTTCCGGGAGTCGATGTGCGAGTCTACAGCGGGCCTTGATCCAGGCTTTGACCTGAGAACTTCAACTTGAAACAAAATTCCTGCGCCTTTGGCGCAAGTCTTTGCACCTATCGGGTCGCTCGCTTAACTCCAAATGCCAGGAAACAGCCGGAAAACCGAGGGATATCCGCGTCAGAGTGGGAAAGAGGTGGTGGCAGGTCACCTGCTCCTAGTAGGGGTATCTAAGTTTCGCGGGAGGTTTGTATGCCTAGGTTTGCGGTACTGTGTTCGATTCTTCTGCTGTCCGTTCTAAGTTACGGGCAGAATGAGCGGGGCATTCCGGGGTATTGTCCCTATGGCTGCGGGCCGTATATTCCACTGATCACAACGCCGAGCGTGTCGTTCTCGACCGTTTCGCCGAATCCGGTCGGGGCTACGAATGCCACGGGCGGGCTAGTTGCGGGAGCCACCAATTCGACGCTTTCCGAGGTCGCCCGCAATACCGACGCGGTCTACACGATGCCGGTTTGGTATTCCGGCGGCCAGACACCACGGATTTCGCCGATCGCAGCGGGTTCGCCCAGGCCCCAAGGACCACCACCGGTGGCGGCTCCCGTCCATGAGCGGGAGATGCGGCATCTTGAGAGGGCGGAAAGGGCAGAGGAAGTGCGCGCTGAACCAGCTACACAGGTGGCGTGGATCTATTTCAGCTCAGGGCGACCGACCTCCGGCTCCGGAGAGGCAGCAACAGAGCAGCATGCGGCGCGGAGTTTTTCGAACGACGACGTGACGCGCCAAAATCAGAAGAACGGCCAGGTCAAGTACGACAGCAAGACGGAGAAGATCCAGTAGCCTGCCGCGCCGTTTGTTGGCAGATTCGAGGACGAATCCGCGGGAAACACAATGCCCCACCCGAGAGACGATGACGGGTGGGGCAGCTTTTTTCTTTGGGAATCGCTGATCCTATTTCGGCTGATCCTATTTCGGCTGATCCATGGTGATGCCCTGGTTGCCGGGCTGCTTCTCGGCTTTGGCCTTCTTGGTGAGCAGCGTCTGGTCCACCCAGTGGTCGGCAGTTTTCAGATCTTCCTGACGGGCGGCGAGGTCATCGCATTCCACATCGGCCTTTTCGCGGTACATCAGGTTGAGATAAGCCATGGCATCGTCGTAATCAGGACGAAGCTGAATCGCCTTGTTCAGGCTTTCGATGCCCTCGGAGATGAGTGGCCCGTTCTTCTCTTTCAATTCGGCGCAGACTTTTTTCTCATCCTTGTTCTTGGGGTTCAGATTCTCGTCCGGCTTCATGCCAAGTTTGGCGCGCTCTTCCATGCGGGGTTGATAGCAGGCGGTCCAGTCGATGACGCCGACCGAGTAGTAGGGCTCAGGATCGTTGGGATCGATGTCAGCGGCCATGCGGTAATACTTCTTGGCATCGTCAAACTTCTTCATGTTCAGGTAAAGATAGGCGATACCCTTGGCGGAGTTAACTTTTTGATCACGAGCCGGGTTCATGTCGAGCACGGACTGGTATTGCTTAATGGCCTCTTCCGCCATTTTGTTGTTGTCCGGGGTATCGGCTCCGGGAATATATTGCTGCGCATAAGCGGTAGCCAGATACATTTTGGCGTTGATCAGAGAAGGATCCAAGGCCACGCTTTGTTGGAAGTGGTCGATGGCCTCTTCGTACTTGGCGTTCTTGTATGCAGTAACGCCCTTGTTCAGTTGGTCGCGGGCACGCAGCTTACCGCAGCCCACGGAAGAAAGGATCGCCAGCGCAGCAGCCGCCAGCGTAAACAGTCGAATGGATTTATTCATTGCGGTATAAGTCTCCCTTGCCACACAGCATCCTAGGCCCAGAGACAGCAGTTTGACAAGCGCAGGCCGCATGTTCATTGGCGGACGCAGCACGGGGGCAGGGACTCCCGTGCGCGGCGGAGTGCGATGCGCGACCTTCCGGGCGCTTACTGATAAAACGGACGAGCGGTTTAGCCGCCGGCTTCGATCTTCGCCGTGATCAGACCGACCTTATCGACTCCCGCGGCGTGCGCGATGTCGATCACGTTAGCCACGTCGGCGAAGGGGATAGGATCGTCGCCCTTCACGAACATGACTTTCTCAGCGCGCGTCTTGTAGATATCCGCGAGACGGCCTTGCAGATTGTCCCAGGTAGCATCTTCCTGATTGATTTTCAGGCCGGGATCCTGGCCGGGGCCGCGATCAATAAGTTGCACCACGATGGTTCGGTCGGGCGTGTTGTTTTTGGGCGCGTTAGGCGGAGGCGGCTGAGGCACCAGCGCATCCAAACCCTTCGGGGTCAGTGGCGTGATCACCATAAAAATGATGAGCAGCACCAGTAGCACGTCAATGAGCGGGGTGACGTTGATATTTGCACTTTGGCCTCCGCCGCTCCCCATTGCCATACTCATAGTCGATCTCCTCTTAGGTCGCTCACTGCCCGGGCGCCGGAGCGGCGGGTGGAGCGTTTGGAGTGCTCTTCCTCTGGTCGGTGAGCAAGCCCAGATCATCCACACCGGCGGCGCGAACGCTGTCCACTACCTGGACCACGTTGCCGAAGTGGGCACGGGCATCTGCCTTCACATAGACGCGCTTGTCGGTGCGATTGCTCAAACGGTCTTTCACTTTGCCCGTCAAGCTGTCTACCGCGACCTTGTCGGAGCCAAAGTAGACAGTTCCATCGCGCATCACAGAAACCAGCAGAGCGTCTTCCTTGTCCGCATCGGCCATCGGCGTGGGATTATTCACTTTGGCCATATCCACGCTGATACCCTTCTGCAACATGGGCGTGATCACCATGAAGATAATCAGCAGCACCAGCATCACGTCCACCATCGGAGTTACATTGATGTCGGAGTTGACCTTGGCGCCTTCGTTTCGTTTTGCCATTGACATAGCGTGAATCTCCAGTACTTCCAAAGTTTCCGCGAGAGTCGGGAAGGCCGGCGCCAGGAACGATCCCGGCGCCGGACAAAAGCAACTCACAGCGGAGGTCCAGCCCTAAACTGGGACGGACCTAGGAACGGCGAACGTCACGCCGCTTCAGGAAGTAGTCGATCAGTTCGCTGGACGAATTGTCCATTTCCACATCGAACGCTTCGACGCGACCGGTGAGGTAGTTGAACATCATGACGGCCGGGATGGCCACGAGCAACCCGAAAGCCGTGGTCACCAGCGCTTCGGAAATGCCGCCTGCGACTGCGCCCAGACCGGTTGCCTTCTGCTCGGAAATACCTTTGAAGGCGTTCAGGATGCCCATCACGGTGCCGAACAAGCCCACGAAAGGAGCCGTCGAACCGATGGTGGCCAGACCGCCGAGTCCGCGCTTGAGTTCGGCGTGGACGATGGCTTCAGTGCGCTCCAGAGCGCGCTTGGAGGCTTCAATGGTCTCGCCAGGGATGGCGCCCGGGCTATCCTGGTGGGCCTTGAACTCCATCAAGCCAGCGGTAACAACCTTGGCCAGATGGCTCTTCTTGTTGCGCTCGGCAACCTTGATGGCCTCGTCGATGCGGCCATCGCGCAGGGCTCCGGCGACTGCGGGAGCGAAGGCGCGAGACTGTTTGCGAGCCGCGTTGTATGCCATGGCGCGATCGATCATGACGCCGATCGACCAGCCTGACATGATGAACAGGATGATGACCACGATCTTCGCAATGATACCCATCTGCTTCCAGAGCGAAATCGGGTCCCAACCCACTGCGCCACCTTCCTGCACAATCCAGGCGGCTACTCGGGGAACGTGATGAAATGCTGCTATGGCAAAGTTAGCTAACATGAGTTGCTTTTCCCTCCTCGGAACTTCTTAAACTTTGATGCGAGATTTATACACCTTGCAGAGCCTGACCGCAGAAATCGCGGTTGCGCACATCGGCGTTGAAAAGGTACGGCGGATGGGCCGATTGAAGGGTGCTCCCGGCCACCGCATTTCGGGTGGGAACGGGGAGGGCCATTCCGCTGGCGCTTCCAAACGTCGTCGCGCACAACAATTGCATTTCAAATTACGGCTTACTGCCTCACTCCCGCCGGGGACTAGCCTCCGGCCAGGGTGAAGTTGACCTGAACTTCCGTATCCACTTCGACCGGTTCGCCGTTGAGCAGATAGGGCTTGTACTTCCATTGCTTTACGGCGTCAATCGCCGCCGGAGCCAGCATTGGATGCCCGCTCACCAGAGAGAGGTTTTCGATGGAACCATCCTTGCTGATCACGGCGCGCAGTACGACTGTTCCGGAAATGCGAGCCTGACGCGCCAGAGGCGGATAGACCGGGTTGACCTTGCGAACCAGAAGGCCTTGTGAGACGCCCTGGGAAACCCGCACGCGCTGGGGAGCAGCGACTTTAGGAACAGCGACGGGCGTGGAACTGATAATGCCGCCGATCACACCACCCATCTGACCTCCGGGAATACCACCCGGAACACCGCCGACGACTCCGCTGGAGGCCATCGAGGGCGGAGCTTCGTCTTCCTTAATCATTTGTATTTTTTGAGGAATCTTGGTGGGCGTGCGCAGAGCGCCATTCACAATGTCAGTCTGAATCTGGTGCACAATTTTTACGGGTGCGGCAGCCGGGGGTGGCGGCGGTGGAGGTGGCGGAGGGGCCACCAGAAAGGTCATGAGCTGTTGCTTAGGCAGGGCTTCGGTGAAGATCAGGGGCATCAGAACCATAATGCCGATCAGCCCGATCTCCAGAATGATCGCGAAGGTGGTCGTCCGCCCCCGCTTCGTCTTCAGCCTGCCACCGGATTCCAGAAGGCTATCTTCAAACATAATTGTTTCTCCCCACTTAGAGCCTACGTAAACTTAGACACCGACAGATTCCCCTTTGCTCCCAAAATCGACTCCATTGCCAAGACCAGCCATTTAGGCCCTTCCTGGCACTCCAAAGCCTTACAAACCATACCTCTTACGAACAAAGGCGTATCACAAAATGGCCTGCAACGCTATCAGGCAATTACTTGGTCCGGACGGGCATGGCCGCGGGACGCTTACCCTTGCTAAGCCGCCAATCCTGATAAGCCACCAGAATCGGAGCCGCAATGGCGATCGACGAATAAGTTCCGATCAAGATGCCGATGACCAGCGCGAGACTGAAGCCGCGAAGCACCTCGCCGCCGAACAAATAGAGTGCGAGTACGGTAAGGAAGGTTAGCCCGGCTGTCAAGATGGTTCTGCTTAGAGTTTGGTTGATGCTGCGATTAACGATTTCCGACAGCTTCTCGCGCCGCATGAGTTTAATGTTTTCCCGGATGCGGTCAAATACCACGATCGTGTCGTTATTAGAGTAACCAATCAAGGTTAGAATGGCAGCGATCACGGTGAGAGAGATGTCTTTGTTGAGGAGCGAAAAGGCTCCTACAGTGATCAGGGTATCGTGAAAAACCGTGACCACGGCGGCTACTCCGTAGATCCACTCGAAACGGAAACCGAGGTAAATCAGCATTCCGGCGAGCGAATACGCCGTGGCCAGCAGGGCCTGACGCCGCAACTGAGCGCCCACCTGCGGACCGACAATCTCAACATTTCGCACGCTGAAATCGGAGAGGAAGAAGCCATCCGGCAGCGAAGCGACCACGGACGCATCGACCGACCCTTTTAGCTGGTCGAACGAGGTCAACACGCCGCCCTGGCCTTTATCGCGAGCATCCACGATGGCTTGCGCTTGCTGGGTATATTTCTGATCGGCATCTGAGCCCAGGTGCATGGGGTCTTTGTCCATCAGATAATTCTTGACGGCCAGGGAACTCGAGTTGTTCAGGTCCACCTTGCCCGCGGGGGCGTTCGTCTCCAGCGTGCTGATGATCTTAACCTTGCCGTTGTCGAGCGCTTGTTCGCTGGTTTCCTGCACGTCGAGGTCAATCAGCACTTCATTGTTGGACGGCTGGTCATAGCGCTGGATCTTCGCGTTGTGCAGACCGGCACGGTCCATGGCCGCACGCAGGGCATTGTCGTTGGGCGTGTGCGAGAACTTTACGTAGACCAGAGTGCCGCCGCGGAAGTCCACACCGTACGGGATGCCGTGCCAGAACAACATGGAGAGTATGCCGGCCACGCTGAAGACCAGCGAGAAGGCGAGAAAATACCACTTTTTGCCGAGAAAATCTATGTTGGTATTGCGAAAGAACTCCACCGGTTGTTGCCCCTTAAAGTTTCTAGTTTCGGGTTTCCAGTTTCCTGTCCCAGGCTTACCGCACCGGAAACCAGAAACTGAATTTCCCTAAATGCTGAGCGCTTCACCACGCTCTTTGCGGCTTAGTATCCAATCGAAAATCACGCGCGAAACGAATACGGCGGTGAACAAGTTTGCCAGCAGACCAAAGGTGAGCGTCACTGCAAATCCTTTGACTGGGCCGGTTCCGAACAGGAACAAAATCGCCGCCGAAACGATCGTGGTGACGTGGGTATCGACGATCGTAATCCAGGCATGGCTGAAACCCTGATCCACTGCGGATGGCGGCGTTTTTCCGTTGCGTAATTCCTCCCGGATACGCTCGAAAATCAGCACATTCGAGTCCACGCCCATACCGACGGTGAGAATCACTCCGGCGATTCCGGGCAAGGTCAACACGGCTTCGAAATAGCCCATGAATCCCAGCAGGATGATGAGGTTGAGTAAGAGGGCGACGTCGGCGTTGATTCCAGCAGCGCGGTAGTAGATCAGCATGAAGATCAGCACAGCCAGCATGCCGACGACAGCCGCTCGAACGCCGGCGCGGATCGAATCCGTGCCGAGCGACGGTCCAACCGTCCGCTCCTCCAGATACTTGATGCCCGCCGGCAGAGCGCCCGAGCGCAGGATCATAGACAGATCCTTGGCCTGCTGTTGGTTCATGCTGCCACCGCTGATCTCACCGGTATCGCGGATGGCCTCTTTAATGTTGGCGACTTCCTGAACCTTGTTGTCCAGAACCACGCCCAGACTGTCGCCAACGTGCGCCGAGGTGAAATTGTAGAACCGCTGCCCGCCCTCGCCCGTCAATTGAAAACGCACATTCGGCTGGCCATTCTGATCGGTGCTGGGCTGGGCATCGCGAAGGTCTTTTCCACGGACCGCGGAAACGCGCGAGACCAGATACCACGCCTGTTCGTCTGCAGGAGCGCCTGGAACGCCATGACCCGGGAGCAAAATCGCATCCGCCGGCAAAATTCCGCCCTTATCCTGCAGCGCGGCCTGCTCGCTCGGAAACGGCCCACCCATGACCTGCTTGATCTCCAGCATGGCGGTGGACTGCATGATGTCCTTCACGCGAGCCGGATCGTCAACGCCGGGCAACTGCACCAGAATCTGGTATTGACCGAGACCGTGCTCCTGAATGGTTGGCTCGCTCACGCCCAGCGAATCGATACGATTGCGGATGGTCTCGATCGCCTGAGTCACGGCCTTGTTCTTCAGATCGGTGAGGATCTGCGGCTTCATGGCGAGCGACCAGGAATTGTCCGCTCCCGAAGTCAGGTTGTATTCCGGCAGGCGATCGTTCGCGATATCCAGCAAGTCTTTGCGCGACTCCGTGGGAACACCCTTCAGGACGATTTTATCGGGATTATTCTGCGGATCGGGCTTGGAGATATCTGCGAAAGAAATCTTGCGCTTGTTGAGTTGCTCTTTGAGAATTTCGATAGCGTTGTCGGAATCCACGTTGATGGCGTCGTTGACCTGCACCTGCAGGATCAAGTGAGTTCCACCGCGCAAATCCAGACCCAGATGAATGCGGTTGGTCATGGCCGTGAGCAAGCCCTGGCCGGAAAAGCTCTGAGGAATGCCGAAGATCCCGAACAAAAAGACGAGCAGGACTCCGACGATGAGGACCAGCTGCCAAAGAAGATTCTTATTCATGGAAAACTAAAGTCCGAAAATTAGGTTATGCCGCAATTACTTGGTCTTAGCCTCTTCATCCGCCGTTGTGACCTGGGTTACGGAGGCTTTGGTTACTTCTAATAGCAGATTATTCGGAGGCACCCGGAGATGAACCGAATCATCTTTCAGAGCCATGATCGTTCCCCGTAAGCCGCCGCTGGTGACTACCTTGTCGCCGGTCTTGAGCGAATCCAGCATGGCCGTCCACTTCTTCTGACGGCGCTGCTGGGGAAGGATCAGGAGAAAATAAAAGATCGCAAAAATGAAAATCAGCGGGGCAACACTAAGCCACCCCATTCCGCCGCCAGCCTGCATTGCCAAGAGAAAATGCGTATTCATCTAATCTCGTTCACCAAAGGTCGTTCACAAAAGATCGTTCACCAAATTCACTCAAACCTGCTTAACCAGACTCCCGCACCCGTATCCGCGAACAACCGCCTACGCCTGCTAGCGCCACGGGCCTGTCATTTCACGACGGGGGTGACAATCGATTCCGGCCGGGTTCCTCACTCTTTAACCCGAGTGCAGAGGCTTGAATCCGGGAAGGTCTGTCCAGGGAGGTCTACGGCTTCGCTCGAGACCAAGCGCTAGAAAAAACGGGACTCTTCCCCAAGTCGAATAGAATGACGCACCCGCCGCATAGTGTCAAGGTAGAAACTCAGGTTGTGGAGCGTATTTAAGACTTGAGCCAGCACTTCATTGGACGCATAAAGATGCCGCAGATACGCGCGGGAATAGCGCCGGCACACGCGGCAGGCGCAATTGGGGTCGAGCGGTCCGGCGTCCTGAGCGTAGCGCGCCTGTTTGATAGAAATTTTTCCCTCGGAAGTGAACAGCAGGCCATGGCGTGCCGCACGGGTCGGCAAAACGCAATCCATCATATCGACGCCGAGGCGGGCGTATTCGACGATCTCCTCGGGCGTGCCCACTCCCATTACATACCGCGGCTTGTCGGCAGGAAGGTATTCGAGCGTGGCTTCGATGATCTCACGCGTGCGCTCCCGAGGCTCGCCGACGCTGAGTCCGCCGATGGCATAGCCGGGGAAACCGATCTCAATCGTGCGCTCGGCAGATTCCTTGCGGAGGGCAATATCCATGCCCCCTTGGACGATGCCGAAGAGAGCTTGGTTTGAATTGCAGTTTCCAGTGTCCGGTGTCCAGTTTCCAGTGTTCTCGGCGCTGGTAACTGGCAACTGGCAACTGGCGACTTTCTTCCACGGCACTTCGTGCTTGTGATCTTCGAAATACTTCTTGCTGCGTTCTGCCCAACGCAAGGTCAATTCCATCGAAGCTTGGGTGCGGGAGCGATCGGCGGGATATTCCGTGCACTCGTCGAACGCCATGACGATATCGGCGCCTAGCCCGATCTGAGCAGCCATGGAACTCTCCGGACTGAAGAAGTGCGAGGAGCCATCGAGGTGCGAGCGAAACGTCACGCCCTCGTCGGTAACCTTGCGCAGGTCGTTCAGGCTGAAGACCTGGAAGCCTCCGGAATCGGTGAGGATCGCTCGCGGCCACGCCATAAAACCGTGCAGGCCGCCGAACTGGCGGACGGTCTCGACTCCCGGACGCAGATAGAGGTGATACGTGTTGCCAAGAAGAATCTGCACGCCGAGTTCTTCGAGAACATCCTGCGGGACCGCTTTCACCGTCCCGACCGTGCCCACGGGCATGAACACAGGAGTCTCGATCTCGCCATGCGGCGTGAGCAGGCGTCCGGCCCGGGCCCCGCCTGCGCGGGTATCGACATGGAATTCAATGGACATTCTTGCGATTGTAGCAACGGCACAGTGGTCAGAGGCTAGTGGTCCGTGGCCAGCAAAGTGATCAGCTCGCCCCGCACGTTGCCGTCTTCGACGCGGAGTTTGCCGACGCTCACAGGAAGCTTGAATCGTCGCGGGCCCGCGCTTCCTGGGTTGAAATAAAGCACTCCGTCGCGGCTTTCCTGTTTTGGAATGTGACTATGGCCGCTGATTACAGCGCCGAATCCCGCGGCCTTCGGCTTGAGATCCAATCGGGCTAGATCGTGCAAGAGATAGATTGAAATGCCGCCGAGTTCGAGGACTTCGGTTTCGAGCAGGCGTCTAGCCCATGCTGCTTTATCGACGTTGCCGCGAACGGCGGTGATTGGAGCAATTGCTGCAAGGCTTTCGAGGATCTCAGGCACGCCTACATCCCCGGCATGGATAATGTGATCCGATCCGCGCAACGTCTCGACTGCCTCGGGACGAAGCAGTCCATGGGTATCGGAGATGACGCCAATCAGGATAGGCAGTTCTCAGTTCTCGCTATTCAGTACTCGGTACTCACTTCTTCATCTTCTCAACAAAGTTCCCAATGCTTACGACGGCGCGGCCCACAGTACCACGGCCAATTTCCTGGACCTCGTCGCGCGCAGCCACGCGAAGGGTGTAGAAACGACCGTCAAATGACTCCAGCGCGGCTTCCGCGTGGATGCGCGCGCCGATGCCACTCGCGGCGCGGTGCTGGATGTTGATGGAAGTTCCGACGGTAATTTCGTCGCCTTCGCAGTAGGGCTGCAGCGCGAGAAACGCCGCAGTTTCCATCAGGCGGATCATGTCGGGCGTGGAGTAAACCGGTGGCAACTCGGGATGGTGCGCGGTCAGAGTATGTTTGAACTCGACGGTTTCCTGCGCCTCGCCGCGTGCCCCGATCGGAATCTCTCTCGCCATGCTCGTTTTCGTTCTCCCTTTCGGTCCTCAGAAGCCAAAGAGCCAATGATCGCGGGAATCCCGCATCGATCATTGGCTCACTATATTGTTTAAGACCGCCGGCTTACACCGCGTACGTCATGCGCGCGGTTTCAATCCCGTCCAGGGCTTGCCACAACATTCGGGCCGCATTCTCGCCCGCATCCAACGCGCCGTCCGCCTTCTCTGGGTCGGCTGCAATGCGCTTCGCCAGTTGCTCGCGCCAGATATTCGAGTGGTAAATATCGGCCGTGGCGTGCACCGCAAAGTAGCCGCAGGTTTTGTCATCGGCGCCGTACATTTCGCGCAGCCCACGCTCTTTTTCCTGGGCTATCCGCGGCACCTGGGATTCGTAAACGTAAAATGCCGCCAGCGCCTGTTCCGGAGTGCCGTCACTGGCCACGCTGTGGAAATAGCGCATCAGTTCCCCGACCTGCTTGACCGGCAAATGCCAGTGCATATCCCGCCTTGCCCCCATGCCCTCGGCAAAGTCAAGCCAGAGCTCGGCGTGCGGCACGGCATCTTTCCCCGATTTTCCCGCAGTGCCCTTCTCGTCAACCATGTTGGCCAGCACGGCCCGCCTCAGTTCGCCCTCGTCCAGGCGCAGAGCAAACTCGGCCAGGTAGCAGGGAAATGCCTGGACGTGATGGTAGTAATGCCGCGCATACTCGCGCAGATCTTCGCGCGACAGTCCGCCCGCCGACCACGCCCGGTAGAATGGATGGCATAGCAGATCGTATCTGCCGATGGTAGCCTCCAGTCGCTCGAAGAACTGAGTGGTAATCATGATGGCCCCCTGGGGTTTCTGGTATGAAACCCTACTATACGGGCGAGGCCGCACGGCAGCAAGTGATGGGAATCACGATGGCAGGCAACTTGTTAGAATGAAAGCAGAAAGCCACGACGAGATATTGCGGCAATCGTAGGAGTCTGGAGTTTCATCCTCTCGAAGATGCAGTTTACTGAACAATTCGACGTAGTCGTCGTCGGCGCAGGCCATGCCGGGTGCGAAGCGGCAATGGCCGCGGCGCGCATGGGGTTGAAGACCGCGCTTTACACGCTCAACGTCGACCTGATTGCGCAGATGTCATGCAATCCGGCGATCGGCGGCATCGCCAAGGGACACCTGGTCCGTGAAGTCGATGCGCTCGGCGGGATCATGGGCGAGATTACCGATGCGGTCGGCATCCAGTTCCGCCTGTTGAACACTTCGCGCGGCCCGGCTGTGTGGTCGCCGCGCGCGCAATGTGACAAGCAGGCTTATCGCCTCAAGATGCGCGAAGTGCTGGAGTCGCAACCGAATCTAAAGATCAAGCAGGCGGAGGTGGCAAGCCTGATCGTTGAAGACGACCAGCCTTGCCATCCTGAGCGGAGCGAAGGATCTCCCGATCTCCGGAAGGTACGGGGAGTCAGGCTGCGCGATGGCCGCACGGTCGGAGCACAAGCTGTAATTATCACCACCGGCACTTTTCTCAACGGGTTGATCCACTGCGGCGAACAGCAATATCCTGCCGGACGCTCCGGAGAACCGAACGCAGTTTTGCTGGGCGAGTCGCTGAAGAAGCTCAGCCTGCGCGGATGCCGTCTGAAGACGGGGACGCCGCCGCGGCTAGATGGACGCTCGATCGACTGGACGCGGTTCACGCTTCAGCCGGGCGACGCCGACCCGACGCCCTTCAGCTTCCGGACGAAGCGAGTGGCGCATCACGACTCACAAATTCCCTGCTACATTGCATGGACCTCGCCCGAGACGCACCGCATCATCCGCGAGAATGTGCACCGATCGCCCATGTATAGCGGGCAGATCCAGTCGATCGGGCCGCGCTATTGCCCGTCGATCGAAGACAAGATCGTCAAGTTTCCTGACAAGGAGATGCATCAGCTTTATCTCGAGCCCGAGGGCCTGAATACGCACGAAATCTATGTCAACGGCATGAGCACGTCGTTGCCGGTGGAAGTGCAGCTTGCGATTCTGAAGTCGATTCCCGGGCTCGAAACCGCCGAGATGCTGCGGCCGGGATACGCCATCGAATACGACTCGATTGATCCCACGGAACTGCACCGCACTTTGGAGACGAAGAAGATTGCGGGCTTGTTCCTCGCTGGCCAGATCAACGGCACGTCCGGCTATGAGGAAGCCGCGTGCCAAGGCCTAATGGCAGGCATCAATGCGGCTTTGCAGGTGAAAGCTGAAGCTCCGCTGATCCTCGACCGCACCGAGGCTTATACCGCGATCCTGATCGACGACCTTATTTCCAAGGGAACGAACGAGCCCTACCGAATGTTTACCTCGCGGGCGGAGTTCCGCTTGCACCTGCGGATTGACAACGCCGATCGCCGGCTCACGCCGCATGGCCGCCGCGTGGGATTGATCTCGGATGGAGCGTGGGATGATTTTCGAGCGAAGCAGCAGCGGCTGGAAAAGCTGAAGCAACTTCTCGAGAAGACAAGAATTACTGGCCTCGCGCTGGATGAGCAACTTCCTGGCAACGGCTGGAGTTCGGCGCTCGGTCAAACTTACGCGCAACTGCTCAAGCGGCCGGAGATCACGATCGAGCAACTCGCGCCTGTTTTGCGGAAGCTGGACCCTGTCTTCTTTGCAAGAGGAAATGAAGAAATCGGCGAAGCTCCGAATGGATCCGTGGCTACGATTTCTTCCGAAGTTCGCAACGAACTCAAGTCTGTGGAAACGGAGATCAAGTACGAAGGCTATCTGCGGCAACAGCAGCGTGCCATGGATCAAATGAAGAAGTCAGAGCAGCGCTCCATTCCAGATTGGTTTAATTACCGTTCGGTCAGCGGGCTGTCGCGCGAGATGCAGGAAAAGCTTTCCCATGTACAGCCGCGCACGCTGGCCCAAGCCTCGCGCATCCCAGGAGTCACGCCGGCGGCGGTGTCGCTGGTCAATGTCTACATCGAGATTCAGGCTCGACGTCGCGAGCAAGCTGCGACGATCTAGGGCGGTTTCTAGTTTCTAGTTTTCCGGTTTCGCGTTTCTGGTTGCCAGGGTCAATATCGGCAATACCGGGAGAATCAAAACCGGAGACTAGAGACCGTTTCCCGGAAATTAACACCCCGTTAACAATCAGAGCTTACCTAGCAGTTAATATCTCCCGCATGCCGCAAGATTTTCTACACATTGATGACCAGCCCGGAAGCCAGCCAGGACAGCGCGTTTTGCGCCTGGAGGGCGGGCTCGTAATGACCACGATGTTTCAATTTCAAGCCATGGTTCGAGCCGACACTTCGCGCTCTTTGATCATTGATTTCACCAAGGTCCCGTATGTGGATTCCGCCGGCATCGGGGCGCTCGTGGGCGCCTACGTAACACGGCAACACGGGGGGCGAAATCTGGCTCTGGTCGGCGTAAGCGAACGCATCCACAACGCCCTCAAGGTCACCCACGTAGAGCAGTTCTTCCGCTTTTTCGATTCGGTCAGCGCGGCGGAACAGGCTTGAACAGTAGGCAGTGGCTAGTGTTCAGTGGCCAGAAAATGCTCAGGGCTTACCAGTCACCGATCACCAGCCACTGGGCGCTGATGTTTGACTGCTTTTGCTATCCCTCCTAAGATGAATCTCCTCACTCCATCCCCCTAATGATTGGCCAGACCATTTCGCATTACCGCATCACCGGCCAGATAGGAAGCGGGGGAATGGGAGTGGTCTACGAGGCGCAAGATCTTGATCTGGGCCGCCGTGTCGCGCTGAAATTTCTGCCGCCACAACTCTCCCGCGATCAAAATGCGCTGGACCGCTTTCTGCTTGAGGCCCGCACCGCATCGGCGCTTAATCATCCCAACATCTGTACGATCTACGCCGTGGAAAAAGCTGGTGAGCAGTCGTTTATTGCCATGGAACTGCTGGAAGGCGAAGCTCTGGATCGTCGCTTGCTTGCCGGCCCAGTACCACTGGATCGCCTGCTGGAGTGGTGTATCCAAATGGCGGATGCGCTGGACGCAGCGCACGCGAAAGGAATCATCCATCGAGACATCAAGCCCGCGAACATATTTATCACGCAGCGTGGACAAGTGAAGGTGCTGGACTTCGGCCTGGCGAAGTTGGCGCGTCCCGAGATGGAGATGACAACAATCGGGGCAACCTCAGATTCGCCGGGACAGAACCTCACCAACCCGGGTGCGACCGTGGGCACCATCGCCTTCATGTCGCCAGAGCAGGCGCGCGGCGAAGCATTGGATCCGCGCTCTGATCTTTTTTCTCTCGGCGTGGTGATGTATCAGATGGCGACGGGGCGCCTGCCATTTTCCGGTGCGACGTCGGCCGTGGTCTTCCACGCCATCCTTGAACTGGATCCGGTTCCGGCCCTGCAACTGAATGTCACGCTTCCGCCAAGACTCGATGAAATTATCGGAAAGGCTTTGGAGAAAGACCGCGACCTGCGCTACCACTCGGCAGGAGACCTGCGCGGAGACCTGAAGCGGTTGAAGCGAGACACGGAATCCGGACGTAAGACAGCGCAGGCCGCGTCTATCAGCGCGCCAGTGGAGGCGGTTGCTTCGTCCTCCACGAGGGATGCCGCTGGAGTTCCCTCTGGTCAACACTCTTCCGGAAGTTCGGCAGTGATCTCGGTGGCAGGGCAGCATAAAGTGAGTACCGGGGTTACGGCGGGAGTCGCATTGGTGCTGCTGGCGGCGGCGGCTTACGGAATCTATGCCTACTTCACCCGTACCCGCCCAGTTCCGTTCCAGGACGTTTCTGTCACCAAGGTGACCGAGGGTGGCAAGTCGTTGCTGGCGGCCCTTTCTCCCGACGGCAAGTACATCCTGAACCTGGTGCGCGACAACGGCCTGGCCAGTCTCTCGTTACGCAACGTGCCCACGAACAGCGACGCTCAGGTTCAACCTCCAGCCGATGTTTATTACAACGGTCTGCGCTTTTCTACAGACGGAAATTACTTCTATTTTGTACGCAGCGATCCGGGCAATCCGGAGCTGAAGTTCTTGTACCGGGCTCCGTTGCTCGGCGGAACTGCCCAGAAACTCGCCGAGGACGTCGATTCAAATGTTACGTTTTCCTCCGATGGGAAGAAGTTGGCGTTCATGCGCTATGACAATCCGGAACATGGCAAGTACCAGCTCATTATCAGGGCAATAGAAGGCGGAGACGAGCGGGTGCTGACCAGTGGGCCTACCAGCGATGGTCTGTATCAGCCCACATGGTCACCTGACGGGAAGATTATTGTTTGCCAAATGCTCGATGTGACGAATGGATTGATCAGGTTGGTGGCCGTGGATGTAACCAGCACTAAGAGAAAGGCCTTTTTTAGCGGCAACCAGCGAATTTTCGACAAGCCTTCCTGGCTGCCCGATGGCAGCGGCTTGCTGGTCCTGGGGAAAGAGCAAAGCTCAAATTTCGCCCGCACGCAAATCGGTTTCGTTTCTTATCCCGGTGGCGTTTATTCTCCGATCACGCGCGATACGAACAGTTACTCGGATCTTAGTGTGGCGAACAGCGGACACCTTCTCGCCACCGTGCAGAATGAAAACCGCTGGAATTTGCAGGTGCTGCCCGCCGGGGAACCATCGGCGACGGCACGACAAATCGCCTCTGCGGATGCTGATACGAACTTTACCTGGACGCCGGAAAACCAGTTGATTTCCGATCAGGCGAACGTGCTCAATCGAATCGATCCGGCAACGGGTAACAAGACAGTGATTCCGGGCCAGGCAGTGAGTGGCGCCCCCTGGGCTTGCGGCGAAGGCGGCTCTGTGGTTTTTGTGAGATTTCAGAGCGGTGCGCAAAACGTCTGGCGCATGGACGGAACGGGGAGCAATTTCAGGCAGATTTCGAGCGGCAAGCTGGATGTGAATCCCTTGTGCTCGCAGGACGGCAAGTGGGTGTACTTCATGGAGCGGGGCGGCGAGCAGAAACTTGTCAGAGTGCCGATCGACGGCGGAACTCCGCAAGTGATTTCTGAGTCGCCAATGTCTGGCGCCTTCGACCTCTCGCCCGACGGGAAGCTCGCGGCATTTCCTACCATAAAGCACTCGGGAGAGCACAAAGAAATGCTGGCCGTGGTCGAGACGGAAGGCAGTAAGGCCGCGAGGCAGGTTGAGTTCGAACGTTCGCGTTTTGGCTTGCTGCATTTTTCGCGCGACGGCAAGGCAGTGGTTTATCCCGTGCGCGAGAACGGCGTCGACAACCTGTGGCTGCAGCCGGTGGACGGCTCCAAGGGCAAACAGATCACGAATTTCACAGCCGAACACATCTTCGATTTCCACTGGTCATTTGATGGCAAGCAGTTGGCTTTGGTTCGCGGACACACGGACTCGGATGTGGTGCTGATCCGGCAGAACAAGTGAGCAATTAGGTGATTGGGCGATCGGGTCATCGCGCGATTGAAAATTCCAAAGCCTTGCCGATGATTCTCGAGCACGAATTGGCTTTCAATCGAGAAATGGCGGGATCACCCAATCAAGCTTAAATGTTCAATGTTCAATGAACTCATAGGAGGGAAGGCGTGCGTCATGAAGCGAAGTGTTTCGTTCTGGCAGTGGGAGTGATGCTTATGGTCGCTAGCGCCGCCGGACAGCAATTTCAGCTCATGGAAGCTTCCATCAACGAAATTCATCGCGGCTTGCAGAGCGGCAAGCTGACTTGCCACAGCCTGGTGCAGCAGTACCTGGACCGCATCAAGGCGTACGACCAGCAGGGGCCGACCCTCAATGCCATGCTGTACGTGAACCCCAAGGTGCTGGAGCAGGCCGATGCCATGGACAAGCAGGTCAAACGCGGCACTAAGCTCAAGCCGCTGCAGTGCATTCCGGTGGTGCTGAAGGACAACTTCGACACCGCCGATATGCCGACGACCGGCGCATCGCTGGCACTCAAGGGTATGCAGCCGGCCGAGGATGCGTTCTCCGTTGTGCGCTTGCGCCAAGCCGGAGCCCTGATTATAGGGAAAACTAATCTGCACGAGCTGGCGATCACCGGCATAACGGTGAGCTCGCTGGGTGGGCAGACGAAGAACCCCTACGAGCTGACGCGCACGCCGGGCGGGTCTTCCGGCGGCACCGGCGCTGCCTTGGCCGCCAACTTCGCTGCCGTGGGCACCGGTTCGGACACGGTAAACTCAATCCGCTCGCCATCCTCAGCCAACAGCCTCGTGGGCATTCGTCCAACGCGTGGGTTGATCAGCCGCGCGGGGGTGATCCCTTGCTCGTTTACTCAGGACGCAGTTGGGCCGATAACGCGAACCGTAGCCGATGCGGCGGTCATGCTCGATGTGATGGCCGGCTACGATCCCGATGATCCCGTAACCGCGCTGAGTATCGGCAGGATTCCCGCGACCTATACCGCCTCGCTCGACCGCAATGGCCTGAAGGGTGCGCGCATTGGGGTGCTGCGTACCCTATTCGGAAGCGGCCCCGACCACCTGGAGGTCAACCGGGTGATGGCCAATGCCCTCGAAGTGCTGAAGCAGCAGGGCGCAATTCTGGTGGATATCGATGACGCGGCCTTCGACACCGGCAAACTGGTCACCGACCTCGACGTGCAGAAGTATGAATACAAGTTCGTTCTCAACAATTACCTCAAAGCCCAGCCTAACCCTCCCGTGCATTCGCTTGCCGAGCTCATCGCCACGGGCAATTATCACAAGCCTTCGCTGGAGAAGTTCCTCGCTTCGGCGAAAAGTACGAGAATGGCCTGAACGAGCCGGACTACAAGGACCGGCGCGTCAAGCTCGATGACCTGCGGGTGCGGCTGGCGAACGCCATGACGAAGAACAACCTGGTGGCGTTGGCGTACCCGCATCAGAAACGCCTGCCAGTGATGATTGGCGACATGAACCAGGCCGCGCGCAACGGCATCCTCGCCTCAATCACGGGATTTCCGGCCATTACGGTTCCGGCAGGGTTTTCCACGCCGACGGAGAGCGCGCCGATCGGGGTGCCGGTCGGGATCGAATTCCTCGGTCCACCGTTTAGCGAGCCGCAGTTATTGCAGATCACCTACGGCCTCGAGCAGGCGACGCACGCACGCAAACCACCGCAATCTACGCCGCCGCTAAATGGCCGTTGAACTGAGGAAATGGGGTTTCAACGTCCTTTCCAATGAAGCTAAAACAGCCGATAAAATCGAGATAGGTGTTAAGGGCCTCTGCAGAAAGATCCAGCAAATGATGGCTTAACATGTTCGAGGAATTGCTCTCGCTGTGGCAGCCTCATCGCGGGCTTGTAGGTTTTAATCCTTCTGGGAGCATTCAAGGGATCCCAATTAAAAAGGCGGCCATGGCTGGCCGCCCTTTTTCGAATTGTTAACTGCGAAGCGGTTTAGGCACCCTTCACGTTCTCGGCCTGCCAGCCCTTGGGGCCTTTGACCACGTCAAACTGCACCTGCTGACCCTCCTGGAGGCTGCGGAAGCCGCTCGCCTGAATGGCCGAGAAGTGCACAAATACATCTTCACCGTTCTGGCGGCTGATGAAGCCGTAGCCTTTGGCGTCGTTAAACCACTTCACTGTTCCTGTTTCCATGGTGTTGCAATGTTCCTTTGTTGTGATATAGCGCTGAAACTTTGGAAGGGTTCTTCTGCAGGCAGGTCACGCGCTG